>Ga0209641_10000383_pt1 | contig 40098 bp, 33 predicted proteins | sample RifCSP16_1_FD_184022 | JGI IMG/M metagenome (GOLD analysis project Ga0209641, IMG submission 184022) | Soil microbial communities from Rifle, Colorado - Rifle CSP2_sed 16_1 (SPAdes) (version 2) | ecosystem: Environmental > Terrestrial > Deep subsurface > Rock core/Sediment | place: Rifle... | reverse complement strand
GATGCCGTGCTGGTTTCTTCCCTGGACATGCACGATAAGATCATGAAAGCGACGGATCAAAACATAAATACGAAGGATATTTACTATCTGCAATGATATGGAAATAGTCGAGCGCGGTTCGGAACAGTACTGGTATGCCGTCCATGTAAGATCTCGCCATGAAATTAAAGTGGTGGAGAGATTAACTCAGGCAGGCAAAGAAGTATTCTTGCCAACAGTCGAAAGACAGAGAAAATGGAAAGACAGGAAGAAAACGGTGGCATTTCCTCTTTTTCCCGGATATATCTTTGTCTCCATCACCAGGAATATTGATGACAGGTTATCTATTTTAAAGACGAAGGGCGTTGTGCGGTTTCTCGGCACGATCCCCGGCGAGCCTGAGACTGTGCCGGAAGAGCAGATAATTTCTCTGAAAAGACTTGTTGAAAGTAAAGAAGAACTCGATCCATATCCATATTTGAAGGAGGGGCAGCGGGTCAGGGTCAGATCAGGACCGCTTACAGGCGTCGAAGGCATTTTCGAACAAAAAAAAGAACGCCACATGCTTGTGCTTTCAGTGGACATTCTCCGGCAAGGCGTAAGTGTCAAAATAGATGCGTCTGAAATAGAACCGGTTTAGCATTAAAGCTCATAGCTGTTAGCTATATCCCATGAGATACGAACTAACAACCAAGAGCCAATAGCCATAAGCTATTAACCTTCAGTCTCTCTCTGCGCATCGCGCAGATGTAACTGAGAGGGCGGAGCTGTGTAGAAGCAGTTTTGTAAAGCCATGAACTGTCAGCCAAGAACCATGTTGTTTGCTGTATCGTATTAACCTGTCCGGACATGCTGATTGAATAGTTTAATAAAAATGGAAGAAGTTAATATTACGATTATTGGCGCCGGTGTAGTTGGCTTAGCAATTGCTGCAGAACTGTCTAAGAAATATGATGAAATCGTTGTGCTTGAAAAACACGATAAGTTCGGCAAAGAGACCAGCAGTCGTAACAGTGAAGTGATTCATTCTGGTATTTATTATCCGCAAGGATCTTTGAAGGCAAAGTTGTGCGTTGAGGGGGCTGTGCTTTTATATGCGTATTGCGAAGAGCATTCAATACCACATTCCCGATTGGGTAAGTTAATAGTAGCCACAGATGAAAATGAAAAAAGACATCTTGTGGAGCTTTACAATACTGGTATCCAAAACGGCACTCAAAGCTTAGCTTTTTTCAATAGAAATGAAATTACCAGGGCGGAACCTAATGTTAATGCGATTGCTGCTTTGTTCTCACCCAATACAGGAATTGTTGATTCTCATGCTTTGATGAAAAGTTTCTATAATACCGCGACTGCTTCCGGTGTTTTATTTTCATTTGATAGCGAAGTTAATTTTATTAAAAAAAATAAGAACGGTTATCTCATTGGCATAAAAAATGACGATTATAAATTTGTGTCAAAAGTCGTCATCAATTCAGCGGGGCTCTATTCAGATCACATTGCTGAGTTGGCAGGCATTGATATTGATAGTGTCGGATACCGGCTTAGATATTGCAAGGGCTCCTATTTTTCATATGCAAAAAAATCACCGATAAAGATGCTTGTTTATCCTGTACCACATAAAGATTTAGCCGGTTTGGGAACGCATGCAACACTGGATTTAGGAGGCCGACTTCGTTTCGGACCAGATGCGGAATTTATTGACACATTGAACTATAAAGTTGATATAAATAAAAGGGATATTTTTTATGAGGGCGCGAGCAAAATTATTAATGGACTCGAGAAGCAAGCGTTTATCCCCGACATGGCTGGTATTCGCCCTAAAATTAAAGGGGACGGAGTAAAAGATTTTGTAATTAAACATGAAGACGATAAGGGTTTAAAAGGATTAATCAATCTTATTGGAATAGAATCTCCCGGTCTTACGGCTTCTCTTGCCATAGCAAAAGAAGCAAAGGATATTGTAGATAGCGTTTTGACTTAAGCCTTGGCTAAGGAACGCATTGTTATGATTAAGAATAAAATAGTGGAAACAATAGAAAATTTAAAAAGACTATTAAATAGTGATCAATCACTAAATGCAATTGCAACTGCCGCAGACTTGATAGTTACCGCCATAAAATCTGGAAATAAATTAATGATGTGTGGTAACGGTGGGAGCGCTGCGGATGCACAGCATATAGCAGGTGAGTTTTTATGCAGATTTTATAAGGACAGAAATCCAATGCCGGCTATTGCCTTATCAACTGATACATCGGTCATAACATCAATATCAAATGATTATTCTTATGATATCGTTTTTGCCCGACAGGTGAAAGGGCTTGGGAAAAAGGGAGATGTTCTTTTTGGTATAAGTACAAGTGGTAGTTCGCAAAATGTTTATCAGGCATTTAAAGCAGGACAGGAGATGGGAATAAAGACGATTCTTCTTTCCGGGGAATCAGAAAAAAACATTGCTACTGTAAGCGATATAGTTATCAAAACGCCCTCTACTGATACACCGAGGATACAAGAAATGCATTTGCTGATTGAGCATATAATCTGTGAGATTGTTGAAAAAGAAATTAATGCGTAAAATAAAGGCCGTATTTATAGATCGTGACGGCACGATCAATGTTGAAAAAAAATACGTATATAAGATTGAAGATTTTGAATTTATACCCGGAGCGCTGGAAGCATTAAAATTGCTTACCGATAATGGAATAAAAATATACGTACTTACCAATCAAGCCGGTATCGCAAAAGGATATTTCACGGAAGAACATTTTCAGGCTTTGACAAAACATATGATTAACGCATGTGAGGGGGAAAACATTAGCATCGAAGATGTTTTATATTGCCCTCATCACCCGGACGGCATAGTACCGGAATATACAAGGCATTGCTTGTGCAGGAAGCCAAATACTCGCTTAATGGAGCAGGTGATCAGGGAACACGGGTACAATAATGATGAGTTGGTTTTGATCGGAGACAAAAAGAGTGATATTGATGCAGGTATTAAGCTGAGAATAGACACCTATTTAGTTCTGACCGGGTATGGAAAGGAAAATCGCTCTTCAGCAAATGCAACACATGTCATGCCTGATATTTTATCTGTTGCCAAGCATATCATATGCGATCCATGAGGATGGATAATATGGAGGCAATAATTCTCGCAGGTGGCTTTGGCACCAGGCTTCAAGGTGTTATAAATGACGTTCCCAAGCCGATGGCCGACATAAACGGGAAACCATTTTTATCTTATTTGATGGAATACCTGTCAAAGCAGGGTCTTGATAAGATATTACTGTCAGTAGGATATAAATATGAAATTATAAGAACTTATTTTGGTTCAAGATATAATAATATGGAGATTGAGTACGTTATAGAAAATGAACCTCTTGGGACCGGTGGAGCTGTAAAAGAATCCTTAAAGCATGTGCATGGCGATGATGCTATAGTTTTAAACGGGGATAGTTATTTTAATGTTGACCTTAAGGAAATGCTTGGTTTTTATCATGCCCATAACGGGTTGCTCACTATTGCCGTGAAACCAATGCATAACTTTGATAGATATGGAACTGTTATCTTGAAAGAGGACAAAATTATTGATTTTCAAGAAAAAATATTTAAGAAATTTGGTTATATAAATGGCGGCATTTATATCATGAATAAATCGATTTCAGATCATTTTACACAGAGGAACGCTGCTTTTTCATTTGAAGCTGATATTTTGGAAAAAAAAGTAGGCACTATTCAACCCTTTGCCTTTATCGACGATGGATATTTTATTGATATCGGCATTCCGGAAGACTATGCGAGAGCACAACAAGAATTTGAACAATTGAACAGGGGAGGAGCCAGGTGATTATTTCGAGGACACCTCATAGGATTTCATTTTTTGGAGGTGGAACTGATTATCCCTCATGGTACTTGGAACACGGGGGGAAGGTTTTAGGTGTAGCAGTCGATAAATATTGTTATATAACCTGCAGGGAACTCCCCCCTTTCTTTACTCACAAACACAGAATTGCGTATTCGAAAGTAGAAACAGTATCACATATAGATGAGGTCCAACATCCGTCTGTAAAGGAAACGATGAAATATTTAAAAGTTCAACAGGGAGTGGAAATTCATCATGATGGAGATATTCCGGCGCGATCCGGCATGGGGTCGAGTTCGGCTTTTACGGTAGGTCTGCTAAAGACTCTATTCGCCCTTGACGGCAAGATTATTACAAAAGAAGAGCTTTACAAAACAGCAATTTATATTGAACAAAATCTGATAAAGGAAAATGTAGGTTCACAGGATCAGGTCTGGGCTGCGTGTGGTGGGTTGAATACTATAGATTTTTTGCAAAATGGAGAGATTATCGTTGAACCCATTATCATGAAAGAGGACATGCTTAACAGCTTCGAAAGCAAGTTCATGCTTTTTTTCACAGGGCTGTCGCGCCAAGCCCATGAGATTGCAGGTGAACAAATAAAAAATACACAGAACAACAAGCATCAGTTGATGATGATGCGTAAGCTTGTTGACGAGGCGCACAAGGTTCTCACGTCCGGGAAAGACGATTTTGTTGATTTCGGCAGACTTCTAAACGAAACATGGCTGTTGAAAAGGAAGCTCTCGAGCAAGATCACGAGCAAGGAGATCGACGACATCTACGAGACAGCGCTCAGACATGGAGCTGTCGGCGGCAAGCTGTTGGGTGCGGGCGGCGGGGGCTTCGTACTATTCTATGTTGAGCATGAACATCAGGAAAATGTCAAGAAGGCATTGCACCATTATTTGCACGTTCCATTCCGGTTCGACTTCAGCGGTTCTGAAATTATCGTGTACAAACCTGCATATCATGAAAATAATGGGAGAAAGCCATGAGATTTGAACTGGCCAGCACAACGTGGGGCGATGAGGAAAAGCAGGCGATCCAGGATGTGGTGAACAGCGATCTGTTCACCATGGGTCCGCAGGTGAAGCGTTTTGAAGAGAAGTTCGCAAACCATTTCGGCATGAAATACGCCGTCATGGCGAACTCGGGGTCCTCGGCTAACCTGATCGCTGTTGCATCGTTGTTCTACAGGAAGGAAAACCCGCTCAAGCGGGGGGACGAGGTAATCGTTCCCTGCATCTCTTGGGCGACAACGTTCCATCCGCTCCAGCAGTACGGGCTGAAGCTCAAGTTCGTCGATGTCGACCTGAGCACACTGAACATGGACCCCGCGGAGCTGAAAAAGGCGATTACGAAGAAAACCCGGATGGTTGTGACGGTCAGCATCCTGGGAAACCCCTGCCAGTTCGATGAGATTACCAGACTCTGCCAAGAGAACAATCTTATTCTTTTCGAAGACAACTGCGAGTCCATGGGGGCCCGGTTCAACGGTAAACATACCGGGACATTCGGTCTGGTGAACACGTTCAGCACCTTTTTCTCTCATCATATTTCTACCATGGAGGGCGGGCTCGTACTGACCGATGATAAGGAGATATACAATCTCCTGAAGTCGATCAGAAACCACGGCTGGACGCGTGGACAGGACGAGGACAGTCCTATTTTCGAGAGAAGGGACGATGACTTCTTTGAAGCATACCGGTTCATTCTGCCCGGTTACAATGTACGGCCAGGCGAGATCCATGGCGCCATCGGCAGCAAGCAGCTCGACAAACTGGAAGGCTTTATTAAAATCAGGAGAGAGAACGCGAAGCATTTCGTCAGCCTTTTCAAGGATGACGATCGCTTCATCATCCAGCGAGAAGTCGGCGAAAGCTCCTGGTTCTGCTTTACCATGATCGTGAATCCCCCGTTGAAGGTCGACCGGAAAAAAGTTCTGCTGAAGCTGAAGGATGCCGGCATCGAACACCGGATCATCACGGGAGGGAACATCCTGCGGCACGATGTGATCAAATACTATGATTACAGCGTGACGAAATCCACGAATGCCGACATCGCTCATTACAACGGGTTCTTTGTCGGCAATTGTCCTTATGACATCAGAGAAAAAATAGACTATCTGCATAAAACATTGAACAACGTGTAAAGGAGAAGGGTATATGAGTTATAATGTTTTTGTTACGGGCGGTGCAGGGTATCTGGGTTCCATCCTGGTTCCTGAGTTGCTAAGACTTGGCCACTCGGTCACGGTGCTGGATACGTTCATGTTCGGCCAGAATTCTCTTCTTGAGTGCTGCGCGAACGACCGGTTTAACGTTGTCCGTGGTGATGCCCGGGACGAGGAACTTCTGAAGTCGCTCATAAAAAATGCCGATTACATCATTCCCTTTGCGGCCCTTGTGGGCGCGCCGCTCTGCAGCCGGGACAAGATCGGCACGGTAACGACCAACCGCGATGCGATCGCGTCTCTCGTCAGGCTGGTCTCGAAGGAACAGCGGATCATTATGCCCACGACAAACAGCGGGTACGGGATCGGCCAGAAGGGCATTTACTGTACCGAGGAAACGCCGCTGAATCCTATTTCACTGTATGGAAAGGCAAAAGTCGAAGCAGAAAAAATCGTTCTTGACCGAGGCAATGGTATCAGTTTCCGGCTGGCCACGGTCTTCGGCATGGCGCCGCGTATGAGAATCGATCTGCTCGTCAACGATTTTACCTACCGGGCGGTGAAAGACCGCTTCGTCATTGTGTTCGAGGGCCACTTCAAGCGTAACTACATCCACATCCGCGATGTGGCAAGGGCCTTCATCCATGGAATAGACAATTTCGACAAGATGAAGGGAGAGGCCTACAACGTTGGCTTGTCCGATGCGAATCTTTCAAAACTGGAACTGTGCGCTAAGATCAAGGAACAGGTGAAGGATTTCGTTTATCTCGAGGCTCCCATCGGAGAGGACCCCGACAAGAGAGACTACATCGTCTCGAACGAGAAGATCGAGAAGGCCGGTTTCAAGCCGATGTATTCCCTTGAAATGGGGATCAAGGATCTCATCAAGGGATACCGGATCATCACTAACAGCAAATATAGTAATGTATAAAGATGCAAAGATATACGTTGCGGGCCACACCGGGCTCCTTGGCTCCGCGCTTGTGAAAAAACTCCGCGCCGAAGGTTTCACCTCAATCGTCACGAGAACGCATCAGGAACTGGACCTGACGCGCCAGGAACCTGTAGAGGTTTTTTTTGCGCAGGAGCGGCCGGAATATGTTTTTCTCTGCGCCGGTCTTACCGGCGGTATTCAGGCCAACAAAACCTGTCCCGCGAGATTTCTGCATATAAATATGATGATTCAAAGCAATGTTTTTGAGGCAGCTCATTATTATGAGGTGAAGCATCTCATTTTCTACGGATCCTCATGCATTTATCCGAAGAACAGTCCTCAACCGATGAAGGAAGAGTGCCTTTTGACCGGGGAGATCGAAGTGACGAGCGAGGCATATGCTGCTGCAAAGATCGCGGGAATAATTGCATGCAGATCATATAATGAACAGTTTGGGACAAACAGGTTTATTGCGTTGGTGCCGAATTCGATGTATGGACCAAATGATAATTTTGACTTAGAAAACTCACACGTACTATCAGCATTGATGAGAAAGCTTAATGATGCAAAAGAGCAGAGGATGAAAAATATTGTCCTTTGGGGTAGCGGAAATCCAAGGAGAGAATTTGTTTTTAGCGAAGAGATTGCTGATGCCTCAATTTTTGCGATGAAGAATGCTGACAAATTCATTAATTCTCACTACAATATCGGGAATGGAGTTGATTATTCCATAAAAGAGCTTGCATACATGATTGCAGAAATTGTTGGATATAAAGGCGAAATGCAGTGGGATCCATCAAAACCTGACGGAGTTCATAGGAAACTTTTAAACAGCGAAAAGTTTATCTCTTTGGGGTGGAAACCTGCCATGAGCTTTGATGAAGGATTAAAAAAAACGTATAAATGGTTCATTGAAAACTGGAATTCAGTGAGAGTGAAATAATATGAGATCAAAGGATTTGGGTGTAATTAAGGATATTGCAAAAAGAACAGTCAAAGATACGTCTCTTGAGATGTTCAGAAGGATGTGCCTGGTAAGGCATTTTGAGCAGGGAGTATTAAATGCTGGCCAGGATAAATTCCTCACTTATCAGGTATATTTGTCGTCGGGACAGGAGGCAATTCCGGCTGCTGTTTCACTTGCAATACCTAATTTTATGATTTTTACTCAGCACAGGTGTCACGGTACATATCTTTCGTACGGCGGCGACCCGGTCAAGCTACGTGATGAACTCCTCGGCCTTCCTTCAGGGACAAGCGGAGGAAGGGCAGGCTCGAACTGTATTCAATGTCACGAAAACGGTATAAATATGTTTGGACATCATGGGCTTATCGGCGAGAATGTGCCTTTAGGCGTTGGTGCAGCGCTTGGAAGTGGAAATCCTGTGGTGTGTTTTTTCGGCGATGGAGCCGCGGAAGAGGATTATGTTTTTGCCGCTATGGGTTTTGCTGCCACCCATAAGCTGCCGGTACTATTTGTTTGCGAAGATAACAATCTTTCGATACTCACCCCTGTTGAAGTGAGGCGTTCTTGGAATATATCAGAAATCGCCCGATCCTTCGGAATGCAGACAGAAGACATATCAGATGACCCGTGGACAATATATGCGAAAATTATTGAGCTTAAAAACAAACTACCGGCGTTTATTAATATCCGTACATGCAGGCAGTACTGGCATGTGGGAAGCGGTGTTGACGGTCCTCCAGAATGGGACAGGTTCTCTCTTGTAAAAGAAGAGCTTGAAAGCCAGGGACTCGAAGGGAAAGCGGAATCCATTGAAAAAAACATTAAAGAGCAAATGAGGACACTATGGGATCCAGAACAGTTGCTGAAACTATTAAAGAGATAACAAAAAAACATTTGACCGAGAATAACGGACTTCTTCTGGGTGAATCCATTTCTGCAGTAGGCTGGGTTAACAACACAGTGCCTGATGTGTCCGGGATAGTGGAGCTTCCTATGACTGATATTGCTGGCGCAGGGATCGCAGTGGGTATATCTCTTGTGGGAAGAAGGCCGATATTCGTGATAAGATTTCAGGATTTTCTGATTCTTAACGGAAGCCCACTGATATTTTATGCCGCAAAAATAAAAGAACTTCACGGCCGTTCAGCTCCTGTTTTTGTACGCGCAATAGCTTCGGACGGTCTTGGACCTGTTCATTCAGGAGTACTTCACAGTGTATTTATGCATTTTCCTGGTTTCAGAGTCTGTTCTCCCATGACACCAAAAGAATATGAGGCTGTATGGGACGATTATATGAAACATGATGATCCCTTTATCTGCAGCGAACACAGGGCAAGCTATCAAAACACCGAAGAACTTCCTGATATCGTTTACGATAATGCGGATATAACCCTTTATGCGGTATCATTATGCCGTTTTGAAGCAGTAAAAGCTGCAAGCAGGCTTTTGGAAGAAGGAATAAAATGTAATGTGGTCAATCTCTTGTGGCTTAAACCCTTTGTACTTGAGCAAAGACTTATTAAGCCGCTCAGTCAGACAAAAAAGGGGATAGTGGTAGACCCCTGTCATGAAATTTCCGGAGCCGCAAGGTCAATTGCATATGAACTCTCACAGGCTACGGGCCATTGCGTAAAAGCTTTGGGTATACTTGATAAAACAAAGTGTCTTTGTGCTCCTCTTCAAAATAAATCTCCTGATGCGCAAAAAATCGTGTCAGTAGTTAAAGAAATGTTGGGTAACTGACCAAGGAAGCTGTTGCCACCGCGTAACGGTTTAGTTCAACAGAGCGTTCATTACACAAAATCAGCCAGAATTCAACCAGAATTGCGATGTGCTATCTTGCAAAATCAAAGGCTTATCTAAATGAAACAGGAGGGTAAAATGAAAAGAGCTGTAATTATAACTGGGCCTAATTTTCAGGATGAGGAGTTTATTTATCCTTATTATCGACTACAGGAAGCAGGATTTCACGTGGATGTAGCGGTAAAAGACAAGGCTATGGTTAAGGGTAAGTATGGTGTTCCGGCAAAACCGACAAAAGATGTAATTGAACTGAAAGAATCAGATTATGATTTGGTGATCCTGCCTGGCGGGCATGAAGCTCCCGATAGGGTAAGACAGATTAAAGAAGTATTAGACTTTGTGAAGGAAATGAATGCCAAACATAAAATAATATCAACAATATGTCATGGTCCCTGGATTATGATTTCAGCTGGGATAGTAAAGGGCAGAAAACTAACTGGATATATTGCTATAAAGGACGATATTCAGAATGCTGGTGCTGAGTATATCGATGCACCAGTTGTAGTTGATGGAAACTTTATATCTTCACCACATTATAAATATAACGGTGATTGGATGAGAGAGACACTGAAAAAATTTAATTTATAACTATGGAAAAAAACGCCAAGATATATATCGCGGGTCACAGCGGCTTAATAGGTTCCGCCATTATACGCCGTTTGCTTCGTGATGGCTATGACAACATTTTGACAAAAAATCATAACGAGCTGGATCTGACAGACCAGCAAGAAGTGAGGGGTTTTTTTGAAAAGGAGAGGCCTGAGTATGTCTTTTTCGCCGCCGCTAAAGTAGGAGGTATTTTCGCGAATAATACTTATCGTGCTGAATTTATATATGAAAATATGATGATGCAGAGCAATGTTATCCATCACGCGTTCCTGAATGAGGTGAAGAAACTGATTTTCTTTGCGTCTGCCGATGTCTATCCAAAAAACTGTCCCCAACCTGCTATGGAGGAATACCTCTTGGACGGTAAGCTGGAGGTCACCTGCGAACCATTCGCACTCGCTAAAATTGGTGGTATAAAGATGTGCGAATCATACAATAGGCAGTATGGAACGGAATTCATCGTCGTAATACCTCCCAATGTATACGGGCCGAATCAGCACTACGATATAATGAATGCCCAGGTATTGCCGTCTTTGATAAAAAGAATTCATGAAGCCAAGATTTCGAACTCAGACAAGGTCGTCATTTGGGGAACGGGCGCCCCTGTCAGGGATTTTTTATTCGCCGATGATGTTGCTGATGCATGCATTTTTTTAATGAAAGGGTATTCGGAAAACGATTACTTAAATGTCGGTACTGGGAGAGGTTATACGATCCTTGAATTGGCGGAAACGATTAAAAAAACCGTCGGATACCGAGGGGAGATAGTTTTCGATAAGACTAGGCCCGACGGTGTTCCCATAAAATTGCTTGACACCGCGAGAATAAACAGGCTGGGCTGGAGGCACACGTCGGAGTTAGCCGAAGGTGTAGAGATAACGTACAATTCATTTCTGAGCGAACTCGAGAAAAAAGAGGTGAGGACCTCCCAGATATGTAGTATCGCGTTGTGCGAAAAGGATAGCGTTTCTTTCAGCAATATACTGAATAACAAAAAAATCTTTCAACACCAGCAGCCGAGCAATTATAAAAACAGGGTGGTCATAAAACCATGGGGTTATGAGTATCTTGTTTTTGAAAATGAGTGTGTTGCGGTATGGTTCCTGTTTATCAAAAAAGGATACTCGACATCCATGCACTGCCATCCGCTGAAAAAGACCTCTCTGATTCTTTTATCTGGGAGCGCAATGAGCAATACATTCAACCATAGAAACTATTTGCGGGGAGGAGACGCGATTATACTGGAGAATGGAGTATTTCATTCAACTAAGTCACTGTCCGAAGATGGGATTTATCTTCTGGAAGTCGAGACTCCTCCGAATAAGACTGACCTCGTAAGACTTCAAGATCGTTACGGAAGGGAGTCTTCAGGTTATGAGGGCGTTACAGAAATGCAGGCGGAAAATTTACAGGATTTCGATTACTTTTACTTCGAGGAGTCTGACGCTTATGGAAAAATTACTCACTCAAGTAAGCAATTTAGCGCAACTTTTGAAGTATTCACAGATAACAATGATTTTAAAAAGCATTTCAGGATTAAAGAAGGAGAACTCTATACTTCGTGCAGGGGCAAGCTATTCGATAAACGGAATAACTTACTATTAGATGTTGGAAACAGCCAGAAAGCAGAGATACTGACTAACATAAAAGAAATAAGTATCTCGGGCAAAATGGTACTGCTTAGGACACAGACAAAGGACAGATGAGATGAGCGAGAGACGTTCACGAAGACGGACGAATAATATTTACCTTGAAAAAATCGCCATACTTATGTCAAACAATGACAATATAGCAGTTGCTAAGATGGATATAAAAAAAAGTACAAAAATTAAGCGCGGGCATACGGAAATAGTAACATCCGACGTCATTCCTAAAGGCCACAGATTTTCGCTCACCGACATATGTAAAGGTGAATTGGTTCTGCAGTACGGTTACCCTTTCGGCATATCGAAGGGGATAAAAAAAGGACAGATTATTGACGTCAAGAAAGTCGATCTTTATAGAAATGATGATTACAAAAGGATGATTGACGAGACTTTTAGGGAAAGAAAGTCGGCGCCTTTCAAAAAAAAAGGCAATGGTTCTGATATTAACAAAACATTCATGGGCTATTTACGTGCCGATGGCCGAGTCGGTACCAGAAACTTTTACCTTATAGCTCCTACGTCTTTATGTTCAAGTGATGTGGCCGCAAAGACTGCCCAATCGTTGAATGATGATAAACTGTTAATGAAAAAATACGCGAATATTGATGGCATTGTTGCTGCTTCTCACACAGAAGGATGTGGATGCAATGATGGAGAGATTATAGATAGATTACTGCTGACCCTCAGGAACACGATTACGCATCCAAATGTGGGGGGAGTTCTGCTTGTTGATCTTGGATGCGAAAAGACAAACCGTAAGGTGGTATCTTCATATTTAAACAGACTATTGCAGTACGGAAAACCTATTGATTTCATATCAATTCAGGCCCTCGGTGGAACTCGTAAGGCCCTTGCTGCCGCTAAAAATATTGTGCGTGATAGATTAAAGATTGTAAATTCTGTGGAGCGGAAAGCAGTTTCTATAAAGCATCTTGTGATTGGAACGGAATGTGGCGCTTCAGATTCATTTTCTGGAATTACAGCGAATCCTTTAATTGGTGCAACGGTCGACAAAGTGATTTGCTCCGGGGGATCCGCCATATTGTCGGAAACGCCGGAAATGATCGGGGCTGAAGCGATTTTAATAAGCAGGATGGCATCTAAGAGAGTTGCCGAAAAGTTTATACAGGGGATGGACTATTACAAGTCTCTTGCCAGAATGCTCGGTGTCTCAATGGAAGGAAATTTCGTTGCCGGAAACGTTGAGGGGGGGCTTGTAAATTTAACGTTAAAGAGTTTAGGAGCCGTCTTAAAAGGAGGGAGTTCTAAAATTGTTGATTTCATAGATTATTCTGAACATATAAAACATCAGGGTCTTTCAATAATGAATGGACCGGGAAACGACCTGGAATCAATGACAGGAATTGCGGCTGCAGGGGCAAATATAATCCTCTTTTCAACAGGAATGGGCACTACAGAGGGAAATCTGATAGTTCCGGTAATTAAGATTTCGACGAGGACAGAAGTTTACGATAAAATGAATGAAGATATGGATTTTAATGCAGGGAATTTACTGGATGATAATACATCATTTGATGAGTTAAGTAGTAAATTATTGGATAGAGTTATCGAAGTCGTCTCTGGGAAAAAAACATGGGCAGAGATTTGGGAAAAGAGGTCTTTTCAGGTGTGGACAGCAGGCAAACTTTCATTATAAGGAATAATTTGAAATGAAAAAATATAAAGCGATTTTGTTTGATTTCGATGGTGTGATTGGGAATACAATGGAGGATAATTCTAATGCATGGGAACATGCATTTTTCAACTATAACATCAAGTTTGATAAGCGCGAATATTTACAATTTGAAGGGTTTAATCCCAAAAAAGTTGTAGAATATTTTACCAGAGGTCTCCCTGGGACAACAATAGTAGATGCTGATGAAATAATAAATCTGAAAGAGAGATTCTATCTTAAAAATAACAAATTTTCGTTTTATGATGGGGTTGAAACTCTAATCACCGGGTTAAAAGGGAAGGGATATTTATTGGGGTTGGTTACAGCAGCAAATTATTCACGGCTCTTAAAAACAGTAAAAAAGGAAGTCTTGGAATTATTTAATATTGTTATTACAGGTGATAAAACAATCAATTGCAAACCACATCCGGAGCCTTATCTAAACGCTGCAAATGCTTTATCTGTCAGACCTTCAGATTGTATGGTAGTCGAAAATGCTCCATTAGGAATAGAGGCTGCTAAGGCAGCTGGGATGCATTGTATCGCGGTTGCGTCAACACTCGAAAAAAAGTATCTACAGAATGCTGACAAAATAATTGATAAAATATCGTATCTTGAGGGGATATTATGATTAAAAAGAAAGTGGATTTGGTATTGATAAATCCTGGAGACAGAAAGCAGGTCTTCCAGGATTTGGGAAAGGAAATTGCTGCGATAGAACCACCCTTCTGGGTAGCTGTTATCGCTGCCTATTTGAGAAATAACAATTTTACAGTTCAGATTATTGACGCAAACGCTGAAAATATCTCACCTGACGAAACAGCATTAAGGGTCAGAGAGATAAATCCGCTCTTAGCGGCTATAATTGTTTACGGCTCTCAGCCTTCAGCATCAACGCAGAATATGACAATTGCGGGAAAGATATGCAGGTCTTTAAAAGAGAATACCTCTTCAAAAATTGCCCTGGGTGGACTCCATCCCTCAGCACTACCAAAGCGAACTATTGAGGAAGAAAAAGTTGATTTTGTGATCGAAGGAGAAGGACCCTTTACATTGAAAAGCCTTCTCGAACTGTTAAGGGCGGATACAAATGATTACTCAAAAGTCCCCGGGCTTTGGTATTGCGAAAATGGAGATGTCAGAAACAATGAAAGGGCGCCGTTAATTAAAAATCTGGATGAAGGGCTGCCTGTTGCGGCATGGGATCTTTTACCTATGCAGAAATACAGGGCGCATAACTGGCATTGTTTTGACGACATAGAAAATAGAATGCCATACGGCGCTATTTATACGAGTCTGGGATGTCCCTATTCATGTGTATTTTGCTGCATAAATGCGCCTTTTGGCAAATCCGGCATAAGGTACAGAAGCCCACAGCTTGTTATTGAAGAAATAGGGGCGCTTGTGGAAAAGCACGGGGTGAAAAATCTGAAAATTGTGGATGAATTATTTGTGTTAAATGAGCAGCATTATATGACCATAGTTGATTTAATACTTCAGAGAGGATATGACCTGAACATGTGGGCTTATGCAAGGATTGATTCCATTAAATTTGAAAATTTAGATAAAATGAAAAAAGGCGGCATCAATTGGCTCGGACTGGGAATAGAGTCTGCAAGTGAGCATGTACGTGATGGTGTGAATAAGCAGATGAGAAAAAAAAATATAAAAGAAGTTGTGAGGCGTATTCAGGATGCCGGGATCAGGATTGGGGCAAATTATATTTTTGGTCTGCCGGACGACACTATGGATACCATGCAGGAGACTCTGGATTTTGCTGTTGAGTTAAATGCTGAATTGTCAAATTTTTACTGCGCCATGGCTTATCCAGGGTCAAAACTCTATGATAATGCTATCAAGGAAGGATGGGAACTTCCAAAAGAGTGGCATGGCTTTTCACAGCATTCTTATGACATGCTTCCGCTGCCGACAAAACATCTCACGGCAAAAGAAGTGCTTAGATTTAGGGATAATGCTTTTCATAAGTATTTTGAGAGCGCTAATTATTTGAAAATGCTTGAAGAGAAGTTTGGGATGAAAGTTAAAGAGCACATTCAGGAAATGACAAAGACAAGATTGAGAAGAAAATTATTAGAAGTCTAACGCATTTCAAGGACCCGTATGCAACCTTGATTGCTACCAATGATTTCATACCATTCATGCTCTCGGACATAATCAGAACGTACTGCACGGCATTAAGATTGCCATTGAAGCAGGAAATTACGTCTTTAAAATATACTGAAAAATGTGGTTAATTGTTTGCCGGGGTTAATAACACATGAAAGTTTTGGCTGGTAAAATGACAAAAGTCCTCTTGATGAATATTCCTGGAGCAGTGCTTCCATCGGATTATCCGCCAGTGGCAATATCAAGAATTATTGAAGGTATAGATCCTTCATTGAACTGTGAGGCATCGTTTTATAATTTGGACTACTATAGGCCTGATTTTGATGAAATAAAAAAGAAGATTCAATCATGGTCGCCAAAAATTATCGGCTTTAGCGCAATGTTAACGCCTTATTATTCTTTCCTTAAAAGCTTGTCTCATTTCATTGGTGAAGAATTCCCGGATATTATTCAGGTAATGGGAGGACAAATGGCGGTGATATCAAATATCGTCCTCTCAAAAACGAAGGTGGCTTTTTGTGTTATTGGCGAATCAGAACCTGCGTTCAGCAACTTAGTACGCAGACTACAAGAAAATAAATTTGATATCAAGGATACGGGAAAATATATCGATATAAAGGGTCTTGTTTTTTTAAGGAATGATTTACCCTTTTTTACAGGGTACGAAAAAGAAGATACACAGAATGGTTTGAGGCAATTTAATTATAAAATAATGTCGAAATTCACATCGTTGGACAATTATATTCACAGAGTTGATGGTCAATATTTTAAAATCAGAATTTCTGGAAGCAAGATGGAAGATTTTTTGAAGTTGCTTTACACTCACAATCTAAGTAAAAATTTAGCTACGGTTTTTTCCAGCAAAGGATGTGTAGGTAGATGTACTTTTTGCCATAGATATTATAAGGGATACAGGGTAACCGAATTTAATGAGCTTGTTAATTATATTGAAGATTTAAAGAAAGATTATAACATTGGACTGATCTTATTTGGCGAGGAAAACTTCGGAGGCAATAAAAAATTTACCTCGCGGCTTGTAGAATACTTAAAAACGAGCGGTCTTAATTGGGCTGCTACTGCAGTCAGGGTAAAAAATGTCGATGAAGAAACAATTAAAACATGGAGAGATGCCGGCTGTATACATATAAACTTTGGGATCGAATCCTTCTCTCAGAAAATGCTTGATATTATGGAGAAGAATTCAACCGTAGAGGAAAATTTAAACGCTATTAGAATGTGCTATAAATACAAGATCTTTACTATTCCCGGAATAGTTTTAGGAATGCCCGGCGAAACGGAAGAAACAATAGAAGAAACAATCAATAACTTTTCGACACTTATCCCGGATGACATGGATTTCCCTTTTGAAAATTACATTAACTTTGTTCAGGCCATACCAGGAATGCCATTGTATGGATATGCAAAAAGATCAGGCTTTATCGGACGGTCCATCGAAGAAGAGGAAAAATACATCGAGAGCCTTTATGATGTAACTGCAAACGAAATAAAACATTATTTGAACTTTACCGACTACGAAAAAGAAGAGATAGCTTACTGGTGGTTTTATATTTATTTGGAACTGATAGCCGCATATATTAAAAAATTCGGTTATATAAATGTGCTGAAACATAAAAAGACAAAGAAGTATAGAGCAGGGCTGATATATGTTGTTTTACCCAGAAAACTGAGAAGGTTTTTATTAAAATATTTTGTACTGGTCAAGGATTTTGGTGTCAATCAATTAGTACATATCATTATTAAAAAAGTAATTAAAATATTTATTAACAGGAAAGCTGATAGATTTAAAAAAGTTAATCGTTCTTTAAGGAAAATCAACCAGGAGATTCCCCTGTCGTTGCGTGAAGACGAAGTTACTACCGCTGTTTTGAGAGAAGGTTGATAATAACGGTTGTATGATAAAACAACTTGCCGAAATATCCGGAAATATGATCGCCTCAAAATATCTTATTTTATCGTCTGTTGAAAAGACTAGTCTTAATGACATTGGGAACGGATATGTACGAGAATTCATTAACAATGGAGCAAGGTTTATAGATTATGAAGATGCATATTTAAAGCTTGGAAGTAAAAAGATCTATGAATTTATAGTAAAAAACATAGATGAAAATGATATAGAAGTTTTAATCTATCAGGCTGATTCAACTGATTTTCGTTTTAGCATGGAATTTTTCCTGCTGCTTCAGAAAAAGGTTTTTGTTGTGATGATGGTCGGCGACTCCGAGTATTATTTTGACAGTAGAGACGTTTATTATGGACAATGCGCGGATCTGGTAGTCGTCTATAATTATTCATCAAGATATAGATTCGAACATTACGGTATCAATGCGATCTCATTTTATAGTTCATATGATAAAAACAAATATTTTAAGATTAATGGCATAAAAAAGGATATTGAAATTTCTTTTGTCGGTCAAATAACAAATTATGAAGATAGGGGAGAATATATCGACTATGTTGTCGCAAATGGAATGCCTATAGAGATTTTTGGGCTGGGTTCTAAAAACGGCCAAGTTGCACTGAGCCAAATGGTGAATATATTTAATAAGACAAAGATAAATATTAATTTCACGGGAATTACAACAAAAAATGCTTTAAGTAAAAGACTGAATATTGATTCGAGATTAAAACAGATGAAGGGAAGAATGACTGAAATTGCTTTATGCGGTGGATTTGTTTTGAGTGAATCTGTTCCAGGTATCAATGAAGTTTTTTGCATGGATAAGGAGATTGCAGTTTTTCATACGAAGAAAGATTTTTTTGAAAAGATTAAATATTATCTTGAGCATGAAGAAGAGCGAGAGTCTATCGCAGGAAGAGGCTATGCCAGAGCGTTAAGGGACTATGAGATAAGCGCCGCGATACCAGGCCTTATTAATAAAATAGAAGACTTTAGGAAGGTTAAAGAAAAAAGATCACAAGAAGTATGTTATATAGACAGCCACTTTATAAAAAATTATACAACCTTTAGGGTGAAGATGATCGTAAAATTTCTGAGACTCAGAAAGTGGAGACTGCTTTATGAAGAACTATTGGTAATTATTAAGAATAGAAGGCTGAATCTCGTTAAGGCTTCGGGGATTCTCCTGTTCGGTATATTCCCTTTTTTAAAAACCTATTACCTGCGTGTAAACAGTGCTCTTAAACATTAAGAAAGACTCCAAGCTCAAGTCAGGCATTAACCTTGTCATAGTACAGTTCTGCATGTTTTTTATCCCCTTGCTGGCGATACCCTATATTATTGGCAAGGTCGGAATAGAAAAATACGGGGCATTTATTTTTTTCCAGGCTGTTATGGGACTGCTGTCTGTTATTGGAAGTTATGGCTTTATTCAAACAGGAGTCCGTGATATAGCAAATGCCAGGACTCTGAGAAAACTTAATTATGAATATGCACTAATATTTTATTCAAAATTTTTTGCTTTGGCAGCGGCAGTTTTATTAGGATTAATATTATTTTTATTTGATAAATTTAATAGTGATAGTCAGCTTTATGCGTATTCTTTTTTATTTCTTGTTGTAAATTTTTTGGATGTATCATTTGTATATCAGGGCATAGAGAAATTAAAAGACTATGTTATTGCAAATCTGGTTGGGAATATATTTTATCTGCTTTCTCTGTTTGTTTTTATCACCGCTAAAAGTGATTATATTTACCTGCCGTTAGTGCTTGCCATACCAAGAATTATTGCTTCCTTATATTCTATAGTTGCCCTGTATTTTAGATTTAAGATTGCTCCGGCATACTTTAGTTTTGATGGGATAACAAAAAAAATAGAGAATGGGTTTAGTTTCTTTATGACAAATATATTTGCCATAATCTATACGCGCGCCGCAGTAGTTCTTCTTGGCATTATTACAAATAACACCCATGTTGGATATTATTCCATAGCCGACCAGCTTGTCGCCGCATATTCTATGATACAAGGCAAGGTGTCAACCGTGTATCAGCCCCAGATCGCCTCTTCTTTCAAGAATGATTTTTCGGATGGTATTTTTAAAGCAAAGGAGAACATACTGGCAATCGCCATAATTGCAATTTCCGGCTTTATTTTTATTCAATATTTTGCGTACGATATGCTGTATATTTTGTTTAAGGAGAATGCAATGCATTCTGAGGTAATTTTAAAGATACTATCGTTAAATCTCATATCGGTTCATTTAAGTTCCATTATTGCCATACAAGTATTACTTGCTCTTCATAAAGATAAAGATTTATTGAAACCTTCTATATACGCTGCTTTCTTAAATTTGTCCATGGGGTCAATTTTAATTTTTTTCTTTAAGCAGGTGGGGGCGGCAGTTTCAGTTACTCTTATAGAAATTATAATATTTCTTTATTATTACGCCAAGGCAAAAAACTATGGCGTTAAAGTCATAGACAGGAGTCTGATCAGAAAAATTGTTAACTATACATTTTCTCTTGTTTTCCTGTTGGCTTTATTAAAATTCCTATACAGTTATCTTGATATAAACATTTATATAAAATTGTCGGCCATTGTAGGCTTGTATGGTTTGTCAATTCTATTTATTTTAAAATTCTTAAACATTGTGGACTTTAAAAACAGGAAAATAATTGTTGAGCATGGATAAAAAATGAGTGATTTGTGCAGGAGTAAACATATCTTAGTTCTTAATGATTGCAAATTGGATGGCAGCAAAGTGAATGACTTTGCCGGCTTTAATACCCAACTTTTGATAAAAAACTTTGATAGCGGTCACATAATATATTTCATCGACCTGATCAGAGAAAGAGGCATAAAATATACAGAAATTCAAATAGTAAATACAATAAGAGAGAAGAATATCTCGATAGTTTTTTTTGCTCCGAATGGATGCAATTATGAATTACCAATTGAATTTTTTAAGAGGTTGAGAGATGAATCAAAAGTGAAAATGGTATTATGGGTATTAGATGACGAATTAATTTTTGATGTTTTAACAAAATACTATTCGCAGGCATTTGATTTAGCTGTAACATGCGATTATTATGCAACGTTTGCTTACCAAAAATTAAATATTCCAGCTCTGTACTTTTTCTCCAGTTTTAGTAAGAATGACTTTTATCCAATTACTATGGATAAGGATATTGATGTTAGTTTTGTTGGCGATTGTACGAAGGCAGACAGGATGGAGTATATAACGTATCTGAAAACTAAAGGTATTAAAATAGCAACGTATGGGAACGGAAGTAAAGGCGGTTTTGTAAGTAAAAATGATTTACCAAAGATATTTTCCCGGAGCAAAATTAACTTAAATTTTACAAGAATCGATAAAGTTGAACCATTTGCATGGTTTTTGGAAGACAACACTCTGACAAACATTATAAGACAGAATAAAGGCCGACCCATGGAAGTTGCTATGACCAACTCTTTTTGCCTCAGCGAATATTCACCATCCCTGGATGCTACTTTCACAATAGGTAAGGATGTTGATATGTTTTATAATAAGGAAGATTTATATGAGAAAATATTATTTTATCTTGGACATGATGCTTTGCGTGTTGAGATGGCAAATAATGCTTATAAAAAAGCAGTTACGCTCTATGAGGCGGATATATTTATGCCCAGCTTGGTTGAAAAGTTATGCGATATTTTGGATAATCACAGGTATTTAAAGAGGGAACAAATAATATATAAGGATAATATATTTAAAAAAAATCATCTGATAAGATTAACTACAATGATGGTTTTTCAGCTATCAAAATTAAGGTTCCGGCCCGCTTTTGAAACATTTTCTCATCTTTTTCAATATGGTTTCGGTATTTTTTGTATTTATTTTAGCAAGGGAATTAAGTTATCTCTGGTCAAAGCTTTTCATAGAAGAATGTAATTACAAGATCCATGGATAATGCAGTATGCTGAACAGACGCGTACCAGGGTTCAAAGCTACATAGCATGCTCGCTGTTTGTCTACTATGTTTTCCAACCTTAAAAGAATATATTCATTGTGGAGGAATTAAAAGTGATGCTTTTAAATCGTCGGCCCAAAGTATTATTAATTTACCCTGGAAGTAAATCAGCCGGTGCAGTGTATCCTACGGGGTTACTCTATATTGCTCTATCCTTGCGTAAGATAAATATAGATGTATCAATATTTCACATGGGCATTGATGATATCAGCTCGATAAGACTTGAGAATTATCTTTTTGTTGGAATTAGCATGTTGACCGGTGATTTAATAAAAAATGGCTTATACCTTGCGAAAATAATAAGGAATTATAATAATCATATCCCAATTGTAATAGGCGGCGTACATCCATCATTACTTCCGGAGGAGTCTCTACAGAATGAGCTTGTTGATTTTGTAGTTATTGGAGAAGGAGATAAAACTATCCAAGAATTAGCTACCTGTTTATTAAACAACTCAGATATATCAGGCATAAAAGGACTTGGATATAAAGACAGCAATAAAAAGGTGATAATAAACGCACAACGCGAATTTTTAGATATGAATGAACTTGATTTCGACTTACCATATGAACTTCTCAGTTTTTTTTCTAAAAAGACTTCCGTAATAGTTCATACATCCAGGGGATGTCCTTATCGATGTAGTTTCTGCTATAATCCTGTTGTAAACAAGAGAAAATATCGATGTAAGAGCGCAGAGAGGGTTATTGACGAAATAGAACATCTTCATAAGAAATATCGTATCGATTATTTTAGCTTTGCCAGTGAGGATGAGTTTTTCATTTATCCTCAAAGAGTTTATGAGATATTAAAGTTTATCCTTCAGAGAGATATAAAAATAAGATGGACTGCATTTTGCAGATTTAATACGTTTATTCAAGCATATGATAAATTTGGGCAAGACTTTATTGATACTATAAAAAAATCAGGATGCCTTTATCTGAGTTTTGGCGCAGAGTCCGGTTCTCAAAGGTTGCTGGATGACATTATTCATAAGGATATAAAAATAGAACAAATAACGAGAACTATTGAAATACTGAAAAATGCCAATATCCCTCACCGGGTAAGTTTTATTTGCTGTTTTCCAACTGAAACACAAACAGATTTAAATGCAACTTTTGATGTTATTGATAAGATAACTTTAAATAATCCTTTAATTACTTTAGGACTTTTTAAGTTGATCCCATTTCCTGGAACAGGTATATACGATTTATTAAAAAAAGAATACAACCTTAAAACACCATCTTCATTAGAAGAATGGGGGAACTATAACTTATCAGGCAATGCTCCGCTTGATGATATATCTTGGCTACCAGAAAAACATGTAAAAATGTGCCATAATCTTACCTTAATAGCAAAATACCCTTTTCATAAGGATGTAAAGTCTTTTAAAGAGTATAAGGAATTTATTTCAAGTATAGATTCATCACATTGGCCTGGCTATATAGACTATATTATGGTAAAGATTCAAAAATGGCGTTATGTAAATAAAAAATTTGACCTTATGATAGAATTCCCTATTCATGAATTATTTGTCAAGTTCCGCGTGTTTCTGGGACGTTATTTACTATTCAAATATCTTCCTAAAAGTGTATATGATAAATTAGTAAAACGGTTTTGGAGAAAAAACAAGTTCCCTCCTGTTTAGAACTTAAATCACAAGTAAATTACCTGCAAACAAATGGATAAATTTAGAAGCAGCACTATGAGAATTTTGAGCAGTCATGGCGGAGTGTTTTACGTTGCGATGGCGCTCATGTATTGTTTTTTGTATGAGTGGGTGAATATTTTTAGCATACCCGGTGTTACGACATATGTAAATATACTAAAGCTTGTCCTTCCCTTTGTACTGTTACTGGGTGTCTCGTCCCATTTGCTTCCGAATTTTTCTCTCCCCCCAAAATACCTCCTCTATTTTGCGCTGTTCATGGTATGGGGACTTGTCCCAAACGTCTTGTCCGGCCATATACCCGAAACCATGGTGCAATGGATGAAGTTCATGCTCCGCTTTTTCTTCTGCTATGTCATATTTGCATACTTACTGCAACGGTCAGAGGCGAAAACGGTTATTATGAAGGCTCTGGTCGCAATAGCATTAGGTACTGTTTTGCAGTATGTGATCCTCTCCATGTACCATTATCCAAAGGATACGAGTGGGTTCCCCTTGCCGATATCCCAAGAAACGACCTACTATGGACCATATGGTCTTCTCGGGGACGGAAATGCCTGGTTATATTTTGATGTCTTTGATCTCGATATTTTCAGGCTGACGGGGTTTTGGTTCGAACCTTCGAATGTCTCCGGATTTCTTTTTATGGTTTTTTTCCTTACGAAAGCGCTCTTTGAGCAAACGCAACAGCGGAGATGGAAATTGGCTGGGTTCGTATGTCTCGGAGGGGGACTGCTGACCTTCTCGAATGCAGGCTATCTTGCGCTTGGATGCGCGCTTTTATCCGGATATATAGTGCGATTCAATGAAAAAAGAAAAAACTATCTATTCTATATTGTCAAAGTGATCATTTTATTAGTGTTTATTTTTCTCTCTGTATTCGGAAGGGCGATCGTTGCCGAGCATTATCCTGACAATACGAACTTGCGGAATCTTTCAGGTGTTAGGGATTCACTGAAAGATCCCTATGGTGGACGAATTGAACAAGCGCAATACAATTTAGAGATGGTTTTAGATCATCCGGTGGGGATTGGGTTTAGAATTTTAGGAGTGGATACAGAAGGAAGAGGCGTTGCTTACTCTGGCGCCGCTCCTTTTATGTGGCTCGTGAGCACAGGCTGGGCGGGTCTTTTTCTGCTCCTTATGAGAGAGGCCCAGGTCATGCGATCAATCGGGAAACGCCATCTCTTCTCCAATACGATTGGCATTTTTCAGGCATGGGTTGTCTTGTTCTGTCAGAATTTCACCTTCGGGTCATGGATGACTCCGCTCTATTTTCTGCTTGTTGCTATGGTATTTGCCGCGACTTATTACCGCAATGATACAGGTACCGTCTTGCAAGGTTCTCCTGCATGATGATGGAAAAAAGGGAAGAGCGGATCGCTTGTGTGACGGGAGCCTCCGGTATGGTTGGGGGCCGGATTGTGCATTGTCTTCTTCAGCAGGGCTATATAGTACGAGCTCTCACTCGAAATAGGGCTGTGACGCTTTCGGGTGTTGACATGCACTACGGTGATATTCGTGACGAGTCAGCGCTAAAATCTTTTCTGAATAGGGCGAATCTCGTCTTTCACTGCGCCGCCGAATTGAAAGATGAATCCAAGATGTGGCGCCTTAATGTGCTTGCTACAAAGCGAATAATAGAACTTTCGGAGATCGCCGGCGTAAAATATTTCTGTTATTTAAGCAGTGCGGGGGTAACCGGCGGTACCAATTTAAAATTGGTAGATGAATTGAGCCCTTGCAATCCCCAAAACATGTATGAAAAAAGCAAATTTGCCGCTGAACAGCTTGTGGCGCGCGGAATTCAAGGATGCAAGACGGTCATCCTCAGGCCGACCAATGTTGTTGATGAAAAAAAACCGGGGATACTGTCGCTTCCCTTGCGCGGCTCATTGATCGATCTCTGTAGGGTTTTTTTAACAGGGGGGGAATGCGCTCATATTATTCATGCCGAAGATGTGGCTGATGCGGCAATATATTTTATTTCACACCCTCCGGAAACTCCGCAGTGTTATATTGTTTCATGCGACCATGAGTCTTTAAATACTCCTTCAGGATTATGGGCGCTTTATAACGCTTGCCGCGCAGAAAAATCATTTGATGCCGTACGCCCGGTTTTTCATCTGCCGCTGGTTATACCATACGTTTTGCGCAGGATTGTACGGGGGGTGGGAAACAGTGGAGATGTCCGTTATTCATCTATAAAACTCATGGAAACAGGTTTTGTTTTTAAAATGGGACTGCAGGGAGCGGTTAGCCGTATCGCTTCAGCATCCGGTTCCCGAGCCATATGAAGGTACTAACGGTCAATATGTCGCTGGACCCGGTATTGGGCGGCGGGACCGTCGAAAGAACCATTCAAATGAGTCGAGAATTATCCCGAAATGACATTAAAACCGTCATATTAACTACCGATATAGGCCTGTCTGAAGAATGTACAAAAAACGCGGATGGTATTGAAATTATCACCTTGCCTTGCCTGGTGAAGCGTTTTTATTTTCCCAGGTTTTCTTATAAATTTATAAGAGATTTGGTTGCGGACAGTGATGTTGTCCATCTCATGGGGCATTGGACGTTTGTTAACGCATTGGTTTATTATGCCGCGCGGCAGGTTAAAAGGCCATATGCCGTATGCCCTGCTGGAGCGCTCCCAATATACGGCAGGTCTCAAATCCTGAAAAAGCTTTATAATTTCATTATCGGTAAAGAAATCATCCGTAATGCCGAGGCCTGTATAGCAATAGCGGCAAATGAAGAAGCTCATTTTAAGGCTTACGGAATAAGCGCCGATAAGATTTTTTTTATCCCTAACGGCATCAACTGCGAAGATTTTAAGGCAGGGGACGGAAACGCCTTTCGGAACAACTGTAACATAGGCAAACATCCGTTTATACTCTTCATGGGCCGATTGAATCATATCAAGGGTCCGGATTTGCTTCTGCGGGCCTTCTGCGGGGCGCGGGAATGGCTGAAGAGGGGACATCATCTGGTTTTTGCCGGGCCTGACGGCGGAATGCGCGCTGAACTACAAAATACGGCTGCGCAATTTTCCCTGCGGGACAGGGTTCATTTCGTCGGATATCTTGGAGGAGATGATAAAGCGGCAGCCTATCAAGAGGCGGAATTGCTGGTTATTCCTTCCCGGCAGGAAGCCATGTCTATTGTTGTCCTTGAGGCTGGTATATCCGGAAAGCCGGTATTGATTACCGACCAGTGCGGTTTTAACGATATAGCCGCTGTAAACGGCGGGATCGTTGTCTCTGCTTCGGCTGAGGGTATTCAAGAAGGGCTTATTGATATTTTAAAAGATGAGGAAAAAATGCATTACATGGGCCAGAATCTTAAGAGATATGTTGAGAATAACTTTACCTGGAAAATTGCGGGGAAAAAATACATGCAATTATTTCAGAAAATTCTCGATAGCAAAAAGTGAAATGAAAATGTTAGCGCTCTCCTAATGAGAAAAAATTATAAGAACGGGATGGTGAAGATGAAGATAGGCGTAGTTATTCCTGCTTATAAAGTATGCGATGTGGTTTGCGATGTGGTTAAGTCTTTACCCCCGACAGTAGATCATATTATAGTTGTTGATGATAAATGCCCTTATTTTTCAGGTAAAGAGGTCCAAAAACTGAGCGATAAACGAATAGTAGTATTATATCATGAACGAAATGAAGGTGTGGGCGGATCAATGATTACCGGTTATAAAAAAGCAATAGAGCTCGGTTGTGACATTGTCATTAAAATGGATGGCGATGGACAGATGGATCCATTATATATAGATAAGTTAATTTTGCCATTGCTCAATGATGAGGCGGACTATTCCAAAGGCAATCGTTTTATGAATTTTAATGTTTTAAAGATTATGCCTAAAGTTCGATTGTTTGGAAACAGCGTATTATCGTTTTTGTTAAAAATAACTTCAGGGTATTGGAGCATAATGGATCCAACTAATGGTTATACCGCAATAAGCAGGACGATATTGAAAGAAATTGAATTGGATAAACTATCAAAACGATATTTTTTTGAATCAGATATGCTTATACATTTAAATATTATTAATGCAGTTGTGAAGGATATAAGCATTCCTTCTAAATATGGGGATGAGGAGAGTTCTCTTAGTGTGGGGAAAGCAATAATTCAGTTTCCCTTTAAATTAATAAAAGGTTTTGTAAAGCGGATATTTCTAAAGTATTTTATCTATGACTTCAATATGGCTTCCGTTTATATTCTATTAGGGATGCCAATGTTTTTTGGGGGAATTCTGCTTGGGCTGATAGAATGGCGGGATTCGGTTATCCATGGTACGGCTAAACCCCTGGGAACGATTATGCTGCTCACACTTTCCATCACGCTGTCGTTTCAAATGCTCCTGCAGGCGATCAGCATAGATATTAATTTAACTTCTAAAAAGAAGGGGACATAAGTGCTATGGCAAAAGTTCTTTTATTATCACCTTCATATCTTGATATTTACGGCAACTTAAAAAATGCTGCCGGAAGATATTTCCCGCTTGGTATCGGTTATATCGCGTCTTATCTTATCAAGTACGGTGGCCACGAAGTTCAGTTATATGAACCGGAAGCGCAAGGTCTAACTATCCATAGTATTACGAAAATCATTGAAACTTTTAACCCGGATATAGTTGGAATAACATGTTCTACTGCTAATTTTACGCAAGCGATTGAACTAGCCAAGCTATGCCGGAGTAATTCCAGAGCCAAAATTATCCTTGGCGGAGTTCATGTTTCTGCTATTCCTGAGTTTGTTATGTCAGAAAATGCCGACTGGATAGATTGTGTAGTAGTTGGCGAGGGTGAGATAACAATGTTAGAACTTGTCGATGCCTACATGCATAATTCCGGTTTGGAATCAATAAAAGGTATTGTGTATAAAAAACAAGGCAAAATGTTTTACAATGAGAAAAGACCGTACATTGAGGATCTTGATAGTATTCCTTTTCCTGCTCGTCAACTTATCCCTCAGCACCTTTTTTCACCAAATATGCATAATGCCCGATACAAAACTTGTTTAACTATTCTTACCAGCAGGGGCTGTCCGTTTAATTGCAGTTTCTGCGCAGCAAGAATTGTTTCTGGAACAAAGTATAGAATGCATTCAGCTGAATATGTATTAGACGAAATACAAATGTTAAAGAAAGATTATAAGGCAAGACAGTTGCTCATAACTGACGATACATTTACCGTCAATCATTCCCGTTTAGAGAAAATATGCAAGGGTATGATCGATAAAAGGCTGAATCTTAAGTGGTTTTGTTTTGCCCAGGTTACTACTGTTAATCGAGAGATACTGTCTCTGATGAAAAAAGCCGGGTGCTATAGTATCGGTTTCGGGTTGGAATCTTCTAATGAGGATATTTTAAAAAGAATGGGCAAGCCTATTTCACCGGCTAAGGCAAAAAAAGCCGTTGAAATCGCTAATCAGCTCGGTTTTAAAACGCAAACCTTTTATATCGTTGGTTCGCCGGGTGAAACAAAAAAGCAAATGCTTGATACAATAAAATTTTCTCGGGAAGTAAATTCAACCCTGGCTTTTTATAACATGCTTGTTCCTTTTCCCGGCACAAAAGAATTTAAGTTTTTCTTTTCAGCCATGCCTTTAAAAGATATCAACTGGGCGAAATTTGTTGCCATCGGGGAAGACTGTGTGCTTAAAAATTCTGAAATTTCTTCTCAAGAGATTGAAAAGCTTATTGCTAAGGCGAACATGCTTTATTATGCTAATCCCGGAAGGCTTCTGAATTTATTGTTTCACATCCGAACATTTTACGAGTTTATCAATTATCTTAAAGGTGGAATTGCCTTAAGCGGGCAGCTTGCCAAGTGGTTTGGAAAAAAGACAAATAAGTCGGATAACTGAGGCCACGCTAACCTATTTGCTCGATCGAAGGGGTGCCGTTTATGGAATATTTAAAGGTAAAATGTAATATTTGTGGTAGCGAAGATTACAAGATTATTTATCGTTCCAATGTCGGGATCACCAGTCCTAGCGTTGAAGACTATACCAGCACGGTAAACAAATACAGCATATTTAACAATATCGTGAAGTGTGATCGCTGCGGGCTGGTTTATATGAATCCTCGCGATGGTGGACTAAACGAACTCTATAAAGAAGTTGTGGATAATGCCTATCTGGAGACCTGGCACGAACGCGCTGAGACGTTCAACGAACACCTGGGGATTATTGCTGAGTATAAACCATGTGGCAAACTTCTGGATATAGGTTGTTACGCCGGGATTTTCCTTTATGAAGCTCAGAAAAGAGGATACCAGGTAACCGGCATAGAACCGTCCACATGGGCTTCTGTTTACGCTCGGAATAAAACAGGAGCCACGATAATTAATGCCAGCAGTAACGAAAAGCTATTTTTCCCGGCGGCGGAGTTTGATTTGGTAACTTTATGGGATGTTGTCGAGCATCTGGATGATCCATCACTATGCCTCTCAAATATTTATACCTATCTAAGGGACGACGGCATAGTAGTGATTACGACCCATGATATAGGCAGTATTATTGCCAAGCTTATGGGGAAACGGTATCCCTGGTTAATGAGATTTCATCTCTATCACTTTACCCCTGCAACTTTATCGGCACTGCTATTAAAGAATAAGCTGGAAGTTATTTTTACAAAATACTACTCAAAGAAATTCACCCTTGATTATATTCTCAGCCGCTTCGGAATTAAGGTAAAAGGGGGGATTTTCAAGCGGATTACTATTCCTGTAAATTTAGGCGATATGTTCATGATTATCGCTAAAAAGCGTGTCTAAGACGTATAGTTTAATTGTTGATAGGCATAGAACTCAGCTCAGTCATTCAAATATGAAGACATTCCCCAATATTATAAGTTCGATGAGGAAGTCAGAGTGATGATTTTTCTGTTATTCATCTCGTTAACCGGATATTTCCTTATTATCGCGCGAGTATGCAAATGGTCGGTTGCGGTTACGCCTCTATTTACCGTTTGTCTGATTCCCAGCCTGCTATATATTGCCGGGATCTTCAACATGTTGGCCATTGGCGCACACCTTTTGTTTTATATGGGGATCGCATTTTTCGTAGCCTATCTTTTGATGTGTTTTAAAAAAAGGCGGATTTCTTATGCGGAAATTTTTAATCCGGGTTTAATTCTGTTCGTTTTTTATTTTGTTTTTTTATTTTTGGTTTGCCGGTCATTGTACTATAACGGATGGGATGAGTTTTCTCACTGGGGTTTGGTTACGAAAGACATAGTTTTAAATAATAGATTAACCAATTTAGACAGCGCTGTTGTTTTGAAAAGCTATCCTCCGGGGATAGCGCTGTTTCATTATTTTATTGTTTCGATTATCGGCTATTCAGAAGGGATGGTTCTATTTGCCCACAACTTATTCTTAGTATCGGCATTTATACCCCTTTTTCAGGCAATCAAATGGAAGCAGTTTTATTCGCTCATTTTGATTTTCCTGATAAGCCATAGTCTCTTTTTTGTTTTCGGCGGATTGCGGACAGGATCATTGACCGCTGACCCTATTGTTGGCACTGTCTTTGGCATGTCGATTGCGAGTTATTTTTTGTTTGAAGGAAATAATGTAGGCCGATTAGTGCATCTCATTCCCGTGTTGTTCTTCCTGCCTTTGACCAAGCAAATAGGCATATATTTAGCTTTGTGTGCCTGTGCGATTATTGTTTTGGATTATTTTTACTGTCTATTTCATCGCGAACCGGCTGTTGGGGAAAATAGCCCGAAGAAGCCGCGTTCCGAAGGACCTTTTATTACCCGGCAAAAATTCCCGAGCATAAGAAACATAATTTTAACTGTGATTTTGTCAGGGATAGTTTTAGCAGCCCCTTTAGGATCGCACTTTACTTGGAAAGAGCGGTTGAAAAAATATAATATCCAGGAAATCTTTAACACTAATTTTTCTTTAGAGAAAGTCAAAAACACATTTTCCAGTGATAAGCATACTGTGCGCGATAAAGAAACGCTGATTAATTTTGTAAAAGCTCTTTATAAAGAACCGATTGTCCCTGGCTCCAAATGGATGTCTACTGCTTCATTTTTCATTATTTGTCTGATAATGGTTATAATCAGCATATTATTTCAATCTACAACATTAAATCGTCGCAGAATTTTACTCTCTCAGTCGGGTTTGATAATATCTTTCTTAACCTATTGTTTTATCCACCTATTATTGTACTTGTATTCATTTGGAGCGTATGAAGGCACACGGGTTGCTTCGTTCAGCCGTTACATGGGTATTTTCTTTTTAGGCTGGTTTTATATTTTTATCGGGTTATTCTTCGCTAAACCTAAACAGACTGACTCGCCTTATGGATTTCCTCCTCTCGTATTTAAGGTATTGTTTATCCTTTTTGCTCTTGTTACTTTACTTTCATTTAAACAGTTACTTTTCGCCAAAAAATCGTATCCGCTGTATAGATCCGAAGTAGATCAGAACATGCCTGTTGTTAATAAATACTGCCCCTTAAATTCAAGGGTCTTTTTTATATGGCAAAATGACGAAAACCAGGGTTTAAAAAAATGTGTTTTCGGCTATGAAATCTGCCCTAGAAAAACCAATTTCTGGGACTGGTCATTAGGTAAACCCTATTACGAGGGTGATGTGTGGACTACAAATTATACTCCAGAGCAATTATTAAACGTATTCAGTGAATATGATTATATATTGATCGCTAGGGCGGATGAAAGATTTTGGAAAAGATACGGCGTATTATTTAGTGGTATCGGAGAGGCGTCCAAGGGGGTTCTTTTTAAGATTATAAAAACTCCCGGCAGGAAAATTACCATTCAAAGAATCGAGTAAAGAAATTATTTAGGATCATGAGTAGACTGCCATAAAGACCAAGGTAAAGAGGATAATATGACTATGAAAATGAAAGGACCGGTTGTTGTTGCTGATCGTATTGATGATAACCCAAGCACTTTAATGCGTTTAATACATAAAGCTATCAAACAGACGGGGATGGAAAGTGATCTGCATGGGGCTCAAACCATATTTATTAAACCTAATTTGACATACCCCAAGTACAAAAGGGGAGTTACCACTAGAGTAGAAATGGTAAGGAGCCTTGTAAAAGCCTTACTGGATTACAATGATAAGTTGAGAGTCCTGATTGGTGAGGGTGAAGGTGGTTATAATAGTTTTTCTATGGATCAGGCATTCAAGAATATGGGTTTTTTTAAGCTTGAGGAGGACTTCCACCAAGTTGAGATTGTTAATCTTTCAAAGATTCCATCCAAAATAATAACCATAGATACTCCAAAAGGATCGTATGGGGTTGAGTTGCCGGAAATTTTCTTTAATGAGATAGATTTCTCCATCAGTTGTCCCTTGCCGAAGGTTCACTGTATGACAAAGGTAACTCTCTCTTATAAAAACCAATGGGGTTGTTTGCCGGATGTAATGAGGCTGAAAAATCATTTTATGTTTAATCATATAATATCTAAGATATCGGATATTTTAAAATTCAAGTATGCTTTTTTAGATGGCAAATTCGGATTGACCACTAATGGTCCAATGGTCGGTGATCCGATTAATGTTAACTGGTTTGTCGCTTCAAATTCTCTGGGAGCATTCGATATGATAATAGCCGAGATGATGGATTTTGATTGGAAAACAGTTGAACATTTAAAAATGGCGGCAGAGTATGGCTTTATACCGAAGAGAGAGGATATCGCGATTATTGGGGACATTAAAAGCCTTAAAAGAAAATTTGTGTTGAAAAGAAATATTTGGAACTATCCTGCTTTGGCTGGGTTCCATTCCAGCAGGTTGACTCATTTGTTCTATTTTTCAAAATGGGCAAAATTACTGCATGATGTAATGTACACTTTCAGAAAGAGGCCAATAAGCTAATGAAACAAATAATCCAAAATTACCGGACAGGTGAACTGGAACTGGCCGAAGTGCCGGTCCCTCTTTGCTCGTCAAATAATGTTCTTATTAAGAATGTTGCCTCCCTCATCAGTCTTGGAACTGAACGATCTATCATTGATTTAGGGAAAAAAAGTCTTCTTGGCAAAGCAAAAGCAAGGCCTGATCTGGTCAAGCGATTCATTGATAAGGCAAAGAAGGAAGGCTTTCTAAAAACCTTTAATGAGGCTCTTAGCAGATTAGACAATCCGACCCCGCTTGGCTACAGCTCTGCCGGTATAGTAATTGAGGTCGGGAAAAATGTACATAAGTTTTCGCCGGGGGATAGAGTTGCCTGTATCGGGGCGGGGTATGCATCTCATGCTGAGTACATTACTGTGCCCGAAAACCTTTGTTGTAAGATTCCTCATAACCTGGACTTTGAAGAGGCCTCTTTCGGGATGCTTGGAATTATAGCCCTTCACGGCATCAGGTGCGCAAGGCTCACATTTGGCGAATCGGTTGCTGTTATCGGCCTTGGACTTTTGGGATTATTGACTGTTCAAATCCTCAAAGCCTACGGCTGTCATGTCGTTGGAATGGATATAGATAATCATAAGGCTAATTTAGCCAAAACGCTTGGAGCCGATAATGCATTTACTTCTGATGATGAGTTTAAAAATGGAGTTGAGAGATTTACTAATGGGCATGGTGCTGATGTCGTAATAATAACGGCTGCAACAAAGAGTGATGCCCCGGTTAATGTGGCAGTTGAAGTAGCAAGGTATGGCGCCAGGATTGTCCTTGTGGGAGTTGCCGATATTCATCCACAGAGGAATGAAATGTGGCACAAGGAAGTCGAGCTTATTGTATCAAAAGCTGGTGGCCCCGGAATATTTGACCCGTTTTATGAAAATCAGGGTATAGATTACCCCATAGGATATGTAAGGTGGACTGAAAACAGAAATCTTGGAGAATTTATTCGGCTGATGTCCGGCAGTATGGTTGATGTAAAATCTCTCATCTCTCATAGATTTAAAATCGAACAGGCAGAGATGGCATATAAAAATATGCTTGAAGGCAAAGGGGGGCCGTATACCGGAGTTGTTTTGGAATATTCAGCTGGAGGAGTTGAAACAGATAAAATATTGAGTAGGAAAATACGAATTAGAGGGGACATACACGGTGATCGGACATCCGTCGCTTTGCAAGATTCTATCGGAGTTATTGGGGCTGGGCTGTTTGGAAAAGCATTGTTTCTCCCTGCCTTACGCAATTTAAAAGGCATAAAGCTTCATACTCTTTCTACTTCTTCAAGTCCTAACACATATCATACAGGCAAAAAATATGGTTTCGAGAATTGCACTACGGATTATAAACAGATAATTGAGAATAATGAAATAAAAGCAGTAATAATACTTACTCCACACAGTCTCCATGCAAAGATGGTCATTGAATCTCTGAATGCAGGCAAGCATGTTTTTGTAGAAAAGCCACTCTGTGTAGACGAGAATGAATTGCGGGATATTGTCGACATCTGCTCGAGTCTCAACGATAAAAATATAATGCCGGCACTTATAGTTGGATACAACAGAAGATTCTCTCCACATGCATCAAGAATTAAGGACATATTAAGCAAAAGACAGGATCCACTTGTTATCCATTGCAGGGTTAACCCGGGATATGTAGGACCGGACCACTGGGTGCATACCGCAGAAGAGGGGGGAAGCAGGGTTATAGGTGAAATATGTCATTTTGTCGATATGATGCAGTTTTTGAGCGGTAGCAGCCCTGTTCAGGTATATGCAGATAGAATATCCGGCAACAACAGAACTGTACTAAACAGTGATAATCTGACAATTGCATTAAAGTTTGCTGACGGCTCGATAGGCAACATTGTATATTCTGCCTCGGGTGATAAGACATTTTCAAGAGAGTATTTCGAGATATTTTCTGAGGGTAAAGTAATAACACTTAATGATTTTACCGAGACTGAGGTATATAGTGGAGGAAAGAGGCGGGTATTTAGAACAAATAGCCAGGAAATGGGATATAAGGAAGAATTAAATTATTTTGTGGATGTTATAAAAGGGAAGACTTTCTCAATTCTTTCTCCTGAAGAGATATTTTTATCTACGCTTACTGTATTTAAAATAAATCAATCTTTGGGAACTGGTAATCCGGAAAGTGTAGCTATAAGAGACATATGAACATTCTATTAATTACGAGTTCTTATCCCCCGGAAATACGTTCTTCGTCTCACCTCATGCAGGAAATGGCGGAAAGTCTGAGAGATAGAGGGCATGGTGTTTTTGTTGTGACTTCTTATCCTCACCATAATCTTGCTGATGGCCACAACAACCGGCGATTTAATATAATAACCGATGAAAATGGCATACAAGTTTTAAGAATTAAAACAATCCCTGCCCATATGGTAAGCTATTTTATAAGAGGTTTTTCACAATCAATACTCCCCTATATATTTTTCCATAAGATAAAGAAATTAATTAAGGAAAAAATTGATGTCGTAATTGTATACAGCCCGCCACTGCCTCTTGCAGTTGCGGGTAGGAAAGTTAAAGAGCTCAATGGAGCAAAATATATCTTAAATGTGCAGGATTTATTTCCACAAAATGCCATTGATCTCGGAATTTTAAAAAATAAATTTTTGATCGATTTTTTTGAACGTATTGAAGCAAAGGCCTATGCAAGTGCTGACCAAATCGTGGTACATTCGGAGAATAACAGAGTTTTTCTGAACGCAAAAAAAGAAGTTCCTTATGAAAAGATCAATGTTATCCACAACTGGATAGCCTTAGCGCCTTACAAAAATGCTCAAAAAACTGGAAGATTCAGAAAAGCATATGGCCTTGAGAACAAATTTATTTTTCTTTTTGCGGGAGTATTAGGCCCCTCACAAGGCCTGGAGCTAATCATAGAAGCGGCTAATCGGCTTAAGAAAAACACTGCAATATGTTTTTTACTTGTTGGCGATGGAACGGAGAAGATCAGACTGGTACAGATGGCTGAGGATTATGGATTAGACAATATACACTTCAGGCCATTTGTTTCTAAAGAGGAATATCCTGAGCTTGTAAAAAATGCCGATGTTGGTTTGGTGTGCTTGAGTAGTAAAAATAAAACACCCGTAGTCCCCGGAAAGATTCTTGGCTATATGGCTGCATCTATTCCAGTGCTTGCTTTTCTCAATCAAGAAAGTGATGGGCATAAAATAATTCAAGATGCACAATGTGGTTTTTCTTCAGTTTCTGGTGATCCTATTACTGCGAGTGAGATTATTTTGAAAATCTATCAAGATAAAGGTCAAATTAATAATTATGGAAAAAATGGGTTCAAATATGTTAGTAAAAACTTTGATAAAGAAATTTGTATTGACAAAATAGAGGTTTTGATTGGAAAATGAGGAATTAGAAGGAGGGACAGATGAGTTACACAAAAAGAATTGATTTGGTTAATAGTTATTTGGGGAAAGTAAATTTCGATAAAGACTTATCTGATTATTATGCCGGAAGAACTGTCCTTGTAACGGGCGGAGGGGGAGCAATTGGAAGCAATCTTATTATAGCACTTTCGATGCTCGTAGGTAATAATGGGAAGATACTGGTTCTGGATAATTTATCATCGATAAAGAATAAAGACCCTTGGAATATTGCTCCTTTGCCAAATATTATGTTTGTACTCGGGGATGTCCGCAGTGACAATGATTTAAAAAGGGTTTTTAAAGAGGAGCCAACAATTGTCTTTCATCTTGCTGCTTTTTTTGCCAACCAAAACTCTGTCGATTACCCTGAAACATCTGCTGAAGTTGATATTATTGGACAAATAAGGCTATTGGAATACGCAAATATAGCCCGGATTGAAAGGTTTGTTTATGCATCGAGTGGATGTGCAATTTATGGTTCATATCCTGAACTTCCTTTAAAAGAGGAGTTCATATCCATGCATCTTACTACGCCATATCAGATTAACAAAATGACCGGAGAGATGTATTGTAATTTCTATAATCATCATTACGGACTGCCGATAGTGAATTGTCGTTTTTTCAACTCTTATGGTCAGGGTGAAGTGCCTGGACAATATAGGAACGTTATTCCTAACTTTATTTATTGGGCGATGAAAGGTATTGCGCTACCTATTACAGGTAATGGTGAAGAAACCAGAGACTTTACATATGTACTTGACTTAGTTCAGGGTTTAGTTAAGGCCGGTTATCATAAAGAAGCTATTGGAGAAAATTTCAATCTGGCTTCTGGAATTGAAGTTAGAATAATTGATTTGGCAAATATGGTAAACAAGGCAACGAACAACACAGCAGAAATTTTATTTAGAGATCGTCGCAAATGGGATACGAAACCAAGGCTATTAGCTTCGATCGAGAAAGCTCAACAATTGATTGGTTATAAACCCATTGTTAATTTTGAAAATGGATTTAAAACTAATATAGAATGGTTCAGCGATAATTGGGATAAAATTGAAACTCTTGCTGATTTCAAACCTGGCATGAATAGTGCCGTGAGAGGCGTAGAGAGTATCTGTTCTATTGGAAGTGGGTCTTGAAAATGGACAACTTATCAATGCCAAAAGAACTTATAGCGCAAAATGTAAATGCCGAGAAAGAATGTGTACAGTTTCTGTAGTAGTATGGGACGTCATTGAAATATTTTTCAAATAGCTTCGGATGGTTTTGTGAAAAAAAATAAGCGTCTAAAAATATTTATGGTTATTGGAACACGCCCGGAAGCCATAAAGATGGCTCCAGTGGTTAAGGAAATAGAAAAGCATCCTGATTTGGAAGGCATTGTCTGTGTTACTGCTCAGCACAGACAAATGCTTGATCAGGTGCTTAAGATATTTAATATAGCGCCAAATTATGATCTGGATATTATGCGTCCTAATCAAGATTTATTTGATATTACCGCAAGTGCTTTAATCGGACTAAGGAAGATTTTAAGAGATGAGCAGCCTGCTATCGTTTTGGTCCAGGGGGATACAACAACGGCCTTTGCCGCAGGATTGGCTGCCTATTATCTAAAAATACCAATTGGACATATAGAGGCTGGTCTGAGGACTCACAATAAATACAGCCCGTTCCCTGAAGAGAAAAACAGACATTTATTAAGCACACTTGCTGATTACCATTTTGCGCCTACGGAATGGTCAAAATCAAATCTTCTAAAGGAAGGTATTTCCTCAGAGAATATTTGGGTAACCGGCAATACAGTTATAGATGCTCTTTTATCAGTAGTTGAGAGCCAAGCCACAGAGGCTGGAAGAAGTTCTTTTGAAAAATATTTTGTAAAAAAATGGAATTTAGATATTTCTGGTATTGATAGCTCGAAGCTCAAAGCCCAAAGATCAAAACTGATATTAGTTACCGGACACAGACGTGAGAACTTCGGTGAGGGTTTTGAAAATATCTGTTTCGCCTTAAAAGAAATAGCAGAGAAGAGAAGTGATGTAACAATAGTGTATCCTGTTCACTTAAATCCTAACGTACAACAGCCCGTTAGATCTATTCTAAATGGATTGTCAAACATTCATCTTATAGAGCCTCTTGAATACGAGCCATTTGTGTTTTTAATGAGCAGAGCGTATCTAATTCTTACTGACTCTGGTGGTATTCAGGAAGAGGGGCCTTCTCTCGGCAAGCCGGTTCTTGTCATGCGAAGCACAACCGAGCGACCGGAAGGAATTGATACTGGAACTGTTAAACTGGTTGGAACGGACAGGGGAAAAATTGTGGCTTCCTCACTGGAATTACTCGAGAATAATGCCATTTATGAAATGATGTCAAAAGCTGCAAACCCATACGGGGATGGGAATGCTGCCGAGAGGATTGTCAATTTAATCGACAGGAATTTTGACATCCTATCGAAATGAATACCTTCATTTAACACTCTTTATCTGGGTGATAATTTGACCGGATAGATGGTCGGAAAGATATTATGATGCGCATACTGGTTACAGGAGCAAATGGCTTTGTTGGGAAGTCTTTTTGTCGCTCAATGCAGACAAAAGAATATTTTATCCGTGGAGTTGTGCGCAGAGCGGCAAAATATTCTCAACTTAGTAACATAAGTGAGTTATGCTTGGTTAGCGAAATCAGCCCTGAAACTGACTGGCATGATGCATTGGAGAATATTGATGTCGTAATACATTTTGCGGCGAAAGTGCATGTAATGAAGGACCGATCTTTGAATCCCCTCTCCGAATTCAGAAAGGTCAATGTTGCGGGAACAGAACTGCTGGCCCGTCAAGCCGTTTCAGCCGGGGTTCGCAGGATTGTTTTTCTTAGCTCAGTTAAGGTGAATGGTGAAGGAAAAAAAGAACCCTACACAGAAGATGATGAAGTAGCTCCGGAAGATGCCTATGGTATCAGTAAACTTGAGGCTGAGGTTGCGCTTAGTAAGGTTGCATCTGAGACTGGTTTGGAAGTGGTTAATATTCGTCCGCCGCTGGTTTATGGTTCCGGGGTGAAGGCAAATTTTCTGCGACTCATGCATGGCGTGCAAAGTGGCATTCCGCTTCCGTTGGGGTGCATCAGCAACCGTCGGAGTTTCATTTACCTTGGAAATTTGGTTGATGCTATAGCAGCCTGCGTCAAGCATCCCAAGGCGGCAGGTCAGACGTATCTGGTGAGTGACGGGGACGATGTATCCACTCCGGAACTGATCCGGAGGGTTGCAGCCGCTCTTGGACGGCGGGCGCGGCTTTTTCCTTTTCCTCCTGCGCTGATGCACATGGCAGGCAATCTTCTTGGTAAATCTGCTGCGATAGAAAGTCTTCTTGGTTCCCTGACAATTGACTCCGGTAAAATTCGCC
>Ga0209641_10000375_pt1 | contig 40464 bp, 45 predicted proteins | sample RifCSP16_1_FD_184022 | JGI IMG/M metagenome (GOLD analysis project Ga0209641, IMG submission 184022) | Soil microbial communities from Rifle, Colorado - Rifle CSP2_sed 16_1 (SPAdes) (version 2) | ecosystem: Environmental > Terrestrial > Deep subsurface > Rock core/Sediment | place: Rifle... | reverse complement strand
TGCGGCGTCTGCGCCGGACCATCCCGTGGCGCCTTCCGGCTTTTGCGGCGCTCCTGCTGATCCTCCTTCCGGCGGGCGGGTGCTCCCGCGTGCCGAAAATCATCGTCCTCGAGGACCCGCTGACCGCTGCGGAGCACGTGGAGCTGGGCGTCGCCTACGAGCGGAGGGGAGAGCTCGACCTGGCGCGGCGGGAATACGAAGCGGCCCTCCGCAAGGACAAGAAATATTTCCAGGCCCGCGTCAACCTTGGCAACATTTACCTGGCCAGGAAGGAGCATGACAAGGCCCGCGAGGAATACCTCCGGGCGCTCGAGTTGCAGCCAGGGGATGCCGAGGCGACCAATAATCTTTCCTGGACTGCCATCTTCACCGGGGAGGGGATCGAAGAGGCGATGGGCCGGATGGAGGGGGTGGTCTCCGAACCCGGGGTCCGCAAGGCGACGCTACTGGACACGCTGGGCGTCCTCCGGATGCGCGCAGGCAGACCCGAGGCGGCGGAAGAGGCTTTCTCCCTTGCGGAAAAGATTTGCCGAGAGGCCGACTCCGTTCCACGCGAGGATGCTCAAGGCGGCTCTCCCTGCCCGGTGGAGGTGCGCCGGGAAATCGCCCTGCACCTCGTGGAGCTGCGAATGAAATTCCCATCCCCAGTTCCGCCGCCCGCTCTGATAAAATAGGCACATGGAACCGATGTCCCGCATCGGCGGCTGAGGCGAAGGAGCCCCTCCTGTTCCCCCCCATCCATCCGGAGTTGAGGTTCCACAACTACGCCTCGTTCCTCCGGCGGCGCCTGGGCGGGCCGGCGGCAAGGATCAGCGTGGAGGCGGGGTTCACCTGCCCGAACCGCGACGGCACGCGAGGGACAGGTGGCTGCCTGTACTGCAACAACGAATCCTTCACGGAGGGGGTCCTCTTCCCGGGCCTGCCGGTGGAGGAGCAGGTGCGCAGGACAATCGCATCCCATGCCAGGCTCAAGGCGTTCCGCAAGCTGCTGGTCTACTTTCAACCGTACACGAACAGCCACGCTCCGCCGGAAGAGCTCGAGCGGACGTACCGCGCGGCGTTCTGCCACCCCGACGTCGTCGGAATCGTTGTCGGGACCCGGCCGGACTGCCTCGGGAGCGCGGTCCTGGACGTGCTCGAGGGAATTGCGAGGGAACGGTACGTATCCGTCGAGATCGGCCTCCAGTCGATCTCCGACGACGTTCTCGCGGGGATCAACCGGGGGCACACCGTGCAGGAGTTCATGGAGGCTGTGCCGGCCGCGCGGAAGCGGGGGATCGACGTTGCCGTTCACCTGATTTACGGTCTTCCCGGGGACACGCGGGTGAACTTCGTGGCGGCGGCCGGCATTCTCTCCGACCTGGGAGTGCAGGGGGTGAAGCTGCACCATTTGCACGTCGTCTCGGGGAGCAACTTGGAGTCTCCGTTCCGGCGGGGCGAGGTTCGGGTGCCCGAATACGGTGAGTACGTCGGGGCCTGCGCGGACTTCCTGGAACGCCTCTGTCCCGAAATTGCCGTGATCCGCCTGATAGGGACGGCCCCCCGGGAGATGCTGCTGGCCCCCTTATGGGGGAAGGGGAGCCGGGAGATGTCGCGCGACGTGGCCGCCGAGCTTCAACGGCGGGAGACCTGGCAGGGATCGCTGCGGAAGGAAAAGACATGAACGGCGCGGAGAAGGAATATCTTCCTCATTCCACGGGGTGCTTCCTGTGCGGCGAGGAGAACGCCTGCGGCGTCCGCACGAAGTTCTACGTGGAGGGGGACGCGGTCTGCACGAGGATCGCACTCCCTCCCCACGTCAACGGCTACAGGAACGTCGCACACGGAGGCGTCGTCGCAGCGCTCCTCGACGAGTCGATGGGCTGGGCCGCAACTGTCTTCGGGGGGCTGCAGCGCATGTACCTGACCGGCGAGCTGACCGTGAAATACCTCGCCCCGGTCCCCGTGGGAGAGGAGATCGAGGTCCGGAGCCGGCTGGTCGAGGACGCCGGACGGATTGCCTACAGCGAAGGAGAGTTGATCTGCGGCGGGAAGGTTCTCGTCCGCGCGAAGGGGAAATTCCTCCCGATGAGCCGGGAGGCGACGGCGGCGGTGATCCCGTACCTCAAGTTCGGCATGTGCGGAAAATACCGGACCCTGCTGGACGGGGCGAAGGAGGGCAATTGAAACGCGTGCTGGGGATCCTCGGTTCCCCAAGGAGGATGGGGAACTGCGAGTTGATCGTCAAGGAGATCTCTGCCCGCCTTCCGGGGCCTGTCGAACTTTCGATGGTCCGGCTCGTCGAGAAGGACATTCGGCCCTGCAAGGCGTGCTATCGGTGCTTGACGGGGGATTGCCCCCACCAGGACGATTTCGGCGCGGTGCTGGACGCGATCGTGGCCGCCGACGGCGTGATCGTCGCCGCGCCCGTCTACCTGCTCGGGGCGCATTCCTCCCTTCAGCGGTTTCTCGACCGGGGGCTGCAGTTCTTCCGGCGGATCGAGGCGCTCTCCGGCAAGCCGGCGGTCGGGGTGGCGCTTGCGGGCGTCAAGGACGGGGAAGGGGCGTCCCTGCTGGGTGTGGAGAACTTCATCCGCGGCATGGGAATGGAGGTCAAGGGCCGCTCGGTGATCCACGCCGCGCTGCCCGGAGAAGCGCTCCTCTCGGAAGAAGGAAAAGACGCCGCGGGGCGGCTGGCCTCCGCGTTTTTTGCGAAGGGAGCGCGGCCGGCGGAGAACCCCTCCTGCACGCAGTGCGGAGGGACCTATTTCGAGTTCCGGGGGGGGAACCGCGTCTATTGCCTCCTGTGCGGTGCGCGCGGGATAGTGTCTTCCGAGGGGGACGGCGTCCGGCTTGCAACCACGGCGCCTGCACACTCGTGGCGGGGCCCCGAGTCGAGGAAGATGCACGGCGAATGGCTGATCGGCATGAAGGAGAAGTACCGACGCGATCGGGACCGGTTGAAAAGCATCGCTCAGAGCTACGCTGGGGGAACCTTCATCTGACCCGGATCCGCACCGTGTAGCCTACGACTTCCGAGGAGGGTCCGGCGGTGAGGACGGCCCGGTCGGACATCCCCTCAGCCGGCAGGATTCCCAGCTTCGAGAGTTCCGCGAGGAATGGCCTTGCGGAGTCCGCCGGCAGGTGGACGCGCACGATGTCGACCGCGCCTTCCGAATCGATGCCAGCCTTCGCCGGCTCGTCCTGCACGCTTCCTCCAAGCCGCACCGCGGCCGCGGCGATCCTCTCCTCCAGTCCGGGTCGGTTCTGCGCAGCCACCTCGATCGTCACCTCCCGGCCGAAAGGAACCGGCCGTGCGACCCTCGACGGCGGGGCCGCGGCGGATGGGGGCTCGATCCTTTCCCCGGCTGTGCTCACCCGTTGCGCCGGTATGACGGGAAGGGAAGGTTGCGACCGGGACGATGCCGGAGGCAAGGAGGGCACACGGGCTGCAGTGCGCGTTCCGGCGGAGCCCGCCGATCTCCCCGAGTCCCGTTCGTTTTGCGCGGTCCTGCCCGGTTCCGCCTTCTCCCGCGGTACGGGGCGATCGCCGGGAACGGCCTCCTCCGCTGCCTGGGCCCGGGGAGGGCTCGGCGCCTTGCTGGCGTCGTGTTCCGCCGGTTTGGTGAACTCCTTTGCGGGGGCGGCATCCATCCGTGCGGCCGGCCGGGGGGAGAACAGATTCGGTAGTTCCTCCTTCCAGGTGCCGTACACCAGGAGAAAGAGCAGGATTGCCGCCGCCGCTTCCAGGGGAATCTTGATGTGGGCGGGCAGGAACAGCTTCTTCCAGAAAGGCGTCGGCGGCACTTCCTCCCGGGCGATCCTGCGCCGGACCCCGTCCAGCAGTTCCGTCGGGGCTTTCCCTTGTGGAAGACCGCGGAGGAGCAGGAGGGTCTCTTCCAGTCCCTCCTTCACGGCCCTGCATGGGAGGCACTCCCGCAGATGGGCGTTTACGCTCGCCTGCTCGCTTTCCGGAAGAGAGCCGTCCAGGAATTCGGAAAGGAGGTTCTGTCCTCGTTCGCAGTCCATCTCGGTGTCCCTCAAACCACCGGCGCGAGGATTTTCCTCAACGCCATCCGCGCCCTGTGAAGTCTCGATTTCACCGTGCCGACCGGGATCCCCGCCATGGCGGCGATTTCCTCGTACGTAAACCCTTCGACGTCCGAAAGGAGCAGCAGCCATCGCGAGTCGGGATCGATGCGGCCGAGCGCCCTTTCCAGGATCTTCGCCATCTCCCGGTTTTCGGCGATCCGGTCCGGCCGCCCCTCCTCGGGGGCCGGCGGCTGGAAGAGCGGGTAGTCCCGCTCCGCCCCATCCGGGAAGACGACCTCCCGCGCCGCGAGGGAGGATCTCTGCCGGATCCGGTTCAGGCACCGGTTGGCCGCAATCCTGAGCAGCCACGTGGCCAGCGCCGCCTCTTCCCGGAACCCGCCGAGGTTCCGGTAGGCCGAGAGAAATACCTCCTGGGCGATATCCAGGGCCTCCTCCCGGTCGGAGAGCATCCGGGAGCAGAATGCGTACACCCGGTCCTGGTGGGCGAGGACGATGGCGTCGAACGCCCCCGGCTTCCCCTGCCGGAACGCCTGCAGCAACAAATCCACCGGCCTGGGGCTTCCACCGTTCGAATCCACGCCGACTCCCGAAGGTTCTGACATTCGCGCGGCCGGTTCGGTTCCTCTCCTGCCGCCTGAATTATTGTACTGTACGGAAGGTTGCAAGGTCCCGGGACTTTAGGGTATTTTAATCTTGCATGGGCGGAACTGTGTAATGTCCTGCAATATCTGACCGGAGGTGAATCTTTGAGCGGCCAGGCGCTGTTGTTCGCGGCCCTATCGATCGCGGCCATCGCGCTGGCGGTGGTGCTGGCGATGACCCTCTGGCGGCTCCGCAGGACGATCGACCACCTGGACCGTCGCGTGGACGAGGCGATCCGGCAGTTCGAGATGACTGCCGAGGACCTCCGGAAGACCAACGCGGTGGTGCGGGACATCCTCCTGCACGCCGAGAGGGGCGCCGCCAACGTGGCGCACGTGACGGAAGGGGTCCGGGAATTCCGGAAGACGCTGAACGCGGCCACTGCGGTCCTGCAGTACACCGTCGTTCCCGTTCTTGGAAATGTGGCCGGCGGGCTGGCGGGAGTGAAAGCCGCCGTGTCGCACGTTGTGAACCGATTCGTTCGAAGGGAGGGCAGCCATGAGTGAGGAAAGATGTAGCAACGGCAGCGGCGCGATATTCCTTGCGTTCCTGGCCGGAGGGCTGGTCGGCGCGGGGCTGGCCCTGCTCTACGCACCCGTCTCCGGAAAGGAGGCCCGAGAGAGGATCAGCGGCCTTGCGGAGGACTACAGGAAGAAGACCGAGGGTTGGTCCGGCGACCTGAAGCAGAAGGTGGAGTCCTTCATCGAGGAGGAGAAGTCGGTCATCAAGGCGGCCTACGACGCGGGTCGCGAGGCGATGGCGAAGGAGAAGGCCAAGTTCGAAAGTCCGCAGTAAGGGACCGTTTAGAAATTCTCCTCGGCGGGGACGAACCACCCCTGCGGGTGGGCGCACACGGGGCAGCCCACCGGGGCCTTTGTCCCCTCGTGGATGTGGCCGCACACCAGGCATTTCCAGCGGATGGGCTTCTCGCGTTTGAAGAGGGTGCCGTCCTGCACCCTTTTCAGAAGCCCCTGGAACCGCTTCTCGTGATGGACCTCCACCCCTGCGATCATCCTGAAGATGTGCGCGGCGGCGGAGAACCCTTCCTCCTCGGCGATTTTTCCGAAGGTCGGATAGATAGTAGTCCACTCCTCGTGCTCCCCGGCGGCGGCGGCGGCCAGGTTCGTGGCGGTGTCGCCGATCTTCGTGGGGTAGCCGGCGGTGATCTCCACATCGCTCCCCCCAAGTTGCTTGAAGTATAGGTGGGCATGCTTCTTCTCGTTATCCGCGGTCTCCAGGAAGATTCCGGCGATCCCCTCGAACCCTTCCTTCGAGGCGACTCCGGCGTAGAAGGTGTAGCGGTTGCGGGCCTGCGATTCCCCGGCGAATGCCGCCAGCAGGTTCTTTTCCGTCCTTGAACCTTTCAGTCCCATGGCTTCTCCGATCGTGGTGACGGTCTGGGCGCAAGAGCTTCCTGAATTATAGGAGCCCGCCCACGAAATCCGCAACCGATTCCTTTCAGCGTGTGCGGTTCGAGTCCCACCCGGGGAGACGCGAACCGTTGTCGAACGGGGGGAAATCTTCCATGCAGGAACCCGATTCAGTAATTGCACCATCGTAATAGATAAATTCATAGAAAGATTAGGCCCGTTGCAAGTCAATCTGAACGGAATTCTCCGGAAACACATTGTTTTATGGAGACGGGACTGATGGATTGGCGGGGAATTCCATCCACCTCGTTACAAAGGAGATAAATCCATGTCTCGAAGGATTCTGTTGCTTCTGCTCACGCTAATACTTGTTGGTCTTTTCAGTTTGCCGGTGTCAGCTCAAGAGACCGGCAGCGAACCGTTCTTGCTTTGGGTGAAACGTAATTTCTCCAGTTGGGACAACCCGCTCCACAGTGAGCTCAGTGTCAACGGGAAAACGGTGAACATCTTCACCTCGGACACCTTCGAGCCGATCGGAGAATACCTGAAAGCGGGGTGGAATACGATCACGATCAAGACGACCCTGCAGCAGGCGGCAAACAAAAACAACGGTTTGATCTTCCGGTTGGGACCAGCACACAAAACGCCTGGGAACGATCAATGGATCATGGAGCCGATTCTTTGGGAATTCCGCAATGACACGGATTGGACGTTCGCCAATGGCAGGTACTCTCACCCACTAGGACCGGATGTGAAGGAGGTGACACTCTCTTATAGGATTTACAATGCCGGCTTGCAGAATGAAAAGATCAAGCTCAAGGCGGGCGATTTCGTTATCAGCGGAAAACCTACCTTTGCCAGTTGGAATTCCCCGGTCACCGCAACCGTTTTTGTGAACGGAACCCCCCTGAATAGTTTCCTCCTGGCGAAGCGAGGAATAGTGATTACGCCATTCCTCAAGCAAGGGAAAAACGAAATCAAACTGATCTCCAGCCGAGTGAAGAATAGTGTCAAAAACAATGACATCGAGTTTGAGGTTGCCGGCCCGGCCGAGTGGAATGTCGGGAAGGGACAATACCAGTTAAAGTCGATCTTGCAGTTCAAAAGCATGCAGGGATGGACGTTGGATTCGAAAACGGGGATGCTCGTCAACCGCGCCAAGCCCGATTCAGAGAGTATCGAGCGCGTGATCCCGTTTGTTTTGAAAGAGGGTCCAAAACGGGGGGGAGGAGAATAACGGCTCGGAGCGCGTTGAAGAAGCCAAACGTATCATCCATTGGAGGAGATGGCTCCATCGGCGCCGCGGTGAATGTCGAGCAGGGTCAGGATGTGTTCTTGGATCTCCGTCGCAATACGCAGCATGCCCATGACTTGGGTCACCCGTGCGCGGGGGATTCCTTCGTGGGCATTTTTTCTACAGCCTGAGTCGTGGCCGGTTCTCACGAGTTGCTCTCGTACCCTTGTGCTTGACGCAAAAGGCGTAGTGTGTAATATTATTGGCAATAGTGTGTATATCGGGGGGCGGACATGGGAACGGTCCAAATGGCACGCGTCAACCTGATCGTCGACAAGGCGAGGATAGGGAAATTGCGCAAGCTGCTCGGGACACACAGCGACTCGGAAACGGTGCGCGCGGCCGTGGAGCATCGCCTGGCGTCCCTGCAGGCGCTGGACGCCCTTCGTCGGCTTCAGGCGATCGGAAAACTGGAGGATGTCTTCTCCCGAGATGTGCGGACCAAGGGCTGACCCTTGGCCGACGTCTTTCTTTTCGACACGTCCGTCTACCTCTCCTACATCCGCAGAAAAGAACACTCGGATCTGGTGGACCGGGCCATTGAAAACGGCCGGGTCGTCCTGTCTTCGGTTGTGGCCATGGAACTCTATGCCGGGTCCAGATCCGCGGCGGAGAAGCGCTTGCTGAATCAATTCGTCGCATCCATGAAGAGAATATCGGCCTACGAGACCCCGAAGGAGGACGACTGGGCACGGGGTGGTATCCTGGTGGAGCGATTCACGAGATTCCGTGGCCACGTTCAGCTTCGGTATTACTTCCGGGACATTCTTGTGGTTCTGGCTGCCGTGAACCGGGGCGCGGTCCTCGTGTCATCGAATGCGCACATTGTGAATTGGGGGAATTTACTGAAAAGACAAGGGAAAACGCTTCGCCTCAAGATTTTAAGAGAAAGATGACCTGCGAGAAGTCAGGGACGATCAAAATCCCCGCACCGACTGCGCGCGGAGGGTGAATCTCTTTGTCCGCTGAAAAACACAAACGGAAGCTCGCCGCCGTTCTGAGCGCCAGCGCCGTGGAGTATGGCCGCCTCATGGGGGAGGATGAGGCCGGGACACTCCAAACCCTCAAGGGCCACCATCAGGTGATGTTCACTCTCGTCGAGAAACAACAGGGTCGCGTCGTGGAACCCCGGGGGGATAACCTGCTCGCCGAGTTCGCGAGCGTGGTGCACGCCCTGGAGTGCGCGGTGGAGGTCCAGAAGGAGCTGAAAGGCCGGAACGAAGAGCTGCCGAAAGAGCGCAGGATGCCCTTCCGGATCGGGATCCACCTTGGCGATGTCATCGAGACAGAAGGTAGCGGTCCCGCTTCCCGACAAGCCTTCCATCGCCGTGCTTCCTTTTGAAAACATGACCGGCGACCCCAAGCGGGAGTATTTCACGGACGGGTTTACGGAACAGATCATCGCGTCCTTGTCCAAAATCTCCTCCCTGTTCGTGATCTCCCGGACCTCGTCCTTTTCCTACAAATGCAAACCGGTGAAGGTACAGCAGGTGAGCGAGGAACTCGGGGTCCGGTACGTGCTGGAGGGAAGCGTCCAGAAATCCAGCAACCGGATCCGGATCAACGTCCAGTTGATCGATGCGATTTCGGGCCAGCACGTATGGGCCGAATCCTACGATCGTGACCTGAAGGACATCTTCGGCCTTCAGGACGACGTCATTCTGAAGATCACGTCGGCGATGTCCGTGAATCTGACCGCCGGCGAGCAGGCCCGAGCATGGGCGGAAGGCACGAAGGGTCTCGAAGCCTACCTGAAACTCATGCAGGCTCGTGAATATCTTCGCAAGGGGAATCGGGAGAGCAATGCCCAGGCACGGCGCATGGCGGAGGAAACGATCGCCCTGGATCCCAAGTACGCAGCCGCCTACGCGTTGCTGGGTGCGACCCACCAGGCGGACGTGTGGCTCGGAGCGAGCCGCCCCAAGGACTCCATAGCGAAGGCCATCGAATTGACGCAAAAGGCACTGGCCTTGAATGGCTCGCTGGCCGAAGCGCGCAGCAAGTTAGGTGTGCTCTACTCGTGGAGCTCGACCCCAATTCGGGCTATGCGAATTTTCACCTGGCGCAGGTTCTCAGGTACGCCGGAAAATCGAAGGAGGCGATTCCGGTGATCCAGAAGGCATTGCGCCTGGAACCGATTCCCCCCGACATATACTTTCAACAGCTGGCATTGGTCTATTTCCAGACGGGAGATTGCGTGGTACTTGCCAGATTTGTCCATCTTGTGCCTCAGGTGGTTTCCCCCCGTGCCAGCCGGAGGAGGGCGGTCAGGGCGAAGAACGCCGCCGTGAAGAGGACGATCGTGGCGCCGGTAGCCGTGTCAAAGTAGTACGAGGCAGCGATCCCCGCGAGCCCCGAAGCCAGGGAGATGGCGATCGCGATCCAGAAGGCCGTTGCCGCCCCCCTTGCCACGTTTCGCGCGGCCGCGGCGGGGACCACCAGGAGCGCGGTGACGAGCAGGATCCCCACCGCGCGGATGGCCGTCGTCACGACCAGCGCGACGACGAGGGAGAAGGAAATTTCGAGCGCCCGGCCCCGGACGCCGAGGCTGCGGGCGAACTCTTCGTGAACCCCCAGGAGCAGGATCCGGTTGTACGCGAGGAACAGGTAGACGGCCACGGCCAGGGAAAGCGCGGACATCCAGAGAACCTCCACGCCGGATATCGCCAGCAGGTCGCCGTACAGGTACGCCTGCAGGTTCCGGGTCAGCCCCTTCTGTGCGCTGATGATGGCGATTCCCAGGGCGATGACCGTGGAGAAAAACACCCCGATGACCGTGTCCGGGGAGAGCCCGGTCCGGCCCTTGACCAGCGTGATCGCGTAGGCGACGAACAGGCCGAACGCGACCATGGTAAGGAGGGGGTGGATCCCGAGAAGGACCCCCAACGCCACCCCGGTGAACGCCGAGTGCCCGATGGCGTCCGAAAAGAACGCCATCCGGAACTGGACCAGCGGCACTCCCACGGCCGCCGCCGCGGGCGCGACGAAGAGCACGGCGAGAAGCGCCCTCTTCATGAACGCGGGCTCCGCGAACGAGAGCGGCAACAGGCGGTCCATCAGGGAATAGACGAGGGAAAGAAGGGATTCCATGGCTACTCGTTTTTCTCGCCGTGCAGGTGGCCGTGTCCGTCGGACGGCCCGTGGCTGAACAGGTGGGCGCCGCTTCCGTACATCGCGCACAAGGTTTCGGGGGTGAGGACCTCGGTTGTCGCCCCCTGGCAGACGATCGACCGGTTGAGGCAGATGACGCGGTCGGCGTGGCGCGTCACTACGGAGAGGTCGTGGCTCACGAGCAGGAGGCTGAACCGGGACTCCCGGTGAATCTGGTCGAGGAAATCGCAGAAGAGCTCTTCGCCGGATGCGTCCACACCGGAAACCGGCTCGTCAAGGAGAAGGATGTCCGGGTTGTCGCGTAGAGCCAGCGCGAGCAGGACGCGCTGGAGTTCTCCCCCCGAGAGCTTCCCCAGGGGGCGATCGATGAGGTGGCCCGACCCGCCCCTGTTCAGCGCGGCTTCCGCATCCGCGCGCGATTTCCTGGATCGGCCCAGGAAGACGGGGAACCTCTGGGAGGAGAGAGCGTAGAAATCGAGAACGGTCATCGGGGCGTTCCGGTCCAGGTCGATCCTCTGGGGGACGTAGCCGATCCTCGGGGTCCCCTTTCCGTGTTCTTCGGCGCGGCAAAACCGGATTTCCCCCGCATAGGGGACGAGCCCCAGGATCGCCAGCAGCAGCGTGGTCTTCCCCGCGCCGTTGGGCCCGATGAGGGCGGTGACCTCCCCGCACCGGATGTCGGCGTGGATGCCGGAAAGGATCTCCCTCCCCCCGGCGCGGACCGACAGATCGCGGATCTCCAGGGTATGGAAGGGGGCGAGCCGGCTGGTCACTTTTCCAAGGTCTCCGTGAGGGTGCGCAGGTTTTGCCGCATGATTTCCTCGTAGGCGCCGGGCGTCGTCGAACCGGTCGAGACCGGGTCCAGCACTCGGGATGGGACCCCGGCCTCGGCGGCGATCACATCGGCAAGACGTTTCGGGTATTGCGGCTCCCAGAAGACCGCGGCCGCCCTCTTCTCCCGGATGGTGCGGACCAGCTTGCCGACCTCCCCGGCGGAAGGCTCCTGGCCGGGCGTTTCCTCGATTTCTCCCACGATGTTCAAGCCGAGGTCCCGGGCGAGGTAGTCGAAGACGTTGTGGAACGTGACGATGTTCCGGTTCCGGAATCGGCCCGACGCGGCATCGAACTCTCTTGCGAGGACCGTGAGCTTCGACACGTACGCATCGGCGTTGCGCCGAAACGCGGCGGCGTTGTGCGGAGAGGCCACGGACAGCGCCTTCTCGATGTTGCGGACCTGGAGGATCGCGTTCCTGGGGCTCACCCAGGTGTGCGGGTTGATCCCGCCGTGGCTGCCTTCCCCCGCGCGGACCGGCGGCACGCCCTCTGCGGTTTCCACGATCCGGATGCGGGGGTTGGACTTCCGGACCGGCGCGCCGAGGAATTCCTCCATCCCGTACCCGTTGGCGATGAAGAGATCGGCGGCTGCGATCTTTCGCATATCCCCCGGCGTCAGCGCGTAATCGTGGGGGCAGCCCAGCGAGGCGGGGAGCAGGAGGTCCACGGCGACGTCGGGCACATCGCCCACCACGTTGCGCGTGAACAGGTACATCGGGAGGAAGGAGGCGAGGACGCGAAGCTCTCCCGCCCCGGCAGGAAAGGGAGAGAGCAGGAGAAAGATCATGAGGAAAATGTCAACGAACACCCTCTTCCCGAAGCGGCGTGCGGACGTCATCGCCTTGCCTGCTTCCCGCCGCAGTCCGCGCAGGCGCCGAAAAATTCCAGCGAGTGATCCGTCACGTCGAATCCCAGCGTTCCACGGATGTCGCTTTCGATGCGGGAGAGATCGCACCGGTTCGGCTGGAAGGACTCGATCCGCCCGCACCGGCGGCAGACGACCCGGTGCCGGTGCGCGCCGTCCGTCGCCGCCTCGTACCTCCGGCTGCGCTCGTGAAGGGCGACGCTCCGGACGAGCCCGATGGAGACCATCAGGGAAAGGTTCCGGTAGATGGTGGATGCGTCGGGCTTCGGCTCGGGGATCCGCTCCCGGATCTCCCTCGGGGAAAGCGGGATCGGGCTTTCCGCGAGAATGCGCAGGACTTCCCCTCTGCCGCGCGTTGCGGGGTGTCCCAGGCGGCGAAACGTTTCGGAGGCCGTTTTCATGTCCCCTCTCCCGTAAATGCAAATATATTGCAGTTGCGAATATTTTGCAATCCCTGCACGCCGTGAATTTTCGCCACACAAATGGCATCTAAGGCAAAATGATGGCCAAGGAAACGGCAGGAATTGTAATACGATGCATCGGCGGCTTTTGGCATTGGGAATTCTGGCGGCCTGCGCGCTTCTGTTTTGGGGAGATCAGGCCCGCGGGGGTTTCCGGCACGTCGGGACGGACGGCGACGGAAACGGCCCCTACATCAACCTCATCATGCGGGAGGTGAGGGTCACCCCGATCCACGCCCACGTGGGGGACGTGATCCGGGTCGACATGGTGATCGAGAACCGTGGGGATCTGGGGAACGACACCGCCAAAATCGAGCTTCTCGCGAACGGCAAGGCAGTTGCCAGCCAGCTTTACAATTACGGATTCACTGGCGAAGGGGGGAGGATCTACCGGGCAACCTTTCACTGGGACACGAAGGGCGTCAAGCCCGGAGAGTACAAGGTCCGCGGCGAAGTGTTCGTCTGGTACGACGCCTCCCCGTTCGACAATTTCCTCGACGTGAATCAGCCCCTGGTTCTCCTGGCGCCCGGGACGGCGTTCCCGGGGGGGGAAACCGGAGGGAGGTCGGCGATGACGAGGGATCCGCGGTACAAACCGGCCGCCGGCCCGGGAGAAGAGGAAGTCGTCCGACCGGGGGGAAGGACGGGAAGCTACTGAGCGGCGACTTCTTCACGGCCGGGGGAATCAACCGTTGGGGAGAGGCATCCAAAGGACAACTGTGCAGAGGGAGGCACCCGTGAAAAAGATCGTCTTGCTCGGGCTGGCGGCAGCTTTCCTCGTGTTGGCGCTTGCCCGGTGGCAGGTGCACCGTACCGCAGCGCCGATTTTCACTTCCTCCGGCCAGATCTATATTCACGGGACTCCCATCTGTGTTTTCACGCTGGGCGGGAACGTCGTGGCGCAGGTCGGGCAGTGCCCCGATACGCCGGGAGCCGAGAATGAGGATCCCGGGGAGGAGGCGCCGTTACGCGGCCAGCCGGGGATGGGGCTCCCTCCCGGGCACCCGCCGGTGGACCGGGACGGGTTCCCCGACGGTCAGCGGACAGTCCCGATCTAGATCCCTATCTAATTTTTCCATCAAGATAATGGAAGGGAAAAAAAGGGGTCGTGCGGCCCCTTTTTTTCCCTTCGCTTCCTTGTTCGACCGAAATTTGTACACCCTCAGGGAAGGTGCCCGTCACCCTTTTCTTTTGGGAAATGCCTTCCGGCCCTGATAAAATAACGCGCGAGAGGAGGTGGGGTGGCATTCTACGCGGATCTGAGCGAGGTCTATGATGATTTGTTCCCTGTTTCCGTCGCCCAGCGGGAGCTGTTTGACTGGATTCGCGGAACGGGGGGAATCCGCCGGGTGGCCGACGCCGGCTGCGGTTCCGGCGCACAGCTTCTCCATTTCGCCTCTGCCGGCCTCTCCTGCGTGGGGTTCGATCCCGATCCGGCGCTTGTCGCCCTTGCCCGGGAAAAGCTCGCGCCCTTCCCCGGAGCCCGTGTTGAAGTCGGCGGGTTCGCCGATACGGCCCGCCTGGTCTCCCCGGTCGCCGACCTTCTCCTCTGCCTGGGTAATTCGCTGGTCCACGTCCCGCGGGAGGAGGCCGCCCGGTTTGTCGCCGATGCCGCGTCGGTCCTGTTTCCCGACGGGTGGATTCTCCTTCAGATCCTCAACTACGAGCGCCTTTTCCGCGAAGGGATCACGGAACTTCCCTTGATGCGGGGGGGAGAGGGGTCGATCGAGTTCCGGCGTCGATATGTCTGGGAAGGGCAGCGGGAAGTCCGGTTCCTCACATCGCTCCGGCTTGCCGGAGGTGAAGGGCCGCGGATCCTCCGGAACGAGATCCCCCTGTACCCCATCTATCCCGAAGAACTGTGGGAGATGCTTTCCGGGGCGGGATTTGCCCCGATCCGTTATTATGGTGACTTTGCGCGTTCCGACTTTACCCCCGACTCAGAGGCCCTCGTATGCCTGGCAAGGAAATCGTGAGGAACCCACGGAATCGGAGGAAGACCAGGAACCGGTTCCTGGCGATGGTCGCCGCCGTCCTTGCCGGCTGGCTGGTATCGCGGGGCGTCGCGGCGGCGAACCGGCACCATCTCACCCATCCCACACGCGCACTGCCTGCCCAGGACGGCCGTGTTGCACTCGAGAACGGCTTCACGGATCTGGACCTCCTTGCGCTATTGTCCGAGGGGAGCGCGGAGGGGGTCACCGGTGACGGGGCTCGGGTAATGCTGGCCCTCGACGAGGATCTCCAGAAGCAGATCTTCGCCTTGTTCCGCCGGTTCGACCCTCCCTACGGCGTCTTCGCGGCGATGGAGCCCGCCACCGGCCGGGTCGTCGCGCTGGTGGGGTACCGGAAGGGGGGAGAATCGGATCCGAGACTTCCCCTCAAGGCGGTCTATCCTGCCGCATCGCTGATCAAGGTCGTGACGGCCTCGGCCGCTCTGGAGAAGGGGAATATCTCCCCGGAGGACGAGATCAGCTACCGCGGCGGCATTTACGGGATCACGCGCAAGGGGATCCACGCCAGGGACGGGCGGGGCGTCCCTTCCATGTCGCTTGAGGAGGCGATCGCCAAGTCCGCCAATTCGGTCTTCGGAAAGGTGGCGGTCAACTACGTGGGCAGCGAAGTCCTCGCGTACTACATGTCAAAGTTCGGGTTCGGGCAGCCGATCCCCTTCGACCTTCCGGTCGAGGAAAGCCAGGGCGAGATTCCCCGGGACGAGTACAACCTGGCCCGCACCGGAGCGGGATTCGGGGAGGTGTACGTCTCCCCGCTTCACATGGCGATGATCATGTCCGCGATCGCCGCCTCCGGCGAGATGCCGCGGCCGATCCTCATCGAACGGGTGGAGGACAAGGACGGCAACGCGTTGTTCGAGGCCGAGCCGTCGAAGTGGCGCGACACCGTGAAGTCGGAAACGGCCGACGCCCTCCTCCAGATGATGGTGAAGACGATCGAGATGGGCACCTCGCGCCGGACCTTCGGCTCCCCGGAGGCGACCCCCATCCTGCAGGACATGGAGGTTGCGGGAAAGACCGGCTCCCTTTCGGGCTGGAGCCCCCGGATGCATTTCGAATGGTTCGCGGGAGTGGCGCCGGTGGGCGACCCGAAGCTCGCCGTGGCCGCCCTCGTGGTGAACGACAACCGCGGAAAGATCAAGGGGAGTTACGTGGGAAAGGAGGCGTTCAACACGTACTTCGGATATCCCTCCTCCACGCCCCCGGGCTACGCAAAGGCCAGGGGAAAGGCGCGCTGGAAACCGGCGGCGAAGAAATCGGACCGGGCGAAGGTTGGCACCTCCCGAAAGCGGAAGAAGAAGCGTGCTCCTCCCGCCTCCGGGATCACCGTGCCCAGGCGAAACGCACCCGCGGGGTGAGGGGAAGATGGACTTCCACAAGCTGATGGCGGCGAGGCGAAGCCGGCGGGCGTTCGCGGACCGTCCGGTGGAGCCGGAGAAGATCGAGCGGATGATCGAGGCGGCGAGATGGTCGCCTTCCTGCGCCAACCGGCAGCCGTGGCGATTCGTGGTCGTGGAGAATGGGGACCTCCGGCGGCCCGCCCTGGAGGAGGCGCTCGACCCGGGGAACGCCTGGGCAAAGAAAGCCCCGGTCTTGATCGTGAGCGGGGCGCGGAGGGAAGACGGGTCCGTCGTCGAGAGCCGGGAGTATTACCTGCACGATACGGGGCTGGCCACGATGAGCCTCCTCTACCGGGGAGCGGACCAGGGGCTGCTCATGCACCCGATGGCGGGGTGGAAGGAAGCGCCCCTGAAGGCGGCGCTCTCCATGCCCGAGGATTTCCGTCCGATCGCCGTCGTTGCCGTCGGGTACCCGGGGAAGCACGAGGATCTGGACGTGGAGACCCGGAAGAAGGACGAGAAGCCGCGCGTCCGGAAAGGGATCGGCGAGATCGCCTTCCAAGGCCGTTTCGGTGAGCCGTTCCGCGAGAACCTGCCGTCCGCCCCCGCGAAGGTGTACGAGACCGACATCCCGCTGCGGTTCGGCGACATCGATTCCATGGGCCACGTGAACAACGCCGTGACGGTGACTCTCTTCGAGACGGGGCGGGTGAAGTTCTTCGCCGACGTGCTCGGCCAGCCGAAGGTCGAGGACATCACCTTCATCCTCGCCGAGGCGAATGTCCGGTACCGGATCCCCATCCTGCTCCAGGACGCGGTGCGTCTCCGGATGTACATCACGGACGTGTCGCGGAGCTCCTTCCGGTTCCGGTGCGAGCTCTTCGACCCGCGCGACGGGCGTGTCTTCACCGAGGCCGAGACGGTCCAGGTGATGTACGATTATGCGACGGGGCGTTCCCGTCCGGTCGACTCGACGTTCCTCGAGAAGGTCCGGGAGTACATCGGCGGGTAGAACCGCCGCGGCGCCTCCTGTTCCCACCGGATCCGTACCCACGTAAAGAGAAATCGTTCTCCCGGGATGAGGCTTTTTTCGGGATCGACCGTCTAATAACTGGGGAATAAACTGGAATCGGGGGAACGGACTCCTTGAAAATCCGCATCGCCGCCTTTTCCCTGCTGACGCTCGTTTCCTCCGCAAGTGCTGGGGAGCTGAAAGGGAACTGCGAACTCCGGATCCTGGGGACCTCGACGCTCCATGACTTTGCCGGAACGGTGCGGTGCCAGCCGTTCCCGTTAAGCCTCGTGGGCGGCTCGGACGGAAGGATGGTCATCCCCGAGGTGGAAATCTCCGTCCTGGTCGAGGAGATGGACACGAGGAACAAGACCCGGGACAAGCAGATGCGAGAGATGTTTCAAAACGAGAAGTTCCAGCGCATCCAGGCTGTCCTTTCGAACCTCGATCCGGACAAAATCCGGCAGGAGATGCGGAAAGACCCGAACGGGAAGGGGACGTTGGAATTCATACTGAAGATCCGCGACGTGGAGCGCAGGATCCAGGCCGTCATCGGCAACCTGCGGGAAATCTCCGGACGGGTGTCCTTCGACGCGGAATTCCCCGTCTCGTTGAAAGAATACAATCTCACGCCGCCGACGGTATTCTTCGGCATCGTCCGGGTCGGCGACAAGGTCACCGTCAACGCGGCCTTTCAGCTGGAAGACGTACCCCCGAAGTAATCCGGCCCGTCCAGGCCGGCACCGGAGGCATAACGTATGCCAGTATGGATCCATCAGGTCGAAACGATCCTTCCCGAGTTCTCCTTCTCCCAGGAACAGGCCAGCCAGAAAATGCAGGATTGGTACAAGGACGACCGAACAAGGCGGATCATCCGCGTCCTTTACCGGCAGTCGGGAATCGAGAAGCGCCACTCCGTGATCACGAACTTTGACGGGAACGAGGCCGGCAGTTTCTTCAAGACCGGCCCCGATGCGCTCCTGCAGGGGCCGGGAACCGCCGCCCGCAACGACATTTTCGCCCTCGAGTCCAGGTCCCTTTCGGTGGCGCTTGCAAGGAAAGTCCTCGACCGCTGTCCAGGGGTCGGCCCCATGGAGATCACCCACGTTGTCACCGCATCCTGCACGGGTTTCTACAATCCCGGGCCCGACTTCTATATCGTGTGCGATCTAGGCATGCCCTTTTCCACCCAGCGCTATCACCTGGGATTCATGGGCTGTTATGCAGCGTTTCCCGCTCTGCGGATGGCAGCGCAGTTCTGTCAGGCCGATCCCGATGCCGTCGTTCTGGTGATGTGCCTGGAGCTCTGCTCGCTGCACCTCCAGATGAACGGAAACGAGGATTCCCTGTTGGCGAACTCCCTCTTTGCCGACGGCGCCGGCGCGGCGATCGTCAGCGCCCGCCCGCCGGCCCCCGGCCAAAGCGCCTATCGGATCGACGACTTCCAATCCGCTCTCGTTCCCAGCGGCGAGAAGGACATGGCCTGGCGCATCGGGGATCACGGATTCGACATCGCCCTGTCCACCTATGTTCCGAAGATCATCGGCGCCAATATCCGAGAGTTCATCGAGCCTTCCCTGGCAAGGATCGGTATTCGCATGGCCGATGTAGAAACCTGGGCCGTCCATCCGGGCGGCAAGTCGATCATCGACCAGGTCCAGGCGAGCCTGTCCCTGCGCCCGGAGCAGGTCAGGGCCTCCCGGGAGGTACTCCGCAATTTCGGCAACATGAGCAGCGCGACCATCCTTTTCGTCCTTCAGGAAATCTTGCGGCAGCCGTGCCGAAGCGACAGCGAAAAGGTCTGCGCAATGGCTTTTGGCCCGGGGCTGACGGTGGAGATGGCCCTGCTCCAGGCTCACCGGGCCGGATCCGGCGCCGGCGGCGAAGAAGCCTGTCCGCCATGAGGTTGAGCGTCGCTACGAATTTCGACCCTCTCCTTGTCGAATCCATCAAGGAGTACCCGGTCGTGGAGCTCTTCGGGAAACTGCGGGAGGACGCGGTAGGTGGGGGACGGGCGCCTTACCAGCTGGCCCCCGTGACGCGGAGAAGTCTCGAGGAGCACGTGCGGCATGCGCGCCGGGCCGGGATCGAATTCAATTACCTCCTCAACGCCTCCTGCCTCGGAAACCGCGAGATCACGCGCGCGGGACAGAAGGAGATCGAGGAACTGGCCGGATGGCTTTGCGAAATGGGCGTCGCGTCGGTCACCGTCGCGACCCCCTACCTGCTGAAGCTCGTCAAGACCCGCTATCCGCGTTTAAAGGTGCGCGTCTCGGTTTTCGGGGGCGTCGACCGGGTGCGCAAGGCCCGGATGTGGGAGGAACTGGGCGCGGACAGCATCGTGCTGGACAGCATCCTGATCAACCGGGAGCTTTCGACCCTCGAGAGGATCCGCAAGAGCGTGAAGTGCGATCTCGAGCTGATGGCGAACAACAACTGCCTCGCGGGATGCGCGCTCTCCCCGATGCATATGAACGCGCTTTCCCATGCCGGGCAGTCCTGGCATGGAAACAAGGGGTTCTTCATCGACTGGTGCTTCCTGAAATGCACCGAGATGAAGCTGCGCGACCCGGTGAACTTCCTCCGCTCGGAATGGATACGGCCGGAGGACCTGCACTTGTACGAGGGACTGGGCTACGACCGGTTCAAGATCGCCGAGCGCGACATCCCCACCCCCCTGATGGCGGCGCGGGTCAAGGCATACGCCGAAAGGCGCTACGAGGGAAACCTGCTCGACCTCGTCCAGCCTTACGGTTTCCAGGGTGTGAAGGAATCCGGCCGTACCAACCGGCGCGGGTTTGCCTGGCTCCTCCGGTTCTTCTTCAGGCCGATGCTCGCCAATCCCGTCCGCATGCTCCTGCTCAAGCGCCTTGCCGACCTCCTGTCCATGACCCGGCCGGTGGAGGGGGACCCGCTGGTTTTCATCGACAATCGGGCGCTGGACGGATTCATGGAGCGTTTCCGCGAAAGGGGATGCCGCGAGGAGGATTGCGGGGAGTGCAGCTGGTGCCACGAATTCGCCGGGAAATCCGTCCGCATGGACGAAGGCAGGCGCGTTCGCGCGCTCGCGGCTTGCGACGAAATCTTCCGGGCGCTGCACGACGGCAGCATGTGGCGCTATCTGCCGGGGAAGAAGGGATGAAAGGGAAGTTGGACTTGAATCTCCGGGATCATCTGAGCATCCCGGAGAGGAAGAAACTGTACAACGAGAGGCATTTCAGCGAGGCCGCGTCGAGGTACGACCTCGCCACCCGCGCCATGTCCCTGGGGCGCGACGCAGCGTGGAAGAGATGCCTGGTGGGGGCTCTGCCGGCGTGGCCCTCGCCTTCCTGTGCGGACCTGGGCTGCGGCACCGGCGACGTGACTTTCCTCCTTGCCGATAAATATCCCGGGGGAAGGGTCGTAGGGCTGGACCTCGTGGAGCCGATGCTGGAAGTGGCCCGGAAGCGCAACCGCCACCGAAACGTCCGGTTCACGAGGCAGGACATGTGCCGTACGGATTTTGCCGGCGAAAGCTTCGACATCGTCACGGGGAGCTACGCCCTGCGGAACGCGCCGGACCTCGGGCGGGTATTCGATGAGATTCGCCGGATCCTGAAGCCGGGAGGTGTGGCCGCCTTCCTCGATTTCGCGAAACCGGAGAATCCGTTCCTGCAGACACTCCAGTGCCGGCTGCTTTCGACCTGGTGCGGTTTCTGGGGCTTCCTCCTGCACCGGAACCGGGAGATCCACGGCTACATCGCCGCGAGCCTTGAAACGTTCCCGGACCGGACGCTCCTGCGGAAACTCCTGTTCGAAAGCGGTTTCGATTTGAACCGTTCGCGGCTCTTTTACCTCGGGATCCTGGAACTGATCGTACTCCGCAAGCGGATGGAACCCCAAGGCCGGGGACCTGCGCCCATTCCCGGCTCCTGATACCGGAGGGCATGTGCCTCCCACCGACCCTCAATCCGCATCCTTCGCCTGGGTCTTCGCGTTCGTGATCCTGCAGCGCGTCCTGGAACTCGGCTTGTGCCGCCGGAACCGGCGTGTGCTATATGCCCGGGGGGGAAAGGAATTCTTCCCGGAGACCTACCCCGTCATGGTGGGGCTGCATGTCCTCTTCCTCCTTGCCCTGTTCCTCGAATCGCATCCGTGGCGCGTCCCTTTGGACGCCTTGACCTTCGGCTGCCTCGCCGCTCTTCTGCCGGTCACAGGCATGCGTTACTGGGCGATCGCCAGCCTGGGAGAAAACTGGACCACACGCATCGTCGTCGTCCCCGGAGAGCCTGTCAAACGGGCAGGCCCCTACCGCTTCCTGCGGCATCCGAACTACCTGGTCCTGGTGCTGGAATTCTTCCTGATCCCCCTACTCCTGCGCGCCCCAGTGACACTGGTCGTTTTTTCCCTGGCCAACCTGCTGGCGCTCCGGCAGCGGATACGGCTCGAAGAGGATGCCTTGCGGGATTTCACGGACTATGAAGAGAAATTCCCCGGAACGCGACAACCTGATTAGAAATCGGCGAAACGGCAAAGACCCCGTTTATCCCAGCTTGATGCAGATCACCCCGAAGGCGATGAGCGCAGCCCCGAGCAGCCGGATTCCTCCGAACCGCTCGCGGAACAGGAGCATCCCCCCCAGGACGCCGATGATGGCGCTGGCCTGCCGGACGGAGGTGGCATACGAGACTTTCGCCATCTGCAGGCCGATGCGGTACATGAGGAAGGAGGCGAACAGTACCAGACCCGCGAAAAGCCCGCGCGCCCAGTGCGTACGGACCTCTTCCAGAAAATGAATCCGCGAGGAGGTGAGAACGACGTTGGCCAGCAGGAAGAGGAAAAGGACGACGTCGAGATAGTAGGTATAGAGGAAGACGTCCACGACCGTCACTCCCCGCTTGTCCACGATGGCCCCCACCGAGTAGAAGACGCCCGCCGAGAGGGCGAGAAGCACCCCGGGCAGCCGGAGGTTCCGGAGCGGGAAGGAAAGCCCCACCCAGGAGATCTCCTGCACCTGGAGAATATAGGCGCCCAGGGTGACGACGAGAATGCCCGCGAGTCCCAGCGCGGACAGGCGCTCGCCGAGGAAGAGGTACGCCCAGAGCGGGATGTAGAGCGGGCCGGTCGTCGTCAGCGGGTAGGCGAGGGAGACGTCGATCCGCTCGTAGGCTGCCGTCAGGCACAAATGGTAAAGGGAGAAGAAGAACCCGCCTCCCAGTGCGAAGAGCAGCACCGGCCCCCTGGGAAGCGGGATCGCCCCGTGGCGGGCGATCCACCAGGCGGAGAAGATCGCGATCGCGGAGCCGTGCATGAAGACGTTGAAGGCGAGCTTGCGGCGGCTCGTCTTGAGGATGAGGTTCCAGCCGGCGTGCAGGACCGCGGACAGGAGGATGAACAGGAGCGCATCGTCCGGCATTCCAATACGTTACGGCGATCGGCCTGCGGCCGTCAACGGGGAGCGAGAGCCCAACCGTCAATAATTCGTTAGGGAGGGCTCGAACTCCGAGTCTCCCTTTGACCTGCATCAATGCGTTGATCACCTGGAAATTGTAGGCTGACGGCAGGAAAGAAGGTCTATCGATGGAAGTTCTTCAGATGGCGCTGACGGCCGTCCACCTGCTTGCCGCGATCGCGTGGCTGGGAGGGATGATTTTCCACATCGTGGTCCTGGACCCCGTGTTCCGGAAGAACGAGGTGACGTTCCAGAGCGCGTTCCTCCTGGCGCTCATGGAGCAGCGGTTCCGGAAGCTGGTCGGGGCGTCGATCGCCCTGCTCGTCGGCAGCGGGATCGTCAAGGCGTACTTCCTGCTCGGGTCGTTCGCGTCGCTCTGGACGACGTCGACGGGACGTTACGTGCTCCTCAAGATCGGCCTTACCGGTGCGATGATGTTCATCTTTGCCATCTGCCCGAAGACGAAGTCCTGCTCCCCCATCCCCGGCGTGTGCGACATCGCCTCGGAGGCGATCCTCGGCGGGAAGGAGGGGGCCATCCGCGAACGTTCGAAGGTCATCCTCCCGAAGGTGGCGCTCGCCCTCGGGATCGCCGCGATGGCCGCCGCCATCTACCTCCGTCGTTATTGAAATCGGGGACAAAAACAGGGACGTTCTTAATAACTCGAAAGCCCCTTCCCGCGGATTGATTAGCCACATCCTGGTACTGGTGCCCGGACTTTTTAAGAACGTCCCTGTTTTTAAGTGACGAAGTCCCACTGCTATATAATGAGAGGATGCGGGTGTCTCGGCCCTTCCGGAAGATCGCCCTCGTCGCCGTCGGGTTGATCGTCGCCTACGCGGGCTGGATCGGGGTTTCCCTTCTCTTCCTTCCTTCCGTCGCCCCTCTCGCCAACCCGCGGACTTCCGTTGTCATCACCGTCAAGGACTGGAACCGGAAGGATCACCCCTTCGTCCTGGGGCCGCGCAACCGGTTCTGGACGCCGGTCTCCGCCGTTCCCGCCTGCCTGAAGAAAGCGGTCATCGCCGCGGAGGACGCCAACTTCTACGCCCACGAGGGGGTCGACTACGAAGCCATCAAGGAGGCGATCAAGACCGACCTCCAGAAAGGGAAGTTCGTCCGGGGGGGAAGCACGATTACCCAGCAGGTCGCCAAGAACGTCTTCCTGTCGCGGGAAAAAACGATCTCCCGGAAGATCAAGGAGCTCGTCCTGGCCCGCCGCCTGGACGACACGCTTTCCAAGTCCCGCATCCTGGAGCTGTACCTGAACTCCGTCGAGCTGGGCCCGATGGTCTACGGGGTGGGCCGCGCATCGCAGTATTATTTCGGAAAGCCCCCATCCGCGCTGACGGTCCGGGAGAGCGCCTTCCTCGCCTCCATGTTGCCGGGCCCCAAAATGTACGACCCCTACCGCAAGCTGAATCGCGTCGTGAGGCGTTCGGACCGGATCCTCCGGAGGATGTTCGCCGCGAAGATGATCACCGGAGAGGAGTACAAGGGAGCGCTGGCCGAATCGCCCAACATCGCGGGGCTGGAGCGGAAAGTGGAAACGACGATGGCGGCCCCGCCGCCGGAAGAGAATCCCCCCGTTCCGCTTCCTTCGATCGGGCCGGCACCGCTGGATTCCCCGCCGGGGAAAGAGGCCGGCCCGGAGGCGCCGGGTGGACCGGAGGAGCCTCCTGACGCCGCGCTGAACCGGCGATCTTAGTGCTGCGCCTTCCGCAAGGCCTGAGCGATGTCCGTCAGCAGGTCGTCGAGGTTCTCGATCCCGATGGAAAGGCGCACGAGGGCGGGGGTGAGCCCCACCGCGGCCTGCTCCTCGAGCGGGATGTCGGCATGCGTCATCGTGGAAGGGTGGGTGACCAGCGTCTCCACGCCTCCCAGGCTCTCCGCAAGGAGGACGGTCTTCAGGGCGTTGAGGAACCGGGGAACGGCCGCTTCCCGCTCCAGCTCGAAAGAGATGACCGCCCCGGCGCCGGCGGCCTGGGAGAAGTGCAGTTCCCGGCGCGCGTACCCGGGAAGGGAGGGGTAGAACACCTTTCTCACGGAGGGGTGGGCCGCCAGGAACGCCGCGACCGCTTCCGCGTTCTGCTGGGCCCGCGCAACCCGCACCGCGAGTGTCTTGATTCCCCGCAGGAGCAGCCATGCGTCGAACGGGGACAGGACCGCCCCGACCGCCTTCTGGGCGAAGTGGATCTTCTCTCCGAGAACCGGGTCGGAGACGACCACGGCGCCGCCGATCAAATCGTTGTGACCGCCGAGGAACTTGGTGGCGCTGTGGACCACGATGTCGGCCCCCAGCGCGAGCGGCTGCTGCAGGAACGGCGACATGAAGGTGTTGTCCACGATCGACAGGATCCCGCGGTCCCTGGCGATCCGCGCCACCTCGCGGATGTCCGCGATCTTCATCAGCGGGTTGGTGGGGGTCTCGATGAACAAGGCCTTGGTCTTCTTTCCGATCTTTTTCGTCACCGAGGCCGGGTCGCCCATGTCGGCGTAATCGAAGGAGAGGCCATAGGGGCGAAGCAGCTTCTCGAAGAGGCGGTAGGTTCCGCCGTACAGGTCGTCGGAGCACAGGACGTGATCGCCCGACGCGAAGAGCGTCATGACCGCCGAGATGGCCGCCATCCCGGAGGAGAACGCCGCGGCGCGGGAACCTCCCTCCAGGTCGGCGAGCGCCTTTTCCGCCGCCTGCCGCGTCGGATTCTCCGAGCGGGAGTAGTCGAAGCCGCGGTGCTTCCCGAAGGCGTCGTACCGATAGATGGCCGTCGTGTAGATGGGGACGCTCACCGCGCCGAAGGCCTTATCGGCGCCCACCCCCGCCTGCGCCGCCAGCGTCTCGATCGATCGTTTCCGCTTCAACTTCGTCCCCTCGTTCGCTTCAGATGAAATACATGACGTGGCGCCGTTTCCGCTCCGTCGATTCCTGCTCCTCCCGGGAGAGGTCGGCGAGCGTCCACCGGTCCAAAACCGATTCGATGGCTTCGGACGCCTCCTTGACCAGGCGCGACACCGCGGGGGAGGCCTCCTCGTCGCCCAGGTTCCCCGTCCCCTTCCGTCCAGCGGGCGGCGCCACCGGACCCTCGATGGCCCGGAGGATCTCCGAGGAACGGATCGATTCCGGACGGCGCGCCAGCAGGTAGCCCCCTCCCACGCCACGGCGGCTCCGGAGAATCCCCGTGTTCTTCAGCTCGAGAAGGATCAGTTCGAGGAATTTCTTCGGGATTCCGTTTTTCTCCGCGAGGTCCTTGATCTGGAATGTGGTTCCTTCGGGGAAGCGGGCGGCATAGATCAGAGCGCGCAGGCCGTATTCCGCTTTCTTGGACAGCCGCATGTATCCTCCGGAAGTCGTTATCTATAATTTCTATTTTATTGGTAGGGATTTGTTTCGTCAAGCGGCTGCACCGTCCTTCTCGACTTCCAGGAGTACGACGGCACCCTGCCGCTCGACCCGGGTGACCTTGTGCCCTTCCGCCTTCAGGGAGGAGATCACGTTTCTCAGCGCCTTCTCATTCAATTATTATTAACCCTTTATCAATACGATATCCTCTCTTTAAAATCGAATTCATTTACCCAACCGTGCAGCTGATTAGGATTGCACTAACCTGCTGAATGTGGCATAAAATCGGGCAGTCGTTTTCAAATTCTCACCATTTCATTGTCACGGATATATTTGATCAAATGCTTACCATACTTATCGTAATCTTTGTCATCGCCTATGCCGCCATCGCCCTCGAGCACCCGATCAAGATCAACAAATCCGCTTCGGCGATCCTGGGGGCCGGCCTGCTCTGGACAGTCTATGCAGTCATGACCGACGATCATCACCTGGTGGGGCATCAGCTCAACGAATCGCTGGCTTCCACCGCCCAGATCGTCTTCTTTCTGATGGGGGCAATGACCATCGTCGAGGTGGTGGACGCCCACAACGGGTTCGAAGTGATCACCTCCCGTATCAAAACCACCAAGCTCTCCACCCTGATGGGACTGGTCTGTTTCGTGTCCTTCTTCCTCAGCGCCGTGATCGACAACCTGACCACCACCATCGTGATGATTTCGCTGATGAAGAAGCTGCTGGACAATCACGACGACCGCCTCTTCTTTGCCGGGATGATCGTCATCTCCGCCAATGCCGGCGGCGCCTGGTCTCCGATCGGCGACGTCACCACCACCATGCTTTGGATCGGCGGACAGATCACCGCACTGGTCATCATAAAGGGTGTTCTGGCAGCGTCACTGGTCAACCTGATCTTGCCATTGGCGGTAACCAGTTACCTGCTGAAGGGGCGGGAGGTCGTTGCCCCGGCCCGGATCAAGGAAAATGGCCTGCTACAGTCCACCTCCTTCGAGCGCAACCTGATGTTCTTCCTGGGGATCGGCATCCTGATCTGCGTCCCCATCTTCAAGACAGTGACCCACCTGCCCCCGTTCATGGGGATCTTGTTTGGCCTGGGCATCCTTTGGCTGGTGGGTGAGCTGATCCATCGCGAAAAGGAGGACGAGGAAAAGGAACACCTGACCCTGGTGCACGCCCTGATGAGGATTGACATGGGCTCGCTCGTCTTCTTCATCGGCATCCTGCTCTCCGTAGCCACTCTGGAGCATACGCATATCCTGGGGGCGCTGGCCAAGTGGCTGGATCAGACCGTCGGCCGCCTGGACGTGATCGTCACCATCATCGGCCTGGTGAGCGCCATCGTCGACAACGTGCCGCTGGTGGCAGCCTCCATGGGGATGTACAGTCTGGCCCAATACCCGACCGACAGCTTCCTCTGGGAGTTCATGGCCTACTGCGCCGGCACCGGCGGCTCGATCCTGATCATCGGTTCCGCAGCCGGGGTGGCCGCCATGGGACTGGAAAAAATCCACTTCTTCTGGTATGTCAGGCGGATCAGCGGTCTTGCCCTGATCGGCTACTTCGGCGGCATTGCCGTCTATATCGTCCAGTACAAGTTGTTCCACTGAGCAGTACAACAGCATGAAGAGACAGAAAAAGGCGGGGAGGAAACTCTCTGCCTTCGATTAGCAATTTCGGATTTCCAGATTCCGTTCCAGGCGGGGAGGCGCCGAGACCGATATTACGGGTGGATGAGCGTGTTCGCCTGCCGATATGCCTCGACCAGCGTCGAGAGCGGCAGGTCGGTGTGCCAGTGCCCGGTGACCCGGGAGACTCCCCACAAGAGGAAGATCGTCCCTAAGCCGACGGCGGGAATGTACCAGGGGGACCATGACTCCCGCCCTTTCCTCGTGACCGTCAGGCAGTCCTCGACGGGGCAGGCGGCAATGCACGACATGCACCCCGTGCACTCCGGAGTCCGGACGGAAGGTTTCTTGTGGACGGTGATCTCCACCGGGCAGGCGCGGGTGCACGCCTTGCAGTCCGTACAGCTCTCCGCGTCCCGGACGACCCGTTGCGGAGAGGCCCAGCTCACGAGCCCCAGAAGGGCGCCGTACGGGCACAGATACCGGCACCAGGAGTGCTTGATGACGACGGAGAGCGCCGCGAGGACGATCAGGGTGATCGCGGTCGCCCGCGAGATGTCCGCGAAGAAGAGGAGCATCTTCGCATCCGCCGCGTGGTTGTAGGTGGAGTTCATGAACTTGTCGATCGCCACCTCGTCCATGCCGATGCCGATCGCCCAGAAGAAGAAGGCCAGGAGCAGGTACTTCAGCGAGGTAAGCGCCAGGTCCACCCGGTCGTTCACGACGGTCACCCTCTCGCGATGCTTCCAGAGCGTCTTCTTCCCGATCCACTCGAGCGCCCGGGAGATCCCGCCGACCGGGCACACCCACGAACAGAAGACCTTCCGCGCCAGGAAGGAAGAGAGGATGGCCGCGATCAGGATGGTCAGCCCCGCGGGGTGGACCTTGTCGTAGTTGCCGGTGAGGAGCAACTTCTTGAGCCCGATCAGGGCGCTGATCGGGAGGAATCCCTCCACCGCGGGCGGGCGGTGCGCGGTGATGGGGCCGCCGGAGACGGCCTGCCGGTAGAAGGCGTGGAACTCGACGCCCACCAGGACGAAGAACAGGACGTAGACGCCCTGAACCAGCCAGCGGAGCCGCGGGAGAAGCTTGTACGGGTTGCGCCACTTGACCGCGGGCGCCTCTGCGGGCGGCGGGGCGGCCGGATCCGTCGGCAGGGCGGCAGGCTCGGGCATCGATCCGGTCTCCACAAGGTGAAATTGCCAATCTACTTTATCATTCCTCCTCCCTCCTTCCTTGACCTGCCTCAAACCCGGAAAGTAAACTGAAGCCGGGATCCCCGCGCAGGAAGGGAGTTTCGAAAAATGACCTTGATCGGGGAAGTTTACGTGGCGGATGTACTGGGCAAGACGGTCCTCGATCCGCTGGGCGAGGAGATCGGGACGCTGCGCGACATCGCCGTGGAAGGGGGGTCTCCGTTCCCCCGGGCGGCGGGCCTGGTCCTGGAAAAGAAAAAGAAGATGTGGTTCCTCCCCTGGGCGGACCTGAACATCTTCAACCGGCGGATCATCTCCTCGCGGAAGCGGGAGAGCGAACTCTCGGAGTTCCTGCCCTCCCACGAACGGCTCCTCATCCGGAAGGACATCCTCGACAAGCAGATCGTGGACATCAACGGCGCCAAGGTGGTCCGGGTCAACGACGTCAAGCTGACGGAAGAGGGCGGTGCGGCCTGCGTCACCGACGTCGACGTCGGCGTGCGGGGAATCCTGCGGCGCCTGGGAGTGGAGCGGCGCGGGGACTCCTTCTTCGAAGCGATCCGGCATCCGCTGCGGCACCAGCTGATCTCCTGGGAATTCATCCAGCCGCTGGAGATCAAGCTCGACCGGCTGACCTTGTCCGTCTCGAGAGAGGCTCTTTCCAAGATCCACCCCGCGGACATCGCCCAGATCATCAGCGGGATGTCCCACGAGGAGCGGAAGGGGTTCTTCGAGCGGCTCGACATCGAAACCGCGGCGGAGGCGCTCCACGAGCTGGAGCCGGAAGTGCAGGCCGACATCATCTCGGACATGGATAAGGAGCAGGCGGCCGACGTCATCGAGCGGATGCCGCCCGACGAGGCGGCCGACGTCATCGCCGACCTCTCCGCCGAGAAGGCGCAGGAGCTCCTGGGTCTCATGGAGAAAGAGGAAGCCGAGGACATCCACGAGCTGCTCGCCCACGAGGAAGACACCGCAGGGGGCCTCATGATCAACGAGTATCTGGCCTATCCTCCGGGGATCACCATCGGGGAGGCGATGGAGCGGTTCCGGAAGGACGCGACCGAGCTCGAGGCGTATTACTACATCTATGTCGTCGAAGCCGAGAAGCTCCTGGGCGTATTGGGTCTGCGCGACCTCATCTTCGAGGATCCGGGCAAGCCCATCAGCGACGTCATGCATAAAAAGCTGATTACCGTGCACGCCGACGCCGGACAGGAGACGGTGGCGGAGCTGATCTCGAAGTACAACCTCCTCGCCCTGCCGGTGGTGGACGATGAGAACTGCCTCCTGGGCGTTGTCACGGTGGACGACGTGGTCGACCTGCTGCTGCCCCCCGCCTCGAGGCGCAAGCGCCGCAGGATGTAACTTCACCCCGGGGACGTTCTTAAACTTTTTAAGGGAGGACGAATAAAGTAATTTACAGTCCGATGAGCCCGGGCAGGCCCGGGAAAAGCGTGACGATCACGAGCAGTCCAGTTAGAACGATCATGACGACCGTGGTCGTCCACGCGATGCGGTTGAACGATTTCGAGTTGACGTAATCCCCCATCAGTTCCCTGTCGTTGATCAGCTTCAGCATGTAGATGAGGACGAGCGGAAGGAGAATGCCGTTGGCCACCTGGGACAGGTACATGATGAGGATGAGGGGGGCGGACGGATACAACACCAGGATCGCTCCCGCGACGATCAGTCCCGTATACAGCCAGAAGAAGTGCGGCGCGGTCCGGAAATTCTTGTCGATGCCGGACTCCCAGCCCATCCCCTCGCAGACCGAGTAGGCCGTCGCCAGCGGCAGGATGGAAGCAGCGAACAGGGAGGCGTTGGCAAGGCCGACGGCGAACAGGACCGACGCATACTTTCCCGCGAGAGGAGAAAGCGCGAGCGCGGCGTCCTTCGCATCCGTGATCCGGATACCGGCGGTGAACAGGGTTGCCCCGCAGGCGACGATGATGGAAAGGGCCACGATGTCCGTCACGAAACAGCCGACGATCACATCCGCACGGCAGTATTTGTAATCCTCCACCTGGATATTCTTCTCTACGACGGCCGACTGCAGGTAAAACTGCATCCAGGGCGCGATCGTAGTCCCCACCATCCCGATGAGGAGCATGATGTACGCCCCGTCCATACGGATGTAAGGCGTGACCAGATTCAGGGCCACCGTCCCCCATGGAGGATGGCCCAGCCAGGCCGAGACGGCGTAGGTGAAATAGATCGTGGCCGCGATGAGAAAGATCTTTTCCACGACCCGGTACGTTCCCTTGACGACGAGGAACCAGACCGCAATGGCTCCGATCGGCACGGAGAGGTACCGGCTGATCCCGAAGATCTCCAGCGCGGCCGCCCACCCGGCGAACTCCGCCACCGTATTGCCGAGGTTGGCGATCAGGAGCGCGGAGAGGAGGAAAAACGTCAGCCGGACGCCGAACTTCTCCCGAATGAGGTCTGCAAGCGTCTTGCCGGTGACGACTCCCATCCGCGCCACCATTTCCTGCACGACGATGAGGGCGACGGTGATGGGAATGAGCGTCCATAGCAGGGAGTAGCCGTAATGCGCTCCCGCGATCGAATAGGTGGCGATCCCGCCGGCGTCGTTGTCCACCGATGCGGTAATGATCCCGGGTCCCAGAATGGTCAGGAAGGCGAGCAGCTTCTTTTTGTCGGGCCTCCGGAAACGCAACGGAATCCCCCTTTTCCGCCGGGATAACCCTCAAAAAATACCATATTCATCGCGGAGTTGGCCAAGCAAAAGGCATCTTTGGCAATCCGTTCGTTTGCCGGAACCCTTGATCGCTTAGGCGGGCTGCAAGCTCCTCCCCGTGGGCGCGGTCGCGGGTCTCGAGGAGAAGGACCACGGCGGAGGATCCCGGAGGACAATCGGGCGGCAGCCGGTCGTGCTCGATGCTCACCACGTTGGAGCGCTCTCGGGCGACCGCGGCAAGGAGCGCTGCCAGCGAGCCCGGGCGGTCCATCACCAGGAACCGCAGTCGTACGAGTCTCCCCGATCGGAATAGGCCCCGCTCCGTGATCTGCGCCAGGAAATTCACATCGATATTCCCCCCGGAGAGCACCATCACGGCGGGGAACTTCTTCGGAGGGCGCTTGTAGAGGAGGGCGGCCAGCGGTGCCGCCCCGGCGCCTTCCAGCGTGGTCTTCATCTCCTCCAGGGCGTAGAGGATGGCCGCGGCGATCTCCTCGTCTTCCACGGTGACGGCTTCGTCCGCATACCGGCGTGCCGCTTCGAACGTGCGTTCGCTCATCCCGGCCACCGCGATGCCGTCGGCGATCGTGCGCACCTGCGGGCAGGCCACGGGCCGCCCGGCCTCGAGCGACGGCAATAATGAGGATGCCCCTTCCGCCTGGACCGCCACCAGTTCCGCCTCCGGGTGCTTCTCCTTCACGGCCGCCCCGATGCCTGCCAGCAGCCCTCCGCCTCCCACCGGAACGTAGATCGTCCCCGGAATGCCTCCCGCATCGAGGAGTTCCAGCCCGAGCGTCCCCTGCCCGGCGATCACCAGCGGGTCGTCGAAGGGATGGACGACGGCGAACCCGGACTCCTTCGCCAGAGCGAGCGCATGCCGGGAGGCCTCTTCGAACGTTTCCCCGTGAAGGATGATCCGCGTGCTCTCCCCGCCTTCCCGCTGTGCGGCCGCCGACTTGGAGACCGGGGCCCAGACGGGCATCACCAGGGTGGCCGGGATTCCGGCCAGGCGGGCCGCGCGAGCGACGCCGCGGGCGTGGTTCCCCGCGCTGGCGGCGATCACCCCCCGCACCTTTTCGGGATCGAGGGAGAGGACCTTGCTCGCAGCCCCCCGGATCTTGAACGAACCGGAACCCTGGAGATTCTCGAGCTTGGAGAGGACCTTCCCGCCGAATCTCTCCGACAGGGGGTCCTCCTCGACCAGGGGGGTGGAGTACGCCAGCCGGTAGACCCGCTCCCGTGCCGCCAGCACGTCCTTGCGCCCGAAATCCATGCATCCCTCCCGGGGATGTTTTCCTTGCATGTCGGCAGTACCAGTGTATCCGTCCGTGAGAATCCGGGCCAGTGGCCAGTCCGGCCGGCCGGTTGCGGGCAGTGAAAATTTTTCTTGACAGGAATCCCGGATGATTGGTATATGTGAGCAACCATTTCATTCAAGGAGTCTCCCGAGTTGGATGCACCGGCAGGAAATCACGGCGGCGGGGTAGCGGAAAGAATTTCGTTCATCGACGGGGTGAGCGCGCGCGCCGCCCGGACCGCCATGCCGAGCGACCGGATGGTGAGGGCGCTTGCGGAGACCTTCAGCGCCCTGAGCGACCCCACACGCGTCCGGATCATCTCCGCGCTCGGGGGGCAGGAGCTCTGCGTTTTCGACCTGGCGCGTCTCCTGGGCCTGACCGGTTCGGCGATCTCGCACCAGCTGAGACTCCTTCGCGGGCAGCGCCTCGTGAAGTACCGCAAGGAAGGGAAGATCGCATATTATTCGCTGGACGACGACCACATCCGAAACCTCCTGGAGGAATGCATCAAGCACGTCTCCGTGGGGTGATATTTTTTTTCCATATGAATGAAACGCCTGCTCATATGTGTGCCAAAGGAGAAGAGCCGTTGGAGGCCATGGGGATCGAGGAATACGTCGATCGGATCGCCAAGGAGATGCACCAGCGGGTAGATCACCAGCGCCGCGTCTTCAAGCAGGTCCTCGCGGGTGGAAGGGATGCCTCGGGACCCAAGGCATATTGCCCCCTGGTCGACTGCGAGAGGCTTTCCAGGCTGCAGGCGGTCCTTCAGGAGACGATAGGGGTCCTCGAGGAGACGAGGAGCTCCTTCAAATCGAAGAGACTCGAAGCGTTGCGGAGGAAGTTGGTCGACATCCTGGCCGGAGTCTGACCGGCAAGGGGCGTTTTACGGTACGGATCGGGCCGCCCTGGATCGGGCCGCTCCATGAGCCGCACAGTGAAAGCGCAACTTGAGGGCGCGCGTTCCGGCGCGCCAAGGCTTTACGGGTTGTGGCTTCCAATCCTTTGTTCGAACAAAGGGAGCGTGCGGCTTGAACACCATTCCGAAAACGGATCGTTTCCACCCGTTTGTCCTTCCTTTTCTTTCCCGTCGAACGTGCGGGCTTCTCCCCGCCGCGGCGGTCCTTGCGGTTTTGGTCCTGTGCGTGACGGGACCGGCACGTGCCCATGATGATCCGCCGGACCCGTTGCGGTTCGGACCGGTGAAGCTGGGGCTGGACTCCCTGGTGCGGCCGGAAGCGGCGACGAACTTCAGCCTCGGGAGCTTCTCCTTCACGCCGGGGAACGACGAGGGGAGGATCCTGTTCCGCCTTCGTCCCTCGGTTACCGTGAGCCCTTCGGAGAACTTCTCCGCCCGCGTGGAAGGGCAGTGGTACGCCTTCTCCGACGACACGGACTTTTCGATCTTCAGCCTGTACCAGGGGTACGTGGAAGGCGTCGTGCCCGGCGTGAAAGGAGTCTCCCTCAAGGCCGGGCGGCAGGAGCTCGTTTACGGCAGTACCTTCCTGCTCGGCGCCGACAGTTTCTACGACGGCCTGACCTTCGACGCGGCGAAGCTGTCGTGGAAACCCGCGGAGAAGTTCTCCCTCGATCTGTTCGGCGGCCGATACGTTAAGAAATGGGCAGGAGGGATCGAAGGGAGGCTTTACGGGATCTACGCAATCTATAAACCTCGGGAGACGCTTTCGGTCGATCTATACGGCCTCCGCGACACCGGCGGGGCCGGGGAAACGCACGTGGGCGGGGAGCACGAGGTGACCTATTCGGTGGGGACCCGGCTCTCGGGCCGCATCGTAAAAAGCGCGGTTTTCGAGGTGGAGCCGGTCTACCAGTTCGGGAGGAAGAACCGGGACGGAGTGAGCCACAACCATATCAGTGCCTTCGGCGGCCATGCGGACGTGACCTTCGATCCCTCCCTGGGGCGGTATCCGGGGAAGGTCTTCCTCGCGTTCGCGTACGGTTCCGGCGACGGGAGTCCGCAGGAGGGGAAATTCACGGAGTTTCACAATCCCAACAACGACACCTCGATTCTCGGCGACATGAACGTGATCGGCGAGCTGGGCGGCCTGACGGTGGGAAGCGCGGCGGCCAGCGGCCTCCAGGTTTTCACCGCAGGCGGCGGGGTCGACCTCACGGCAAAGCTGAACCTGTCCCTGGACGGGCACTACTTCCGGGCCAACAAGGTTCCGGCCGGGTTCAGCAAGGAGATCGGCATCGAGACGAACCTGATATTGACCTGCAAAATCAAGGAAAGCATCTCCGTGCTGCTCAGCGGCAACCGGTTCTTCACCGGCGATTTCTTCAAGGACGCCGCCGGGAGCGTCAAGGACATCAATTACGTGTACGCGCAGCTCCAGGCGACGTTTTAACCGGAAGACACGGAGAAGGAGGAGAAAATGTTCGAGTCGTTCGTGATCATGCTCAGGGAGGGCATTGAAGCCGCCCTCGTCACCGGGATCGTTCTGGTCGTGCTCAAGCGAGCCGGTCGGCGCGATCTGGAGCGGCCCGTGTTCTGGGGTCTCGGACTGGCGGTTCTTGCCAGTGTTGCGGCGGCGATCGTTCTTCATTTCATGCCCGTCGGCGATGAAATCTACGAAGGAACCCTGTACTGGGTCTCCGCGTGTTTCGTCGTGTCGATGATGATGTGGATGCACCGCAAGGGGAAGATGCTCCGCTCCCGGATAGAAGGGCGCGTGTGGCAAGCCGTGGAGGCGGAGTCCGGCGGAAAAATATCGAGAGAGGGATGGGCGCTGGGCGCTTTCGTATTCCTCATGGTTTTCCGGGAGGGCGCGGAGGCGGTGATGTTTCTCGCGGCCGTCAACCTGACCACCGACGCGATCCTCGGCTTCGTCGGCTCGGTCCTGGGGCTTGCGGGCGCCGTGGTTTTTTGCGTGATGTTCGTCCGCGGCAGCCTCCAGGTGGACCTGCGACGGTTCTTCACGGTTACGGAGTGGGTGTTGGGCATCTTCGTCGTTCAGTTGCTGATCAACGGCTATCACGAATTCGCGGAGATCGCCATCCTTCCCGCGAACCGGACCAGCATGGCGTTGGTCGGGCCCGTTGTCCGGAACAACTCCCTCTTCATCCTGGCCCTCGTGGCGATCCCGCTCTTCATCTGGCTGACCCGGAAGCCCGAGCTCGTCGATCAGGAGGGAGACGTTTCGCAGGCCGCGAGAAGGGCGGAGATGGCAAGGATCCGGCGGGAGCGGTTCTACCGGCTCGGCGCCGTGGTCAGCGCGTTCGCAGTGCTGATTTCCGTGGGCATCGTGTATGCCCGGGAGATCGCGCCCAAGAATGTGCCGCCCCCGGAGCCCGTCGCCCGGGAAGGAGATTTTGCGGTCGTCCCGGTCGAAGCGCTTGCGGACGGCAAGCTCCACCGTCTGGGGTTCCTCGCCGACGGACGCCTGGTGCGATTCCTTGCGATGAAGACCACCGACGGGAAGATCCGCACCGCACTGGATGCCTGCGAGATCTGCGGCGCCTTCGGATATATCCAGGAAGGAGAAAACCTGTTGTGCCTGAACTGCGCGGCGGAAATCAATCCTTTCACGATGGGCAATTCAGGCGGGTGCAACCCGATCCCGCTCAAGTGCGAGGTCACGGCAACGCATGTCAAGGTACCCCTCCATGCGCTGGAAGAGAAGGCGGCGATCTTTGCCGCGCAGTCGGGATTGGAGGAAGTCGACCCGGTTTGCGGCATGCGCATAAGGCTGAATGAAGCGGCCGGTTTCGAGACGTACAACGGGAAGACCTATTATTTTTGCGGCATGGGAAAGTGCCAAGCCATGTTCAAGGCCGATCCGGGCGCCTACGTGAAGCGGTAAAAAGGCGGAAGATCCATGTTTTTCAGACTGCTGGCCAATTCATTGGCTCGAAGGATGACGCGAAAGCTCCTGGCGGCCTTCGCCGTCTGGGTCGGAATCAGCCTGATTCTGGCTTTCCTGGCCGTAAGCATCGACGTGGGGGACAAGATGAACCGGGAGCTCCAGGCGTTCGGCTCGAACATCAGGCTGGAACCCATTGCTGCCTCGGTTCCGGTCCGCGTCGGCGGACATGATGTCGCTTCAACCACCTCCCCGGCTTATCTGGAAGAGCGTGATCTGGTCGCCCTTAAGCGAATCTTTTGGAAGAACAACATCCTGGGCGTGGTTCCCCGCTTATGGAGCCGTGGAAAAGCCGAAGGCCGTGAAGTCACGCTGCTGGGAGTCTGGTTGGAGCAGAAAATCCCGGTGGAGGGGGGAGAACCTTTCGTAACGGGAGCCAGGCGGGTCTATAAGCACTGGCAGGTCCAAGGGGCCTGGCCTTCCGACGGATCCGCAGGGGAAGAGATCCACTCCCTCGTGGGGGACAGCCTGGCCCGGAAGCTGGGGGTTCGTCCAGGAGACAAGATCCGGATGGCCGCCCCCTCCGGCTTTGCCACGATCACGGTTGCCGGAATCGCATCGACCGGGGGGCGGGAAGACGATGCGATCATCCTCCCCCTTGCGGCCGCCCAGGCGCTCGCCGGCCTGGAAGGAAAATACTCCGAAGCCGATGTCAGCGCCCTGACGACGCCGGAGAACAAGCTTGCCGAGAAGTACCGGCAGGACCCCAAGTCCCTGACTCCTGCCGAGTACGAGCGCTGGTTCTGCACTCCCTATCCGGGATCGGTGGCGGCGGAGATCCAGAAGTCCGTTCCCGGGTCCGCGGCGCGCGTGGTCAGGAAGGTTTCCGAGACGCAGGGCGCCATCCTCACCCGTATTGAAGGACTGATGTTCCTGCTGGCGATGCTGACTCTTGCGGCCTGCTGCCTCAGCGTGGCCGGCGTGCTGACGTCGGCGGTCCTGGAACGCCGTGCGGAGGTTGCGCTGATGCAGGCGATCGGCGCTTCGAGAGAATCGGTGCTCCTCCTGTTCCTGAGCGAAGGAGCCGTCCTCGGACTTGCGGGCGGGCTGCTGGCCGCCGCCACGGGATCCTTTCTCGGCCAGTGGCTGGTGCGGGCCGTATTCGGAAGCGAGCCGGAACTCCATCCGGCGCTGGCCGTGCTTTCTCCGTTTCTCGGATTGATGATCGTCCTGGCCGGAAGCATCTGGCCCGTCTGGCAGGCGCTCAATCAGGATACGGCTGCGGTGTTGCACGGGAAATGAGGGGTAAATGATGCTGGTGAAGATCGTCGGAAATTCCTTGCTCAAGAGGGTCCGGATTACCGTCTGGACTCTGGCGACTCTTTCCGCCTGCGCGGCGCTGGTCACCTTGTTCGCCGCTCTCGCCGTCGACGCGGAGAAGAAAATGAGCGGTTCCCTGCGCCGTCTCGGGGCGAACGCCGTCGTCTATTCGGACGCGGAACCTTCCGGCGGGATGACGGCGCCGGGATCGGTCGGGATGTCTCCGAAATGGGAAGCGGTGAAGGGGTTGGCGGTGGGAGCGGATGCGAGAATAGCCGTGCTCCAGGGACGGGTCGGCACCCTGAAAGGCAAGCCGGCGGCCGTCATCACGGCCGATCCGAAGGAATTATCCGGAATGACCCCTTACTGGGTGGTGCGGGGCAGGCGCCCCGTGTCGCCTGGGGAAGGTTTGGCGGGCATGCGGGCCGCGGCTGCCTTCGGGATCAAGGAGGGGTCGGAATGGACGATCCGATGGACCCGTCCCGGCCAGGAAAGCCGGATACGGATTACCGGGGTCTTCGAATCCGGCGACGAGGATGAGGACAGGATCTTTCTCCCCGTTCCTGCCTCCACGGAGGGCGCCGAAGCGCCAACCTCGAGGATGCCGCCGCCCTTGACCTCCTACGCCCTGCTGTCCGTACCGGGGGGAGAGAAGGGGATCGGACTCCTGGCCGAACGGTTGGATGCCACGCATGCGGGCGTCGCCGTGAAACCGTTGCGCCAGATCCTGCACGGCGAACAGAAGACCCTTGAAAAGATCAAGCTCCTGTCGGCGCTCGCGCTTCTTGCCGTCCTGTCGCTGTCGTCTCTCGGGGTTTCCGCCGCCGTCCTGGCCCGCGTGGCGGAGCGCCGGCAGGAGCTGGCCCTGTTCCAGGCGCTGGGGGCAAAAAGGCGATTGATCGTGCTCTTTCTTCTCTATGAAAGCGCGGTACTTGGGGCCGTAGGCGCCGCCGCCGGTTTCCTTCTGGGCACGTTCCTGGCTCAAGGAGTAACGCTCCGCATTTTCCAGGTCTCGGTCACGCCCCATTGGACATCTTTTCTGGCCGCATTGGCCGTCACCGTAGGCGTCGCCCTGCTGGCGGGCGGCGCGGGCGCGAGGCGCGCCCTGAAACTGGATCCTGCCATCGCACTCAGGGGGGAATGATGGAAGAAGCAGCCGTAACATTTACCGAAGTCAGCAAGGTTTATCCCGGCGAGGTGAAGGCCCTCGACCACATCAGCCTGCGGATCCCGCGGGGGGAATGGGTGGCCGTCATGGGGCCGTCGGGCTCGGGGAAAACGACCTTCCTGAACCTTCTGGACGGTCTCGATAGACCAACGACCGGCCGGGTGAGGCTGCTGGGCACGGACATCGCCGGTCTCGCGCCGGCCGAAGCGGCGGTTTTCCGCCGGGAGAACATCGGACTGGTGTTCCAGCAGTTCTACCTCATCCCCTATCTCACCGTGCGGGAAAACGTGATGCTGGCCCAGTATTTCCACTCCATGGTGGATGAAGGACAGGCCCGCGAGATGCTGGAATCCGTGGGGATGGGGCATCGCGCCTCGCACCTCCCTTCTCAACTTTCGGGAGGGGAACAGCAGCGCGCGTGCATCGCCCGGGCGCTGGTGAACGACCCCGGGGTCATCCTGGCCGACGAGCCGACGGGAAACCTGGACGAGGCAAACGAAGAGAAGGTCTTCGAGATCTTCCACAAACTTCACAGGGGGGGCAAGACCATCATCGTCGTGACTCATGACCGCGTCCTGGGAAACCTTGCCCAGCGGAGGATCATGCTGAATCACGGGCGCATCGCCGAGGACACGTACAACGGAAACGGAACGGGGGAATGCCGGTAATTTTTATCCTCTCCATACACCATCTCTCCGTATTGACACTTGGGCCTGATGGCATTAAGATATAGGCCAGATGGCAAGGAGGTGCCGCCGTGTACGAAGCAGCGATCGTGAACATCCTCGGGGGAGAAAGGTTGATCGGGAAGCACGCGACGACCTTCGACGGGTTCCTCGTGGCCCTTAAAAAGGGTTTGCCCCTGAAGACACTTGATGCCTTGGCGGGGACCCTGGGGCTCAAGCAAAGCGAGGCGGTTTCGCTGCTGGACATCCCGCCGCGGACGCTGGCCCGCAGAAGGAAGGAGAAGAGGTTTACCGAAGAGGAATCCAACCGGCTGGCTAGGATCGCGCGGATCACGGCCCGGGCCACGGAAGCCATCGGCGACAGCGAAAAGGCCGCGCGCTGGCTGCTCGCGCCAAATCGGGCGCTGGGAGGCAAAGTCCCGCTGTCGGTGATCATGGCCGAGAACGGTCTCCCCGAAGTGGAGGCGATCCTTGGGCGAATCGAGCACGGGATCCATAGTTGATCGGCTGCTGGCGAATCTGCCGCGCGAGGTACGCCGGCGGGTCTTACAGCGGCCGGGGGGCAGCGGATTATGGAGGCCGGTGGAATCGCCCAGGCATCCCCGTCGTCTACACGTCGTCGTCTCTATCCCTTGCGACCCTCGAGTATCTGGTCAACATCGATGGTAAAGGCCTTCCGTCGGATCTCGTGGTCATTACCGCCCAAATTCCGGACGACATCGCGGTTTCCCGCGTGGAGGCGCGCGATCTGCCCGTCGATTGGCGTTCCTCGCCCTCGCCGGTCAAATTAAAGGAGATAGGGGAGGAATGGCTTCGAAAAGCGGAGACGGCGATTCTTTGTGTGCCGTCCGCTGTGATCCCGGAGGAGAACAACGTCC
>Ga0209641_10000368_pt1 | contig 40912 bp, 40 predicted proteins | sample RifCSP16_1_FD_184022 | JGI IMG/M metagenome (GOLD analysis project Ga0209641, IMG submission 184022) | Soil microbial communities from Rifle, Colorado - Rifle CSP2_sed 16_1 (SPAdes) (version 2) | ecosystem: Environmental > Terrestrial > Deep subsurface > Rock core/Sediment | place: Rifle... | reverse complement strand
ACGACGGGAGGAGCTCCTACTACAACATCAGCACCTTCGACTACGGGACCGGTAAGTACTACAACGGGCGTTCCTACACAAACCCTATTTACCGGTGGAGCTAATGTGCCACTTGAGGCACCGATCATTGATATTCGGAGTATTTCAGGCACAGGCGGAGGATATATCATCAATTATACCAAAATACTTTTTGCTTTTATCGCGGGACTCGTAGGTGTGCTCGCGATGCTCATGCTTATTATCGCCGGTGTGCAAATCATTATCGGTGGCGCGGAGGCAAAAAACACACAAGCCAAAGAGCGCATTATCGGAGCACTTGGAGGTCTTGTAGTCCTCGCGATGGGCGGATGGATACTCTATGTCATCAATCCCTGTTTCTTTTCATTCGAAGACACACAAACGTGCACCAGAAGAATCATCACACAAACGACGTTTCTCACCGTTTCCGGACCAGGCCAGGCTATACCAGCTCCTCCATCTGGAAGTTTAGTCAACGCACCTCCTGCTCCACGAGGATCTTGGTATGCACCGATTTTCAATCCATTCCCAGAACCAAATAGAACAAGGTTGCGTAATACCTATATGTACAGTGCCAACGCCCAACTACAACCTCTTCCAAGTCCTCTCCCTGCAAATCCCGTCGAAGCTATCATGGCAGTGATCAATTCACAGTTAAGAGTTACTGGCTTTTTCCATCCTCTACTTACTCGCTGCAATTTCATTTCTTCATCCTTTATGAGTAACTATTGTGGTCGTTTCTGTAACTTATATGTCGTATGGATTTATAAGTATGCCGGCGTGCCATATCCTCGTGCTCCGGGCAACGTATCTACGGTAAGAAGATATATATTAGGTATGGACACAAATCGCGGAGAAACAGCTAATGATCATTTTTGGTATATTCCTGTAAATAGCGATCAGCAAGGACGTGGCGTACGTATAACGAATGAAGATGCAGCCAGAGCACCTAGGCCAACGTATTCATCTGATCGACCGCAAGCGGGTGATATTGTGTTTTTCAATTGTCCAGAAAGAGCATCGGTTTCGGGAAGTGAAGCTATTGCGGGTAACGATTGTCACGTAGCGATAGTCATTGCTGCAAATGGAAATTCTTTTAAATGGGTCGACAATGGACATATCGCCAACAGTATTCACAGTTGCGCTGACTTTCACGGACGTTGTGGGGTATTCAATGTCATGGGCTTTGGTCGTCTTCGCACTGCGCAACAAAATAATGAAGATCACAGCACTATGTTCAGTGATAAAATCACCAGAGGACGCACAGCACTGGGAGTGACATCTTCCCAAATATTACAGCGATTAGGCATTACTGAAAGTCTCTCTGTTACAAAATTTCAAGAATGGGACACTATTCTGAGAGAGCATGATCGATATCCTGTAGCTCCCGACCCCCCGGAAACATTTTTTGCAGGAACGGAGTTGGCAAACCGTCTTAATGACATTTTCTTTTATCCGGGAGCCAGCCGAGGCACCGGCTCCTCCCCATAAAAACCATGCGAAAAGCAATTATCATCCTCAGTATCATTCTTGGAATTACCGTCATTATCAATGTCATTTTTGTATTGTATAACCGCCCGACGCTGCAAAATCTTGCGGCGCCTACGTCACCCCTTTCTTCAATCCCGGACAATCCCACCCAAGAAGACATCGACGCTATTATTGCCGCTCTAGAAAAAGATTCATCACCACAGTCTCCAACTGTCCCGACATTCACCATTCCTGCCGGTTTTCGTTTTCCCGAGAATGCCAACCTCACCGAAAGAACATCATTAGAGATCGTTTTGCCAAGTTTAATATCCAACCAACAGACGGGGCGGATGGACGAACTCGAAAAAGATCTTTTGCTCTCTCGACTTGGTCGGAACTATTATTATGATCCCGTCAGTCAAAACATTGTCGCTGATAGTAGCTATCAGGCACATGCATCGATCATTGATTTCGGTATCTTCGACCCGGCTACACTTGAAATCAAAAAGGATGAAAATATGCTATGGTTCAATCAAAATACGTCATCCTGCCAGCTCCGCACCGATCCCAAATCTCCTGAACGCATCAATCAAACGATCACCTCTCAAAAATCCATCATGATACAACTTACCACTCCGGGAATTTACTTTTTTTACTGCCAGGACAAACCTGAAAACACCCAAACCATCGTCGTGATCTAACATTCATGCTTTCTCGCAACAAAGTCATCATCGCACTCGTACCATTTTTTGCCACCACATTTGGCGTCATCATTTTCTTACTGTTTTTCAATTACGGAGATATTACCTTCCATGGAGAGGCTCCATTCCAGGTTATGTATAATAATCAAACAATTGATGCAGTCAGTGGAGAAATTCATTTTCGAACCCAAGCAAATAGTGAACAGAGTTTTCTGGTAAAAAAAACGGGCTATGATGATCAAACCATATCTAAAACCCTTTCGGTATGGGGAAATGAACAAGTACCATTAACTTTTGTCTATACACCAACTATCGAATCTACCACATACGCCAAACCGATTACGTATCCCTCACGTTCAGATATCGCTGACAATCAAGCGACTGACCTGATAACAAGCACGATTGTGCCTGCCAAAGTCGATATTCCCGTCAACTTCACCCGAGTCGTGTGGGCCAAAGATGGAACACGTGCCTGCCTTTTTAATTCAAAAGATACAGAAGTACTTCCCAGAATGTGGGAGATGAATGATGGAAAAGTCACTTTGTCAAAATTACCAGACAAAACATTTGAATGCTTTAGTACTGACGAAGGGCTTATCAGTGTTCAAATGCAAGATGGGACTTTGTTTGTCGATGGCAAGGTCAGCCCTATACAGCTTCCTGAAAATTTCTTCGTCACCGCAAGTCCAAGCAGCACATATATTCTCATGAGCACATTTCAATCAGGAACGGGCAGCGGAACGTCGCTGATCACACTTATGGATCGAGAGAAAAAGACATCGACAGAATTGATCATCAAAAACTTGAAGGAATTCCCACGCTTTGTAGGTAGCAACACTTTTGCAATCCATACAGACGGAAAAGTCACCGTTTATCCTCCTGATACAGAGGCATTTGATATCAACAAAAATATTGATATACGAACCCTCGTATACAGTGAAGAAACAAACACTGTATATTATCCCGACAGTATTGTTATGCCCGAAGAACCAAAGCTCGAGAACATTTTTGCAGTCTTTCAACCACCCAAAAAGGCGCAAGGAATCATTGCATACAATGTTGCTACCAAAACCGAAAAACTTATTTATAGTTTTCCGGACATAGAGCAGACGGTCTTTTGGGGGAAAATATATCGTAGTCAAAAGCAACTCGTATTTTTGACGGGCGAGCAAGGTAGTACCAAGCTTCAAATTATTACAGCCCCATGAACCACTCCCCTTCGATCCCTCAGGGTCGGGTTCACGGCATAGCCATAAGAAGCACCAACATGTGATGACTCAAGAATACAGCTATGCTATGATTTTCTCAGTTTTAACTTTACCCATATTTCTAAGAAAGTTCGTATCAATGGTGCCATTACGTTTCCGGAAGTTCGCCTCATCAATCACGATGACAGCCAGCTTGGTGTTGTAGCTATAGCAGAAGCACTGCGAATGGCACAGAATGAAGGCCTTGATCTCGTAGAAATCGCACCAAAAGCGGTTCCTCCTGTTTGTAAAATCATGGATTTTGGCAAATACATCTATCGTCAGCAAAAACTCGAGCAAAAACAAAAGAATAAAAATCCCAAGAACGAGATCAAAGGTTTACGTTTGGGAGTGGCAACATCTCCGCATGATTTGGAAATCAAGGCAAATCAAGCGAAAAAGTTTTTTGCCAAGGGTGCCAAGGTGAAAATAACTCTTGTACTCCACGGTCGAGAAGTAAGTAGAAAAGAACTTGCCAAAGCCAAGATCGCTGAATTTCTAAAATATCTTGAAGGTCTCTACGAAGTGGAACAACACATTGTTCATCAGGGAAGATTTCTCAATATGATGATTAAGCCAATAAAATAGTTCAGAGTGCAGAGCGCTGAGTGATGAGTTGCAACTCAGAACTCTGCACTCACCACTCAGAACTCACTTGTTGACATACAAAAGTTCGACCAGTAGTATACGTCCGCTTATTTTCATTATGAAGTTAAAAACCTCTTCTACAGCCAAGAAGCGCTTTAAGCGTACAGGAAGCAAAAAGAAGCTAAAGTATATGCGTGAGAAGGCTGCCAAAAATCATTTGCTCATGAACAAAAACAAGCGCCAGAAGAACTTGGACAATGGTGGTGCTGTTGTGAGCCATCCCGATATTCATGCCGTCCGCCTCCTCCTCCCTTACTCTTAATCCTCAATTGTTAATTTTAAATTGTTAATTGTTAATTGACTTCTATGCGTGTAAAACGTGGCGTCACAGCTCGCAAAAGACATAAGAGATTACTCAAAACCACCAAAGGCTATCGTGGCCTCAGTGGTAAGACTTGGAAGATGGCTCGTCAGGCTTTTTTCAAAGCTGGCCAACATTCATTCATCGATCGCCGCAAAAAACGTCGAGTTTTTCGCAGTCTCTGGATTCAAAGAATCAATGCCGCTTGTCGCCAACAAGGCATGAGCTATTCAGTATTCATGTCAAAATTACGAGAAAAAAACATTACTCTCAATCGAAAAATGCTTTCTGAAATGGCATTCTCCGACATTGCCAATTTCGAAAAATTACTGAAGTCAGTAGCATAGCAGGTTGTCATCCCGAAGCGAAGCGAAGCGGAGTTCGAGGGATCTCTTTGTGATGTAGCCTAAGTAGAATTTAAAACTACCAAAAACAAAAATATTCTTCTTTGACTACCGAACAGGCTTACCACGAGATGCCTCGAACCCAGCCCTGATTACAGAGCTGGGCTTCGGCATGACAGAAATAAAAATTCATTCTTGATTCCTCCCTGCTTTAGATCTTATACACATAAATCGGCCCATAATTCTTCTTCGGTTCTGACTGTATTATTTTCTCTGGTTTCCAACCTTCGATTTGAAAAGCATAAGAAATGATCTTGGCGCCTTTCTTGAGGCCCTTTTTGAATTTTGCTGCATTACGCGCTAAGGGTTTTGGCAGCATATAACAAAATACACGATCTATGCCGCGAAGATCAGCATAGTCGCTATTACGAAACAGGAGCTGAATATTTTTCTTGTACTTTCTTGTACGAAACCAGCCCAAGATATATGCCACAAAAAATAATTCATAGCCAACTCCCTTTATAGTGGGAAATTTCCTCACTGCACTAATAAGCATGCGTCCATCGCCACAACCAGGATCGAGAATTTTCATTCCAGGCCTTAGATCAGCAGCAGCAATCATTTTATCCACGACACGTTGAGGTGTGGGAACAAATGGAGCACCAATGAAGAATACATAGCATGTCACGATCAATAAAATCGCAGCGATGATATACAGAATGACCCAGAAAATAAGGAGAGGAAGAGGCATAAAAGTTCTAAGTTCTAAATTCTAAGTTGAAAATTGAGACTAAAATTGTTAATTGGTAATTGTTAATTTTAAATTATTTTTTCATCGAAGGCTTTGGCGAATACTTGGATATTATCACAAAGTGTCGAGAACCAATTATCACCCAGTTCTTCCTTTTTAATCTTGAGTGTTTGTCCGGAAATAAACCATTTTGGATTGCTCGCCAGAAGTCTCATTATCTCCCGAGGTGTCACTTTGCTGCCAATCATGAACTCAATACGTTTCTGTCGCTCGATAAATGTTTCTTTGATTGCCAAGATATTGGCCTTCGTAGCATGGATTTTCAATTCAAGCACCTTAAGGAGATTCTTTGTTTCATGAGGCATGGGGCCATATTTTTCACTCAATTCTTTTGATAATTCTTCTAAAGTCACAAGATTGTCACAGCTTGCCAATTGTTGGTAGTACTTAATTTTATCGATTTGATCTTCAATATATGTATCAGGAATAAATGCAGTGATGGGTAATTCAATGAGGGTCTCTTCTTTGGGTTTATTGATGAAATCAATGTGGTTTTTACCGGATTTAATATTTTCAATGGCTTGTTTGAGCATCCTGGTAAAATGCGTCACACCGATAGCATTGATACTTCCATGTTGTTTTGCACCCAAAATATCTCCAGCACCACGGATTTCGAGATCGCGCATGGCAATTTGAAAACCGCTACCGAGTTCGGATGCTTCAACAATGGCACGAAGACGTTTTTTGGCAGTATCATCAAGTTTCTGACTATGATAGAGAAAATATGCATAAGCTTGAGTCTTACTGCGACCCACTCGCCCACGCAATTGATAGGCTTGAGCAAGCCCCAGACGCTCTGCATTGTCGACAATCAGCGTATTGGCATTTGGCAAGTCAATTCCATTTTCGATAATAGTAGAGCTGATCAGCACATCATATTTGTGGTCCTTGAATTGTAATATTCGATTTTCCAAATCATCATTCATCAATTGTCCATGAGCTACGACAAATCGTGCCTCGGGAACCAATGCCTGTAACTTTTCTTTCATACTATCGATGGTCTGTACGCGATTGTGGAGAAAGTATACTTGGCCCTTCCTTTGCAATTCCCTGAGTATTGCCTCTCTGATAAAAGACATACTAAAGCGTCGTACCTCGGTAATGACTGGCAAACGTCCCGGTGGAGGTGTTGTGATTGTAGAAATATCACGAAGTCCAGACAAACTCATATTGAGTGTCCTTGGAATAGGCGTTGCTGTAAGTGTCAGAATATCGACACTATGACGAAGTGACTTTAATCTTTCTTTTTGTTTCACTCCAAATCGCTGCTCCTCGTCGATGATGACCAACCCCAAATCCTTAAACGTCACATCAGCCTGTAATAATCGATGTGTGCCAATAATAATATCTACCTGACCTTTTTCTAATTTTTCCAGAGTTATTTTTTGCTCAGCCGGAGAGTTAAAGCGAGAAATGAGTCCGATTTTGACACCAAAAGCATTCATTCTTTTTTCAAATGATCGAAAATGTTGATCCGCAAGAATAGTGATCGGCGCAAGCACCGCTATTTGTTTTCCATTGATATATGCTTTAAACGCCGCACGCATCGCTACTTCGGTTTTTCCAAACCCCACATCGCCACAAAGCAAACGATCCATGGGTTTTTCTCTCTCCATATCACGTTTGATTTCTTCAACAGCTTTGAGTTGCCCAGGAGTCTCTACATATCCAAATGCTTTATCAAATTCCTTCATGCGCTCATCTTCCACATGATAGGCAAAACCTTTTGCTGTTTCACGTAGTGCATACAGCTCCAAAAGTTCCTTGGCAATTTGCAAGCTTTCTTTCCTCGCTTCGGAGGTAACACGAGTCCAGTCTCCCGAACCCAGACGCGTAAGGGGTGGAGCATATTCCCCTGTGGCGCCGATATATTTGTTGACTTTATCGGCCTGTTCAACCGGAACAAAGAGCTTATCGCCCTTGGCATAATCCAAGTGTAAATATTCTCGCGTCACGGAATCAACAGTTTTCTTCTCTACACCCTGGAAAAGGGCCAAACCATGATCAATATGTACAACCAGATCTCCAGGATTGAGGCTAGCCAAAAAGGCAGCATCTACCTGCGACTGATAAAACTTCTTAGGTTTTTGAAATTGACCGAATATTTCTTGATCCGTAATGACAAGTACCCTGAGTCCTACATTTTGAAATGCCTCAGGGAATTGGAGAGACTGCGAGCTGAAAGTGTCTCCGGTTATATTCTTTACTTTTGTTTCTATAAGATGCACATGTTTCAGATCTTGATCGGAAAAACCCTGATCGATGAAAAGCTGCCAAATTCTTTCGGAATCATGGGTAAATATGATAACCTGCCAATTCTCATGAACTTTTTCTTTGAGATTGTCAGTAAACTCCAGAGGATTATGAAAACGTAAAACCGAAGTAAAATGAAGATCAAGGATATCTCCATTACTTATATCTTCTGCAAAAGGTACAAAATTCATGATCCGAACTTTTTCAGGTAATTTTTCGGGAGAGACTGATAATTCATCAAAAATTACAAGACTTTCTCCAAAACAATCAAGCAAAGTTGCGTTGTATCCTCTGGTTTCTACGGGAAATATCGTCACATCATCGTACTCTAAACCCTTCTCTTGGGTTGCAATATGAAAGTCAGTGATACTTTCGATATGATCACCGAAAAGCTCAATGCGGACGGGCTGGCTACGATTAACCGGGAAAATATCAATGATTCCTCCGCGCTTGAGGTAAAAGCCGGGATCGATAATCAACCCACTGGCAACTTGATAGCCACTGTCTATTAGTTGATTGAAAAATTGTACAAAATTAATTTTATTTCCTTTTTTCAAGAGAAGTCGAGCTTGTTCGATATCATAGCTTGTGGGTACTTGGAGTTCCTTTAAGACTTTTGGAGTGGTCACCAATACAGGTTGTCTTTTTTCATTTAACAGCGCAATTAATTTCATGACAGACAAGTGATCACTGCCTGTCAGAGTGTCTTCACTTAATACAAAAAAATCAGGTACTTGCCACAAAGCACCATCGGATTTCAAACGATCCAGCATATCTGTATCATCTACAATCCACAGCACCGGTTTTTTCATTATTTTTTGAATTTGAAAAACAGTGAGCAGCTTACTGGCCGAACTAGCGGCACCAGTAACATGAAGGATTTCACCCTGACTGAGCTTGTCCGTGTATTCTAAAGACGGCAAAGCCACGAGTTCACAAACGAGCGATGACATGAAATACTAAAATTCGTGCGCCCCAATCGAGCAACACAAATCAAGTATAAAGAGAAACAGTATTTACCGCAAGGAGAAAATGCCATATCCTATGAACACTTAAATGTAAGGACTGGTTTTAAACCAGTCCTTACGAAACCAGTCCTTACAATCACCCTATAATCATATGTTGTTTAGTAAAAAAATCGCTATTGATCTCGGTACGACGAATACCCGCGTCCATTTACAAGGAAGAGGCATCATAGCCCAAGAGCCATCCATCCTTGTCATCTCTGATCAAAAAAACATTCTCGCCATCGGCGAAGAAGCCAAAGTCATGCTTGGAAAAACTCCTGAGATGATCAGCGCTCATCAGCCATTACAAGACGGAGCCATTGCTGATTACCGTGTCACTGAGGGTTTGCTCAGACATTTCATCAACAAGGCGGTGGGACGATTTCGTTTGATCAACCCCGAGGTGATGATTTCCGTGTCCGCAGGTATTACCAGTACTGAAAGACGTGCTGTGATCGACGCAGCAATCTCTGCTGGTGCACGTGAAGCCTACTTAATAAAACATCCACTTGCTGCCGCTATCGGAGCAAATATTCCCCTTTCTGAACCGCTCGGTAATTTCATCGTAGATATTGGTGGTGGAACAACAGAAGTGGCGGTGCTTTCTTTGGGAGGAATTGTAGTCTCTGAATCTGTACGTGTCGGTGGTAATAAATTTGATGAAAGCATCATTGAATATATGCGTAAGCAATATGGTCTATCTGTTGGACCAAGAACTGCTGAAGAAATTAAAATCAATGTAGGCAGCGCCATCCCCATGAAAGAACCTCTCAAGATGAATATTCGCGGTCGCGATCTTGTCAGTGGGTTGCCGAAAGTGATCGAAGTAAATACAAATGATGTCGTCAAAGCAATCACTGATGAATTGGAAAAGATTATTCTTGCAATCAAAAAAGTATTGGAGCAAACCCCTCCAGAACTGAGTGCGGACATTATTGATCATGGCATAGTTCTCTCGGGCGGCGGCGCACAAATGCGAAGTCTCGCTGATCTTATCAGCCATCACACCGGAGTGCCCACCATTGTTGTTGAAGAGCCAATGTTGTGTGTGGTACGAGGCGTAGCTGTTGCTCTAGAAAATCTTGAATCGTACAAGAGGAGTTTAATTGGTAGTAAACACTAACAAGTTCTAAATTCTAAGTTCAAAATTAAAATGAAAAAATCCTTTGGATTCTTTTTGCTCCTTGTATTGCTGACGTTGCTTCCGTGGCATGCATTTTTGAAAACGTGGCTTTCATCTCTTTTTCTCGGTAGCAATGCTGACTTCCTCCCAACAATCAGCAATGTACTGAGCCTATGGAAAGAGATTCTTTTAGCAGTTTTGATAATTGTATTTCTCGTCTTCAACAAGACAAAAGGCTTTTGGCAACAATTTACCCGAGGGCACTGGGTATGGCTCGGAGCATATGTGATAACACTGCTTCTCTTTGCCGGCATACAAGCTCCCAATGCCATCGCTCTCATTTTGGGAATTCGTACAGATTTACTGTTCGTTCCAGTGTTATTTCTGGGAATACTTGTTGCAAACAGGATCGATAAAAAACAATTCACCAACATTCTTTGGGTCAGTATTATTTCTTTAAGTATTGCCGTCGGTATTGGTATCTTGGCTTGGTTCGTCTCTCCTGATATCGGCGTTAACTTTGGTTACAGTCCTTATCAAAGTTCGTTTGTCGAGAACAAACCACTTCCCGTGTATCATTGTTTATTTATTGATGAACAATGCATTCCCCGTTTACAAGCAACATTTTCCGGACCGAATCAGGCAGGTAGTCTGATGATTCTCCTTTTGGGTTTACTCGCCACGGTAATTTCGAATTCACAATTTTACATTTTACATTTTACATTTTTAATTCCGCTCATTGGACTTGCACTAACCTTCTCCCGTTCAGCAATCATTGGCGCTATTGTAAGCAGCTTCATGCTCGTCCCGAGAAAGATATTCCTTATTGCTCTTAGTGGGATTGTGATACTTACAACAGGAATATTTGTCCTCAAATCTGACCTGATCACTCACGGACTTTCGTCATCAGAGCATTGGGAAAAAACAATTGCTGGCATTACGCGCGTCATAGAAAAACCTTTGGGGACAGGATTTGGTACTGCAGGTCCCGTATCACGACGTTTATTTGGCCCTGAAAAAGCCCTGATCAGTGAAAATTGGTATCTCCAAATAGCAGAGGAAGGAGGCATTGTTCCCTCTCTCGTATTTATTGCCTGGCTGGGTATGCTTATTTATCGCCTTTTCAAGAAAACAGAACGTTTTGCGAGAACCATGGCTTTCGTCCTCTTGGCTACATCACTCCAAGCATTCTTCCTTCATCTCTGGGAAGATAGTGTCGTTACAATGTTGATATGGTTTTTCGTTGGCTTGGCACTTAGTCGTCAAAAATACCTACCCAATCATCAGGATCATCAATTGTAGATCTTTGCCCTCTATTTCCTTTCACCGAATATTCTCTCTCAGGAAGCTGCCGGACTGACGGTGGAATAACATCTTCCAAACTTTCAGCCTCATCACGTTCACCTAATTCTTCTATTTCATTTGGTGTCTCACGTAAAATCTTTGCGATTTTTTTACGCTTTTGATTTGGAAGAGTAGGAACAGGAGCGGGCAAGGGAAATGTCGGATTCCTGAGAAACTCGTGTAGCTTTTTGGTCATGAGATAAAAAAAGTTAAGAAATTATTTCCTGGAGGAATTGTCGATGTTTTCGAATGGTATCAATAAATGTAAAAAGTCTTTCATCATCGACTCGCAATCGATCATCTTCATGAAAGCAAAACTTCTTCAAAGAAGAGAAATCATCACTCTCACCTTCCTCTATCTGGATAAGTTGCCGAAACAAATCTCGAACAACCTGAGATCTTTCCCGTTCTGGAATGTTCAATTCCAAAAATCTTCTGATAAATTCTGCATTAAATCGGAACTGTTCGGGGATATACATAGAAAGTGTGACCAGATGCTAAGTTACCACATTATCGACTATAGTCAACAAGAGCCTCTCATTTTCCACTACTCGCGAAAGCAATTTTTTATGCTACAATAGTTCTGATATTTCTTCTCGATTCTATGGCAGATAATGATTTTTACATTGGGCCCCGAAAATATGAAGGCGTGATCGTTTTCTATCGTATGTTGGCCGGTATTGTCGGTGGTTTAGCTGGCGGACTTATCATTCTCATCGGGCTTATTCTTGCAGGTTCTCTTCTCAATGCACTCGCTGATCCCACCGCATTTGTTTCACCATTCGCCATCTTCATGGCTGTGAGTGTGCTCTTTATGGCAGGTCTTGTCGGCAATGGCCTCAGTGTTTTCCTTATGAGTTTAAGCGATCAGGACAAATACCAAAATCCTTATCGTGGTCTTCTTCAGGTGGCGGTCATCAATATTGTCATCTTTTTAATCAGCATTGGTGCTTATTTTATTGCTCGATCGATCGATATCAGCTTCATGATCACCGTGGCATTGGTACAATTTGTTTCTTCAGCACTTGCTTCTACTTTTGTTTTTAGCGCCGTCACTGTACGTCCCAGTGAATTCGTCATCGAAATTTATGGTGGCTTTATCAGTATGCTACTAGGTCTTGGTATAGCTACACTGGTCTACTTCGTCGGCAATGAGTTAGCTCTTTTCTTTGGCCTGCCTATCATCATGTGGTTCAGCATCGGTTTCTTCGGTGGTCTCACAGAATTCTTCTATTATCAACTCTATCGTCACACTGGTGTCGATGTCTTAGAAACCGGCGACGCAGACTATCAAGACGAAGGTTTTGATGAACCTGCTGAAAGGAAGAAATAGTTCAAGTTCTAAATTCCAAGCCTGCCCCGAGTGTATCGAAGGGTTCAGAGTTCTAAGTGGCATAAAACTCAAGTTTCTTTCTTATTCTTATATCGATCCTTCGAGCATAGGGTGCTTTTTAATAGAAATAAGCACTTTAAGAATTAAGATAAACATTAGACACTTTCATAGCACGCCACGAACCCGACCGGAGTGAGTGGTTTGAGTCTAATGGCTGCGCCAAAATACCCGACCGGAGTGAGTGGAAAATTTGCAATGAACTACTCCTGTGTCGAGTTCATTGCATGAACCACTATTTATTTTTTATAGCCAAGAAGCGATTCTCTGGCAGCAGCCATGAATCCGAGCGCAGCGAGTGGTTCATGGTGACCCCAAGAGGAATTGAACCTCTATCTAAACCTTCGGAGGGCTTCGTTCTATCCGTTAAACTATGGGGTCGGATTAATTTAAAATTAACAATTGAAAATTGAAAATTAAATTACCTTAACAAAAATAGCACAAACACCGTAGAGCTTTTCTTCCTCTGGAGAATAATATTTATGCATATTATCTAGTTTTTCTTGTAATCTTGCGTCTTGATTATATCCTACTGCTATTCCATCTATAGTATTAAACATCTCTTCGAGACTTGGAAATACCAAAAGATCAATAATCAAAGTGTCAATTTTTTCGTTTTTATCTGTTCTATTGCTAAAGGTAATTTTATCGCCTGTTTTTAATTTGCGTCTTTTTTCATCATACAATCTTAATTCTATAGTCTTCGATCCACTTTTAACCATGGAAAAAGCATTGGCATTAAGCCACATTTCATGTTCGGCCGGTACTAAATTTTCAAGTGATGATTTCTCCATAAAGTAAAGGATATGGCGGAGCCATGAACCCGAACAAAGTGAGTGGTTCATGGTGACCCTGAGAGGAATTGAACCTCTATTTAGGCCTTAGGAGTGCCTCGTTCTATCCGTTGAACTACAGGATCATACGTGCGACCACTGTAGCAAATTTTTAAAAACAAATCTCATATTGACACCACCCTCCCACACCCGAAGGGTCCCCTTTGGGGCCTGGGGTCGCCTCAGGCGACCACCCTCATGCGAAAGCATAAATTTGTCGCACATTAACATATCAAAAATGAAAAAAATCTTCTTGACTTTCACTCTTAACTCAGCACTCTGAACTCTGAACTTGAGTTTTTTATCTTCTCCACTGCTCAAACCACAGAAGTGCATTGAAATATTTTTGACTTATCGGAATACCAGTAAGCAATGGATAAAAACAAACGAACCATAAAGCAAAAAGTCCGAGAAGTATTGGCACAATAATTTTCCCTTGCTTGCTCTTCCATAGTTGCCAGAGAGTCAGACTCAGAAGCAATTGCCAGACAATCGCCACACCCATGAAATAATAAAGAAAAGAAACGCGACTAATGAAAATCCAAGGTACATACATGAGCACACTGCTAATACTCAGACACCATTGCCAAGCATTCTTGGGCCAAACAAAAAAGACTGTATATACAAAAACAACGAGAGCCGACCACCAAGTAAGAGGATTTCCTATCGTGATAATCCCGTAATAATGACCATCCACTAATTGAAAATGATCCCAAATAGGTCGTACCATAAAAGGCCATGTCCACCATGATGAACCGTAAGGATGAGTCGCTGTTAAGTCACGACTAAAAACATATGCTTGCTTATGCCACGTAACAAAAGCATTCCAGACACTATCAAAAGGCTCCATGATGTCTCTGGACAATTGCTGCCAATTTCCTCCCTCCCCCAAAAAGGCAAGTATATACGTCGCAGAAGCCACCAGAAGAAGTACAAGCAATCCAATGATTGGATAGGGAACAATCAGCTTTTTCCAATGAAACAGTAACCAAACGAAACACAAGATCAGTGCTGCCAGACCTAACCATTTAATAGCCACTGCACAGCCGGTGAGAACTGCCGCCAAGAGCAGATACAGAACTTGTTTTTTTACTATCTTTTGTTCAAGTGCGATGACAAAAAATAAAAATGCAGCAAAAACAAAGAAATACATAATACCATCCATGAGCCCCAAACGACCATACACGAAAAGCATGCCATCAACACCAGCTATCAGGAGAGCAATAAATGCTGCTTGCCAAGATTTCGTCATTCTCCAAGCCAATTGCCATAGTACCGTCAGTAATCCCATACCAAAGAGGTATGACATAATGCGCCAGCCAAAGGCATTATTGCCAAACACCCATTCACCCACCGCAATAATCCATTTCCCCAGAGGAGGATGAATATCAAAAAATGCTTCCCCTATGATGTACTTTTGCGCAAAAACTGGGAAATACACTTCATCAAAAATCACGTCCTGAGGAGATGCTAGATGCCAAGCACGAACAACAGCAAATACTACAAAGAGCCCTAAAGCCGCAACGTAGTAAGCGTCCCAGGACTTTATGTGTTGCAGCAGTGAAATTTTTTTTGTCATATGAAGAAAAATTGCCTCCTTTGGTAAGCCGGATTCTGTAGCCCTGAATCCAAGCGTTAGCGAGTGGTTCATGGGTGACTATCATCTATCTAGTCCCGCCCTTGCGGGCGGGATCATGCAGTGGGCGAAAAAGGTCTTGTTGAGCAAAGAATTTCCTTTCTCTCCATCCCACCTTGCAGCTCATAGGGTTTACCGACACTCGTCTATCACTAGACGCATTCCCACGTACGTAGGACTTTTCACCTTTGATTTCGCCGAAGCAAAATTCGTATTGTCTCTGTGGCACTATCCCTATCTCGCATTTTGAATATATTGCGGGACGGTTCCCGTTAGGAACTATGATGCTCAAGCTGCTGTCCGGACTTTCCTCCCTGTACCAGATGGTACAGGGCGATAATCTGTCCAAAAGAGGCATAACGATTATAAAAACATGGCTTGCTTATGTCTAGTCCTCATTCCCTATTATCATGTATAATAATAATGGCTTATGACACAAATACAAACTTTACTTAACGATCTTTTCTTTTGGTTCAGCAACATTTGGACTTGGATGATTGAACATCCCGGCCTTTTGATATTTTTGGCAATGGGGGCACTCATTCCTGCCGGTTTCTGGTTATGGTTATATTACCGGCAGGTATACATGGACAAAGAAGATAAAAAGTGGATGATTGTCACGTTTTTTTGCGGAATATTCGCAGTTTTGCCGGTTCTTGGAGTGAATTATTTGCTCAAGACTTTTGCCAACTTTGAATTGATTAATTTCGTAGAAGATGCGACTCTCGCTCAGCGTATTCCTCTTGTCATACTTGGTTTCATGATCATGGGAGGATTGGAAGAATATGCCAAGTTTGTGATTGTTCGCGGAGTAAATGACAAACAGCAAGCTTTCAACCGTGTTGCTGACGGTATCGAATACGCAGTTGCCGGTGCTCTGGGCTTCGCTTTCATTGAAAATCTTGCCTACTTTGCCGTAGCTGCACAAGAATATTCTGAAGGACCTATAAACTTTGTCGCTCTTATGAGTGATAGTACCTTTATTCAAATCGTGATTGCCAGAAACATGGGAACCATGCTCGTACACACATTATTTTCTGGTTTCTTGGGATATTATTATGGAAAGGCAAAAATATTAGGCTTACAAGCCGAAATTTCTGAAAAGAAAAAACTACGTAAATATCTGCTTGTCAAAGGCGTCAAAGCTCGTGTCAAACGCTTACGTATGATTTGGGACAATCGGAAATTTCCTGTCCCACGAGCTATTCATATCAAACAAGATGAGCTTATCGCTGAAGGGCTGATGGTCGCGATCGTTTTACATGCTACTTACAATTCACTATTACACCTCGACGTGAGTTATCTTATTGCTCCACTTATAATCGGTGAATTCGCTTTGATAATGCATGAACTCCATCTCGAGAAAAATCTTCTGGTATATGATCTCGAGAAAGTCGAACGGACCGAAATCCGAAAAGAACTCGAAAAAAGTGTAGAGTGATGAGTTCTGAGTGCAGAAACTTCAACTCATCATTCAGCGCTCTGCACTCTGAACTTGTGTCAGCTTCCCATATATTTGTACTTCCTCGTAAATGCTTCTTTTTGAGTGAGAAAAGTACCATCTTGAATAGAAGCGCGAATATGACGAATTTGTTCAAAGAGAAAATGCATATTGTGAAAACTGCATAACCGAGCACCCAGAATTTCATTCTCCGTGATCAAATGTCGAAGGTAACTGAGAGAATAGTTTTTGCATGTATAACAAGAACATGTCTCATCAATGGGTTTATCGCTTGTACGGTATGCATTACGCTTCACATCAATTCTCCCTGTTTGGGTAAACACACCGCCATGACGTCCGACTCGTGTAGGTAAAACACAATCAAACATATCTACTCCGCGATGTACCGATTCCCACAGGTCCTCAGGAGAACCAACTCCCATGAGATAATGAGGCTTATGTTCCGGCAAGTATGGCGCCAATGTATCCAATACCCGATAGGTAGTATCTTTTGCCTCACCTACCGCCAATCCCCCGATAGCAATACCGGGCAAATCATGCTGGGTGACAAATTTACATGATTCAATACGCAAATCATCGTAGGTAACTCCCTGGATAATAGGAAAGAGCGCCTGATCCTTTGGTCTTTTTTGTGCAGCTATGCAACGCTCCAGCCATCGATGTGTGCGATCCATAGCTTCCTTGGCATAGGCCATATCAACCCTGCCGGGCGCACATTCATCAAAAGCCATAATTATATCTGCTCCAATATCAGCTTGTACTTCCATCACTTTTTCAGGTGTAAAAAAATGCTTTGAACCATCATGGATTGACTGAAATTCCACGCCATCTTCAGTGATACTTCGAATTTTTTTGAGACTAAATACTTGAAACCCGCCTGAGTCCGTAAGAATCGGTTTATCCCAATGAATCCACCGATGCAGTCCTCCTCTTTCTGCTAGGAATTCAGGTCCGGGTCGCAAATAGAGATGATACGTATTCCCCAAGATAATCTCAGCACCCAAGGAAACCAATTCCTCTGGAGTGAAAGTTTTTACAGTTCCTTTGGTACCCACGGGCATAAATATTGGCGTCTCAAAATTGCCATGAGGTGTACTAAACATCCCTGTTCGCGCATAGGTGTTGGTGATCTTTTTACTCGTGATTGCGAAGTCAAACATAACTTGGTGAGGGTATCGGTACCTTTGCAGTAGTTTCCTTGATAGTGATAGGCTTATCAAGATCTTCAACAATAATCACTCTCTCTTCCACCTTCTTTACAGCAGATACGGGCAACATCAATTCTCGGACTAAAGCCTGAATAGCACGATTTACTATCATGAGCTTCAGTATCTGGCCGGTCTCTACATCAAACGTGAAATCACTTACCTTACCGACGTACATACCGCTTAACGTTTTACAAAGAGATCCCTTCAGAGTGAATGCCTTTTCCAAAACAGGCTGCAAACGAATGAGTTCTTCTTCATTGCTGAGAGCCTCCTCAGACTGTATATACCAACCATTGCTAATCTCCAAGACATCTTGCCAGAGAAGTAATTTCTTCTTGGTCCAGCCGATTTTTACCCATAGTGCTGCGATATGAAAATCAGACCAATCAATGACAAAATTATGAGGAATGGCGACAATTGCCTCATTTGCGACACTTACTACCGGCAGATGAATAGTTGTGGAATAGTTTTTCTTCATAGATCAGGTTCCGCGATGCAAAACCAGAGCAACAATATGGTGAAAGCCATGTCGGCGCAAGGCATTGGCGCACTCCGTAAGCGTCGTTCCGGAGGTCACGATATCATCGATCAAAACAATCGTTGTTTTTCTATCAATCTGCTGATGAAGAATGTCATTCACGACAAACGCTCCCTTGAGATTCTCTTTTCTTTTTTCTTTGGAAAGCCCCACTTGTGTAATTGTTGCCTTTTTACGAAGTAATAATGGCAAAACTGCCACCGACCATACTCGCAATTCTCGCACTAGCACCTCGGCTTGATTGAATCCTCGCGAAGCAAGCTTCTTTGCATGTAGTGGTATTGGCACACAAACAATATTCTCGGTTGTTTGCAAACCATCAAAAAAAGCGCGAGCCAATATCTTCTGCAATACCTCACCTGCCCCCAGCCAACGATGATATTTCCATGCATACAAAAAACGCGCAACGGTGTGACTTGTATCTCTGCAAGCAATCATCACTTGATCCAAACCCTGCACAGAATAATAAGAAATTTCACAAGAAATATTTTTCTCAAAACTTTTACTGCACCCACCACAAAGCCAAGAACCAATCTTTTGGCACTGCACACAGCGCGGCGGAAATAGCAGATTGAGGAAAAATTGAAGCATAGCCAAATGAAGGATCTCTCATTATATCAGACGAAAAATGAAATTATTCTATCAGAAAATTCTTCGGGCATTCAAACTTCGCATGGCAAAGAATATTTTACGAACATATTATCCTAAGCGAACTAGCTCTCAATAACATCAGAACTTACATCTGCAATAACCCCAAACATCATCTAGACAAGAAAGACAGAAAGCATTAGAATACATCTTCAAAATATACTCTATGAAAAAATCATTTATTCTCTCTTCAATCATTGCTATCGCAGCACTCCTACCAACCCCCTCGGTAGAGGCTGCAACAAACACTACAGGTTGCCGCGCTTATTTCGGCAATCGATGCGTTCAATATTATAACGAGCATTCAGCTAATTATGGCGCATTACCAAGCAATCGCGATCCAAATTGTCATGCCTATTACGTCAATAAGTGCGTACAATATCGGTCATCAGTGAGCCGTTCTCAGCCAATGACCGTCTGTAAGCAATATTTCCCCTACTATTCAGGTTGTTATCGTATCAGGAAATCCTAATTATTTAGAGCTTTTCTCTTCCTTCATCGGCATTTCTTCCCTGCAACATCCTCCCATCTTGTCTGCAGGCATACAGTTGCCATGTTCATCACAGCACTGACATCCCTCTCCGCAATTCCCACTTGTGCAGCAACCACAGCCCTCCATCATCATTCCATGATGTCTCTTTTTAAGCCCCATTAATGCACCAAGCACACCACCAATTGCAGCTCCGCTGATCATTCCCTTCATAGCTAGACTTGTGCTCAGCATATAGAGATTTTCTATGCCTTGATCCATACCGACATCGGGAGAAAGAGACATAAGCACATAACCGATCAGACTGATAACAACACCCAGAAGCAGACCGACAACTATACCAAGCAAACCGGCACAAAATGCCAACAAAGACATTTTCAGAAGTTTATGCGCAGGAGAATGAGAATACATAGAAATGTAGAATTTAAAATGTAAAATTGACCACGTGAACTATACAGCAATAAATTCTAAGTTCAAAGCATATCCCTATTCCAAAGTGTCACCCTGGGGGCTAGGTTTTAACTTAGAACTTTGAACCCTTCGATACACTCAGGGCAGGCTTAGAATTTAGAACCGAGTTTCTTGGTCATGTATGTTCCTTCAAGCTCATATCCCAATTTTCGGTAATAGCCTCTCACACCGACTCCGCTGATCACAGCAATTTTTTGGATATGTTCTTTTTGGACAATTTCTTCTACTTTTGCCATCATGATTCGCCCCAATCCCAAATGTTGAGAGGCACCCTTTTTACGCTCCTCAAGGGGAACAGCTTCCCCATACGTATGAACTTCACGAATAATTGCCGCATTTGTTAATTCACGGATAAAATGCCTCTTGCCTGCAAGTGTATGATAAGGGATACGAAGACGTAGATGTGCATGCAGTATTGAGCGAGACTCATTTTCCATACTGATAAAAAATTCTTTTCCTTGGGATGCCTCATATTCTTCTACAAGCAGCTGAATATCATTGACATCATGAGGACGATTACGTACTTCTCGACAGCGAATACAACTACATATATAGCCCTTTTGACGCATATACGCATGTACCAATTCACGGAAATTTGTATAATGTGTCCCATCAACCACATTTGGTCGCGGAATATCACGACCTAAACGGACGATTCTGACCCAATAAGGAATATTCTTTTTCACTTTCGCAAGCATCTCAATTAATTCCTCATCGCTATACGTTTGAAATTTTCCTTGGGTCCACCAATCTTTAAGCTCAGCATCGATAGTTACTACACATGGATAAATTTTTACTTGATCGGGGCGAAAATCCGGATCATTCCATAAAATGTCATACATTTCTTTGTCACGTTTCAGATCACTGCCCGGCAAGTTTGGCATAGTATGGTAGTGGACCTTAAACCCGGCTTCTTTCAACAAAAATGTCGCTTCTTTTGCTTCTTTATTTCCATGTCCTCTTTTGGTCAATTCATTCACATCATCGTAAACACTTTGTACACCGATCTCCACGCGAGTACCTCCAAGCTTTCGCATATGGATGACCTCATTTTCATTGATATAGTCGGGACGTGTTTCAAAGGTGATACCAACACAGCGAATGGCCGCAGTTTCATTGTGCAACATTTCTCTCTCTAATGTAGTATGTTTTTTAATCGTCGAATCGAAGCGTTTTACAAATTGCTTGGGATTTTCTTTCATGATCATAAACTCATTCATAGCCTTCAAGGCCTTGCGAACAACACTTGATTGATATGACCTTGGCAAAAAAGAAAATGTTCCTCCCATCACAATCAAGTCAACTTTGTCGACAGTATGACCACCTGAAGATAGTGCAAAAAGACGCTTTGCTACCTGACGATAACTGTCGAAGTTCACCGTAATAGCACGCATCACTGCGGGTTCATTGGAATTATAACTCTTGGGAACGCCCTCTTCAGTCGGACAGTAAATACATTTTCCTGGACAAGGATAAGGCTTTGTTAAAACCGGGATGGGAGCCACACCTGACAATGTGCGTATAGCGCTTTTTTTGAGAATCTTGGGAATCCAATGTGTCTCAGGTAGTGTATTGCTTGCTACCGACTCATGGTATACGTGCAAAATAATCGTCTGCGCGGGACAAGGTACTTTAAATTTCCGTGCCGCTTCACGCTTGAGCTTATCAATCACCATACGATCTTGCGTATTCAACGCAATTATTTTTTGCAAGACATACAAGGCAGCCTTGTAGAGCTCAGGGGTCATTTTCTGATATTCTTTCTGTGGAACGGTACTACTCATATGAAAAACGACTATTATAAAAGAAATTTACGCAGTGTCTACAATACCATAGCTGATCACTTTTCAAAAACCAGAAGCGATCTTTGGCCAGAATTGCAAGAGTTTCTTCCTTACATCAGTGATAAAGATCATGTCATAGACATTGGTTGTGGTAATGGTCGCTTACTCAAACTTTTAACAGCCAAAAGTTGCACATATTTGGGCATAGACCAATCCGAAGAATTACTGAAAGAAGCAACAAGACTTTGGCCTACATATGCTTTTGAACTTGCGGACATGAGCATATATCACTATGGACGTGATCGCTTTCACGATGCTTTTTTTATTGCCAGCTTTCATCATCTCGCAAGTCATGATGAACAGTTAAAAGTTCTCAAAAGAATCCATGCTGCCTTAAAGTCAGAAGGACATCTCTTTATCACCGTATGGAATCTATGGCAAAGAAAATATCAAAAATATATTCAGAAAAAACCATATCACCATAGCTATATTCCATGGCAAAAAGGCGGTGAAATTTATAAACGTTTTTATTATGCATTCCAAAAAAAAGAGTTCGTAGCTCTCTGCAAAGAAGCCGGTTTCAAAATTTTAGAGTCCTGGTACAGCGATGGAAGCAGTAGAGTCACGGCGAAGACAGGGAGAAATATCTGCTTAATCGCCCAAAAATAGTTCTAAATTCTAGGCCTGCCCTGAGCGCATCGAAGGGTTCTAAGTTGAGTTAACTTAGAATTTATTTCTGCTTCACTTGATACGCCCTTATAACACCCGGCACCATATGTATACTATCGAGAAGTGCAGTCATTTGATCAACACTGCTTACCTCTACGAGAAGATCATCTTTTACTTTTCCTTTGCTATCTTTGGGATGCACAGTTACCGACAAAAGATTGATATTGAATTTTGCTAATTCGATCGTAATATCTCGCAAAAATCCTATACGATCACGGAATTCAACAACAATCTTTACCTGGTATCTTGGCTGCAGGCTGGGATGCAGCCAGCTGGCGTGCACGAGACGATCTGGCGCTAAATGTTTCAGAGAACGACAGTCTTGTTTATGAATAGTTACACCTCTTCCTCGTGTGATATATCCGACAACCGGATCGGGCAAAACAGGATTGCAACATTTGGCAAAAATCGCCATAACGTCTTTCTCTCCTTGCACATACATTGTCCTCTTGGCAGCGGCAAGCGTTGTCTTACCACTAACTATCGGTCCCTGTAATAATTCTGCATCAGAAAATATTTTTTTAAGGACTACACGCTGGGACAAATCTCCTTCTCCGATTGCCACCATAATGTCATCAAGATTTTTGTATGAAGGATAGACAAGAAGTAATTTCTTCTTTTTTTCTTCAGACAAATCACCCATAGATCCCTTACCAAAGAAAGCCAATTCTCTACTCAGCAATTCAATCCCCGAATTCAAATTGGCATCACGATCTTGCCTACGAAACCATGCCTTAATACGATTCTTTGCTCGGATAGTCACTACCAATCGCAACCAATCACGTTTTGGGCCGATGATTGTCTTGCTTGTGATGATATCCACGACGTCGCCTGTTTTGAGAGGCTGATCCAAGCGTACAATTTTGCCATTTACCTTTGCACCCTGACATCGATATCCGACACTTGTGTGGACTGCAAAAGCAAAATCAATTGCATTGGCGCCCTCGGGCAAGTCCTTCACATCACCATCAGGCGTAAAAACAAACATTCTCGTTTCAAACAGATCAACTTTCACTCCCTCCACAAACTCCTTACTATCCTGAATATTTTCTTGCAAATCTTTTAATCTTTTTAACCAGTTAAGATTTTTGCCACTAACCACTTGGCTTTTACCCTTATCCTTGTAAATCCAATGCGCCGCCACACCATGTTCAGCCTGTTCATGCATTTCTCGTGTACGAATTTGAAACTCCACCAAAGTCCCTCCAAAACAAAAAACAGTCGTATGTAAACTTCTATAACCATTGGATTTCGGCGCTGCTATATAATCTTTGAAACGATCTGCTTTTGGCTTCCACAACTCGTGGATAATACCTAAAACCGCGTAACAATCACTCACCTTTTCTACTACCACCCGAATGGCAAATAAATCATACACTTCATCGAGCGTTTTATGTTTTCGTTCCATCTTTCGAAAAATGGAATATAAATGTTTAGCCCTTCCGGAAATCTCCAAATCTTTCAATTTCAACTCCTCCTTGATGCTTTTACTGAGAACCTTTTGTATTTGGAGGATGAGTTTCTCACGTTGTTTCTGACCTAAATACAATTCATGCGTTAATTTATCAAACTGTAGAGGGAAAAGGTGTTGAAAACATAAATCTTCAAGTTCCCATTTGAAAGACCATATACCCAGACGATCCGCGAGAGGCGCATATATTTCGAGTGTCTCTTTTGCTATACGCACCCTTTTTCCCGGACGAACGGCCATCAAGGTACGCATATTATGAAGACGATCAGCCAATTTTATGAGCACCACACGCAAGTCCTGCGAAAGCATCAGAAACATTTTCCTTAAGCAATCGACTTGATACTGCTCCATATCCATTTTGTATTTCACTTTGGAAAGTTTTGTCACCCCATACACAAGAGAAGCAACATCTTTGCCAAAATTTTCTCTTACATCTTCTAAAGTATATGACGTATCCTCAGGCACATCGTGGAGAAGCGCCGCCATGACCGTACTCTCATCTACATGTAGCTGTGTGAGAAGCACGGCTACCGCTAAGGGATGTTCAATGTATGCTTCACCGGATTTGCGAAATTGACCCCCATGAGCTTTCTTGGAAAAAAGATACGCTTCTTCAATTTTCTTAAGATTTGCTTTAGGATTGTAAATCTCCAATGCTTCAAAGAGAGTTTTAAGCTCATAGACGCCGGAAAGAGCATGTGAGATTTTTTTCATTTTTTATTCGCTACAATAAATCAGTCTTCTAACTTTGAATCCCTCGCCCGAACTCGGGACAAGCTTAGAACTATTCTAAAGGCATAGTATGTCGAAACACAAGCAACAATCATCTGATGATCTTTCCAATTATGATGAAAGAGGTCTCTGGAAAATCATAGTGGGGAAGGAACTCTCTTCATTTTTGGAGAGCAAACAAACATATCTGCTTCACTCACTTTCGTCGATTTCTCACATTGAGCAGATCACATCTACGGGCCTCCCTACAGCAAGAAAAATCGCAGCAACATTGGAATTGGGACGAAGAATATTTCGTTATACTCCCGAAAGCCCGACGCTCAACTCCCCTTTCGCGGTTTATCGTTACACGCGAGGCATGTTGGAGCAAAAACAAGAAATGATTCGTGCTATCTATCTGAGTAGCAGACTAACAATCGTATGTGATGAAATTATCGCGATTGGCAAGCAAAACAGCGCTTTTATTGGAATTCGTGAGCTATTCCGTCCGGCTTTCGTCCATAATGCTCATACTTTCATTCTCGTACACAATCATCCCTCAGGTGACCCCACGGCAAGCGAAGAAGACATTGCTATGACCAAGTACATTGCAACAATGTCGCATATGCTTTCCTTGTCATTACAGGATCATATCATTGTCGCACAAAATGGTTTTGTCAGTGTGCGAGAGAAATATCCGGAAATTTTCTCAGTGCAGAATGCAGAGCGCTGAGTGCTGAGTTGAAATTTCTGCACTCTGCACTCAGAACTCTGCACTGTATACTCACTTGAGTCCAAACATATCATCCCCTATACTTTACCTATAACTCTTATGAAAAAAGATAAATTCAATTTTGCTGTCGGTGGTCAAGCTTTGATCGAAGGCGTTATGATGCGTTCTCCCCATGCCATCTCCCTTGCATGTCGACGCCCGGATGGATCTGTCGCGACCAAATTGGACCATTATCAAAGTTGGTCTGAAAAAATAGGCGTTCAGAGAATCCCTATTATTCGAGGCATGGTATCATTTATTGAAATGATGGTGGTAGGCGTCCGTGCTTTAAACTATTCAGCTGCTATTGCCGCTGAAGAAGAAAATCAAGAAAACACATCAAGTTGGGTTGATTCTTTCACAACTATTGTGAGCATCATCCTCTCACTGGCCTTTCTCATCGTGCTTTTCAAATGGCTGCCATTAGAATTAGCATCCCAAGTGTCATCCGTTTCTCCTCAAGTACACGACAATTGGTGGTTATTCAATCTCGTTGATGGCATTATCAAATTAGGCGTGTTCCTAGGATATTTAATCCTCGTATCACTCTTCCCTCAAATGAAACGCTTATTTGCGTATCACGGCGCGGAACATAAATCAGTATTTACCTACGAAGACGATGTCAGTTTAACGACAAAAGAAGCCAAATTGCGCAGCCGTTTCCATCCTCGCTGTGGCACGAGCTTTCTCTTTGTTGTCATCATCGCAAGTATTCTTTTGTACACCGTCATCCCTCCGGTAGCTTCTTTTGGAGGGAAATTACTCATTAGGATAGCTCTTTTACCGGTTATCGCAGGTCTTTCTTTTGAAGTACTCAAATTAAGCGGCCGTTTCCAAAGTCACTGGTGGGTACGAGTCCTATCCATGCCAGGCTTACTTCTGCAGAGACTGACCACCAAAGAACCCGATGAATCGCAACTGGAAATAGCGCTGATAGCCCTCAATAATGCGCTGGCGTACGAAGAAAAACTGAGGAAATAGTTCAGAGTGCAGAGCGCTGAGTTCAGAGTGATGAGTTGAAGTTTCTGCACTCTGCATTCAGCCTGCCCGCCGAAGCTCTTGCGAAGGAGGGAACTCTGCACTCATTGTTATCTTCCAAATCCGAGGAATTGCAGAATAATATACACAAAGCTCCATGCCAGCATCAGAATGGCAAATCCCAGCACCACATTGAAAAGATTTTTCTTAGCTTTTCCTATGGCATCAGCACGACCTTGTGCCAGTAAAAACTGAATAGCGGAAAAAACAATTGCCACGATAGCAATAATCGCGACAAAATTGAGCACATTATTCACAACAGTAGTAATCAATGCTTCCACTCCACCGGAACCAGGTAAACCATGAGCAGGTGGGGCTACGATTTGTAGTGGAGAACCGGAAGATCCGGCTCCCCCTGATGTGGGACTACCCAACTCAGCCGAGCCAGGTGCAGACCCCGCTGTCGGTGCTGGCACTCCTGTTCCAATATCCGCAGATCCGGGTTCCGATCCTGTTGGAGCTGCCGGCACTCCGGTTCCAATACCCGCAGATCCGGGTTCCGAACCCTCAGGTGGTGGTGGCATGGTCACTTCCGTGCCAGCAAAAACAATTTGCAGTGAACATAACAGGCTTATTGCAATGAGCAAAACACGACCGAATAAAAAATACAGACTTTTAACCACCATAGAAAATTCTCGTTACAAAGATAATAATCAAATATGCAAATGATGCGATCACAAGACCGACCACCGTAAGTGTAATCACCTGCTTCGCCTTGCCGACCTGTGCATCGTCACCACGGGCAGTCATATAGAGTATACCTCCATACATGATCGACAGCACTGCGATGATTGCGAGAAACCCGGAAATATAATTGATCGCATTATTGATAATCCTATCGATACTGATACGGCCAAATGTAGAAAAAGGAGTAACATTTACAAAACCCGGCCCGGTATAGATGGTACCAGGTGCGATACCGGAGGTGGGAGCACCACCACCGCTTACATCAGTAGAAAGCGGTTCAGATCCACTCGTAGCACCAGGAGAAGGAGAGACTACAGCTCCAGGTCTATGCGCTATAGAAGTTGCCATCTCATCTTGGCAAGGATGGCCAGACGAGGCCCTCACTGCGTCCCTCAACTGCGGACCAGTTGACGAATCAGTAATACCTGATAATTGCCAATTTGCACTTCCGCCAGCACCGTTCTGCATAAGACAATCACTGAAAGCATTGAGCTTGGTTCGCGCTGCTTGATCTCTACCACTTGGGCTGCCTTGATTACTATCATAAGGACCAATTGGTGGGCTGTTTCCAGGAAGACCATTGCGCCAGATAAGTATAATATTTGCTCTATCCCTCACAACAACAGGCGCATATCTGCCATTAGAATCACGATTTCCTGCCTGCTCGGCATTGTACACGGCAACATGTTGACTGTGACATGGATGATTTGCGTCTTCATTCATGGCCGCAATAAGTTGTGCAGTTGTTGCAGTCTCCAACGTACCACCAAATTGCCAGTTCTTACTACCTTCCGGACCTGTGTATAAACATGTCACCACAGCATCCAACGCATTGATAATATTCGTACGATACGTTTGTGTCGGTTGATTAGGTTGTCCGGCAACAGGATCACGATATGTGGACTCATAAAGTGTGTAGTATTGGTGAATATAATCCTGTACCACTCCAGCAAAAGCCACGGGAATCACTGCAAGAAATATACTGGCAGTGAAGAGAGAAAGAATAATTTTTTTCCAGTACTTTTGGAATTTCATCATGGTGTCGTTTCTAGTAAAAGAGTATTGAGGACCGTCACAATAGTCAAAGCTGACAATGCCAATATCATGGCGATGATGGAATACAGAATAATATCCCGAGCCTGTTTGACCTTGGCCGGATCTCCGGCGGCCATGATGTATTGATACCCACCCCAGACGATAAATATCACCATCACTCCTACGATGAGGGGAAGTATGCGACGAACAAGTAAATCAAAAAGAAAATTCATCAGCCCCGATATACTCGGTGTACTGCCCGAAGCAAAACCGGGTGTCAGCACATCCTCAGATCTCGGCTCGACAATTCTTTGATAAAGAGGTCGATCATCGATAGTGGGACTTGCCCCAGCTCCGGTACTCGTGAGAGGAGTACCAGTACCAGCTTCTGTAGCACCCGGGGTGGAGCCCTCCGGAGGCGGAGTGTCACCGGTGGAAGGAGCAGCTACAGCTTCAGGTCTATGCGCCACAGAAGTTTCCAACTCATCTTGGCAAGGATGGCCTGACGAGTTCCTCACTGCGTCCCGTTTGTTCCATTCTGCATGAGACAATCATCAAATGCATTAAGTTTTGTACGTGCAGCTTGATCTCTACCACTTGGGCTGCCTTGATTACTATCATAACGAGCGATTGGTGGGTCGTTTTCAGGAAGACCATTGCGCCAGATAAGTATCATATCTGCTCTATCCCTCACAACAACAGGAGCATATTTTCCATTGGGATCATTGTTACCTGCCTGTTCTGCGTTATATACAGCTACATGTTCATCGTGACAAGGATGACTAGCATCACTGTTCATTGCATTAATAAGTTGCGACGTTGTTGCCGTTTCTTGTGTACCACCAAATTGCCAGTTCTTACTACCTTCCGGACCTGAATATAAACATGTCACCACAGCATCCAACGCATTGATAATATTCGTACGATACGGTTGTGCCGGTTGATTCGGCTGACCTGCAACAGGGTCACGATACCTTGATTCAAATGCTCTGTAATACTGATGAATATAATCCTGTACCACTCCGGCAAAGGCGACAGGAATGACTGCGAAAAACATACCGACAACGAACAATGAAAGAACGAATTTTGTAAATAAATTTTTCATAACCTAAAATGGTACTCGTAAAGTAGTGCCACCGGGACCGGTTTGTAGTGGGCCGACACCAACGCCGGGATTGAGCGCGGCACCGATATTGAGAAGTGTAGCTACCAAAGCATAAATACCGAAAACAATAATCATACTCATGACAGTTCCCCAAAGTACTTTTTTTGCCTTGTCCAATTTGGCTTGATCACCGCTCGCAGTGATGTAGAGGAAACCACCCCAAATGATAAACACTATTGCTACAGCACCAAGGAAGCTCAACATAAAATTACTAAGTGCAGCAAATCCTTCTCTGGCGGTAGTAATCCGACTAAAAAACTGTCCCTGATACTGGCTACTATATTGTGTAGGACTGAGACCGGCTTGACCACCACTCTCATCAATAAATCCGCCCGACTCTCCCCCACTAGTCTCAAGTGTATTGTCTCCTGAACCAAAGTCTCTGTCTTCAGTAATCTCATCCTCTGGACTAGTCGGAGCATCTCCGGGAACACCACCAGGTACACCTCCGGGAATTCCCGATGGTGGAGCTGGGACTGTAGTCCCCGTTTGGGCAAAGACGGGAGAAGGGAAAATTAAAAATGTAAAATGTAAAATGTAAAATTGAAATGCAAAAATAAAAAGAAAAGAGACGAGTGAAGTTTTGAATTGAGAATTGAGAATTTTGAATTCCATGGTGGATTTTTAAAATGAAACCCCTACACCAATATTGAGTCCGGGGCCGGAAGATTGTGGAGCCACTCCTGTGCCGGGAGTACCGAAGACACTTATGATAGTGGCTACTACAGCAAAAGAAACGATGACAAGGAGAAATCCGATCACGGCACCTACCAGGATAGTACGTCCGCTTTTAAATTGCTCAGCATTGCCTGCGGCAGAGAGCATCTTTACTCCACCCCAGATCATCACCACTACTGCTAGAAGCCCCAGGAAACTCAAAATAATATTGATATAAAAAACCGCAATCGCTTCAACTGTCTGAGATGTGAGTAAGCCCGATCCTTGAGGATAGTCTGGCAATAATGCTGAAATTAAATAAGGCATATATATTTCTAAAATAAACTACCGACTAAACTGCCAATTCCCGTTCCAATACCAAAATTTACACCGCCACCGCTGGTTGAGAGACATATGCCCGCCTGTGGAGTGGCGCATTCATTGACCCCGCGTCGGGTAGCAGAAATGATAGTGGAAACGATAGCAAAGGCAATAACAACAACAAAGAAACCAACCAATGCGGATGTTAATACACTTTTAGCTTTTTTGAGTTTCCCGGCATCACCAAATGCGGTTGTGTATTGATACCCTCCATAGATCAGCATGATCAATACAATGAGCCCCAAGAAATCAAGGAAAAAATTAATGAGACTGACGATATACGCTTCAATGGTGGGATATGCTGGAATAGTAAAAGCTCCGGGTTGTGCTGGTCTGACATCAAACCCTTGAGGTCCCAGCTGTGCATATGGGTTGGTCGCATTGGGATCACTGAGAGTATTTGTTGGTGGAGCCGCTGCTCCTGTTCCGGTGGCAGCACCAGTTCCAGTGGACGTAGCCACAGATGATACATCTGAAGCAATATCAGAAACATCCGAGAGTGAAAATCCCTGCACAATTCCTGCAAAACCGAGAAAATTCCAAAGTACAGCACATGCCAATAATGACCGTACTAAAATATTTTTGAGAGATTTCATGGGGTGTTTTCTTAAATATCCTTATTCGGCAACGATTCTAATAGTCGCTTCATCAACTTGGCCGGCAACATCATTTACTCGAAGCACAACATTATAAATGCCAGGTTGACTAAATGTATGTTCGACAGTTCTACCGACACCGCTGGTGGTATCATCGAAAGTCCATTGATAATCAGTAATACTTCCTGTTGAACCCGATGCATTGAAGAATATCGTCAGTGGCGCTGTACCTCGGGTACGACTCGCTTCTATCTGTGCAATTGGCGCGGGTACTCGAACAGCTATTGCCATGGTTTGTTCGGCAGTTTGATTGGCAGTATCACGGACTGTAAGCTCTAGTGTATAAACGCCGGGCGAATTGTACGTATGTGAGACACGAGCATTGCCGATAATTTTTGTTGCATCACCAAAATCCCATTCATAAGAAATGATATTTCCATTCGCAGAAAACGAGCCTGAAGCGTCGAAAGAAATCGTGAATGGCACATTTCCAGAAGGAGTTGCCGGATCAGTCGTGATCTGAATAATCGGTTTTTGGAGAGTTGGCGCTTTCACTTTGACAATCATCGATGTCGGTAAACTGTTTTGATTCTCATTGTCGGTGACGATGAGACTGACCGTAAATTGGCCGGCGCGTGTAAACGTATGTTCTACTCTTTGTCCTGAAATTTTTTCCGTACCATCACCAAAGTCCCAGTCATAAGCAACGATAGTTCCATCAACATCAGTGGAACTTTCACCATTGAATGCTACGGTAAAAGGAAAGTCTCCCTCCAGCGCTCCTTTTTCCGGTGGAGGAGGATTTGAACTAATTACCGCTTTCGGTAGCTGTCTGGGATTGCCTACTTGTACATAGATATAATCTTCAGAAACATTATCATCATTGTCCTTCAAACGTACGGTGACTTTGTACGTACCATTTTCTTTGAAGCTATGATTCACAATCTTTCCAGACTCTGGCTTATCGCCATCTCCATAATCCCAGTCATAACTCACGACTTGACCATCATCCGTTGAATCAGCAGCACTAAATCTCACTGCCAAGGGTTTAATACCGGTCACAACTTTTCTGTCTTCTTCCTCTACGAATGGAGGTGTAGTTGAAAGTTTAATTACTGGAGCATTGAGTGGTGGTAGGACATTGATTGCGACAGCATATACTGTAGTATCAAAATTATTGTCCGTGAGTGTAAGTGTAGCGGTATACGTACCTTCAGCAGCATACGTATGAGATGTTTTAAGATCTGTCGTATCGGCTCCCGTACCGCTGATCGGATCACCGAAATTCCACCCCTGACTGATGATCTGACCATTGGGATCGAGCGATTCACTCGCATCAAAATTCACGGCAAGAGGTGCAGGACCCGAAGTAGGATCAACCTCAACATTGGCGGTAGGACGAGTATTATTGATAACGACCAAAGCCTCTCTCTTATTTTCATTACTCCGAGCATCTGTCATCGTCAGTACAACGGTAAAGCGACCCTCTGACTGAAATACATGAGTCAAAGATGGACCGGTTCCTGATTGTCCATCGCCAAAATCCCAAGCAAAAAAGTTACCGGGAGTCTGTACACCCGTCGCTGTAAATTTGACTTCAAAGGGTGCAGCCCCTGTTAAGTTGGCAGGTTCTGAAGTGATACGAAGACCGGTTTCTACCACGCGTTGTGGTAATTGAACATTTCCCAAAAGCAAAGTAAAAATAATCCACAAAACTGACACAATGATAAGAGATATCGTTGATCGAAAGAGTAGACGCCGCGCTCTTCTGACTTGATTCGGCTCGCTTAAAGCGGCCAAATACATAAAGCCACCAATTACCAAAGAAATGATAGAAATAACAAATATGACTCCAAAGACTACATTGACGACCTGCGACAAGACAGTTCTTACATCAGCACCCACACCAAATGCGGATAATAAATTACCTCCACCTCCCAAAGCCGCAATAAACAAAGCGGTCAGAAAAATGAAAATAAAAACAACACCTACCCAGACCAGAATTCGCCTGGCTCCTTGTTCACCACGAGGACGCATAGATTGCCTTCGGCCTCCTGTGTCTTTTACAGCAAATCGCTCAGTCACTCGTTCTTGATTTGTAGGAGCCTTACGCTCAGGCGGAAAATCCGTTTCATTTGCCATAAAAGGAAATTAAAAATGTAAAATGTAAAATGTAGAATTGCATTCCCTAAATAATTTTAAATTTTTCATTTTAAACTTTAAATTGCTAAGGGCTAACCGTTATCGTTTGTGGCTCACTGTCCACTTGCACATCCTGACTACCTTTTACTTTCAGTTCTACTTTATATGTTCCAGGTTGTTTGTAAATATGTGCTACTTTGGGCTGTTTACTGACAACAGTTTGATCATCGCCAAAATCAAAACGGTACTCGGAGATTTGACCGTCGGGATCATTGGAACTACTGGCATCAAATTGCACTGTTAGTGGAGCTTTTCCGAATGTTGGGCTCATGACAAATCGTGCAGTGGGAGGAAGATCTTCGACTACTGCCTGTACCTGAACTCTATTCAATTTCGCAGCTCTCGTATCGGTAACCGTGAGAGTAACGGTAAATGTCCCCTGTCTTTTGTATTGATGAGTGGTTGTTGCACCGGATGCCAGTGGTGATCCATCACCAAAATCCCAAGAAAAATCCAGATCGGTAGTACTACCTTCGGTATTGATCGACTTGGAACCATCGAAATTAAAGAGTGTTGCAAGTGAACCGGTAAGTGGATAACTCGGAGTAAAAAACACTGAAGCAATAGGTCCACTACCATCACCGACATGGATAGGATAGGCAGATATCGCCTCTTCTCCCTCACGATCGGCAACTTTGAGTGTCGCCAAATATCGCCCGGGTTCAGTATAGGTATGAGATTGCACTTCCACACCTTGGCTGATCGAAGTACTTCGCACAATTTCAGAACCATCACCAAAATCCCATTCAAAAGAGGTAATAGTATTCGTATCAACACGCGTAGTGAGACTACGGAAACCACCGCCTACCAAGTTCACTTGTAAAGGAGCCACACCAATCGCTTGTGAACCTTCCTGAATCTGCATAGTAGAGACAAGAAGGGATGTCACCGGTACCATTCGAGATACATCGGATGTCAGTCCTGCAGCATCAGTGACACGCAGTGTAACAAGATTATTTCCGACTTTATCCAATGTTCTTGTGACCTCAGGATCGCGACTACTTGAGAGATCAAAGATATTGTCCCCATCAAAATCCCAGCTGAATGACAAAACATCATTGGTATCAGGATCAGAAGAAGCAGTCGCATCAAAAGTTATTTTATTGGGGACATATGGATCATATGAAAAATCAAAAGCGGCCAAAGGCGGACTGGACTCCACAAAGAAGCGATGGCTGACACGGCCACTTACCGTACCCAAACTCGTCGTCACCTGAAGAGACACTTCATAGCGACCGGGCTTCGGAAAGCTATAGGTAAATATTTTTTCATTAGACACTTTTACCACCTCATTTGCAGCAGATGTCACCCGCCAATCATATTTCGACACTGACCCTTGTGGAGACGAGGATGCTGTTGCATCAAACCTTACCTTACTGGCTGTTGTAAGCATTTCATCCGCCTGGAAATCAAAGTCTGCAGTCGGTGTATTGCTGTCATTCAAAATCATTGTTTTTGTCACTTGTCCAAAGTTTTGTGCCTCATCGGTAATTCTGAGTGTTACCGTATATGTACCGGGATTTTCATATGTATGAGTGACCTTCTCTTTGGCGCTCAATTGATTCTGATCTTGTATGACCGACACCGTTCCGTCACCAAAATCCCATTCTGCTTGTACGAGTTGTGTGCGGGCATTGAAACCGGGCACCAATGCACCCACACTGTCCTCCGCAGTAAAGTCAAAAGCAGTTGGAGCGAAAATATTTTGCGTAAAGAACGTTTTGTCTGGATTAGACCATGTTGTCTGTGTAGCAGAACGAATTTGCAATTTCACATCCGGCGGTGCTGATAACACTTTAATTTTTTTCTTGGCTACCCCTGCCAATTGACCATTTTCTGCTCGTAAAACCAGTTCATAATCCCCAGGCACGCCATATGCATGGGTCACAACTTCATTGTCCTGCCCGGTATCTTGTTTACCATCACCAAAATCCCATGTAAGTTTTAGTTTCCCTTGTGCTGAAGGATCATATGAAGCAGCGCCGGAAAGAGTGATAGGTTGATTTGCCGTCAGTAAAATCTCTTCAGGCACAGGTCCCAATACCGAATCTTGATCTGTCACAATGACAGAGACTGGATATACTGGAACAATTTTTACTTCTGCAGTCGCGGCAGAGAATCCCGATGGCCCTTGCACCATGAGTTTTACCAGATAGGTACCGGCTCTCGTATATGTATGCGAGACAAAAGGACCCACAGCAAACAAACCATCACCAAAATCCCAAAAATAACCGCTGGGATTGGGTATGGTACCAACAGCATCTTGAGATCCGGATGCATCAAAATTTATCACTTGGAATGTCGAATTGGTAGCTTTGGAAGCTTGATTGCTCCTCAAATTGGCTTTGACCTGTACAGCTCTTTCTCTATTGATGAAAAGTGACTGCAAAGAAGTATATAGGAAAACAGCAGCCTCCATTTGTTTCTGATATTCAGTGACATCTATATTGCCATTGTTAACTGCAGCCAATCCTCCGATCGCCATCACATTGTCCCCCACTCTTTGCAAACTCTCACCGATCAGCGACATGCTCGGAAAAAAGTACGGACCGGTTCCCTTCACTTCACTGAGTGCAGTAGAGGCATACACCATAGATTCAGCCAAAATATGCAACCCAAAACCACTCAATATAATCGCACTCTCAATAGGAATCACCTGTTGTCTTGCATTCATATCATCACTGAGCTTTTTGAGAGCCGCCCCATACGTGGCGATCAAACGAGAAACATCAGTTTTTTCAGGCTCAACTTGCAAAATATAATCAGCAACTTGTTGTAAATAGTTCGATATATACAAAAACCATTGTGATTGGATATCCATATTGCTCCGCACGTATGTGAGTTGCTGACGGAGAGAGAGATCAGTGTTCGGCACTGCTGTCGGCTGCACAGTGCCTGTGGGAGAAGGAACTGCAGTTATTTGACCCCCGGGAGTAATAAGAGTCGGTACTTCAACATCTGTAGTTGCGGCCATTACCGAAAACGGCATCAACACCAATGTACAAAGCAAGAATGACACAAGTGATTTTCTCATGTACGTCTAAAATATTTGTTAGAAACGAACTCCCACTGAAAAACCCAAACTCACTCCACCCGTTGTGGAAGGGAAACCCGGGAAACCTCTCTCTATACCGAGCCCACTAAAATTTGTTCCGGTCTGTGGGCCGATACCCGCAATCAATGTATTTACTGCTGCATATGATAGAGCAATGATCACCACACCAACCACAGCATATGTGATAGTCTGTTTACCTTTTTTTGCGGCTTCAGGATCACCTGCAGATGCCAAGTAACGAAAACCTCCGTACACCAACATAAGAAAAGCTAGTATTCCTACAAATCCCAAGAAAAAATTTACTATTTGCACGATCAAAGGTTCGAGCTGAGGATTGTTCGCTTGCAAGACCGTCCCCTGCGGAACATGAATACCATATGTAAAACCAGGTGTCAGACCCAAACCTGCACCGGGTCGTAAATTTCCGGTCGCACCGGCAATTCCTCCGGCAATTCCACCGGCGACAGCACCTATTGCTGCACCGATAGCAGACCCCTCTCTACCGCCGATAGCACCACCAATTGCGCTTCCCAGACCTGCACCGGCACCCGCTCCCACCATAGCCCCACCAATACCACCAACGACACTGTCTACGGCATCAGCACGGACAGTTGTCGCCATAAACGGCGAGAGCAAGACGCTAACTGAAGTCAACAATGAAAGTAGAGTGAATAGGATCTTTCGCAACATAACGTAAAAATTATTATGTATTAAAATTAAAAACTGATACCTAAACCAGCACCAATATTTATTCCTCCACCTGCAGCAGGCGCGGTTGCTGCTGGAGCAGCTCCTCCTGGCGCAGTCGGCGCAGGAGCTGTCCCCTGACCACCAGTCAATGTAACTGAAACAATCGTATATGCAAAAATAGCTATGAGTATTCCCGTGATCGAACTCCATATTGCTTTTGTAGCCTTACTCACTTGACCGGGATCGCCTCTGGCGGTCATATACATGTATCCACCGTATACCAAATAGATCACAGCCACACTGCCAATCAATGCAAGTAAGAAATTGGTAATACTAATTATAATCGTATTGGCTCCACCAATATCGATACCGACAGCTGGATCAAAAATTGAACCGATACTCTGAGCGAGTGCGATGATGATGAGTCCAATCACAGAATACGTCACAGAGTCTTTTGCCTTTTTAATCGCTCCTTCATCACCACGAGCGGTAATATAAAAATATCCCGCGACTACGATATACATAGTAGCCACCGAGGCAGCAACACCTTGCAGAATTCTGATAATGACGAGGAAAAAATCGCCGGATGTCGTCAATTGCGGCACACCTGAAACATCCGATGGCAGTGGAATAGCGTGTACATAAGGAATGAAGAATTCAAGTAAAGTTTTCATGATGAGGAGTTAACGAGCCAATCGAGTCAGGTCTGTAGTCAGTACACGAACCACCAGGAAAGATAAAGTCACGACGATAATACCAAAAATTGCGCCGATGATCTTGGTTTTACCTTTTTGTTTTGTTTCGACATCCCAACCCCAAATATACTGACTTGCTCCCCAAAATACAAAGAAAATAGCCACTCCCCCTGAAATCCCAAGCAAGAAATCAATCGCATAATTAATCAAAACAGCGACATCCGACAATTTGGGATCATCGAGAATATAATCCCCCTGACTCGGGGTAAGCGTCGTAGCTACCGCGTAAATAAAGTTTTGTATCGGTATCAACATAATTTTTGCGTTCTATTCATTGTAACAAAAATCGCACGATCGTACCATCGTTATCGGTACGTTTGACGGCTCCCCATATTTGCAAATGGCAGATAGTATCATGGTTTGGATGACCGTACTTATTGTCCCTGCCTACACTAACAAAAGTTTCTTGAGGTTGCACGCTTTGCAAGAAAGGCCATGTGGAACTGGTTTTACTGCCATGATGCCCAGCTTTGAGACAATCAGCTTCGAGATCTTTTGCATAATATTTTACCAAAAGAGACTCCAGCTCTTTCTCTGCGTCCCCACTCAATAGGCATGTAAAATCGTTCACATGCAGCATAGCCACCAAAGACGAATTGTTCACATTCTTAAAATTTTTGTCTTCCAGTGAATCAAAAGGAAATAACACATCTACCAAAACATTTTCTGCTAATTCAAAATCTTCATCATAACGAGCAATAAACATTGGAATATTCTTTGCCCGCAATTCCTTTTTTAGCAATTGATAATTTGAACTGTCGTACAACACACCGGTAAACACGACACCACCCACAGAATAACTTTGTAACAGTGCCAGTAAGCCATCAAGATGATCGGCATGCGGGTGGGTGAGAAAGATCAAATCAATGCGTTTTTGAAACACTGGCAGTTGTTGTGGCAATTCCTTCAAAATATTCCGATCAGGTCCGGCATCGAAGAGAATCGTCCTTCCTTCCTTGGTGATGAGCAAAATCGCATCTCCTTGGCCCACATCCAGAAAAGCAAGCTTGGCATGTGAGGACCTCAAATCCACAGCAAAACAAAAAGAAACGATACATACATGCAAGAAAACAGCAACAATCACTTTCATGGTAAGAAATAACTTCACTCATTCATACCACATCAAAAATGAAATAATTGTTCATCATGATTAATCATGCCCTTCCACGTGTTTTGTGGTATTATTAGTAAGAAAACAAATACATTATGGCAACGGTAACAAATGTTCAAGATCAAACATCACAAGGTGTCGTGGACTTTGTGAGCACAATTGTCGCCAAAGTTCCGGCGTTTATCTTGGCGGTTTTGGTTTTTGGTGCAGCTATTCTTATTGCCAAAATTGTAAAGGCCTGGGCACAAAGGTCAATCCTAAAATCAGGCAGCAATGAAGGTGCGATGAGCATTGTAGGGAAAACTGCCTATATAGGTACTATTGTCATTGGTTTAACGGTCGCACTCAAAATTCTGGAAATCGACATCAGCTTTATCGTCGCGGCGATGGGCTTTGGTCTTGGTTTTGCCATGAAAGATATCCTCGAAAATTATTTTTCTGGGGTACTGATTCTCGTACAAAAACCTTTCACAGTCGGAGATATTATCAAGGCGGGAGACTATGTCGGCAAGGTTGAAGAAATCGAGGCAAGAGCAACTTTCATTCGTGTTTTCGATGGTCAAAGGGTTATTATTCCAAATTCTTCGATGATTTCTGGTCCTGTCATCAATTATTCTGCTTTTCCAGAAAGGCGCGTGAATATTGATTTTAGTGTTTCTTATGATGTCAATCTTCAAAAAGTAGCAGAACTTGTCACCAAGTTATTGAAGAGTAATCCCAAAATTATGCAGGAGCCTGCACCATGGGTATCGATCGGTGCATTTGGTGACAGCAATGTTGACTTAGTGGCCCACTTTTGGGTAGATCGTAGTCAAGCAAATTGGTTAAAATTAAGCACCGATGTTAAAAGGTTGATAAAAGAGACTTTCGAAGCTAATAATATAACCTGGTCATATCCGGTAGTAACGCTCAATGTGAATCGTCATGATTCTGAAGATTTGTATACTGTAATGGATAAAACTATTCCAGGATCAGACAAACCTCCTCAAGAAATGATAATTCCCACCAATATCGAAACTTCTTCTGAAAGTGGTATGCATGTCGAGCCGGTTGCCGGTAATGATAATATGTCAGCACAAGGTTAAACTTTTTTTTACTAATCTCCCATGAGAAATTCCTCCTCTACAAGTAAATACATCATTGAAGTTGATCGTAGCAAATGTATTAGCGTTGCCAATTGCGTAGCAATTGCCGGTGATGTTTTTGAATTGGATGGTGAACAAATAGCAATCATCAAAGAGCCGGATCCCAAGACCAAAACTTACACAAGTGATGATGACACTATTATGCTCGCTGCTCGCAGTTGTCCTACACAGGCAATTATTATCAAAGACCGTGAAACCGGTCAGCAATTATTTCCCTAATCCAGAATAATTGTTTTTTCCGGACCAATTGGTATTTCTTGATTGGGATCTTCATCATTGAAGGGAATTTCTGCATACACGTTATACGTGATCGTATTGCCTTCTATTTGCTCGATATTTCCCACATCACCTGCCAGTAATTTACTTTCGCTCGTCTGTATATTGTGACTGATAATGTCTTGCGGGCTAGCATCATTGCTACCACCAAAAAGGTAAATCTTGCCTCCATACATCGTGACATATATATAAAAGACCGGACTCGTCCACACATCAGTATTTTCACCACTGACAACATTTCTGTCATATACTTTGACAACATCATACGAATCTTCCAGAGAAGAAGTGACTAAACGAAAGCGATTAGGAATTGAGGTGGGAAAGGCAATTATCAAATCATCATCTTCAAACGAAAATTTTTGTGTGTCTCCTCTATAACGATATTGGTATTTCATTGATCCAGGTAAAATCCCAGCTTCCACTACCAATTCAGCTACTTTGGCCACGGGAGATGCAGGAGGAATGGTTTCTTCGACCGTAATAGTCGGCGGTACAACTACAGGAGCAGGAGCGGCAGTTGGAGAGGGAAAACCAGGTGACGCAGTCGGAACAATCAATCCCGGAGGTGAAGCAAAAGGAACGGACGTCGGTGAAATGGTCGGGGACGGGCTGGTAGTCGGCACAATTAATTGTGCCGGGGTAGTAGGCGCCGCAAGATCTTGCGGCGGTACAGGCGACACAATTGATTGTGTTGGAGTAGGTGTTGAAG
>Ga0209641_10000364_pt1 | contig 41207 bp, 43 predicted proteins | sample RifCSP16_1_FD_184022 | JGI IMG/M metagenome (GOLD analysis project Ga0209641, IMG submission 184022) | Soil microbial communities from Rifle, Colorado - Rifle CSP2_sed 16_1 (SPAdes) (version 2) | ecosystem: Environmental > Terrestrial > Deep subsurface > Rock core/Sediment | place: Rifle... | reverse complement strand
TACTGGATTTTATGATTTCTTCTCTCTGTTTTCGTTTTGGGAAGCGAAAAAGCAGGAAGAACCCAAGGGCGATGATCGCTTCACCAATCTGCACGCCATATTCCTGCAGTTGACCAAACGAGGGAACGGTTGGCAGTGTCTGCGTACCCATTCCAAATACATCTGCCATACCTGAAAAAACTGCGATCACATATCCCGTGCTGACCAGCCGCAGACCTATATCAGCGGCTATGGTGCGGGGATGATTATTCCAAAATACTATCAGACTGATATAACCGCCAATGGATATGACTGCCAGACCCACAAGGAAGACAGAAATTTGGATAAAACCGACCACTATGCTGCGATCCCAACCAAACAAGGAAGGACGAGCACCAACAAGAAAGATAAATAATCCCACCAACGTCACGAATAGACCAAAACGCATTCTATTGAACTTATTGGTAGGTAAACCGATTTTATTCGTCTCGTTTGATTTGGAAGAAGGGTTAATCATCCCGGCAGATTCTCCTGCAGATGGTGCAACCAGTTCCCCCCCAGGATCGCATCCACATCCTGGTTTGAATACCCGCGTGACTCCAGGATACCAGCCAGGTTGGCAAGATCTGCGATACTATCCAGATCAGCAGGAGCTGATTCCAATCCAAAACCTCCATCAAAATCGGTACCCAGACCGACATGGTTGGAGTCACCAGCCATCTGGCAAATATGGTCTATGTGGTTGGTTAAAAGTGGATCCATGTTCAAACCCTGGCGACCGTCTGTTTTTTTCCAGTCATGTTTAAGAAAAGGCAGCATTGGAACAAGGCCGATTGTTCCATTTCGTTCCATGATACCCCTGATAATATCATCCTTTAAGAGCCGGTTACCAGGAAATTCAGGCAACAAGGCGGCACAAGTTGCATGGCTGGCTATGATGGGACCGGGGTATTCATCCAAAGCCTGCCTGGCAGCCAACTCATCCATGTGACTGAGATCGAGCGTAAAACCCAATTCAGCCATACCATTAAGGAGCGCACGGCCTTCGTCCGTCAGAGGTCCTGGTTCCTGGGTTCCCCCACAAAAGCGAGTTCCTGCCCAGGCTGGACCGATGATACGAACTCCCTTTTCCCACCAGAATTCAAGTTCCGCCGGGTTCTGAACTCCTTCAGCCCCTTCCATTAATATGACCAAACCAACCGGGTGGGTTTCGCCATCTTCCTTCCAATCATCGAGGTGGTTCTTCAGAGAAGCGCCATCCTGGATCAACCTGAACCTGGCTGGGTGATTATCCACCAGCCGGTGATATACATCCAGCTGCTGCCTATAACGCTGATGAGCTTCTTTAATATCGCCATAGGTCTGGTTATCCCAATCACCCAATTTTCTACGGATGGGCGCAACAAAAAGGGTGGAAAAGACAACAGCCACCCTTGCCTGCTGGTATTCTGGCCAACCGATCATGGTGTTATCGTTGTTGAACGGAATATCGCTATTTTCCTCTGACTTCCTGGTTTCAGCCACAGAACGGGTGTAATCCCGTTCAAAAGCAAGGTTATTCCAGGCTAAATCTTCGTGTGCGTCGACTATTAGTCTCATGGGGTAAAAAGAGAGCGCATCGGGATAGATGCGCTCAATTTACAATCAGGCTTCTTTGTCCGGTGCAGGTTCGGAGGTTTCTTCCAGACTCTTTTCCGGTTCGGTTTCCTCAACAACTTCAGCAACCGGTTCAGGGGTTTCTTCCAATTTTGCTTCTGGTTCTGGAACTGCTTCCATTTCTACTTCAGGTTCTGATGTTGCTTCCTTTTCTGCTGCCGGCTCAGGAGTAGTATCCATATCCGAAACGACTTCGGTTATATCTTCCTGTTCAGGTTCTTTTCCCTGAATATCTTCCAGATCCAAATCCAGATCAAAACCTGCCAGGTCCTGGTCCTTAAATGCACCAGAATCCACCTTCCGCAGACTCAATCCAATCCGGCGTTGGTCTGCATCAATGCGAATGATACGCAGTGTCAGGATTTCGCCTTCCTTGAGTCTTTCCTTGGGATGGTCGATACGGGTTTCACTGATCTCGGAAATATGGATCAAGCCCTCGACTTCATTTTCAAGGCGGGCAAATGCGCCAAACTTGGTCAGCCGGGTGACTTCCCCTTCAACAAGCTGTCCGACTTCGAGATCTGCAATTTTCTTTGACCAGGGGTCATCAGTCAATGCGCGCAGGGAAAGACCAATGCGTTTTTTATCCCGGTCAATGCTTATCACTTTGACTTCAACTTCTTCGCCGACTTCCAATACTTCACTTGGATGTTGGACTCGATCCCAGGAAAGCTCAGATAAATGGACCAGTCCATCGGCACCGTTGATATTCACAAAGGCACCAAAATCAGCCAGGCTTGTCACCCGACCGGTCTTGACCTCGCCTTCCTGGAGATCGTCAATGACACGTTCCTTGAGAGTCTGACGACTCTCGGAATTGGCTGCTCTTTCGGAAAGGATCAGCCGACGGCGTGAGCGATCGACTTCGATCACCCGCACTTGAATGGGTTCTCCAAGCATCGCTGACCAACGTTGTTCAGGTGTATCACCGACCGAATTCATACGCCGGTTCATGCTGATCTGAGATGAAGGAACAAAACCACGCAATCCATGGACAGGGACGATCAAACCACCCTTGTTGAACCCATCGATAACACCATCGAAGGTTTCATCATCTACGACCATTTTTTCAACCAGTTCCCAGCCCAACTGCTCCTGGGCACGGGTGTAAGATAAAACCACGTTGCCGTTATTATCTTCGGGTGAAAGGACATAGACTGAGATCTCGTTCCCAGGTTTTAACGCTTCCCGGTCGGCTGGGGATATATTATCCAATTCCCGGCCGCTAATCACACCTTCGGATTTTGCTCCAACACTTACCAGAATCTGGCCTGATCCGATACTGGCGATCACACCAGTACGAATTTCACCTGCCTGGGGGAAATCCAGGGCAAGGCCTTCTTCTTCCAATAAGGTTTCCATGTTCATTACATTGGTATTTTCGACGTTCTGGTTAACTTCTGGTTGGTTTTCTTGCTCGATAGGAGCGTTGTTCTCTTCCATGGTTTGATAAACTCCGGCTTTAAAAGATATCCAAGTATTATAAAGGTTATTATGCGGATTGGCAACCCCCGAGGATAGAGGTCAAAAGACTGCTACCACCAATTATGAAGGAATTTAATCCAAAAAACTCTCAACATTACAGAAAGAGGGTTATAATCCCCCCCGGAGAATATATGCCGACCATTTATCCATTCACTGCCATTGTGGGCCAGAAGCGCATGTTAAGGGCACTTATCTTGAATGCTGTTGATCCACGAATTGGTGGCGTCCTCATCCGGGGGGAGAGAGGTACCGCCAAATCAACAGCTGCCCGCGCACTTGCTGCCCTTCTGCCAAGCGTTCCAGTCGTCAAAGACTGCCGGTTTGATTGTGACCCAAACAGCCCGACCACATGGTGCACGGAGTGCCGTGAAAGAGTTGAAAACGGCGAAACCTTACCAACCGCTACCAGGATGACCTCATTTGTCAATTTACCAGTTTCTGCGACGGAAGACCGTGTTGTAGGTACCCTGGACATTGAACAGGCGATCCAGAAAGGGGAACGGCATTTTGAACCAGGTGTACTGGCATCTGCAAACCGCGGGTTGTTATACATCGATGAAGTGAACCTGCTGGATGATCATGTCGTAGATCTACTGCTGGATTCAGCTGCGATGGGTATGAACATCGTGGAACGGGAAGGCATTTCTTTTTCTCATCCATCCCGATTCATCCTGGTTGGAACCATGAACCCGGAAGAAGGAGACTTACGACCCCAACTGCTTGACCGCTTTGCCCTTTCCGTGGAGATAACCGGCATCCGGGATGCGCGCGAGAGGGTATTGATCATTGAAAGAAACCTCGCTTTTGAAAGCAACCCAGAGGAATTCCGCAAGGAATGGCTCGAATCTGAAGAAGAAATGACCCGGAAGATCAACCAGGCCAGGAAGCTGATTGACAAAGTGACCTATTCACGCCGTGATCTTCTATCCATAGCAGGATTGACATCCTCCCTGAATGTTGATGGACACCGGGCAGACCTGGTGATCCTTAAAGCAGCCCGGGCACAGGCAGCTTTTGATGGAAGAACTGCCATTACAGACCGTGATATTGCCCTGGCAGCTGAACTTGCGCTCCCGCACCGGATCAAACGGGGTCCTTTCCAGCAATCCGAGATCACACCAGACCAACTGCAGGAACGGATCGAAGAGCTGCAAGGTTCATCCAGCGAAGGTGAACCTGCTGAGGATGAATCTACAGAAGCAGACAGCGAAACACAAAAAAAAAAGTAACCGCTGAAGCAGAAGACGGGGACAGCTCAGAACAACCATCCCCTGCTGAGCCCGGTCAACAGGCAGTGTTTGATAAACACGATGCCCATTGGTGGGAAGGTGGTCAGAAAGTCAAGGTGGGGGAGACATTTGAACCCAGGAAATTGGACACTCCCCTGGATAAACTCACCAGAAGGCACTCAGGCAGGCGTTCACAAACACATACCAAGCGAAAAAGGGGAAGGTATATCCAGGCCAGACCGGCGAATGGAAAAACGAGTGACCTGGCGTTTGACGCCACCCTGAGGGCAGCTGCACCGTACCAGAAACGAAGAGATGAACAACGCAAGAAAGTTGCTCTTGCGATCCAACCCATGGACCTACAACAAAAAGTGAGAGTCAAAAAAGTTTCAAACCTGATCCTTTTCCTGGTGGATGCATCCTGGTCCATGGCTGTGGCTGAGAGAATGGCTGCCACCAAAGGCGCTATTTTATCTCTGCTGACAGATGCGTATCAACGTCGTGACAGGGTCGGATTAATCGTTTTTCAGAAAGACCGGGCGACCCTGATACTACCACCGACTTCCTCAATCCAAATGGCACAACGAGCGCTGGTAGATATCCCCGTGGGAGGAAAAACACCCCTCTCTGCTGGTTTATTGATGTCTTTAGACATCCTCAAACAGGAGCAAACGCTTCACCCGGATGTAGAACCTCTATTGATGATCCTGACGGATGGCGCAGGGAACGTATCGATGGGTCCCCTTCCACCCCAGGAAGAATCCTACCAATTCGCTGAACAGATCGCGGCACATCATTTTCGCAGCGTGGTGATCAACATGGAACACGCATCCTTCGACCAGGGGCTGGCACAAGCTCTGGCTGACCACCTGGAAGCCCCTTGTTATTCGCTGACCGAACTGAAAGCTGAAAACCTGTACTATACTGTCCGGCAGGAGATCCATGAACCAAGGAAACAATCGTAATTCCATGAATAAGAGGGTGGGTATTTTCGGTGGTACCTTTGACCCGCCCCATATTGGCCACCTGATCCTGGCTGGTGAAGCTGTGGATTCACTTAACCTGGATACCCTTCTCTGGCTCCTCACCCCTGATCCACCACACAAGAAAGATCAATCAATCCTGACCTGGCAGCACCGCCTGGCCATGCTGGAACTTTGCCTGGCGAATAATCCTGATTTCCAGGTTTCCAGGCTGGATATCGACCGACCAGGTCCTCATTACGCTGTTGATACGGTAAAACTGCTGGCAAATGAATATCCAGATGCAATAATTGTATACATCATGGGTGGTGATTCCCTGAGGAACCTAGCAACATGGTACAAACCGAAAGAATTCATTGACGCTTGTCATGAACTGGGGGTAATGCGCAGACCCGGGGACAGGATCGACCTGGATCTTCTCGAAAGGGATTTTCCCGACATCAAAAACAAGGTGAAGTTCATGGATGCGCCACTATTGGGAATATCTTCTGAGCAGATCCGCATAAGGATCGCCAGGAACAGACCATTTCGTTATTATGTAACATCTCCCGTATATCAATACATCGAGGATCACCAGCTATATTGCTGAGGAACCGAACAGTTCCACCTTATTAAGGATCACCATAATGCCCATTCTACTGGATCCCCTATTTAACTCTGTTGCCATCGGACATTTCATTGTTGATCTGATCAATTCGCAGCGGTCAATCCTCCTGACCTTCTGGAGCGTGGAGTTGAATTGGAGTGAAACACAGCTGGCATTATTCAGTACACTTTACATCGTCGCAGCGTCAATATCCCAACCAGCCTTCGGCTGGTTATCAGACCGGCTTGGAAAAACACGCTGGATCGCAGCAGGCGGTTTGATCTGGATCAGCGTCCTGTTCAGCCTGTCACTCACCCTTCCAACAAAATTTGCGATTTTCTGCCTTATACTTGCCAGTTTTGGGTCGGCTGCTTTTCACCCCGTGGCAGCCATGCAGGCAACCCTGCAGGGACGACTGCATTACGCCAACCGTGAGACAACCGCCACTTCCTGGTTTTTTGTGTTTGGACAGCTGGGTTTGATGATAGGACCGATCATCGGTGGTTTCCTGCTGGCATGGAAAGGACAGATCTCTTTGTCCATCCTCGGACTGATAGCGCTGCCAATCGGGATCAACCTGGCATGGCAGCTGGGTAAAGCTGATTTCATTTTCAAGAAGACCAATGGCAACAAGGATACAACGCCTGCGCTGGGAAATTTTACCAGGGGTGGATTTATCCTGCTGGCGCTGCTGGCTTCCTTTCAAGCATGGACACAGCAGAACATGGTCACATTCATCCCAAAATTTCTGAGTGATATGGGACAATCGAGTGCTGTGTATGGTGTCATTGTTGGATTATTCATGGGTGGTTCGGCGCTGGGAAACGTGGTCGGAGGTACCCTGGCAGACAGGTTGGGCAAGCAGAAGGTGATCTCGATCATGTTGACCTTAGCCAGCATACCGATCTATATTATTGCCAAAGGTGGCTGGTCCAACTGGTTATACGTGCTGGTACCGGTGGCTGGATTTTTTACCGGGTCGGTCCACAGCATCATTGTTGTGCTTGCACAACATGTGATCCGATCCGGCCTGGGAATGGCTACAGGTTTAACTCTCGGATTCATGTACTCAGCCGGTGCATTAGGGACCCTGGCAAGCGGCGCAATAGCAGACAGCCATGGTTTTTCGGTCATGTTCCAGTTAACTGCCGGTTTGGTCATCCTGGCTGCTGTTTTACCTTTTTTTATCCGGGAAGAAAAATCTACTTGAAAGCATCATATCAACCAAAAAAGCCGGAGGTGGCAGATTTTCGCTGGCAGCTTCCGGCTTTATATCCTTGAGAAGAATAAAATTAATTATCCAACTGCGTTATCGAGGGTTGGCATGGCGGATTTCTGAACAAATTTTAGCAGGTCGTGTGCAAAATTGGAACCCCGGCTGGCAATAACTCCGGTCAGTACCACACCAACGGAGTGGTTGATGACTGGATCTCCGAAATCGAGATTGAAATCCACAATACTGAACAGGTTTACCTTGACGATGTAACAAAATCCGATTCCGATAACGAGGGCGATCAAGGAATCCAAATTCCAACCTTTTGAACGATCATACAGCGGTTTGATCGTTTGGATCAGTGACTCGACCAGGAATGCCACCAGTAATAATTGATTAAATTCCATTGCATTACTCCTTTGTCTCATCCATCGGAAGATTAAGCTTATTCTACAGAGGTATTATCGGGAAGGAAACCATAAAAAGAACCCAATAAAAACCCCTATTAATACCTATCCGGTTCATCTTTTTATTGTCTGTTGCAATTTAATTAAATTCGCAGTAAAATTATCCTAATATTTCGTTAAAAAAAACCTGGAGGATTTACAAATGACCCAACATAGATTTGATGCTGATTTAACAAGTGATGATAAATTATGGGCACTATTAAGCTGGCTGTTCTGGCCAATTGCCGTCGTTGTTCTGCTGATGGAAGACAAGAAAAACCAACCCTTTATCAAATATAACGCGGTCTTGTCGCTGGCATTCACTGTGCTCCTTTACCTGCTGGGCACGATCACTTTTGGCTGTCTGCTGGTGGTTGGTGGCATTTACATGATCTACCTGGCCATCATGGCTTTCCAGGGCAAGTGGGTTGAAGTCCCCTGGTTATCTGATTTTGTAAGAAAGCAGGGCTGGGCATAAGCTCATTAAATTCGTATCTATAAACTCCTTCTGATTAATCAGGAGGAGTTTTTTTATTATTATTTATGGCGATGTGATAAACTTGCGATGCTTTTTAACCCATTGACAAAGGAATTCGTATGTGCGGAATATTTGGAATCGTGATGGATGAAGAAAAAACGCTTGGACCGATCCTGATCGATGCAGCCAGGCGATTAACCTACCGGGGCTATGACTCGGTTGGTGCGGCAACACTGACCACAAAAGGGAAGATCGACCTGCGCAAGGATGTCGGCAGAGTGGAGGAAGTCTCCGAAAAGTACCATTTTTCAGAAATGAGGGGCAAGCGCGGGATCGTCCAACTGCGCTGGGCTACCTTTGGCGCTCCATCCCAGCTTAATTCGCAGCCACACCTTGACTCTAACGGCGACCTGGTGGGTGCCCACAACGGAAACGTGGTCAACAACGCTGAACTGCGACAACAATTCATTGCTGAAGGAATGACCGTCCGTTCAGAGAATGATGGCGAAACCTGCGTTCATGCTGTTGAACGGTACCTGAACAGAGGGTATGAATTCATCGATGCGATCCGCCTGGCTTATGGTGATCTTGAAGGTGATTATGCTTTCGTTATAGGACGGGTGAATGAAGACTGTCTTTACAGCATCAAGAAAGGCTCCGGACTGGTGATCGGTATCGGTGAAGGTTTTACCTGCCTATCCTCTGATCTTCCTTCCATTCTACCTTTGACACGCAAGATCATCCGCCCACAGGATGGAGAGATCATAACCTTATGTTCTGATCATGTTGAGCTGCGTTCAGTCAAAGACGGGAAGCTTATTGAGCGTGAAGTTGAACTGGTGACAGAGAGCATGGATGCCGTGCAGAAAGGCGGTTATCCCCATTTCATGCTGAAAGAGATCCACGAACAACCGCAAGTCGCCAGGGAACTGCTGCATTTGCTGGATTCTTCTGATGAAGTTGAAAGGATCATCGAGCTGATCCGCAATGCGCGCCAGTTTCACCTGGTTGGATGCGGAACCAGTCACCACGCCTGCCTGCTGGGTTCGGTTTACTTTGCACAACTGGCTGGCCAGTCTGCCATTCCAACCCTGGCTCCTCAATTCATTCCCCAATATGGCCCAGCTGTAGACCACCGTGACCTGGGACTTTTCGTCAGCCAAAGCGGAGAAACCAAGGATGTGTTGAACGCCATGATGGTGGCTGAACAGAGGGGTATGACCAGCCTGGGCATGGCCAATGTCATCGGCTCAACATTAACCAAGAATACTTCACTGTGCCTGCCCCTGTGCTGCGGATACGAAATCAGCGTACCTGCCACCAAGACATTCACCAACCAGGTGATCACTTTCCTATACCTGGCGACAAAACTGGGCGGGGGCAATACTGATGAACTGGCGGGGATCCCGGATTTAATGGAAAAGACCATCGAGATGTCTGCAGCACAGATTGAAGAGATCGCACCTTCCATAAACGAATGGAATGACATGTACACGCTGGGTTACGGGTATACTTACCCGATCGCTCTCGAAGGTGCCTTAAAATTGAAAGAAATAACCTATGCGCATTGCGAGGGGATGCTTTCCACTGAATTCAAACACGGTCCCCTTTCAGCGGTAAGCGATGGTTTCCCGATCATCTTCATCGCAGGTTCAGAAAATGTGCCCCTGATCATCAGCGGGATCAACGAGGTAACCTGCCGGGGAGCGAGGGCTATCGCCATTGGCGAGGAAGATACCCGCTTGAGAAGCAATGCCACCGATATGATCATCATTCCAAAATCGACACCTTCCATACTCCCTCTGCTATCCGTCATTCCGCTGCAGCTGCTCTCCTACCACATGAGCATCCTGCGAGGTTATGACCCGGATTTCCCGCGTAACTTAAGTAAAACACTGACAGTGGATTAAAATTTGATCCTTCTTGAGTGGTTGGTTTTCAAACCTTGCTCAGGTTTGAAACCATCACAAGTTTATGGCAAAAGCTTAAAGGTCTAAAACCAGACCATTAAGGTTAATTATTTTTCTTCAGACTGCTTCGGAAAACCAAGTTTTCCTCGCAGTGACATAATTAAAAAGGGATCATCCTTGTCGATGATCCCTTTTTGTGTAATGTAATGGAAAGCTTACCTGGTAAAGCTGTAGCTCCAAATCTCTCCAGAATCGACCACGGTTTGAGGTCCTGAGAGTACGTTGTACTTAAGTTCAGTGCTTCCACCATTCTGCCAGAGACAGAGATAATGGGTTGCATCCACCCAGCTGATCGAACGAACCTGGGCTGGGTCAGAGGTAATGGTGAAATACCCTTCGGCTGTACTGGAGACATGTGTGCCAATATCCGGACCGGATGCTGCCCGGAAAACAAATTGCAGCGAGTTGGGCAGCCATCCAAGGAATTCTGCCCCTTCTGCATTCAAGTACATAACCACACCGCTACCGTCCGCATTGGCCAGGTTGATGTCACGCACACCTGAACCGGGTGCTCCGGAGGGTTGTGCAAAGCCCAGACGAGTAAGATCGGGAGAGATGGCTTCATCAGGCCAGGCAAACGGCATCGCCATGATGGAACCGCTCAATACAGCTGGAGATCCATCCACCGCAATGGAATATACATTGGAAGGCAGTAATGGATCTGCCAACGGATCGCCTGGCGGGATAACCACTTTCAAGCCGTTGGAATCCTGTGCCCAGACCGGGTTGGGGTAATAGAAATATTCACTATAGGTGATCACTGATGGAAACACCAGCACGTTGCGATACAGGTGGGTCCCATCCGCATTCACGAGGCTGATCGAGGTTGGCGTGATCAAACCCAGCCGACTACCGTCTGGAGAGAAAACAAAACGCCCGCCATCTCCGGTTAAGAAGAATGTGGTCTTGACCAGTGAATCCGTATCGACCATATGTAGGTCATCGAATCCACCCAACCCGGGACCCTCGAACAACGGCCTGGTGTTATAAAATAACTGGTGTGATCCGGGACGCCAATCAAACTGGAAAACGCCGATACCAGAAGGCATGTCAGCAGGTAAACCTGAATAGGTGGCAAGCAGATCTGCCTGGCTGGCAACAACATGATTATTGGAACCATCAGCATTGACCACCCATAATTCGTGGGAGAGAGATCCTGTATCGCGAAGATAGGCAACCTGTCCCCCATCTGAAGAAATGCGAACATCATTGACATCTGCGAAAGTTGTCAACTGGAGGGTACTGCCACCTTCCATCCAGATCCAGGCGTTATTATCTTTCACATAGGCTACGTGCAAGACTGCCGGAGGTGGAAGAAATGTTGGTTCAGCGGTGTCAGCTGGAAGCAAAGTAGGGACATCCGTTGATTGGGCAGCCGGATCAGACGCCATGGCAGTCATTGTTTCTGCAACCATTGTACCAACCAGATCCTGTCCGGGTGAGGAGGTTTGGTTGGCTGGGATACCTCCACATGCAGATAAAACGAATATCATCAATTCTATTCCAATGAGCGCAACATGTTTAAAGTTCATAGACTTCCTCCATAGTAAAGTAGATATTTACAGCCCATCTTACCATAATGCACCTAATTTTATCCAATTCCTTTTAAATTCATTTGCATCCAATTTCATGGCATATTCTTTTGCCGTATAATCAAAACACATTTCTGTGATCAATATTCTTTTACAACTTTCGCCAATGAGGATGATCCATGACAATTTTCAACCAGGTAATCCAAACAATCGGTTTTGGAATGTTGGGTTATTTATGCGGTTCGCTTCCATTTGCAATTTGGGTCACAAAAATATTTAAGAAAGTGGATGTCAGGGAAGCTGGATCGAGGCATGCCACTACGACCAACACACTGCGACAGGCTGGTTTCATCCCAGCTTTGATCGTTTTCCTGCTGGATATCTCGAAGGGATTCTTTCCGACCTGGATCGCTATCCGCTACGCTCCGGAGAGTTGGATCATCCCGTTGACTGCCGCGCTGGCTGTCGCAGGACACTGCTGGCCGCTGTTTGCCAATTTCCGGGGAGGGATGGGATTAGCCACAACTGGGGGATGCCTGTTGGCGGTTGAACCTATATCCTTCATTATCGGCCTGGGGATCCTGATCAGCCTGACACTGGCAATAAAGCACAGCGCCCGGGCTGCTGTTTTCACAGGATTAGTGCTTGCTCCCGCTTTCTGGATACTTGGATTGCACGGGCAGATCATCTGGGTGGCGTTCGTCTGCGGATCTGTGGTCGCCTACAGGTTCCTGATCGATTGGAACCGGGAGTACCGGGAATTGTGGCTGGACAGGGAGAAAGCATGAAACCATCTCGTAATTTTGAAAGCTGCCAGGTCCTGGGAGCAACCGGGTTCATCGGTGGGCAAATTGCCCGAACCTGTCACGAACATGGGATAGTCACCAGGTGTCTTCGCCGCAGCCCTGAAGCTACAGGTCACCTGGGAGAAACTCCTGTTCAATGGGTCGAAGGGAACCTTGAAGACCTGGATTCCCTGGTGAATGCCATGCAGGATGTGGACGTGGTATTCCACGCAGCTGGGTATTACCCCAGCAAAGGTAAACCCAGCCAGGTGACCGAGCAGGTAAGGCTTGGCAGGCAGGAGATCGAGACTGTGCTGCAGGCATGCAAACTATCAAAGGTTAAACTGCTGGTTTACACTTCATCACTGACTACAATCGGTAATCCTCCCGCGAAGGAAAACCGGCTGGCCAATGAAACCGACCTTTACATCCCAGGTACCGTGGGAAAAAGCGGCTATTATGAAAGCAAACATGTGATGGAACAGCTGGTGTTGGAAGCCGATGGAAAAGGGATCGAAACGATCGTTCTGAACCCCACTGCAGTTTTTGGTCCGGGTGATGTGCATATGACGATGGGGAAGATCCTGCTGGCAGTGAAAGAAGGCAAGGTATTCTTCTGGATCCCGGGAACAACCAATGTGGTGGATGTACGTGATGTGGCTGCAGGTCACCTGGCGGCTGCCATTAAAGGGAAAAGCGGGGAACGCTATATCCTGGGCGGAGAAAACATGACCTTGAAAGAATTAATCACGCGAGTGGGAAGCCTTTACAATGTTTCGCCACCCCGTTTTAAGGTCGGGGTAAGAACCATTGGAACCATCGTCAAGGTTCTGGATGCCATCCCATTCCTTTCGGCAGGCAACCATATGCGGGCGATCCCCTTCTGGCAGGGATTTGATACCAGCAAGGCAGTTGATGAACTGGGATTCACATCCAGATCATTGGAAGAGACTGTGACAGATGCGATCAACTGGTTCGAAAAAGAAGGACTTATTTAATTAAATCACCACTGTGAAGAATCAAAAAATGACCAGGAAATTGATCGTGAATGCTGATGATTATGGACGAACCAGACTGGTTTCTGCCGGGATCCGTTCAGCCCATTTGAAGGGAATCGTTACCTCCACAACTGCCATGATGAACATGCCAGGGATCGAGAAAGACCTGGAAGCTGCCATGCAGGAATGCCCAAAATTGGGTTTAGGGCTTCACCTGAACCTGACAGCAGGAGACCCTTTATGTGCGAAAGAAAAAGTGCGCTCACTTATTGATGAAAAAGGCAAGTTTCCATCTGCGAAGGGTTTCATTGATTTGATGCCTGCTATTAACCTTGAGCAGGTTCAAATGGAATGGGAAAACCAGATCCAAAAATTCATCCAGTTGACCGGGAAGGCACCTGATCACCTGGATTCACATCACCATACATCCTACCTATCGCCTGATCTATTCGACATGATGCTGGAATTGGCAGAACGAATGCATTGTTCCATCCGACGTCCAACGGCAGAAGGCGGGAACAGTCTCCCGCTTGATCTTCCCATTGAGATGAGAGCACAAGCTGGAAGTTACCTTGCTGATCTGATAAACCTGCATCCTGTCAGTATGCCGGATTGGTTTCATTCAAGTTTTTTTGATCAGAATGCAACATTGGATCATTTAATGGATATCCTGGGGAGCTTACCAGAAGGGATCTCAGAGCTTATGTGCCATCCGGGTTTCAGGGATCCCGAATTGGAGAAGAGCTCAAGTTACGCAAAGCAGCGGGACGGGGAACGGCAGATATTGGAGGATGTCGTGGTCCGGAATTTGCTTTCTGATTTGGGAGTCGAAATGATCAGGTTCGGGGATATGAGATCAAGAAATTTATGATAAATCATCACTCCAAAGAATTATCGAAACCCTAAATATCCGAAAACAGACCTTTAAGGTTAGAGGTTTGTTTTAGATCGGGTGAAAACTGCATCCAATCATTCTACACATTCAACAACAATCAAGATTAATCGATTGTCTCCCCGCTGACTTCCATCCAAATGTCCCTGAATTTAAGGGCATCCACTTCCATGACAGGACTTTCGCACAGGATGCGTCCTTTTCCGCCGGAATCCTTGAGCGCTTGCATGATCGCCCGGAAGTCAAGATCGGCTTCTTCGAGGATAAGGTGATTGCGTTCTCCCTTTGGTCCGTATTCAATACCAGAAAGATGGATATGCAGGTTTTCCATGAAAGCAGCACCCAATTCTTTTCGATAAAGATCGAGTATCTGGATCCACTCATCATAGGTGTTCACACTGCCATCACCAGGCCTGGCATGCAGGTGTGCAAAATCGATACACGCTGAAACACCAGGGACTGCCTTTGCCATGGCGATGGAATCCTGGACTGAGCCAATGACTGCACTTTTCCCCATCGTTTCGGGTCTGAGGTTGACCGGGTTGCCATTGGAACGGATCTCATCCTGGCAGCCTTGCAGACGGGGAAGCACCACGGCAAACACTTCTTCGATCGGTCGTCCAAAGTAAGTGCCAGGGTGAAAGACAATGTCTGTTGCCCCAGCAAGGTTTCCGAAATGGGCTGCATCCATCAGGTATTTCCGCTGGCGGGGCCATTTCTCTTCTTCACAGTTCAAATTAATGTAATAAGGTCCGTGAACAGACAGAGAAACATTATTCTCAAGGGCTGTTTCCCGGATAGCCAGGCAGGTTTTTTCGGAAACACGCACACCCTGAACCCAGGCTAATTCCAATGCGTCCAACCCGATCTCGCGGGTGTACTGGATTCCGCCAACCGTTCCTCCGGAATTTTTGGGAGTAGCAAGAGGAGACCCCACAGTTCCAAATTTAAAAGACAACATTAACGCTTCCTTTCAGTAATGAATTTTATTAATCCAGTCAATCTATTTGAACCAATCGTTCAGTACAACCATGAGGGGTGGTCCCAGGATCAGGAGCCCAATTAAAACAGCTGAAAAGGCAGAGATCAGGACAGCGGCAGCCCCAACATCCTTACCGCGCATGGCTAATGGGTGCTGCTGCGGGCTGGCAAGGTCCACAACAGCTTCCAAGGCGCTGTTCAGAAATTCTGCCAACCAGACAAGACTGATGGCTATGAGCAGGATTGCCCATTCAACGATCTGTATCTCAAGGAAAAATCCAAGAAAAACCACCAGGATTGTTACGACAGCATGTATCCAGGCATTGCGCTGCGTACGAGTGACATACCACCACCCCCTGAAAGCGTTTCTGAATGATTGTGCCCGTGAACGAATAAAGTTTACCAATTTTCAATTATTCCAATTCGGTAATGATCCTGACACCCACCAGACCCAATTTTTCCAGAATTTTCTCCTGAGCATCCCACATAATTGATTTCTGTTCGAGTTCCATGTGATCGTACCCAAGAAGATGCAAAGTACCGTGGATCGCCAATAATTGTAGTTCCACCAGCACATTGTGACCAGCCATTACGGATTGAGTTAGCGCTTTGTCGTAAGAGATGATCACGTCGCCCAGGTATATATGACCGGTATCCGGATCCAATTCCATTGATGAAAAAGAAAGGACATCGGTGCTTTCACCGATATTTCTATATGTATGGTTCAATTCCCGGACACGGGCATCAGTTGTCAACATAATGGTGAGGTCTGAATCCTGTTCTGGTTGGTAATAGTCAAGTGAAAGCTTGGCAGCCTTTATAAGGATCTGTGCGTCAAAAGGCATATCCAATGAAGAATCAACCTGTACCTGGATCATTGTGCGTTCTTTTCCCTTGATCGTTTTCCCGATTTTTGAGGTTCAGGGGATGGTTCCCGGGGAGGTTCCACTTTGGGTAATTCCTCTGCAGCAGGTTTCGGATATTCCAACCGGGGATGAAATACTCCCTGCATGGTTGAGACAAAAGATTCCATGACTGTGGTGATATCCTTCTGCGTAAGGGGTGTATCCACCAGCTGCCCCATGGATTGTACCCTGTTGACCACTTCGTGGATGATAAGGCGCAATTCATCTTCCGTTCTAGGTTGCTTTGCCCGCACAATCGCTTCGACCCCATCAGCAAACATGAGCAGAGCTGTCTCCCGTGATTGCGGTGTTGGACCAGGATAACTGAACGCTTCCTTATCGACTGCGGATTTATCACCACCAGCCATTTCGACCGCCCGGTTGTATTGATAGCTGGGAACCTGGTTACCATGGTGCTCAAGGATAAAATCTTGGATACGGCTTGGAAGACGGTACTTTTTTGCAAGTGCCACGCCGTCGGTGATGTGGGCTATGATAATGGAGGCACTCTCCAATGGTTCCAGATCATCATGGGGATTTATATTCCCTGGGACCTGGTTCTCAATAAAAAAGGATGCATTGACGGACTTGCCAACATCATGATACAGGGAACCAACCCTGGTCAGCAATACATCCGCCCCGATCTTTTCAGCAGCCTGCTCTGCCAGGTTGGAAACCTGGAGACTGTGCTGGTAGGTTCCGGGTGCTTTGAGAAGAAATTCCTTCAACAAGGGGAAATCTGGCCTTGAAATCTCAAGCAGCTGCATGGCAGTTGTCAGACCGAGGAATTGAGCCAACAGGAACTGTAACAATAAAGCCAGGCTGGTAGATGCGACGCCGTTTATCAATGATGCTCCTGCCAGAGTGGTGATACCAGCCAGGTCGGTTGGATACTCAGGAAATCGGTACGAGACAAGGACTATCATCCCCACCGCAGCGATCACGACAGAAGACCAAAGGAAATGGCTTACCCGGCGACCTTTTCCCAGCACCAGGATGCCGCTCATACTACCCAAGAAATAATAAAGCAGCAGATGAAAAGAATTGGGCAGTCCATAAACTGAAAACAAGATCAAGATCAGGGATAAAACGATGCCACTTTCCATACCAAACAAGGTCGAGATCAACAAACCAAACGCTGCGATGGGTATCAGGTACGGTACGATGGTGTGGTCGGGGATGCTGTAACGTACAGCCGCAAGGAAAACAAGGAATGAGAAGGCGACCAGAAGCAGGCTGCGCAGATCATGGATAAATTCCATTCGCTTGCGTGAAAAAGAAAGGATAAGGATCAAAGACCCGACCAAGACAATTCCTGCTGCACCGATAAAATCATCCTTGTAATCAGTTGGCACAATCAGGTTCTGTTTGAGCAGTGCTTCATAATCCGTAGGGGTGATCACCTGCCCGCTTGAAACGATCATTTCACCCTGGATATACGAAACCATCACAGGTCCAACGGCATTGCGTGCCAACATGCGGGTGGCTTCTGTCAATTCAGGACTATAGAAACTATTGGCTGCCACAAAAGGAGTGATCAATTCAACAACAAGGTGTACTTCGTTGTCATTTAATGCGAGGCTGACTTTCGTTGGCAGGTTCTGCAATGTTGCATCAATGGTTTCTGTCCGAATGGGATCTCGCATGACGCTTTCAAGCACGCTAGATGCTTCCTGCCTGACCAAGTCCCAGCGTTCAGAAGACAATGCCAGCATTGTATAAAGAGCTTCCTGGCTGAATTGGTAATACGCTATACTCTTCAGAATTTCCTGTTTTTGTACCTGGGTGGTTGTTGTGTCCGTTCTTGTTTTTGTTATCAGATCCAGTGCTGATTGCAATAACTCCAACTGTCCCCGGGAGATCTGAGGATCGGGAGAACCATAGACAGGCGCAACAGCCCTCTCCGCTTCAGAGCGAGCTTCATCGGTAAGCACATCGCTGACGTATTCGATATTTCGGGGTGCCCGCATATCCTGCTGGGCAACATCCCCCAATAATAACGAGGGGTTATCAGGATTCAGCAACCATGTCTGTATAATGATCACATAGGAAAGGATCATCACGGAAAGCATGACCACAATGATCAGAAATTTCCTGGTGGGAACCCCTTTACTAATCCTGGCAGATATCATCAATACCTTAATTCTGAAGCAGGGAACGGACTGCCTGGCTGATACGATTACCTGGAGCCTTTCCCTGGACTCGCGGGATCAGTTCTTTCATTACCTTACCCATATCTGCAGGTGAAGTTGCCCCAACTTCTGCTATAACGGCTTTCGCCATTTCGAGAAGGGCTTCATCAGTGATCTCTTCGGGAAGAAATTTTCTTAACACTGCCATTTCTGCATCAAGTTCATCGATCAGGTCAGGTCGATTGGCTTTCCTGGCATCCTCCAATGACTCATGGCGGGTTTTAACTTCCTTCTGCAGGATGGCAAATACAGCGGTATCATCGAGATCGATCCTCTGATCCACTTCGGATTGCTTAATAGCTGCGAGAACCAGTCTTAATGTCCTCCTGGTTGCGTCATCGTGTGAACGCATAGCATCTTTGACTGCCTGATCGATCCTGGTTTTCATGTCCATCGTTATATCTCACTTCCTGGTTAATAGGAACCGGTTTTTTTAATAATCCTGAATAAATGTTTTAGCGCTTTTCAAATTATTATACCTTGCAGGAGCTGATCCTTTGATGATGAATTCAAGCAACCAACCAGCTCATTTTTTGCGAATGTAGATCGTTTTCTCAACCTGCGCACACAAGATCCCCTCCTGATCGACTAGATCAACCTGGTAAGTACGATCGATGGAATGATCCAATTGAAGAGATTCCTTGATCAGCTCTATCTCCTGATCAGGAAGGAGGAAAATCGACCTCAAGGTATTCCTTCCTGGTTTAATAAATCGGATGACAGCTTTCTTGTCCCACACGATATATTCATCTCCCAGTCGCTTGATGAGCATGATCATGTAGATGGGATCAACAGCGCCATACATGCTTCCACCGAATATTGTTCCGACATAATTCCAGGTCCTTAAATTGAGTGGAATTTTGACATGAACTTCACTCCAGTCAGGGGCAATATAGGTGACCCTCCCCCCCGTGCCCCGGTAAGCAGGATACAGCCAGAACAATAGTTTCCATAAGAATGGACTGGTCGAATTTTTCATGATCCTTTCCCTGTGAACATGTATATCATTTCAATTGGCATATCAGATATGATCTCCACCAATTCAATCCTGGTTCTTTTTACGGCAGCGGAGAACGCATAAGGAAACTTATTTCCACTTGCTGGTCCATCCAAATTCATCCAGGCATGCGAATCAAGGGGAAGCAACGGCAAAACAAATCTTCTCAATTTTGGAACAAAACTGAGCGCCTCAAGAGGATAATACAACCTGCCTGATCTTAATTGTGAATTTTCCAGGATGTGCTGGTCATTTGGGTCAATGGCATCCGATTCTGGCAATTCTTTCGGATCAAATTTTTGCAACCAAAGCTCCACGTAATTGCTGTGGGCGTACAGATCCTGGACTGCATGCGACAACCTGCCAAAATCCTTTCTTGCATTAATAGGCAAACCTTTTTCCAGATCCGAAAAGACCAGACTGTGTTGCTCCTTGATATATGAATTGCTTTCAGAAAAGGCATTGTTATCGAAGTGAAAGTGGGCATGCCCCACTTGAAAAATGAACCCATCCTGCCTGAGATTGGCCTTTATGATCGTCTCGAGGGCGGGTGTGGAAAAATGATCCTCGAGGGCAAGGCGGGTGATCTGTCTGTGGAATTCAGTCAGCACAAGTGATCGTCCTCCGTTATGTTCAACGTGGTAATTTTACCTTTGTTACTATAACTTGCTTGATCAGTTGGCAACCAAAGCAGGATTAATTGGTTATAATCCCGCCATGTCAAATTTTTTCACACGCAAAGGGGATGATGGTACAACAGGGTTCCTGGGAAAAGGTCGGATCTCAAAATCAGATGTGCGCATCGAAGCCCTGGGTAGCCTGGATGAAGCCAGTGCTGCATTGGGAATCGTGAGAGCTGCCGAGAACGATCTCAAGATAACGGAAATGATCAAGGATATTCAAAGAGATCTTTACAAAATCATGGCTGAGGTGGCAGCCACAGAAGAAAACCAGGAAGTGTTCAGGAACCTTGCTGAAGATCGAATAGCATGGCTCGAGACACAGGTTGAATATTTTTCCTCCAGGACCGAGATCCCCAGGGAATTCATATTGCCGGGTGAAACACCCGCTGCAGCAGCGGTCTCATTTGCCCGAACCGTGGTTCGCAGGGCGGAACGGAGATTGGTGGAGCTGAATTCCACCAGCGGGAATGTCAATCCCCTGATTCTGCAATACCTCAACCGTCTTTCCTCGCTCTGTTTCGTGGTCGAACTGTTCGAAACCAGCCAAGGCGGCAAAAAACCGACATTCAGCAAGGGAGACTCTGCTCCTTGACCGGTACGATCATTAACATCATTACTGTCCTGGTTGGAGGGTCTTTGGGTCTATTCTTAGGCACAAAAGTTCCTGAACGAATCAGGGATACGGTAATGGCCGGGTTGGGATTGTTTGTCCTTGGGTTCGGTCTCTATAATTTCCTGGAAACCAACAATCCATTGATCGTTCTGGGCAGCCTGCTGGTCGGTGCCCTCCTGGGTGAATGGTGGAAGATTGAAGAGAAGCTGCAAAGCCTGGGATCATACCTAGAATCCCGGTTTACCCTCAAGAACGATGGTACCAATATGTTCGTACATGGATTCCTGGCAGCATCCATCCTGTTCTGCGTTGGACCAATGGCGATCATTGGTTCCATTCAGGATGGATTGACAGGCGATTTCAACATCCTGGCGACCAAAGCCATCATGGATGGATTTGCAGCCCTCGCATTTGCATCCACGCTGGGCAGCGGAGTTTTGTTTTCGGTGGTTGTCATCCTGGTTTACCAGGGCGGATTGAGCCTGCTGGCGAACCAATTGAACCAGGTGATCACGACGCCCATGATGGCAGAAATGAATGCTGCCGGCGGGATACTATTGATCGGCATTGCCATATCCAGCCTTCTGGAAATCAAAAAGATCAGGGTTGGCAATTTCCTGCCAGCCCTGTTCATCGCTCCCTTGATCGTTTATATCCTTGGCTTTCTTTAAAAAATTCAACCCCCAGGCTCTGGTGGGTCATCACTGGAATGTCCACCAGGAACAGGAGGTTGTTTGGTCATTTGGCCAGATCAAGTCCTGGTTTCTGTTCCGTCTATTCTCCTGACAGGGCAGCATCGATGATGGCTGACAACTGGTCATAACTGGGGACAAAACCCGGAGTCACCTGTACACCATTTACAAATACGCTTGGCGTTCCTGTGACGCCTTTCTGCTGACCATCTGTAAAATCCTGCTGGATCTCGTCAGCATATTTATCCTGGTTAAAACAGGTATTAAAGCTGGACATTTCCAATCCAAGGTTCTCCGCAAAAGCGACAAGCCTTTTATCGCTGAAAGCACCCTGGTTCTCACCGTTCCAATTGGCATAGAGCATATCATGGTAATCCCAAAAGCGACCTTGATCTGCGGCACATAAACTTGCACTGGCAGCCTGGTGTGATTCCTTGGTCGCAACCATGCTGTCAATAAATGCGTAGTTGTGGAAGGTATAAAACACCTTACCCGTTTCCACATAATTAGCAATGACCAATGGTTCTATCTGTTGGGTATAACTTGCACAGGCAGGACACTGGAAATCCTCCCAAACATCCACTTTAACCGGAGCGTTTGGATCTCCCAACGTATTACGATCGACAGCAGCATTAAATGTCCGTGGAGTGATTGTGACGATGTCACCAATCGGTTTCAAGGATGGATAAATCAGAGCAGCAGCAACAAGGAGAGCACCGATGATCACCATGCCTATTATGATCAAGCGCTGCTGTCTCTGCTGCCGTATTCTTTTGTCGCGTAATTCCTGCCGTTTGCTCATTTAATAATTCTCCTCTTGAGTCTATAAAAAGAGATTTTGCCATATACCTTTAGAAAAGTCCAGCCATTAATATTAAAAACATATAAGAATATCCTGCCAGGAGCAGGTTATTCATTATTTACCTGGTTTTCACCAATATCCGATAGTTTATCAGATATTTTTGTTCAAAAATTCGATCATGCGGGAGAAAACAAGATCAGCATCTGCTTCATTATGGATCTCATGGAACCAACCATCAAAAAAGGACCCTTCAACTTTTTCCGGGTTTGACTGTGCGAATTTCCTTGAGGCTTCCACTGAGCAGATACGGTCGGCTGTGCCATGCATGAGTAGTAAAGGAATTGGAAATTCAGATGCATGTTCCAACGCCCACAATCCAGCCTGGTATGTTTCAAGAAACAATTTGGCCGAGATCTTATTATGAACAAGAGGATCATTAATATATGCCTCCTCAACCGCCGGTACCCGTGAAAGGGCTGAAGTATCGAGACCATTCGGTTGAGTCAACCCCGGAAAAATTCCAGCCATGACTTTGGCAAGGAGAACCTGTGCTGATGGTGGTTTGAAAGCAAGTTCCAGCCAGGGACCTGTGGCAATAACTCCCCGGATCTCCGGCTTCTCGCGAAGGGTGAAGTTGATGACCAGGTTTGCACCCAAACTGTGGCCGTAAAGAAAAATTGGCTTTCCATCAAATCTATCCTTCGCCTGGGTAATGAAAATCCTGATATCGTCCATGATCGCCTGATAGCTGGGTGTATGTCCGCGAGGTCCTTCCGATCTGCCATGGCCGCGCAGGTCAAAACCGAGCATGGCAAAACCTGCTTTTGTCAATACCTCACCGACATGATCATAGCGACCGACGTGTTCACCCAAACCGTGAACAAGGCAAACAACTGCCCTGGGTGGCTCAGCAGGCGCACAACTCCTGGCATACATTTCCAGTCCATCTTTGGTCTTCCACTTCAATTCACTCATTTGTCCATTCTCCACATTCAAAATTTATCTTTATTTAGATGAAAACTCCTATACTTTCCGTTAAGAAAATTTTTTTTACGAGTAATCAAGGTTTTGCGTCATAGACATAGACAGGATATTTTTCACCTGTTGCTTCAAAACCAAGAGTCCTGTACAAAGCAAGGGAAGCAGGATTATCGCTCTGGGTATTCACCGTAATTCTCTGGGCACCTTTCGCACCCAGCTTTCTCATGAGGTCAATAACCAATGCCTTGCCGATCCCCCTGCCCTGGTATTCCGGATGAACCGCAAGGCGGGCCAGGTGTCCTCCCATAAGGTTCTGGGTACTGACCTGATATGCAATGATATCTTTCCCCTGTGTTATCACCGTGGAATATGCAGCCATTTTAAATGCTTTTGATAATGAAGCGGTAGAGTTCTGCCAGATGGGTTCAAACGCGAGACCATCCAGGTTTTCCACAAGGGGAAGATCTGACTCATTCATTTTGCGCATGGGAAGATCGCTATCGGAATCATTTACGATTGATTTATCATAATCCCAGTTCAGGACGATGATATCCTGGTGATAAGTAAAGTCACTATTTTCGAGGATCTCATGAAACCATTGCCCCATTGTTATCACGGCAACACGTGAAATTGAAAAACTGGGTAAAACTGGTTTGATCGCCTGCCAGAGGTTTTCCCAGGCTATCCCTACTGAAATGCTGGCGTCGATCCCAAATACCCTGATCCAACCGATCGAGGTAGGATCAGGGGGACATGCCATTACCGAGATGATCACACCATTTTTTTCGAGGACAAAAAAAGGAGAATAATCGATCCACTCCAACGGCGCCCGCCAATCCATGTGTCGATGAACAAGGTGACCCCTGGAGATCAATTCATCCAATTGTGAAATATCCCCCCGGACAGCTGGCCGAACCTTGAGGTTGGCAGCTACTTCCATAATCGCATGAATAGAAATTTTTTAAGAATGCGCTGTTTAAGGGTTGGTTTCTTGACACCCATAAGCCCATCCTGCATTTCCATGACTGCATCGGCAAATTCCCTCTTCTTTACCCGCAATAAGGAAATGGAACGTTGAACATCTGCCCGTAGATCTGATTCGCCCAGGTTTTTAAGTATTAAGGATGATTCTTCAAACTTCCTGATGGCATCATCTTTTTGTCCCATTTCAGCCAGAGCAGCTCCCATGTTTGCCAATGCCATGGCCTGCCTTTTTTTGTCATCAGCTTGTGCAAATATCCTGTCTGTTCCTTCAACAACATTGAAAGATTCCAGTGCTTTTCCAGCCTGTAAAAAAGCCACGGACTGGTTGTTCTTCATTTCAGCCGAATGGTAAAGATCGGCATCGTTTGTGTAAGCTTCGGCAGCCAGACCAAAAAGACGGGCAGCCTCCAGGTAATTCTTTGCCTGGTAGGATTTCATTGCGTTTTCAGCGATCTGATCGCTGCTTTCTTTTTCTTGCTCATTCATAAGGTGATGTCCAGAAGTGTTTCAGCCACCGATCTTAATTTTTCAGTCGACAAGCCACTCAGGGAAAGAGCCAGTTCAAGGTAAGGTTTGTTGATTGGTTTGCAAACAAACATGCGAAGTTCCTGGGGCAGTTCAAGGAAATCCTGGATAGCTTTGCCTTCATCCAACCATTGACCGATGGGACCGTCCTGGTCGACAAATTCATCAATATTCCTGTCCAATAATTCCAGCAATCCTTCCAGCACCGAAGAAGGAATGGGGTTTTCGCCCATTTCGTACTTGGTCAGGCGGGGAGTGGATATTCCGGATTGTTCAGAAAGTGATTTTAACGATGTTCCGGTTTCCAACCGTAATGAGCGGAGTTTTACACCGATAATCTTATTCCTGATCTTCATCAGGGAGGCAATATCCATCGCTTCGAGTGGTTTCCGGTCATCTACCAGAACTTTTTTACTCCAGAATTGTGCAATGGGAAGGTCCAGGAAATATGCCAGCGTTTCCAGTTCCGGAAGAGATGGTGATCTGCGTCCTTCTTCATAGGATTTGTAAAATCCGGAAGTGACGCCCATTGCTTCTGCACAATCTTTCATGGAATGGTTGGTTGAAAGGCGGGCATCACGAATGAGGACACCCAATTTTTTATTACGCAGTTCGACTTTTTCATCAATTGCCATGATCTTATCCTTGGATAATTGCCTGGAGAATCATTACATAAACAACAAACCCGCACATAATCATTAATCTTCCATGGTGTTTATTCTTGACATTATAAAACACTCAATATTAATTTTAAATCATCCAGATTGTAACATCAACCATCAATGCTCCATACTCTGTATCCTGAAATTGGAAAAGGAGGATTCTTGATTCATCATAACTACCTTTATGGTGATAAAGCTTCCATTCCAACAGATCAATAAACGCTCATGTTGGAGTTAATAATCTTCGATTTGCAGGTCAACTGAAGATGGCATGAAATATCCCAAACCTGGGCGGGTTACAATATGACGGGGTTCATGCGGGTTTTCTTCCACTTTTTGTCTCAAGCGGGCAATAGTAACCCACAAGATCTCCTTGTCTTCAAAATATTCCGAACCCCACACACTGGATAGAAGATCTTCTGCTGAGACTATTTCCCCAACGTTATGTGAAAATTGCAGGAGAAGACGATATTCCGTCGCAGAAAGGAAAATCTGTTTTTCCCCAAGCCAAACTTCAGCCAGTGCCTGGTCAATCTTTAAGTCACCGTGCGTGAACATCCGTTCCTGGGTTCCTTCCACCGGTTGACTGCGGCGCAATACAGCGCGCACTCTCGCCAGCACCAGAATCCAGACCATGGACTTTATCATTTTCAGAGCCTTTGGCAGTCAGCATGATGATGGGTACCTGGGAAAATTGCCTGATACGTTGGCATGCCGTGAATCCATCCATTTTCGGCATCATGATATCCAGAAGTACCAGATCGAAGTGTTCATTTGAAAATTTTTCGAGCGCCTCCTCACCATTCAGGGCTGTCGAGATTTCGAACCCTTCCGGCAGCAGATTTGCCTCCAGCAGACGCAGATACCTGATCTCATCATCGACTACCAATATTCTATTTGGCATTGTTACCTCACTCTTTTAAGAATTCAGCACCTTGATCACCCTGACTTATGGGTAATTTTATTTGGAATATTGTTCCCTTTTCCTGGGACGAACTGACCGAAATATTGCCATGATGAGCCCGGATCAATTCATCGCAAATATATAAACCAAGACCTGAGCCTCTGGCATCGATATGTCCTGGAACCCGATAAAATCTTTCGAAAATGAATGGAAGATCTTCCGAATTTATGCCGGGGCCAATGTCTTTAAAATCAATTTTTACCATACCCTTCTGCTTTTTCAACGATATCCAAATCGGGGAACCCGGTGCATACTTGATGGCGTTATCAAATAAATTCTCAAATACCTGCGAAAGCCGGACAGGATCTGCCTCCACCTGGATATCCTTATCAAAGCTGAAATGTATCTCGGGGATCTTGTTAAGGGTCTTGTAACGATCAACCACCTGTTTTGTGAGCGATCCCAACGATATGGGGTGGAACTTCATCAGCATTCTTCCATCCTTCAAGCGGGCGGAATCCAGCAATTGATGGATGACTCCGATAAGCCGGTCGGTTTCATCGTCGATTATTGCCAGGAACTCCCGAGTGGTTTCCTCGTTCCATGTAACGTCATTTCTGAGAAGGGAAGAAGTGTACCCTTTAATGAATCCGAGGGGTGTGTTTAGATCGTGGGAGATGGTGGCTATAAAATCATCCTGAAGTTGTGTTTTATTCCTGACGGTTTCCAGCTGGTCAATCTTATCCTGGTGAAATTTTCTTTCGAGAATATTCGTGATCATTTCAGCGAAGATACTGGCTTGCTGAATATGCTTCCGGGTAAACTTTGGACCACCAAACCTGATCATGGTCAAAACGCCAGTGCAATCAACACATTTCAAGGGAAGTCCAAGAATAAATGGAGAGGAGATACGATCTCCAGATGTTGGAGCCGCGGGAGAAAAATGCTCCATTTTTCCTGAATCGATTACCTTGTTGGCAAGATTCTCCCCCCATGAAGCATCTGCTCCTGATCTTCTTCCACGTCCAAGCGAACGGGCATAAACAGGGTTAAGATTCAATCCAGGTCCTTCGAGGAGGTATAAAGCCAGGTTATCAACGATAAATGCTTTCCTCCAGGTTTTGACGAGGTTATCAATGGCAGATCGCCAGTTACCTGCCTGGACAAATCCTGTTAATTCACTGAGAACTTTTATTGGATCTTCAATTTTCACCATAAGATAGCGTCCATCATCTCATTCCTATTGGAGAGGTAAAAATCTTTCATTTCTCCATTTTATAAGCACATTTGGTTTATGACCATATTCCACACACCCAATCACCCTCGATCATGGTGGCGGCAGGTTTGATGTCTTTCAGTCCTGATGGATGGATTTCGAATGGATCCTGATCAAGAACTACCAGGTCTGCCAGATACCCTGACCTGATCTTACCCAGCCTGTCCTCCTTGCCAGAGGCAAATGCAGGACCCTGTGTAAAGCCGAGTATTGCATCTTCAACAGATAAACGCTCCTGCGATTGCCAACCAGTTTCCCGAGGGAATCCATCGGCATTCTGGCGTGTTACTGCGGCATGAATCCCGAAAAATGGGTATGGAGATTCAACCGGAGCATCCGACCCTAACGCAAGGACGGCACCTTTTTCCAACTGGGTTCTCATTGCATATGCATACCGCGTTCTAGATCCCCAGAATTTGTCCGCCATTACCATGTCCGAGGGTTGATGGATGGGCTGCATGGAAGCCACAAGGTTCAGATCCGCCAACCTGGAAAGGTCATCCGGGTGGAGCAGCTGCACATGTTCGATACGGTGCCTGCCAGGGTGAAGACCCTGCTGCTTTTCAAACTCCCTCAGACGGGAGAACCCGTTCAATACCTCGTGGTTGGCGCGGTCCCCTATGGCGTGGATTGCCAGGGTGATTCCATTCTGAACAGCCATCGAACCGATCTCAACGACCTGATCTTCATCAAAACTTAATAGACCGGTATTTTCCGGGAAACCTTCATATGGTTCCATCATGGCGGCGGTTCGTGGACCCAATGCACCATCCGCAAATAATTTCAGTGGTCCGATCCAAAGATGATCATCGCCGAAACCTGTCCGTAACCCAATCCCGACTGCAGAAGAAAGATTTTCTTTTGGGATGCTCTTCATCACGCGCAGTTTCAACTCATGTTCTTTGTGCAGCAACTGCAGGGCGGAGAAGCACGAAATTTTATCAAAATCATGAACAGCTGTCAGACCCATCTTTAGTAATTCGGACTGGGCAGTCTTAAGACTATCTGCCAGACTATCGATGGTTGGTTCCGGTATATGGTTTTCGAGCAACTCCATTGCACTCTCCAGCAGAATACCATTAGGGGAACCGTCTGCGCTGCGAATGAAGATGCCATTAATTGGATCAGACACAGCAGGAGTGATCCCAGCAATAGAAAGTGCCTGGCTGTTTGCCCAACCGGCATGGAGGGATTTGGCTGTAAGGTAGACCGGGTTCATAGGTGCCACCCGATCCAACAACCCGGCATCTCCATATCCTTCCGCCCAATTATTGTGATTCCAGCCATGACCAAGAATCCATTCACCAGGTTTACTGTTTCCGGCTTTTTCTGCCACTCTCGCCAGGCATTGGGCACGGGTATCTGTCTCACAATCCACTTTTTGCAAACCAAGTGCATAATGTTGAAGATGAATATGGGCATCCATCAACCCAGGTAATACAACGCGTCCTTCCATATCCTGATGGGGTACATGCGGATATGCTGCCAGCAGATCTTCAGATTTTCCCAAATCATTGAACCTGCCGTTCAAGATCAAAACAGCAGAGCAATGGGGATTTACAACATCCAGCGTATGGATCTGGGCGTTGTAGAGCAGTTTATTCATTCAGCAATCGTTCCAGGATCGCATCCAATTCTTCATTGGAGTAGTAAAAGATCGTTATCGACCCCCCTCGTTTTCCTGACTGCATTTTCACCCTTGTTCCAAGACTGGATTGGAGTTTCTGTTCCAGTGCTGTAGCTTCCGGGTTCTTACGAGCAGGAGGAATTTTACCGAGCTGCTGACCACTTAATTTTCGGACCAATTCCTCAACCTGGCGGACATTTAAATCTCGACTGATGATGGATTTTAATACGGTTAATTGAGCTTCTGGCAAAGATAAGCCAAGAAGTGCACGCGCATGTCCTTCGGATATCTTTTTATCACCGAGTGCTTTCTTGACCTCCGGCGGCAATTTCAACAGGCGAAGACGATTGGTGATGGTGGCACGATTCTTACCAACCTGACCGGCAATTTCTTCATGCGAGAGGTTGAATTCATCTGCAAGCTGTTCATACGCATGGGCTTCTTCCAATGGGTCAAGATCTTCACGCTGAATATTCTCGATGAGCGCTAATTCAAGTCGCTGCATATCAGTAGCTTGGCGGATGACAACAGGAACCTGCTTAAGACCAGCCAGGCGGGCTGCCTCAAGTCTTCTTTCCCCTGCAATAAGGATGTATTCTCCTGGATTGCTTCCAGATGAAACGATCAGAGGTTGAAGAATCCCATGCTCTCGAATTGAATCAGCCAATTCGGAAAGTTCATGTGGATCGAAATTCTTACGAGGTTGACGCGGGTTTGGATTGATCTTTTCTACCAGGATGTTGCCTGATTCTTTTTCAAAGGAATAATCTTCACCACCTGGGATTAGTGCATCCAACCCTTTGCCAAGACCAACTCGTTTAGGCATAATTCTCTCCTGTGCTTGACACGATAACACCATCCCCCTGTAAAACTTCACGCGTCAATGACTCATATGCCAATGCACCACTTGATTCCGGTGCATAGGCTGAAATGGGAAGACCATAGGATGGCGCTTCAGCCAGGCGGATGCTGCGGGGGATGATGGTCTTAAAGATCTCATTGGTAAAAAACTTTTTTACCTCTTCTACGACATCCGCTGACAAATGGGTGCGGGCATCGAACATGGTCATGACCACTCCACGGATCCTGAGCCCAGGAAAGAGTGCTGTCCTGACTCGTTGGATCGTGCGGATAAGCTGACTGATCCCTTCCAAAGCCAGGTATTCGCATTGAACCGGGATGATGATCCCATCCCGGGCAGCCATGAAACCATTAATCGTCAATAAGCCCAGCGATGGAGGACAATCGATCAAAATATAATCATACTGGTCACTGATTGGTTCAAGCGTGTTCTTAAGTTTCCCCTCGCGACCCAACTCGTTAACCAATTCAATCTCAGCTCCGGCAAGGGAGGGTGAGGAAGGTAACAATGAGAGTCTCAATTTCGAACTCTGCAAAATGGTTGAAACAGGATTGGACCCATTTAACATGGCTTCATAGATCCCATTCTTGACCGTATGCTTGTCTATTCCAAGTGATGAAGTGGCATTTGCCTGGGGATCCGAATCGACGATCAGCACACGCTGACCAAAATTCGCCAGGTAAGCGCCAAGATTGATGGCAGTCGTTGTCTTTCCCACGCCACCTTTTTGATTCACCAGTGAATAGATCCTGGCCACTAGACAACCTCCATCAAGGCAGCATTGATCTCCTCGCTGGTTGGAATACCATCCAATCCAACCCGCTTTACCGAATGGGAAGCTATCAGGGTGGCGAACCTGGCTGCCTCCCAGGGATCCCGTGTTGTTAACAATCGGATAAAAAATGCAGTAGCAAAAATATCTCCTGCGCCAGTCGCATCGACTTCTTCAATTTCAGGTGCATTGAAACGGCGCATATCCTGGTTCCAATAGAGCCGGGCTCCAGCAAAACCTTCTGTCACCGCCAGGACTTTACATTCCATAGCCAGCATCTCAATTTTCTCTTCATCACCTTCCACATCTTCGATACTGATGACCATTGCCCCAGCTACAGAAATCAACGGCATTAGGTCAGGACAACAATGGTGGGTAACATTACCAGCTTCATCCCATGTCCGCATCCATCCCTGAGGGGTTAAACCCAAGAAGGAAGGCGAGAGACCAGTCTCCGAAGTTATTTCCAATTCCTGGGCGATAGGACCAAGGTGAATGATGGAACTATGTTTCCACAATTCGGGAACCAACCCATAATTGATGGGCGATGCCTGGTGATGAATGACCTGTTTCCTACCTGAGGAAGTATAGATATTCTCAAATGTTGTGCTTCGTGATGTGGGAATGGAAAATACCTGAATACCCTCCAGAGGATCAAGCGGGATCTCGCCTGCCCAGGCGGTGACAATCCCGGGTCGGTAACCGAGTGCCCTGGCTGTCAATGATGCATAGGAAACAGTACCTCCCAGTTTAAGACCAGAGGGTGTGATATCACAGGAGAGGTGACCAAGGACAAGGTAATCAACAGGTTCGAGGGTGGTCGGGTCAGGATGCATGGATAAATTATACTAGACAGATTGGTTTTTCCCCCGAAAGACCGATCAAAATAATGATACTGGGGTTTTGATTAAAGAAGAACAAAGTGATGCAGAACAATAAAAAACAAACCCGAAGGTTTGACCTACGGGTTTGTTCAAAGTTCCATTATTTCAAATTAGTCCTGATTGGGAGAGATGGTTACTTTCCTGGTTGGGTCTTCACCAATACTATGGGTCGACACTTCCGGATGATCACGCAGTTCAAGGTGCACCAATCTTCTTTCCGCCGGAGTCATCGGCTCCAGAACCTGGCGTCTTCCGGTTTTTACTGCCTGGGCAGCCAGGCGGATTGCCATCTGCCTGATCTGCTCTTCACGACGAGCCCGATACCCCTCCACATCCACGATTATCTGAACCCAATGTTCCATACGTTTTCCCATGATGAGGTTAACGATGTACTGAAATGCATTCAGAATTTCGGCTTTCCTACCGATAAGCATCCCCAAGTCGTTCCCACGGATATCAACGAAGATAGGCTGGCGACCATCCTCATCCTCTTCACCGAAATGGGCTGACACCTGAGCTGTAACCTTCATCTTATGAAGCAATTCTGAAACGACCTGCTCTGTCTGATCCAACAATTCGTAATCCAGTATCGCAGGTTCTTCCTCAATTCCATCATCATTCTCAACAACATCGGAAGTCATTGGGGATGAAAGCTCCATGTGATGACTTGAATCCTTATCTTTGACCGTGATCCTGACCCTTACCTGGCGGGTTCCGAGACCAAATAGACCGCGGCTGCCTTCATCTAGGACTTCCACATCCACTTCTTCTTCCGTCATCATCAATTCCCCCAAACCCTGTTCGATTGCCTCTTCAATAGTTGGTGCGATGATCTCCAAAGTGGTCTGCTTGTTATTCATTTCGGTTTGACCTCACCTTTTATAGATTTAGGCAGCAGATTCCTCCAATCAAGTTTTCCTAGCGCAGCGTACTGTACGATACCAACCAGGTTGCTGGCGATGAAGTAGATTGCCAAACCAGATGCATATGTCATGGCAAAGTAACCCATCAAGAGAGGCATATAGATGTTCATCATTTTTGACATATTGCCTGTCTGATCGCCGGGATTGGTGGTTGGAGGCGTGATCAATTTCTGCTGGAAATAAGACGTAATTGCAACGATCACTGCCAACAGGGGAATCCCAATTGTGGGCAGGAAAGAAAGGTACAATCTTTCCGGCTGACCAAGATTCATCCAAAGGAAGTTACTGTTCAACGGTATGACCTTGGTTATATCGAACATCGAATATATACTGCGGGTCAATATCAATAATTGTGACGGAGATGCAGCCAGTGCCAGCATGATGCTCTGGTACAAGCCGAAGATGATCGGCAGCTGGATCAAGGTTGGCAGGCAGGAACCGAAGGGATTGATCCCCATTTCCTTGTAGATGGCCATTTGTTCCTGGGCTAATTTTTCCTTGTCACCCTTATATTTCTTTTGGATATCCTGCCATTTCTTGGATTTCTGCAATTCCTGTAATCCCTGGCTGCTTTTGATCTGGCTGGCCATCAGCGGATGTGTCACCAAGCGGATCAAGATCGTAAAGATGATGATCGCCACACCGAAGTTTCCACCCACAAACTGGTAAATCCACAATAAAACATTGGTAAGCGGATAAACGATAAATGTGTCCCACATGGTTGATTTCCTTTTCTTACATTACTTGGCAGGGGTAAAAACCCACTGTTGGTTTCCACTTTGATCCAATGCGATCAGCATGTGATCCCCTTCCAAGGGAGCCATAATAATAAGATCACCTGCGAGAATCGGATTGGAGTAGACCATGCCGGTAAACGATTTGGTCCAGGTTATTTTCCCGGTGTAATCGACAGACACAAGGGAGCCAGATTCTGTTCCAAAGACGACCTGGTCTGGTAGAACAAGGGATGTTCCTAGGATGGCGCCATCAGGCTGGATGGTCCAATTTTCCTTTCCATTTGTCATAGCAAGAGAAGAGAACCTGCCATCAGAATTACCGATAAAAACGCTGTCGTTTCCTGGAACTGCACCAGCCCAGATGAAAGCTGTCGAGGGGGAAGTCCACATGATCTTTCCTGTGGCAGAATCAAAGGCATAGATGCTTTTACCAAGAGTTGTGGCAAACACCATGCCATTCTCACCTACCGTGAGTGGACCTAAAACAGCTCCATTCAATACCTGTGACCAGACCATTTTGCCAGTCGTTGTCTCAAGGGCATAAATGGTACTATCAAAGGATGCCACATACACCAACCCCTCCCCAATAACTGGTTGGGACCAGATGGCAGCACCAGTTTTAAAAGTCCATTCCAAGTTGCCCTGAAGATCAAGTGCATATAGATTGAAATCTGCAGAAGGGGCATATATTCGGTCATCTCCAACAGCTGCACTGCCGATCCAGCGATCTCCGGCACCTGTAAAGGTCCAATTCTCACTTCCATTTTTCGGATTAATACTGTAAAGAATTGAATCATAGCCACTGACGATCAACTGGCCATCCGCAGTAATCACTGGAGGCGCATAGAACAATGCCTTGGCGCTGACCTTTTCAGGAAAACGCCACAATTCAACACCATTTGAAACCTGGACAGCATACACCTGGTTGGCAAAGGCAACATATACATTTTCACCATCCGAGGCAACACCAGGCCAGGATGAAGGGGTCATCCCTGAGGCACAACCGCTCAGAAGAATCGCCAGGGTAAGGAATCCCACCAGTAATACAATTTTTTTTGTTTTCATGGAGTCTCTTTTTTCTCCTATTTTACGGGGTCCATTCCCCCGGGATTAAACGGATTACACCTGAGTACCCTCCAAATTGCCATAAAACCGCCCTTGATCACTCCATGTTTATAGACTGCCTGGTAGCCATAATGTGAACAGGATGGGTAGAATCGACAGGTATTGGATGGAAGAACCCTGGAAATGGTTTTTTGATACAGGCGAATGAAAACCAACAAGATCAAGCGGGGGATATTCCAAATAGTCCTGGAAAGGTCACGCAGGCGTGGTTCATGCGGGTATTCATTTGGTAGATATTCGAAAGTTGTCATGATTTTATGATATCAGTTCTGCACGGTGTAGAAGTTGATCGATAGCCTCTTGTAGATCAAGAAAATTTGAACCCGGTAAAGGTTTTCGGGCTATTATTAAAAGATCATAGCCCTGGACCAAAGTAGGATAAACCTTTCTGAACGCTTCCCTCAGAAGTCTCTTGGCTCTATTGCGCTGGACTGCCCCCCCGACATTTTTTCCAGCAATCACACCGATCCTGGTTACAGGTCCCTCAGATCTAAGAGCGAGCAATACAAGAAGAGGGTGGGCATAGGAACTTCCCAAACGCCGCACCCGCTGAATCTCCATCGATCGGGTCAGGCGAAACTTTCTTTTCACCTGTCGCTCAGCTGTTACTGAACTTGGAAGTGGAACATTTGATACCCAAGAAACTTAAGAGGACTATATTCTCAAAAGGATCTACCACTTGATCCGTTTTACGTGTTCATTCATACGCACAGTCAACTTGTAACGACCTTTCAGACGCCTTCTCTTCAGTACCTGGCGTCCATCAGCAGTTGACATACGTTTTCGAAAGCCGTGTACTCTCATGCGGCGGCGTATCTTGGGTTGATAAGTTCTTTTGGTTGACATTTACAATACCTCTATGAAGACTAATTTCCACGCCCTCGATCAAATTTTAATCAGGGCTTTCCAGACGGACGGAATATTATACCGTAACGTATGTAATTGGTCAAACAGAAGCAAACCTTCCCAGTGACCAAATGACAAGTGGCTGATCGATAAGTCGAAATTGCCACCTGTTTTTCTATCATTGCTCAGACAGCCATTGTCCCTTCAAATTGGCTGTTATAGAGTTCAGCATAAAAACCTTTCCTGGCAAGCAGTTTCTCGTGCTTTCCCTGTTCGACAATATCACCATCCTTCATGACCAGGATCCAATCAGCATTTCGAATGGTGGAAAGACGGTGGGCGATCACGAAGCTGGTACGCCCCTTCATGAGCAAATCCATTGCCTTCTGGATCTGTACTTCAGTGTGAGTGTCGACCGAACTGGTGGCTTCATCAAGGATAAGCATGGTCGGATCTGCAAGGAAAGCCCTGGCAATAGTCATTAATTGTTTCTGCCCCTGGGATATATTGGTGGTTTCTTCATTGAGAACCATGTTGTATCCATCCGGTAAGGTGCGCACGAAATGATCCACACGGGCAGCCCTGGCAGCTTCAATCACCTCTTCATCAGTTGCATTGGACCTTCCATAACGGATATTTTCCATGATAGTCCCATTAAAAAGCCAGGTATCCTGAAGGACCATGCCAAACATGCAGCGTAGATCACCTCGTTTGAAGTCCTTGATATTATGACCATCCACTAGGATCTCACCGCTGATGACGTCATAAAAACGCATCAGCAACTTGACCATGGTGGTCTTTCCCGCACCAGTTGGTCCTACGATGGCGACCTTCTGACCGGGTTCAGCATAAAAGGTGAAATCATTGATGATGATCTTTTCAGGGTCATAACCAAAATGGACGTTCTTGAAATCCACCCTGCCTTCAAAATCAACAATTTTTACAGGATCTGAGGTTTCAAGGATCTCTTCTTCTTCGGCAAGGAATTGGAACACACGCTCGGCTGCAGCCAGTGTCTGTTGAAGTACATTGGATATATTGGCTATTTGTGCGATCGGCTGCATGAAAGAGCGTACATATTGAATGAATGCCTGGATATCTCCGATCGATATCAAACCCTCAACTGCAAAATAACCACCAAGGATACAGACCACCACATAACCGAGGTTGCCGACAAAATTCATGATGGGGAACATGAGCCCTGTCAGAAATTGTGATTTCCAGGCTGATTCATAGAGAACTTCGTTGATCTCATCAAATTGTTGAACGCTCTTCGCTTCTCCGTTGAAGGCTTTCATGACGATATGTCCGCCATACATCTCTTCAACATGACCATTGATATGACCGAGGTAATCCTGCTGCTGCTTGAAATAAACCTGGGACTTGCCAATGATCAACCCGATGATACCGAAGGATAATGGAAGAACGATCAAGGCAGCCAATGTCATTTGCCAGCTGATGGAGAACATCATGACCAGGACACCAACAAGCATGGCAACCGATGTAATGATCTGGGTTATGCTCTGGTTCAATGACTGGCTGACCGTATCGACATCATTGGTGACCCTGGAAAGAACTTCACCCTGGCTGGTACCATCAAAATAACTGAATCCCATCCGATTGATCTTTTCTGCAATATCCCTGCGGAATCGATAGGTGATGTTCATGGCTACATCAGACATGACCCAACCTTGGGCATAACCGAGGATGGCTGAAAATACATAAAGCAATAGAACCTGAAGGATGATCTGTCCAATGGCATCAAAATCGATCCCACCGGTACCTGCGATCCTGGCCATGACACCTTCAAACAGCTTGGTGGTTGCCTTTCCGAGGATCTTTGGTCCAACGATACTAGCCGCGGTGGATGCAATCGCCAGCAACCAGACGACCAAAATGACGATCTTGTAACGACCCAGGTACTGGAGCAGTTTCCGGATGGTACCTTTGATATCACGCGGCTTTTCCCCGCGGATCATCATGGCCATCGGACCATGACCGCCCATCGGACCTCTGCGGCCCATTGGCCCTTGAGGAGCTGCAGGTGTTTCTTTTTTCATATCAGGGGAATTGCTGGAAGAATTCATATTCTTGTTCATGATAGTTCCTCCAGGCTTAATTGCGATAATGCAATACTTCGGTACACTTCACAATCCTTCATTAATTCTCCGTGTGTTCCCTTGCCAATGATCTTGCCTTCATCCAGGACGATGATCTGCTCAGCCTGCTTGATGGTGGCAATCCTTTGCGAGACGATAAACATCGTACTTCCACCAGTCTTACTCTTCAGTGCCCTGCGCAAGGCGGCATCGGTTTTGAAATCCAAAGCTGAAAAACTGTCATCGAAAATGTAAATGGGTGACCTGGTAACCAATGCACGGGCGATCGATAAGCGCTGCTTCTGACCGCCTGAAACATTCACACCACCCTGGGATACTTCGGTATTCATCCCATCCGGCATTGTCGATATGAATTCAGTAGCCTGGGAGATGTCAGCGGCTTCTTTCAGGTCTTCATAACTTGCAGTTTCATCTCCATAATGGAGGTTGCTTTCGATCGTTCCTGAGAATAGTAATCCCTTCTGGGGGATGTACCCTATTTTGTCCCGCAGGTCACTTTGCCTGACTTCGCGAACGTTGATGCCATCAATAATGACTTCACCTTTCGTGGCATCATAGAAACGGGGAATCAGATTAATGACGGTTGATTTTCCCGAACCTGTCGTTCCAATCAGGGCTGTAGTTTGACCGGGCTTGGCTGTAAAAGTGATGTCGTGCAATACATCTTCTTCAGCACCGGGGTATCGGAAGGAAACATTCCTGAATTCGACTACACCTTTGAACGGCTCTTGAAAACTTTTTGGTTCCTGTGGATCTGTAATGATCAGGTCAGTTTCGAGAACATCTGCAATTCGATCGCCGGATACCGCAGCACGCGGCAGGAAGATAAACATCATCGCCAGCATGAGAAATGCCATCACGATCAGCATGGCATACTGCATAAAAGCCATCATGTCACCCACCTGCATGGATGAATCGGCAATCTGGTGTGCGCCAACCCAGATGATGAGAACCACGACAAGGTTCATAACCATCATCATGAGCGGCATCATGATGACCATAACACGGGCGATGAATAAGTTGGTCTTTGTGAGATCAATATTAGCTTTGTCAAAACGATCTTCTTCAAAATCCTGCATATTGAAGGCACGAATGACCATCATGCCTGTAAGATTCTCACGCAAAACAAGGTTAAGACGGTCGATCAATGACTGAATACGCTTGAATTTTGGCAGGGCTATGACAAAGACAGTCAGAATCAAACCAAGCAATACTACCACTGCCAGGGCTATGATCCACCACATGTTGGCACTCTTATCCACCGCTCGAATGATGCCACCGACACCGATAATAGGTGCATAGAAAACCATGCGGATAAACATGATGACCACCATCTGAATCTGGGTGACATCATTGGTCGACCTGGTGATGAGGGATGCTGTTGAAAATTTATCAAATTCAGTACTTGAAAAACTCTCAACCTTGGTGAAAACCTTGTGACGGACATCGCGGGCAAACCCAGCCGCTGTTTTAGCCGCCAGGAACCCAACTGTGATGGTACAAATACCTGACAGGAGGGTTAATAACAACATCCATCCACCTGCCTTAACGACATAATTAACCGTCATGCGGGTGGTATCAATACCAAGTGCCTGGTATTCAGCTTTGATCGGTGCAGCTGCGACCTGGACGATCATATTTTCCCCAAGTGCAGAGAATTGCTGGGTGAACGCATCACTTAACTTCGATATTTGTGCTTCTGGAAGCTGTTTCAGGAGGGTAAAAACATCCATTCCTGGTGGGATTTTGGATAGATCAAACCCCATGTCCAACCCGGAAGATGGCACCTTGGAAGGATCAGCGAGGACCTGCTCAATACCGGATACGATCACCAGGGATCGGCCCATGATAGGATTTATCCAATCAATTTCAGCCTGGTCAATTTTTTTCAGCACGTAAACAGGTTCTTCAGACAAAAGCGGGTAGGATTCAAGGTACGTCTGGTAATCCGGTGAATCTTTGGAGATCAGCGTGTAATCTGAAAGGATCCTGTTTTTCTCATCGGTAGTCATAAAGATGGATGCCCGATCCAGCGTAGTCTGGCGGATCGCCTGTGGGACAGCGTTCTCGACACCATTCTGCTGAATGCCAATATTGACAATATTGGCCATGTAATCTGGCAGTGCCAAATCTGCTGTCGCCTGCACGAAAAGAAGAGCGATCGAAAGCAGTATCAGGAGCGTGTATGGTTTTAGATACTTGATCAGTCTAAGCATGTTGATTGGTACTCCTTGGTATTTCCAGTATTTTCAGGACCATTCTTCCTTTTTATGGACCCTGGATAATTTAATGATCTGAACAACCATAATTCACTTATTAACGAGATGATCGCTCTTCATGGAAAGCAATTAAAAACAACCGTCAATTACAGTTGTGTCCGGATAATTCCTAAGTTTTGCGGGCTGCATCAGTGAGGATCGTTAATGCAGATGTTATCATGTCCAAATCCTGACCACTTAAACTATCGGTCAAAGATTCAATCCAATGCATGCGGGCATCGATCCCCTTTATGATCAGGTCTCTTCCCTTTGGGGTAAGTTCAAGTTGTTTTGCACGGCGGTCAAGCGGGTCTTCGGTTCGCATGAGCAGACCCATGTTAACAAGGCGGTCCACGGTCTGGCTGGCAGCAGCATTGGTAAACCCCATGCGTTCACCGATCTCTGATACACCACTTATCCCACCATGGTAAAGATGCATAAGGATGTTGACATGGGAAAATGACAAACCGGTGTCTTCCATGAAACGTTTAAAATCGCTCATCGAACGGTGCATGAATACCTGTGCCCAATCACGGACTACCTTTGAAAAATCATTAGATGTGGACATAATTAATTCCTCTAATATATTAAGAACGCTTAACTATATCCATGAGGATAAAGGCTGTCAAGATTTGGATTGTGAGAATTTTGTTAGAAATCAGAACTCATCAACGGTATTTACATAACTGTAGTTCCCCCTGAGTTCTTCCGGAAGCAGACGAGCGAGAGATTCCATGATCCGTCGGGTGCCATCTTCCATGGCCAGTTTTCGATCCCTGATATCCGGTAACAGGAATGGTTTCCCTACAGTCATGGTGACGTCTGTTCTCTTAAGATGTTTCATGTTGTGATATAAGCGATCATTATATGTACCTGTAATGGCAACCGGGACTATGGGTACTTTTGCTTTCCATGCCAGGAAAGCAGCCCCCTCGGTACCTCCCTCCAATGCGCCAGTCAGACTCTCACGACCTTCAGGAGCGATGGAAATGATTCGTCCCTGGCGGAATCCTTCCAGGGCGGCAGTGATGGCACGCCTGTCTGGTTGACCGCGGTGGACCCAAATGACGCCGATCCAATCGATGATCTTACCCAAAACCGGAAGATCGTACAATTCCACCTTGGCAAAGCCATCGGTGAACACAGGCCAATAGGCAACACCGAGAACCCCATCAGCGTCTCCAAGATGATTGATCACCACGAGTGCTGGTCCATTTTCGGGGTAATTCTCGAGACCGGATATTTCCAAATTCGTAAATAAGAATAGCAACAGGCGGCAAAATCCGCGCATGAACCAGCGAAAGAATCGCTGGAAAGCACTTCGCGAGGGCAGCCTGGTCAATTCAGGCCGCCAGGTCTGACTGACCGGTTTAGGCGGGATCGATAATCCGGTCGGCATAGACACCCCGATACTCTGCCGGCAGCAAACCAGCAATGGCAGCCATCACCAGGTCGGCATTATTCTGGCGGTTTTCCTTGCGTTCCCTGCCATTTCCCTCTATGGGAGGCAGTTTTAATGGTTTACCTATACGAAGCTCAAGTTCCGGTCGCTGACCGCGGATTCCCCTGTGCCAGAAATCCTCGGTTGTCCCTACGATTCCAACCGGCAGAACTGGAAGTCCTG
>Ga0209641_10000360_pt1 | contig 41468 bp, 4 predicted proteins | sample RifCSP16_1_FD_184022 | JGI IMG/M metagenome (GOLD analysis project Ga0209641, IMG submission 184022) | Soil microbial communities from Rifle, Colorado - Rifle CSP2_sed 16_1 (SPAdes) (version 2) | ecosystem: Environmental > Terrestrial > Deep subsurface > Rock core/Sediment | place: Rifle... | reverse complement strand
GTGTCCTGGGTTCGAGTCCCAGTCGGCTCACCAAAAAAACAGAAGACAGAAGTCAGAAAACAGAAGTCAGACTGAAGGTCAGGAGCGAAAATCGGGTGCGTCTCTTGCCATGGTCTGTCATCTGTCCTCTGTCGTCTCATAGTCTGAAGTTCCGTCCCCATCGTCTAGCCTGGCCCAGGACACCGCCCTTTCACGGCGATAACGGGGGTTCAAATCCCCCTGGGGACGCCAGTTTTTATACTATCCGCTTCTTGACCTTCCTCTTTTCCGTGGGACCGGGAACTGCATAAAGCCCGGCTGTTATCGCGGTTACAAAGAACCATTAGACAGGAATAGATGTCCCGCAGGGAACAACGGCAGGTGTCAGGGGGTCGGCGTTTTTCCGGGGGAATCCGACGGGGTGATGCGGGACATTTTTTTTGTGTCGGCGGTCTTTTGGGTTTTCTGCTTCCTCTGGAACTGAGCCTTGCATTTCAAGCCTGCGGGCAGCGAATGGTCATTATTTTCGATCTCGATCCGGATCCCGAAGGTCCCGCTTGCCGCGTCAACCACGGTGTCGACGATTTTCACGTGCCCGATATACCGGTTCCTGGTAACGGGAATCTCCGGTTTCACGGCGACCGCGTCTCCCACCTTGACCGATCCAAGCATGCCTGCCGGTGCGATGACCTCTGCATAGAGCGGGGAGACCTGGGCCAGTTTCATGATCGGCTCGGCCTCCACGCGCGCGCCGGCCTCCAGCATCCGCTGCATTACCACGCCATCGACCGGGCTGCGGATAATGCGCCGCTCCAGCACCTCTTTCGCCTCCTCATAATCGCGCTGGGAGATTTTGAGATTGGTTTCGGCTTGATCGACGTCCGCGGCCGCTATGAACTGCTTGGCATACAGTTCGGCTTTTCGCTGATGGTCGCGCAGGGCGAATTCGTACCGGGCCTTCCGGGACTCCATGGTCGCTTGTTCGACCCCCGAGTTGAGTTTTACAATAATTTGGCCTTTTTTCACATAGTCGCCCCGATCAACCAACAGCTCTTCTATGATGCCGGTAACCTCACTTCCCACATTGACAACGGAGGAGGGCTGGATCATGCAATCCTGCATGATGTCTAACGTTTCTCCAGCTCCGGCAGCCCGGGGCGCCAAGACGGAAAGAAAGAGTGCTCCGTAAACGACAGCGAGCCGAAATTTCATCGACATGACCTCTCATGGTACATACGCTATGAGATTGCGCTTCCTACACTACCATATCAAAAGCGTATCATACTACCATATTCTCCGGAGTAATGTAAATACCGGAATGGGCGGACAGGCGCCCTCATAATGATATTTATAACTATTATTGTTGCACCCAGGCTTGTCGTCGTGCTATAATCGCGTCCGCCTATCCCTTCGGCAAACAATCCAATTGTTATTTTCTATTTCAAAGGAGGACATTTCGCATGGCAAAAGAAAGAGAAGCCGCACCATCTGCAGCAAGCGCCGGCGCCACAGCAAGCACCGGTACCACGGTCCCCGTTGTGAAGTGGGACGACTCGAGCATGGGCACATCATATGCAAACGTGTGCAACGTCACGGGCACGCGTGAGGAAGTTGCCTTGTTGTTCGGCACGAACCAGACCCTGTATACGGGCCAGAAGGAAGTGACCGTGAAAGTCACGGACCGCATCATCCTGAGCCCCTTTGCGGCGAAGCGGCTGCAAAAGCTGCTCGAAAACGTCCTGGGCCAGTACGAGAGCCGGTTCGGCCAGTTGAACATCGGTCCGGCGGAGTAGGCGATATCGTCGGTCGGCTGTCGACCATGCCTCTGCGGAACATCACCGGAGGCATGGTTTTTTTTGCGATGAGTCCTCGCTTCCGCATGAAGACAGTGAGGGAACTAATCAAACGAACCATGGCATGCTTTAGTATTATAATATTTTAACTAATAAAGGTTTTGACGAAAAAATTTCAAGTTGACAGTAAAATTTTTTTCCTATATTCTTTGCCCTACATTAAAAAATCCGCAGTGTCATTTTTTAAGGAAGACTTGCGATATTTCGAGATCAATCAGTAGTCTTTCCTGGAGTTAAGTAGTATCGGTGTCTAACGATGCGCTTCATTAAGTGTGTTTTTGCAGCTGATCGTGTCTTAGTTTTTTTTCAAACAGTTCAGAACACACCGACGACGCAGAGAATTGCTGTGCCCTGGAAATTCAGCAAGGTTTTCTCTCGATAAAGCCTAACTCTTCGTGAGGAGAGGACGGAAAGCCACGGGTCTTCAATTTAAAGAAGACAGCCGAGCCGCCGAGGGAGGATGAATCCTCTTGGCTGCTCGGCTTTTTTGTTTTTTTATGTCGCTGATACGGTCATTTGATTTTCAGAAATCATCATTCAAAGGTTTATAAAGATTAAATCCGGAGAGAAGCCATGGCTAATGTGAAAAGCTTGCGGAATCCGTTCTTCAAGTCGAACATGAAAGGAAACGGCCGGCACAAAAAGAACGGCAACGGGAACGGTAAAAAGCCGTCGGCTTCCCGCAAGGTCCTCTTCGAGGCCCTGGAGCCGCGGGTGTTGCTCTCCTCCGACTTTGCCTATGCCGGCACTGCTGCTTTCGACCTCACCCTCCGTTATGATGACCCCACTCATAAGCTCCAACTCATCGACAACGCCACCTCCACCCCCACAACCGTGGCCGAACAGGACCTGAGCGACACGAGCGCCGTCAAGATCTACGGTTCCTCCGGAGACGACAAGCTTACCGTCGATTTCAGCTCCCTGTTTGAAGTCTCCGGCGGCATTATTTTCGACGATTCAATACGCATTAACGACGAATCGATTACCGGCGGCGGCAACGACATTCTTATAATCACCGGCAGACCCAACGAGAACTGGAACATTACCGGCAAGGACAGCGGTACTGCAGACGGCGGCATTACGTTCTCAGGCATTGAAAAACTTACGGGCGCCGCTGACAACAGGGACACTTTTACATTTAAGCCCGGTGGAAGCATAAGTGGCGCCATTGATGGCGGACTTGGCGGATATGACCGCATCGTCACTGACGGCATTTTTTCGACCGATGACATTTCTTCGAAGGTGGTTTTCAACGTTTCAGGCACGGATTCCGGCATCGTTTCGAAGGTTACGGGTCTGAATTCCGACGGCACTATTAAAGAGTCTCAACTCAGTCTCTACTCGGGGATAGAGCCTGTAACCGACTTTCAGCCTGAGTTTGCGGATGTACAGTTAGTGAACAGTGTGGATATCGATGGGGACGGATATGCGCAGTCGTTCCGAATCAAGTTTGACGTGAACTCAAACGTTTCCGGAGACTACTATGTGAAGGTGTATGAAGAGGGTCATGAGTTGCTGACCAGCAGCATCTTCGCGGTGAATGGAGCGGTAGATGACCCTCAATGGGTGACTGTCAACTCTGGTGTTTTTCCGAAGTTGCTGGAGCACGGATCGGCAGACTTTACATTGTCCCTCCGTTATGCGCCGAACAACACGCAAAAAGTTGAATATATCATGGATGAACGTACCATGCCTTATGGTGTGGAGCTGCCCAGCGAGGATCCAGGTCCGGCATACAAAGACGGCTTCATGGTCATCGCGCCCTGGCAGTTCCAGAAAGGATCAAACCTGCCGGTAGTGTTTGCGTACAAGAAAGACACATCCTATGAGATGAAATTGGACACTGCCACGGTTAAAATTGGTCCCGCAACTGGTTTGCAGTCTACCGTTCTGAGCATTGACTTCAATGATGTATTGATCACCAACGATGCAGGTTGGTGGTACACAATCGGCTACATTGATTCCGGAGCTTACAATAATCCCGATCTTTTGAAGGGCGGATACCTGCCGATTGAGGTCAGCTATAGTTACAAGTGGTCGGATGTAGCGAAAACAGCTATCGTAAACACAGCCGTACAACTTGTGGACTCCAAGCCAACCTGGGATAACCTGACGCCTGAGAATTATCAATGGTACGCAGGCGACACTCACTTCCACTCCGACCTGACGACTAACCTTATAGAATATGGAACGCCGCTGGCGGTTGCGAGTATCTTGGACAAAGCCAACGGAATGGATTGGTTCACCTTCACGGATCACTCGGGCGATTTAGACCCGGGAGTCACGACTCCGGAGCATTATGATGTATGGATGGATCCGTCCCAATACTGGTCTGAGCCATCCACCGCAGATTGGCAAGGGTCGCCGCAAGCCGGTACTACCGTGGGAGCACTGCCGCTGAAAGGCGAGGAGATTGCCGTTGATGCCGGCAATTGGACGATCAGTGCGCAGCATCACCTGCTGGCCTATGGTTTTACTGGCTCGGATCCGTTCGTGGATAGCGAAGCAGTCGATTTGCCCCTTCTCGGTTCGAATACTTGGGAGCTGGACGCGATCATAAAAAAACTCGTTGAGGAGAGCGATGCTACGCAGCCTGTATTTGCGTATGCGGCGCATCCGACATCTACAGAGCCCTTCATAGAGGTCGGGGGAAAAACGCTTGTTGATGGAATTGTGCCTTGGACCGATAGGGAGGTGCTTCAAGCTCTTAACAACCCTGAATATTTTGATACCAATTGGCACCAGCCGATTCTGCGAGGGTTCCAGTTCTGGAACGGCGGTTACCCTGACCGGAACGACAGCCTGGCCCTGTGGGAGAGCGTCTTACGACAGGATCTCGATAACCATCATTGGTATCTCTCAGGCGGATCAGACGATCACCTGAACCATTACCTCAATGGTCACACGCGACCAGGCGATGTGCGCACGGTGGTAGCTGCGGAATCGAATTCGGAATCCGATATCCTTGACGCCCTGTACAACGGCCGCTCCATCGTCACGGACGGTCCCCTCTTCGGAATGGGCATCGACCTGAGCGGCGACGGGGATTTCATGGATTTCGGCACGGACGTCATGCTGGGTCAGGAATGGAATGTGACCTCGCCGAATGAGGGCATTCTGACGTTCGCATGGCCGGACCAGTCGAATACACTCTGGGGCGATCTCTCGGGGGCTACCATCAGGATCATCCACTACAATGCTGAAGGTGAACGCGACGATAGAACCATCACCCTGACCGGCGAAGGGAGCATGACCTGGGATGCATTCGCAGACGCACGAGCTCACGAGGAAGAATACAGTGGAGGCGGCTGGCAGGTCTACCGTGCAGAACTGACGATAAGCGGCTATACGGCGTATACAAACCCCATCTGGCTCAATTTTGACGAGATCCTTCCACTTCCCCTCGAGTACTACACCTGTACTGATTCGGCCTATGACCTTACCCTCCGCTATGACACCGGATCGCAGAACATCCAGCTTATCAATAACAGCAATTCCGGCGTGATAGCCGAACGCGCTTTGAGCCGCACGAGCGAGGTCCACATTTTCGGCCACTCCGGCGCGGACAGCCTGACCATCGATTTCAGCGGTCTTACCACCGGTTTTCCCGAAGTCTTCTTCTCTGATTCCACGCTCGGCGATCAGGATATTGCCAAGACGAGCGGCAAAGATGTCGCCTGGAATGTCACCGGTATAGACTCCGGCATCTCCATCGGCGGAGGGATTCAGTTCTCCGGGATCGAGAACCTCGGCGGCGGTTTGAGCTGGTGGATGGAGGACCGTTACGGCAGAGACGATGACGGAGACGCACGCATCGACATGCCGAATACCAGCAAGTATGTGAACCCGGAAGCATTCACCATTGATTTTGATGCAAGCGGTTTCCTGCTGGGCGGCACCAAGCCCACGGATCTATCCCTTGCCATAAGCGGGTTGTCGTCGGACAAGATCACGGAAACCTCATACGGAAAGTTCGAGGTCTTCGTCCCGACACAAGGCGCCTATAATGTCACGCTGACCGCCAGCGGGGACGGCTGGAGCAAGTCGATCACCGACATCATCAATGTGAAGGATTATCTTGTTGCGGCAATCGGGGATTCCTATGCATCCGGAGAAGGGAATCCCGAGACCGCTATCGGCGACAGCACGCATGAAGTGTACAGCATTGATCTGGGCTTCGCGAAGACCGGCACCTTTACGCTCGAAGTCGGTGAACAGACCACGAACGTAATTGACGTTGCGAATGCGGCATTGACGACAAAAATCGAGGAAGCCATTAATGCCTGCCTGTCGACCCAGGATCGCGTCTTCGTAACGAAAACGGACACCAACAAGTTCACGGTAATTTCCTTCGGCGCGCCCCTGCCCGAAATTCAGACCGGGAGTACCAATACACTGGTAACGACCGTCGGCGAACCCGTTATTCCCAAATTCAGCAAGTCCACCGTGGCTGATTGGGCTGATGCCGGACCGGACAGCTGGACGGATACGGGCGGTCCTGATGCAGTGGAGAGAGAGCGGCAGCACCGGGTCGCCCATCGGTCCTCCTATGCAGCGTCTTCCCAGATGGCCCTTGAACTCGAGCGAAGCGACCCGCACAGCTCCGTCACCTTTGTCTTTCTCGCGGCATCAGGCGCCACGATCGAAACGGGTTTGCTGAACCCGTACTCCGGGGTGAGCGAACTGGGGTATGCGGAAACCGGTTCGAGGCTCCTGATGCCCCAGGTGGACCAGCTGAAAGCGATCGTCGGCGATAATCGCCAGATAGACGCTCTCACCGTGTCCGTGGGCGGCAACGACATAGGGTTCGCGCGCATCATACAGACACTTGTGGTGTCAACTACGTTGACGGAGGCGTCAACGGCAGAACGATTGAGCTTGCTGAAGACAGCGGTCGATACCGGGACGGAAGCTGCCTGGCAAAATGTGAAAGAAGATGTGTTGTTCGATGTTGTGCCCAGAGAAACATCCGAATTGCCCGGGTTGGATGGATTGAAGCACACGGATGATCTGACGGGTGCATATGACCGGCTGGCTGCAGCAATTGAAGCTATTTCCACTCCGGATAAGCAACCGAAGAATGTATACATTACTCAATATCCTGACCCGATCGGGGAGTCGCCGACCGAGAAGGTTTTGACCGACGTAGCGCCGTTGTGGTTCGGCGTGGACGTAGAGGAACAGAATTGGGTCAGGGAAAATGTAATAAAGCCGCTAAATCAAGTAGTAAAGGATGCCGCTCAAGCGCTTGGCTGGGTATATGTAGACGGTATCTCGAATGATTTTGCCGGGCACGGCTTTGCGGCAGAGGCGACCGGTGAGGCGGACGGCACCTGGATGCGTACGGCGACCGAATCAGCTGAAATGCAGGGGCTCGCTGCAGAACCTGTGCTGGGGGGGCTGCTCGGAGTAATGCGCGTCAAGACAACCGGGACGGCTCATCCCAACGAATACGGCCACCAGGCTGTCGCGCGTCGGCTGGCCGAGAGCATAGCTGGAAACATGGTACAGTGGTCCGCACCGAACACGGTGCTGTTCGGCTTGGGTTCCCCGGACCTGACGACAGAGGCCGAGCTCGCGCTTGACAAGTACGCCGTGGAACTGATCAATATACTCGCCAAGAACCCGACCGCGATGATCGAGGTGGCGGGGTACACTGATGCGTCGGGAACGATCCAGACAAATCTGACCTTGTCATTAAACCGCGCGAACGCCGTGCTTGAATATTTAAAATTGAAAGGCGTTGACGAGTCCCGGCTTATAGCAAAAGGTTACGGCGAGGACTACCCGGTTGCAGTGAACGACCCGGCAACAGAGCAACAGGAATTGAACCGCAGGGTGGAACTCCACGTCCAGTATGAAACATCGCCGACGCTGTGGAGCGTGCTGTTTGAAACCGGCCAACCCACATTGACGGAAGCCGGCATGCGAGCGCTCGACCAGTACGCTGTAGTGCTGACCAAGATACTTGAAAAGTACCCCATCGTCGAAGGCAACCCTCAGGCGGTCATCAAGGTGGCGGGGTATACCGATGCGGAAGGAACGAACGAGGCCAATATGACCTTGTCGTTAAACCGCGCGAATGCCGTACGAGACTACCTGATCACGAAAGGCATCAATGGCCAGCAGATAACCGCAGTTGGTTATGGGGAGTCCTGCCCGGTCGTTCCGAATGACCCTGTTACCGAACAGCAGTCGTTGAATCGCCGCGTGGAACTGTCTATTGACTACAAGACAACGGATGCGCGAGCGTACGGGAACGTCCAGACCGAAGTGTCGGACGGACGCACTGAACTTAAAGAAGTGATCGGGGCATGGTACGCGGTTTTCAACGACACGCTGAATATTCTCAAACCTGATTCCCCAGTTTGGCGGGCCTTGACCCTTCCGGAAGGCGTAACGGGAAGCGCCATTCAAGACATTGCGGTCGATCCCTCTGAGTGGCGGACGGCCTATATCATCGACAATGCCAACGTGTACATGACGACCGATGCCGGGGTCACATGGCGCTCGGTCAGCAAATCTCTCGGCATGAGCTTAACTACCGTTGAGGTCTTCAAGGACAACGGCCATACGATCGTATTGGTTGGCGGAACGAGCGGGATATATAAGTCCATTGATCCGACCGGCAACAACGCGGTATGGTCCAACTACGGCTCTACGCCAACGCTGCCTGAAAAAGACTATTATCAGAACCAGAATCTCCCGGTCACAGACCTCCACTGGGATGGAGCCAGGGGTATCCTGCAGGCAACGACTGCCGACCTCCGTACGTGGACGATCTCGCCGAATTACACCATTCTGGGCCAGGGAGTAGGGTTAAATATTATAAGAGAAATAAAATTAGAGAGTTTGCTTTCAGCCGCTCAGAGAGCGGCCATTCTCAGCAGTTTTAATGCATTCCAGTATGCGTTCAAAGATATTCATAGCGCTGGCGCAGGAACCGTACTTGCTACCGCTCTGAGCGGCATCGGCGGCGCCAGCATCGGATCGGTCTTCGGGTTCAGTTCCACGATGGACGCGGCACTGTTCGACCCGTTGAAAGAGTACCTTGCACAGGACGACGCCTCCGTCGAGGGCCTGCAGGCCCTTCTTCTCAGCCTGGCCGATTTATATAATGTCGACGCCTCCCTGTCCCCTGACGGCTCCGTCCTGAATATCGACGTTGTCTACGATAAGACCAAAACGAAGGCCCTTGACCTCGCGGGCAGCGCCGATCTCCTGGGACTCACGTTTACCGGCGATGCCGATGTCAACTTCGATGTCAATGCCCATTTTGACCTCACCATGGGCATCGATTTTACGAAACCGACCGATTCGGGCGAGGCATTCTTCATCAACGTGCGGGACCTGTCCTTCGGGGCGAAGATCCACTCGGACATCAACAATCTGGGGGTGACCCTCGGCTCGTTCACCGCCGAGATCATCGACGGGACCCTGGATCTGGACGGCAAATTGTCCTTCGATTTCCAGGACCCGAACGAAGACGGCCGGCTCACGCTGGCTGAATTAAGCACCTATGGATTGTTCAGCCAGCTCGTGGACATCCGGAAGGAGGGCACGCTCGATGCGGTGTTGCCGCTCGCGGCAGAGATCGGCGATTTTTCTACGGCCGCCTTCGGCACCCCGGTCGTCAAAGCGCACAGCGACGATCTTTTCCACGGGCTTCCGGATATTACGATCGATGTCAAAATCAACGAGCAATTAAGAACCGCCATCCTCAATCTTCTGGAGTCCGTCGACACCAAGATCTCCACAAGGCTTGCGCAGGCGCAAACGGTGCTGAATACAGCGATACCGGGCATGGAACACACCGTTGACGGCGTTGATGTACCGACAACCTTTGGTTACCTGCTGGAGCAGAAAACAGGCGTCAATGCCGAAGAAATTCTGAATAACATTCTGAGTTTCAAGGACAAGGTATATGAGTATTTAACCGGTCCCGACGGTCTTCAGGCGACCATCAGCAGCCTTCTCGAAAAGCTCAATTACGCTCTGGCGTCCGCGACCAGTCTTTCCTTTGATACGGAAAAACAGGATTCATCGCACGGCAACTTTGTGAAGCAGAGCGCCCATGATGAACTGGGACTTGCCTATGATCTGCGCGGTTTTGATTTTCATGAGGCCGACCTCAGAGAAGCGAATCTTGCCGGCGTCAACCTTGCCGGCGCGGACCTGCACGGCGCCGATCTGCGCGGCGCGGACCTCACCGGCGCGAACCTCAGGGGCGCAAACCTGGAAGGAGCAAACCTGGAGGGCGTGATCCTGGACAACGCCTTCATGCTGGGAGCGGACCTCTCAAATGCGCGCATCAATTCAAGAACAAGCATTGACGGAATGCTCTATGACGCATCGACTGTCTGGATGGATGGAACGAGCGCGGCTTCTTCCGGTGAAGACATTCGACTCGATTACCTGCCCGCGTCACCCTGGATCGGCACGGCCCGGTACTTCGGGATGTTCGCAGCCAATACGGATTTCTCGGGCATCAATCTCTCCGGTTACGATCTTTCGGGCCTCTGGCTGATCGGGCTGAACCTGAGCAATGCCGATCTCTCCGGCGCCGACCTGAGGGGCACGTACCTCTATGGGGCCGATCTCACCGGCGTTGACCTGAGCAATGCGCTGGCTGCGGGCGCAGACTTCGGACATGCCGCTGCAACGGGAGCAGACCTCGGCGGCATGCTCTACGATGCGGCCACGAACTTCGCGGAAGCGACCATAGACGCTGCTTCAGCAAAAGAGCTTAAGGCCGGGGTGGGCCTTGCCGGCTACATTCTCAAGGGCTGGGATCTTTCCGGCCTCGATTTATCGGGAATCAGCTTTGCCGGATTGGATCTGAAGAATGTAAACCTCACCGGCGCTTTGAATGTCGATCTCAGCGGCGTGACCAGCCTCTATGGTGCAAACCTGAAGGGGATTGTCTTTGCTTCGGATATTGACAAGACAACGATGCTCAAGGGAATGGATCTCCGGCATGCCGATCTGTCCTGGCTCGACCTCACCGGTTTCGACCTCACCGATACCGATCTGCGCGGGGCGGTGCTCCGCGGCGCCAAACTTACGGACGCGACCCTGATCGGAACGCTGTTCCAGGGCGCAAAGCTGCTCGGTGCGGCTCTTTCCGGCGCCCGGGATCTGGCGATGAGCGTGTATGATTCCCTGACCAGCGGATTTGATTTTTCCGTTACCGGAGCTCGTGATGCGACCCTGCCGGGGACTGGTGCATCTCAATCCGGGCCGATGTTCAGGTTGAGCGGCGGGTTAAATGCAGCGGACAGGAGTCTCGAGCTCAAGCTTCTTGCCCACTTCGATCGCACCTTTGAAACAGACTTCGATTTTCAGTTGGGTTCGAGTGACGGCACAGGGCTTGGATTGGCCGGTGACGGCAACATCACTGCCGATTTCGGGATCGACCTGGATGTGCTGTTCGGAGTCAAGCTCGACAATATCATCAGTTCCAGCCCGACAGCTCCGGATCCGGACCAGATTTATGTCGAAGTCCATAAGATGCAGGTCAACGCCGACCTGAACGCCACTGATCTGAATATTGATGCGACGCTGGGGCCGGTCAGCACGATCGGTATTACCGGCGGTGAAATAGAGCTGGATCTGGGCATGGATCTCAAGCTCGTGGACGACACGGACGACGGCAGGACTACCGTGGCTGATTTTACCAGCGGCCAAGCTGACTTGACCGTGGACCCGCAGGGAAGTCTCTATGCGGACCTGCCGATCAATGTGGAAACATCTTTCGTAACCGCTGAAGTCGAGCTGATCGTAGAAAACGCCGACATTTTTGATGATTCCGTTAGTACGGACATCACGGGGAAAGGATGGATCAGGCTGCAAGACCTCGTCCTCGGCGACGTTCTCACCATTCTGCAGCCGACATTCACCTTCGACTCAACCGGAAAGGTCTTGAGCGTCAGCTCTACCTACGCATCGCTCAATTTGGGCGGCGCCTTCACGGCCTCTGTTTCTGACGGCGCAGATGCTGATGACCTGGCCTTGACCGGCACGTACAACTTTAACACGGATGCATTCTCCCTGAACGCGGACGAAGTTGATCTGGCGATCCCTGGTTTCATCACTGCCGAGGCAGAAGGAGTATCGATAAATTACGATCCCAATGCAGCGCCGGGCCAGGAGCTGGTTGGAATTGAAAACCTGAGCGTCATGATATTTGATAAGGCGGTTTCCATAGCACCCGTGCCGGTGCACGTGGAAGGTCAATCTGTATCAAGGGCACTGAGCATCAGGGATAATGGATTTACCCTCGGCGGAATTTCCAAATCATTCTCTGAAGTAAATCTCGGATCTTTTTTAAGTATCACGGACGCGAGCGTTTTTGCTGAACGCATCGACTATACGGAAGGCGGGGGCCTGACGGCAACAGTAGGCTTCACGGCATCTTCGGCCCGACTCGATATCCTCGGCGTCATGGGAATAGACATTACCGACTCTATGGATTCCGACACGTTCGCAATCGAAGGAGCATACGATATCGGGGCGGGGAAATTCGAACTGAGTCTCGATGAAGCGTCGATTAATGTGTTCGACGTGCTTACTGCAACGTCCGACAATATCGTGGTGACGTACGACCCGTCATTGCGCGGTCCGCAGAAAATTGCCATGATCCAGAACCTCATCGTCTCGATGCCGGACCTGTCCGATATCTTCGGCGATCTCACGGTCGAAGCATTGGAGATTTACACGGACGGAGCGTATGCAGTACAGGGACTCAAGCGCTATGACCTGTCCGATCCCGGGGCAATAGCCGAGCTCCTGCTGGCGCTGGCATTCCCGACCTTTGCCGGCGATGATGTCGTCACGCTGACCCAGTCAGGTAATATCCTTACGCTCAGCAGCCTCGACACATTCGACAATCAAACGATCGATTTGACCGATCCCCTGCTGGGGGACGTGACCATTAACCTGGGGGCCGGCGTCGACTCCTTAAGCGTTGTCGGAGCGCTCGACCTTGGAACAAAGAACCTGTTCCTGAATTCCGAAACAATTATCGCAGGCAGCGGCTCGAGCATAACGAGCTTGGGAAATATCAATCTTGAGGCGTATTCGCGGTTCAATATCAACCAGAGAGATATCATTGAAGTTTTGCGCAGTTTCGTTACTGTCAATGCCGGAACCTCGGTATCCCTTAATTATGAGACCCTCAAGCAGATCCTGTTTGGGACGTCAACTGCGCACATTGACCTCACCGGAGCTACCATAACCGGTGACGATGTCACGATCAGTGCTAACTCGATCGTTACCGGAATTTCCCGGCATTTTTTGCCGGTTGAGCTTCCTCCGGATATCGATCTGGATTTCCCGGGATTTGCCATGGCCCTCGCCATTGTCCAATCACGCGCTGAAGTGAGCACCAACGGCGCCTCCATCACCAGTTCCGGTGATCTGAAGATCCTGGCTGACTCGAACGTTGACGTTGGAGCGATCGCTGAAGCGGAGGGATCAGACGATACGAGTTACAACGCAACGTTTGCCTTCTCCTATCTCACCAGTAATGCCCTTGCGCTTGTCAACGGGGCCACAACCCTCGCGGTCGGCGGAACGCTGAACGTATCTGCACATAATGCGGTCTCCCTATCCACGTTCGCTGACGGGACGCCGGAAGATTCTTCAAGTTCCTTTGGCGGCAGCGTTGCGGTTTCGTATGTGGATGTGGAGACGAAAGCGCTTATCGAAGACTCGGCATTCCTCGCCTCGCAGCCGTCTGCAATTTCACTCAATGCATCGACGGATTTATCGGTAGATACCAAATCCATTGCGACCCCTGGTGGTTCCAGCGGCAACGGTGATGAAACGCAGTCGGAAATGCAGGATAGCGGCGGAAGCACCTCGGATGGAGATCTTCAGGTCGGGGCTGCCATTTCACTCAATTTCATAAACGCAGACACGTTGGCACAGATCGATTCGAGCAATACGATCGTTACGCCCGGATTATTGACCGTATCAGGACAGACTGATCTATCCGTTGGCGTAAAAGCCGATGGCTCAACACTCGGTATTATCACAAAAGGATCGTTTAGCGAGATAAACGGCATTGACGAAACTCAATCAAAGGAAATATGGGATCAGTTGTTCACAAAGGGGATTTTAGATGAACAGGGTCGCGTCAAGGATGGAGTAAACCTGAATGACGAGCAATTGGACCTGGGGCTGAGCCAGGAATATGAACCCTATAAGTCGGATATCCGGGACATTCTGCAGAAAGTAGATGAAGGTAGTGGCGACGGGGTTGGAGTCGGCGTTGCGATCAATAACGCAGACATATCAACAAAAGCTCTCATCAGCGGCAAGACTGATTCGGGCGGTGTGAAACTGAGTGCAGACACATCGGCCAAGGATGGAAAGAAAGCTTTCTTTGCCGAGGCTATTTCCGGAGCAGGCGCGAGTGAAGATGTCGGCGTGGCCGGTTCATTTGCCCTGAATACGGATGCCGTCAAAACGGAAGCTTTGATTTCGGGTACCGTCGTATGCGGAAATCAGGATCTGCTGGTAAGCGCCGAGAGCGGCATTTCCGCCGACACATCGGCGAGAGCAAAGACCGAAGGCTCGGGTGATGCTGCGGGAATCGGCGCTTCAGTTGCCCTGACCATCCTCGACAGCCTGACCCGGGCAGAGATCATGGACGGTGCGACGCTCTCGAACGCAAGAAATCTGTCGTTAACGGCAAGAACTGTTCCCCAGGTCACAACGGTCGCCGAAGCCGGGGCCGCCGGCGGCTCAACGACGATCGGCGGCGCGTTCGCGATCACGATCTCTGATTTTACGACCCGCTCCCGTGTCGGGTTATTTGCGGGGCCGACGAACCTGAGCGGAGTGCTGCTGGTCGAAGCCGCCCAGGACGGAGGCACGGTGAAGACCACGGCCGACGGCACGGCTACTGACGCGTCGAGCGTGGGAATCGGCGCTGCCGTTGCATTGACCATGGGCAAGGACTCGGTTGCAGCGCTCGTGGAGCGTCCCATTGTGGCAACAGGTACGGATGAATCCAAGGTATCCTCGCGGGTGGTCAGCCGCCGGGAGAGCATCGCCAAGGGGTCTGCAAAGGGGGCAGCGTCGGAAGAGGGTGACGGGGGGGATGCGAACAGTCAGATCGGGGATCAACGTACTTTAGGTGAAAGCAAATCCGGCACCGGGGGCAGTGATGCCGCTACACCGGATGCAAGTTCCAGTGACGGTGCGGTGGGTATCGGCGCTGCCGTTGGGGTAACGATCGCGGACATCAGCTCTGAGGCGATTATCCTGAGCGATGTGAGTGTCGGCGGCATGCTGACCGTGAAGTCGGGCGCGGATGCTGATGTCAACACCACGGCTGACGGGAGCGCGGTAGATACGTCTACGGGGATCGGGGTCGCGGTAGCGATAAATAACATCACCACGACCAGCGAAGCGGTCATCGGAGCCGGGAACTCGATCTCTGCCCAGGGGCTCACGCTGGAAGTCCTCATGCCCGAAGCGGGAGCAGTAAGCAGCTTCACCGCCCAGGCCACAAGCGGGGCCGGAGCCACAAACGTCGGAGTAGCCGGCTCATTTGCGTTAAACGATGTTGAAAACCGCAGAGAGGCGGTGATCAGGTCCGGCGCGACAGTCGCTGCCGGTTCCGGAGATGTAAGGATTGCCGCAGTAAACAATTCGATGAACATTGCTACGGCAACGTCCAAAGCGGAGAGCGAAGACAGTGTCGGTGTGGGGGCTTCGATCACGATAGACAACGTCACGAACATCACCCGGGCTGAGATCGAGGGGAACGCAAGCCTGACCGGAGCGCATAATGTTCTGCTGAGCGCCGCGTCTTCACATGCGATGAGTACAACGGTTAAGGCCGGCTCGGCAGGGTCCGTTGCCGTAAGTCCCGCCGTGGCCATTTCACTGTCGGAAAATATAACCACGGCGAACGTGGGACCTGCCGTTTCGGCGGGTCCTTTGATCCTGACGGGGAACCTTGAAGTCACGGCAACCCACACGGGCGCCGTTCAAACGATTGCAGACGCCATTTCGGCAGGAAGCGGGGTTTCGGTCGGTGTTGCGGTAGCCATAACAGGGGCGGATGATACCGCGACGGTTATGGTTGCGAGGGACATTATCGCCGATGGCGCGGTACGCATAGCAGCCCAGTCCACGGCAGCAAGCAGCACCTCGGCCATTGCCGCCGCCAACGGTGCAAATCCCCTTGGAAATAATGCTGATCAAGAGACATCCAAGCAGAACGCATTGACACAGGGAGAAATCGATATTCCATCGGCACAGACCGAGGACGGATCGGTTGCTGTAGCTGCTGCGATCGGAATAAATCTGGCGGACAACATGTCCCGGGCCGTGCTTGCCGGAGATATCGTGGCCGGAGGATCCCTTACCGTCAGTTCATTAAACCATACGGATGCTTCTGCTGATGCAGACGGCAGAGGCGTGGCTAAATCCGAGGTCGGCGTGGGCGCTGCGGTAGCAATCAACAGGGCTGATGTTATCGACGAGGCCTCCATCACCGGTGATGCTCAAGTATCCGCCCAGGGTCTGAAGCTGGATTCTGTGATGGTTAGTTCGCAGAGCACTGGCACTTTCCGTGCTGAGGCGATCGGGGGCGCCGGGGCTACGAACGTAGGAGTGGCGGCTTCTGTCGCAATCAACAACATTTCCAAAACAGTCGACGCGCACATATCTGATCAGATGCTTGATGTCGAGAATTCAATTCAGGTAAGCGCAGATAATCAGTCGACGATCGAGTCGCTGGCAGGCGGCATTGCTCTCTCTACTGGCGACGCCTCGATCGGAGCCGCGGTCGCGATCAATCGCGTGAACGAAAGTGTGCAGTCATACATTGGGGATCATTCCACGATTATGTCTGAAACCGGGGACGTGCTCCTGGGCGCGACAACCGCTTCAAACATCCGATCAGTTACGCTTGGAGGTGCCGGAGCCGACACCTTTGCGCTCGGCGGATCGGTTTCAATCAATAGGGTATCGGAGACGGTCAATGCGTACATAGGGTCAGGGTCAAGCGTTATCACGACGGGTCTTGTTCATTTGACGGCGCTGGATAGCGGCTCAATCATTAAGGCGCTGTCAGGCGGAGCGGCAGGCGCGAGCTCCGTTGCGATCGGCGCTGCAGTAGGAACCAATGAAATCAATAATACGATCCTTGCGTTTATTGCCGGATCGGTCGTGTCCGGGTCAGCGGTTTCGATCGATGCCGCATCTGATTCTATCATAAAAACGCAGACGTTCGGCGCATCCGGAGCCGGCGACGTTCAAGTCAGTGGATCGGTTTCGCTGAACAAAATCTCGAACGTGATCATGGCAAGCATTACCGGATCCAATCTGTCGCTCACGGGACCGGTCGCTATTTCGGCAGTTGATAATTCCATGATTGACGCGCTGGCAGGCGCAGTAGGGGGCGCGGGGACGGTTGCCGTCGACGCTGCCGTTGCAACCAATGACATTAACAGCACCCTAATGGCGTTCATTGACGGCTCAGTGGTGACCGGGTCCACGGTTTCGTTTGATGCCGCATCTCACGCTACAATAGAAAGCCTTACGCTCGGCGTTGCCGGAGCGGGCACAGTTGCTGCCGGCGCAGCGATTTCGCTGAACAAGATCTCGAACACGATCGTGGCAGGCATTCGGAACGGATCTTATCTGACGGCGACGGGGCAGGTCAATGTTTCGGCGGCTGACGATTCTACAATCGAGGCTCAAGCAGCCGGGATTTTCGTTGCCGGAACTGTTTCAGTCGGAGCGGGAGTAGCCACGAATGATATAAACGGCACTGTTTCAGCAATCATCAGCGGATCAACCGTGACCGGTACGGATATCGCGGTTGAAGCCCTGAGTGATTCGATAATCGACGTGAGCGCCTATGGCGCCGGCGGTGCAGGCACGGTCGCGGTCGCAGGGTCGGTGTCGCTCAATGACATCAGCAATGCCGCTGATGCTCATATTGAGAGCAATGCTCACGTGAACGCATCGGGTCAGATCAGCGTAGCAGCCGTGAATAATGCGAACATTGATGCGAACGCGGGCGGACTCGGAGTAGCGGGAGTGGCTGCCGTCGGCGCATCGGTCTCAACAAACGACATTGATAATGCAACACGGGCCTATGTCGATGGTTCCACGGTCAATTCATCCGCAGGCACGATTGAGGTTACGGCTGCCTCGAATGCGACCATCAGTGCTCTCACGATCGGCGCAGCCGGGGCCATAACGTTTGCCGCCGGCGGGTCGGTCTCATTAAACGAGATATCCAATATCCTGGACGCGCATATTACAAACAACGCAATAGTGAACGCTTCCGGTCAGATCAGCGTGCTGACAGTGGACAGATCCACGATCGATGCGAATGCGGGCGGATTTGGAATAGCCGCCGTCGCCGCCGTCGGTGCATCCATAGCAACAAACGACATTGATAATTTAACCTGGGCGTATATTGACGGCTCGACCGTGACCTCATCCGGAGGCACGGTGAATATCGCCGCGGCGTCTTCATCCTCGGTTGACGCGGAGACGCTCGGCGGGGCCGGCGCGATTTATGTCGCGGGCGGTGCTGCCGTATCGACGGTCGATATAAACAACATCATAGATGCCAGCATTTCCGGCAGTCACGTCAATGCCGGAGGTGATATAAAAATCAAGACTGATTCGTTGATCACCGTTAATAATACGGCGGGGGGCCTGGGCTTGGCAATCGTCGGGATTGGCGCCGGCATCGCCAAGAACACCATTCATGTCGCGGCAAATGCCTCGGTCGGGACCGGCTCGGTCCTGGATGCGGGCGGAAATATTGAAATCACGGCAAGCAGTCTTGCGAATGACGAAGTCAATGCGCTTGCGGGCGCAGGCGGGATAGTCGGGCTGGAAGCATCTATTGCAACGGTGGTTTCCGATATCGACACGAGCGCCTCGCTTGATTCCTATGCTGTTATCACTAACGCGCGTAATATCGTCATTGCCGCCACGTCGGCTTCTGTGCAGTCGGTGGACGCCGATGGTGCGGCAATCGGAGGTGCAACGGTCGGGCTGACCAAGGCGGATGCTTCGGAAACCGGAACAACGCAGGCCTTTGTAGGGAGCGGGGCAGTCATCGGCGATGCTCTCGATTCGGCAAAACAAGTCGATGCTCTGACGATAACGGCGAAATCAGACAATTTGGTCTCGGCCCATTCTACGGCAAGCTCGTTAGGAGTGATTTCAGGCCAGGGATCGGTGGCGAACGCCGATCTTTCCCCGGCTGTACAGGCATACATTGACGGCAACTCATCAGTTTTGACAAACAACGGCATCACACTGCAGTCGCTGGTTACCACGGACGCTGAAGCGGTTTCGGGCATAGATGCCGTCGGAGTAGGTGCTTTTATCGGCTCAGCTCCGGCCACGGCAACGGTTCATCCCGATATCGACACGGAAATTCGGAGCGGCGCTTCTGTACGCAGCGTGGCGGGAGATGTCGCTCTGCTCTCCGCCCACAATTACGATCCTCTCTCCGGGGCGTTCCTGCCCGGTCTGGGAGCAACGGCCTCCACGGACCTCGATACATTTTCAGCGGGCGTGAACATTACGCCGACCGATATCAGTGCCAAAGCGCTTGCAGATGTTAATGCGCAAATCGGCGAAGCCGCAAACGTTACTGCGGCAGCCGGCAATGTTACCGTCGAATCCCGGTCCAGCAACTTTGCCGATGCCAGGATAGAGAGCACCGGCGGTGCTTCGGTAAACGTGCAAATTGCCAATCCCACGGCCGAAGCCAGTGGGACCACGACAGCCGGCGTGCTTGGCTCTGTTAGCGGCAGTAATAATGGAGCAGGTGCCGTCGATGTAATTGTGACGGCCCAGGCGTCGGACATCGCGACAGCAGGAGCCGAGTCAAAAGGCGGCGGGCTTGTGCAGATCGGCACCTCCGATGTTCGAGCGAAGGCAGCCCCCATAGTTAAGGCGGAAGCCGGCGGGGTGATCAAGGCAGGCGATGAAGTGACGGTCCAGGCGGTATCGGCCTCTGATGCCGATGCGGCGTCCCGGAGCAGGTCGGCCGGGCTGGTCGACATTGGTTCTCTCCACGCCGATTCCAGCGCTACGCCGGTCGTGAGCGCGGAGATCGCGGCAGGGGCTGTCATTGAAGTCGGCAATACGCTTACGCTCAGCGCTCTCCATGGGCAGCAGCCTTCGGAGTTGTCGGACGGCACGTTCGATTCGGCCAGTCAGGTAAATGCGGGGACCGATACCATAACCTTCAGCGGCCGTCATGGCTTGCTGACAGGAGATACCATAACCTATGACGCATCCGATCTTGCGCCGATCGGAGGCCTTGCCGATGGCCGCGAGTATGGGGTCATCTTTGTGACCGAGAACGCGGTGCAGCTCGGGACCATGTTCGAATCAGGGAGTATGGATTCATCGGCCATTGATCTCAACAGCGATACGATCACCTTTGCCGGCGCCCGGAGTCTCGAGGACGGCGATGTAGTCTTCTATACTACGGGCAGCGAGTTTAACGTTGGCGGCCTGGTTAGCGGCAACAAATACCGTATCCACAAGATTGCTGACGACACGATCAAGCTTGTCGATGTGAACAATGTTCCGGCCGACGCGAAGTCCCTGACCGGCGAGGCTATCTCGGACAACACGATCACGATCGCAGACCACGGGTTCGTGAACGGACAGGTGGTAACGTATCATGCGCCGTCTGCCACGGAATTCAACAGCACCGGTGTTGATGTTGCGGGAGGGGCTACTGATCCGCTAACCGGTGCAGACAACAATAATATCTACCTCGGCGAGGGTCATGGTTTCCAGTCCGGCGATGAAGTGATCTATACCGCGAGCGATCCCGGCCCCGCCGTCGGCGGTTTGATCAGCGGCCAACGGTACTTCATAATTTTTGATTCAACCAAACCTGATCAGATTCAGTTGGCAGACAGTCTGGCGCATGCCGTCGGCAGCGACAACGGGACTCCGCAGGACGCCAGTGACGACATCGCAATCACTCCCCTATTATTGAGTCCCTCAAAAACAGATACGGATGCTTCGATTATCCACACGTTCCGGAAGGTGAGCGATCAGGCGGTCGGCGGACTGGTGGACGGCGTGACCTACTATGTGGCGAATGCCACGGAAGATACGTTCCAGCTGGCGGACAACAGGGATAAAGCTTTGGACGGCACCGTCATTATCGTGCTCAACCCGATTGATCCGGTTTCAGGAAGCATGTTGACAGGTACGCACACGATCGGCACGGAAGGGGTCGATCTTACCAGCCTCGGCACAGACAGCCATAACCTGGTCATCGATATTACAAGCGCATCGACCGGCACACAGCGGTTCGACGGTGTTGGCGGCGCCCGGGCCCTGGCAGGCGCTCCATCCGGAGACGGCATTGTCACCGCATCCTCGAGCGGCAGCAGCGGCGGCCTGATTCGGGTAAGCGGTGCGGACACGAACGCGAGTTCCACGCCTATTGTGAACACCTCCGTGGGAAGCAGCGCTGTCCTGACTGCCAATGATATCGTGATCAATGCCACAACGATCGGGAGCGCATCGGCTTCCTCGACCAATAGAGGCTTCGGGCTGGTCTCGATCGGTGATGCCGCCGCCGACGTTACGGTTACCACGGTGGGTAATGTTAATATCCAGAGCGAAGCGGTCCTGAAGGCAGCCCACGATGTGACCATCACTTCCCAAACGAGCGATTATGCTAGCGTGCTTGCACAGACGAATGGCGGCGGTCTCGTCAGCTTTGCCTCTTCCGATGCCGGCGAGACTGTGATCCATGACTCTCGTGTGATGTTCGGGCAGGGGGTCCATGTGGATGCCGGCAACCGGCTGCTGGCCGAGTCGGAGAGCGATCTCAATGCAAGTGCGAACGCCACCGCGGATGCTCGCGGGCTCGGGGCCGGCAGTGATGCCAAAGCCGAGGGACTCTATGCCGGTAATACGTCAATCACGGTCGGGGAAGATGCCGAGCTGACGGGGAAACTGGTCAATCTGAATGCGAAGGTGACGGGGATACAGGCGATTGTCGTCTCGCAAGCCCATTCCTCTGCCGTAATCGGCGATGCCGAATCCCAGGCGAGCGCGATAGAGTCCGATAATACGGATGTACTGCTGAGTCGGGGCGCTGTTATCACCGGCGACACGGTTGAACTCACGTCCGGTCACGAGAACGTCAGCATGATCTCGTTCTCCGGAGCAAGTGCCCACGGCCTTTACGGCAATGCAGACAGCAGTGCGGATACCATTTACGGGAGCAGCTCACAGATCCATACACAATCCGGGGCGGTGGTTGAAGCAGGCGATCTCCTGGTCGAGGCAACCCAGGAGGGTATCTCCACGTTCGGATTCGCGTCTGCCGGCAGCGGCAAGTTCGGCGATGACAGCAGCAGCTCATTGAACATGGCTGTACCCAAGCGCGAGATAGAATTCAATTCCGATATCGTGCTCCTCTGCCGCCCGGATCCCGAACTGCTGATCGACCAGGACAGCAGGATCATAGAGGCGGTCAATGTGACCGTGAACGGCGGGCTCGGCCAGGGCGATGTGATCACCGGACCGATCATATCGGTTGATGATATTACGAACGAAGCCGGAATCGGCCATGCACGGTTTGTGACGAACGCAGTGTCCGGACTGTATGCACCCGAGGGCGTTGTATCGGGCAGCGGCGGCACAGCCAGGGCGAGAACGACTTACGATGCCATCACGATAACAAACCTGTCGAATAAGGATCTGGTGATCAACAATATCGAACCGGCCAAGGCCACGGTATCTCCTTCGGTCGAGATCGATTCGCAGAAGGTTACCCTGGCGTTCAATATTGCGCACGACGTGGCGCCGACCGATATCGAGATCCGAAACGAGGGCTGGTCGGACATCGGCCTGAACGGCGTGATCGATAATCCCCTCGGAACTACTCACATTATCAATACTGATGGAAGCATACTGAACGGCGCGGATCTGCTGCCCGGTACCGGCAACGCCGGAATCGTGCGCTCCAACATCATTACTGCGGAGGCCTCCGGTTCGATCGGGACCGGCTCGAGCCGGATGAACATCGAGCTGGTAAACAGTTTCGACCCGTTAGCCGGTGAAAATATGCCTGCTTCGCTCACGGCCGACGCCGGATCGAACGTGTTCCTTGACCTGACCGGTCGTGTACGCAAGCCCGGGGTTTCCGATCCCATATTTGAGATCGATTCGATCCAGGCAGGCGGAGACATCGGCCTGCTGCTTGAGGCAGGCCTCGAGGACACCGGCGCCTCAGGCACGGCCGCAGGTATCATAGTGACGGTGAACGGAAGTTCAGGGGAATACTTCAATCACTTCAGGCCCGATTCGGATCCGCCTCAACCGTATCCGCTCGATCCGCGCATATACGCGGATCTCTCAGCAGCAACACCGTTCCCCGGCAGCACCTATAATTTCAAGGAGCTGGTTGCCGGCGGGAACATTGCCGTAGCGGCTTCGCACTCCGACCCTGCGGATCTGATCATTCATATGACCGGAATTACCGATCTGCTCGGCGACGGTCATATCGATGCGCTGACGAACGGCTCGATCGAACTTACAGAGCGGACCGGAGACATGTGGATCGGCACGATCATGTCTACTGCGGACGACGTGAAACTGACGGCCGCGGGGTCAATCCTCGACGTGGACGCAATGGACGGAGACAGCTCGTATGTCAAGGGCAACAGCATCACCCTGAGCGCCGGAACCGGCAGCATTGGGACGATCGCCAATTTCCTTGAGATCGACTCGTCGTACCAGGCAGAGGGGCTGGTGGACGCTATCGCTCATGACGGCGCTTTCATACACGAAATGCAGGGCGATCTGAACATCGGCGCGGTCGTTTCCCAGTATTCCGATGTGTTGCTGGTCACGCTGAGCGGCTCGATGCTGGATGCGGACGATGATGGCCTGGCTGACATCCAGGGCGCAAATATAGACCTGGTGGTCTCCGGCGGCGGCATCGGCACGCTCTCAAACGATGTTGAGATCTACGGAGCTGGCGTGGGCCAGGAGCAGAACACGCTCCAGATCGACTCGGCGGTGCCGGGCGTCGGGCGGTTATTCGTGGACGCGGACGGGAGTGTTTACCTCGGCGAGGTCAGTGCCGCACTGAATGTGCTCGAGGTAACTTCGGAGCAGGGCGAAGTACGCCTGACGGTGAACGACTCGGCGCGTGAGCATGAAGACCTGAACCTGATCAGGAGCGGCCAGACGCAGCTCGGCCAGACGATCTCCTACGGCATCATCGCTGCACCCGGGGCTGTCGCAGTGTGGGCCGGCGACGATGTGAACCTGCCGGAAAACACACTGATTGTGAGCGATACGTCCATACTCGCGCGCGGCGATTCCCAGGCTACTGATCCCGATACGGAGGGCACCACCATTGACATTCGGGGCGAACTGTGGGCGCCGAACGTAGAGATCGCGGGCGGCAAGAATGTTGACTTCCTGCAGATCAACAATCCGGACGGCATCAATGCCGAGGGCGCTACATTGTTGAGCGGCAACGAATCGGACGACCGGCTGTTTGTGCGCGCGGTTGCAGGCCCTCTCACACTGAAGGGCGATGCCGGAGCGGACCGGTACTACGTCTCGAGCAACGCCAACAAGGCGCTCTTTACGGTTAACGGCGTATACGATGATACTACCGCGCCGCATGACCGGCTGAGCGGGAATCTGACAAAACTCGGCGGGCTGGTCATCGAAACCGGCGCTGGCGGCAACGGGGGTACGCGCGACGCTATCTACCTCAGCTCGGACGCCGCCACCGAAGGTCTGAGCGGAATACTGGACAACAACACGGTTTCTGGACTGGGCATGACCGGGGCTCTTACATACAGCTCGGAATCAGGCACGGCATTGATCATTGAACTCGGGAGCGGCGATGACGCGACGCAGGTCAAGGGAGTCGCTTCGAACGTGGTTGCGTATATTCACGGCGGAGCGGGCAACGACACGGTAAATGCGGGCAATGACGCAGGCCAGTTAACCGGCATCAGCGGCATAGTCGGATTCTATGGTGAGGGCGGGGCGGATACGCTGAACGTTTATGGCGACGCATCGACCCAAACCGGCCAGCTTACGGCTATCGGCATCACCGGCACGGGTATGGGCCCCAACCAGCAGGTGAGCGTGCACAATGATGTGTTCGGTGCCGGGTACAACCTGGACGATCCGTCCTGGCCGGGTGCAATCTATTACGCCACCCGCACGATTATGGACGGTGTCGAAACCATTTCCAGCACGGTCGAGACAATTAACGTATTACTCGGATCCGGCAACGACGCCTTCAACGTGGACAGCGCCTACGGCTACGGCACCACATACGTTCACGGCGGCGCCGGCAAGGATACGATCACCGTCGGCTCCACAGAGACCGGGCTGCATCCTGACTCCTTGCGGCGGGTGGACTTTATTGCGGGCGAGCTGCACCTCAACGGCGGCGCCGATCTGGACACCATCCTGGTGGACGATTCGGGCGACGACAACGCGAACATTGGCGCCTACGTCGGGAACGCAGTGACCGGCCTCGACATGGCCGGCACGGTCATTTTCGACGCACCGGACAACCTCAGCATCCAGCTCGGCGCGCAGGACGATACCTTCTATGTCCCGGCAACCAACGCCGACTTGATCACCACGCTCAATTCCGGAGGCGGCTTCGACAGGGTTTACATCGGTACGATCGCTGGCAGCGAGTCACAGGGCTCGCTCAACGCCATCCAGGGCGCCTTCTTCATCGACGGCGATGGGCCTGAGGCCAGGGACGAACTGTACTTGAACGACCAGAGCGACATGGCAGGGCAGACGTTCGGCATCAGCAATGAGCTTGAACCGATCGTGAAGCTGGAAGACGGGAGGCTTTGGCGGTTCGACACCACGACCGTGGAGCGCAGCAACATGGCCAATATCTTCTACCGGCGCATGGAGACCGTGGTAGTGAATGCCGGACAGGCTGATGATACCATCAACCTGCGGGGCACCCACCGGGAGCAGGACACGCTGGGCGGCAAAAACTCCACCTTCACCATCAACGCAGGAAGCGGCGACGACACGATCAACCTCGGCGATCCGGTAAACGGAGGATATTCTTTGGCCGGTTTCGGCATTGAAACCGGTCTGCCCACGGCGGACGGCATACGAGGCATCCCCGTGATGATCAACGGGCAGGACGGCTACGATGCAGTGCAGTTCAGCGATTCGGCCAGCACGGTCGATACCGATATGGCTTTTGCCAAGAAGACATTCGCCGAGATCTTCCCGTCCGATCCGCCGACAATTCCCGCAACCGCCGACCCCGACTGGCTGGATCTGTTTAGGAGCGTCTTCGGCGCCGACCCCGAGACATTCGGCTATACCACCGTGGTGTTGGCCGAGTCAGGGACCAAACGGCCGCTCAACGTCAATGCGCTCGGCAGCGAGCACCTGAAGGTGTCTCTCGGAAGCGGCGACGATGTGGCCCAGATCACCAGCGGAGTTTATGACGTTGACTTGACGGTTTACGGGGGCGCGGGTTCCGACACCTTCAACGTGGAGAACGGGGTGGACAACCGCGGCTACAGCGTCACCCTGAACGGCGAAGACGGCGATGACGCGCTGTTCGGCCAGTTCGCGGACGGCGCTCCGAATGGCACCGTGTCCGCCACCTTCAACGGCGGCCCGAACGACGGCGAAGGAGACGTGCTCCGCATCGCCGGCGACGGCGTGGCTACCGGCACCTACACCCCGAGCAGCACCACCGCGCGTGCAGGAGAGGTCACGGTCCGCGGCAACGTGTTCGACTTTACCGGCGTAGAACCGCTGGTCGTACACGGCCTGTCGGACTTCGATGTTCTCACCCCTGACGATGCTGCAAGCCTGGCAGTAGACAGCGTCAACGTGGCGGATCTGAACCTGGACAACCTTGTGCTCCATATGCTCACAGTGGAAGGCGTGGTCACGTGGACGCAGCAGACAAAGCTGGTCACGCTGGACACCTTCGAAACCAAGCACATGGGCAACGTTTCCGACATCAGCGGCGACACCCTGGTGGTCGGAGCGGAACTGGAAGGCTCAAGCAGCGGCGTGGTGTATGTCCATACATGGAACGGGAGCACGTGGGTCGAGCAGGCGAAGGTGTATGCGAGCGACCGCAGCAGCGGCGGAGGCAAGGGCTTCGGCAGCTCGGTTTCAATCGACGGCGATCTGCTCATCGTGGGCGCCCCGGAAGACAACACCTTCGGCACTGATTCCGGGGCCGCTTACATCTTCGTCCGCAGCAACGGCGCCTGGCAGCAGGAGGCCAAGCTCAAGGCGAGTGACGGCTCCGCGGGCGCCACCTTCGGACAATCGGTAGCGATCAGCGGCTCAACTGCATACGTCGGATCGGCGGGCGAAACCACCGATGCCGCTTATGTATTTGTGCGAACCGGCACAGACTGGAGTCAGCAGGCAAAGATCACGCGCAGCGGCGATACTACCAGCGACTTTGGCGTAGCAGTCACCCTATCCGGCAACACTGCCGTAGTCGGCGCTCCCTTGACCGGTACCACGGATGTCGGCGCCGCGTATGTCTACACCCGCAAGGGCTCGGTCTGGAGCGAATCTGCGGTCCTGACGCCGTCGCAACCGGATCCGGGCGAACATTTCGGTGCCGCCTTGGACATGACGTCCGGCAGCATTGTCGTTGGCTCCCCGTTGTGGGACAACCCGAAGGACGCGGGGCAGATGGAATACGCCGACCACGGACGTGCTTTTGTATTCGAGGGCAGCGGCAATACCTGGACACGGGTCGCGCGCCTTACCGCCGACGGCGGCTTGCCCGAGGCGGAAGCGGAGCTCGAGGGCAAACCCGGAGATTACTTCGGATCGGCAGTTGCGATCGACGGTAATTTTGTTGCGGTTGGCGCGCCGGGCTTCAACGGACCTGCGCTCGACACGGGTGCTGCTTACGTCTTTTTCCGGCTACCCGATATGGGCTCAGGCACGGGCGCGAGTTGGACCCGCTCCAGCGGTGAGGATGGCGCAGGAAAATTGGTCGCAGCAGATCCGGCCGGAGCAGATGCGCCTTCCGGCGCGCCTCTGGCGGACCACTTCGGCACGAGTGTGGCAATCGGCAACGGCCGCATCGTGGTCGGAATGCCTGGCTACAACGAGACTGCAGGCATGGATATTATCCGCGCAGATATCGGAGCGCTGCGCACCTACTCCACGGACAACGCGCTGCCATCCGGCTCCACGTCAATGTGGGCGGAAGTCCTGAAGGACCCGATTGACCAACTCAATGTTACTCCGAGCGAAAATTCACGCTACGGCTCGGTAACGTACTACGACCCGGCTTCGCGCATGCTGTTCGTGGGCGACCCGGGCCAAAACGTCGTTTACACGTACGTGAACGAGGGCCTGTACTGGAGGCCGGTCGAGACCCTTATCGGCGGAGACGGATTCGGTAGCGACATGGACCTCGACGGCGACCGGCTGATCATCGGTGCGCCCGGTGAAAACGCGGCGTATATCTTCACGCGCAGTCAAGAGACCTGGAGCCAGGAACAGATACTGACTGGTTTAGGCGGATTCGGTACATCGGTGGCCATCAGCGGCAACAAGATCGTCGTCGGCATGCCTGCTGCAGCAGGAACCTACTATTCGATCAATCAGCCCGATGTCGGCTACAACCTGGACCTTAGAACACCGGGCGGGGCGGTCGTCTACAGCTTTGACGGCAGTTCCTGGTATCAGGACCGGCTACTGATGCCGGACGATACTGCATTGCCTAATGATACCTCCTATACGCAAACTTACATCCCTGATATCGAGGGCTGGAGTCAGGTCTATATCCCGGATAAGGGCTGGTTCGCTCCGGGTGGTCATGCGATATCAGGGACCCACGGGGCACTCGTAACACTTTCGCCGTGGACGATGATGGCTTATATCGACAATATATGGTGGCCTGAAGCCCAGAAGTGGGGAGTTCTGATCAACGACACTGCAGAGACCGTTCAAAAAGCTTTGCCGAGTACCAGCATACAGTACATGATCGTGGGAACGACCCAAAACATGTCATCATCGACGTATGCAAAACTTGGAGGGTACCCTTCGAAGTCTTTGCTTGGAAGAACAGCGGGAGGAATTATCAGCTTTGGTCCATACACCGATATTTACACTCCGCAGTGGATATACAGTGAAAGCTGGGGATGCTACTATAACGGTTATCCCTACGAAATCGGGCCAAACACAGTCACCATGACCCTCGGTTTCTACGCTCCCGGAGGAGGAGACCACGATTGGCCGGATTACAATGCCGCATGGAATTACGGCGGAGAAACATATCGGTCACAGGTCTGGCCGATGAATTTAGTCGTGGGGGTCGCGGTCGCAAGCACTTTACCGAATACTCTATTCGACATCTTTGACAATGAGTTTAACGGTCTGGAGGGAGCCCAGTGGGGTTCAGCCGTTGATATCATCGGCAACACCGTGTACGTAGGCGCCCAGGGCACGTTAGACACCGGACGAACCGCTGTCTACAACCTCGCGGAAAGCGATTTCTCGCACTGGTCCGCCACGATCGGGGGCGTGACCGATACGCCCCTCAGGAGCACTGCATATTTCGAAGGCGCCCTCGGCGGCAATCTTGGCGCAGAACTCGCAGCTCTCAGCGGCGAAGGCTTCTATGCCGGTGACCCGGGCAGAAATATTGTGCGGGAGTACTATAAATCCGGCACGGGCTGGAGTGAGGGCGTAACGATCAGCGCGCCGCCGGCCGGCTCCCGGTTCGGCGGGGATGAATCCGTCGAGGTATACGCGAACCGCAGACTGATTGGGGCAATGGGTGATGTGGGCGCCGCCTATCTGTATGATTCCAGCGGGACGACCCTGCTCGAGACCTACCAGCCGTATGTGTACGACACCGATCCTAATGTCCTTGCAATGCGGCTCGATGACAATGGAAACCTGCACTTCGGCTCCGGTGTTCAATTGATCAGTGAAGGATTCACGCTCGTCGGGACGGCGAACGAGACGACTGATCGCAATCAGCTCTACAATTACCGGCAGCGGGGGCCGGCGTGGATGCCGATCGGGGATCTGCTCGTGCCCGAAGTCGTGCGTACGAGCGAGACCGGCTCGAGTGTCGCAATCGACGGCGATACGGCCGTGATTGCGGCTCGCGACTACGACAACCGAGGCGCTGTCTTCGTCTTTGCTCATGACGGCAAGGTAAAGGACGGCGACAGCACGGATTACTGGTCGTTGCAGGCCACTATCCAGGCATACGATATACAAAGAAACGATCAGTTCGGGTACAGCGTTGATTTGAGCGGAGATTCCTTGATCGTAGGAGCACCGGGCAAGTCGGACGGCGCCGGCGCAGTCTATCTCTTCCAAAGGCTCGGAACGTCGTGGACGCAGAAAGCGGAGTTCCTGGGAGGTGCCGGCGAACGTTTGGGCAACGACGTTGCTGTGTACGGCGCCAGCGCAATTGCAGGTGCTCCGGGCGCGAATACCGTGTATTTCTATGATAATGCCGGAGCTTCGTGGACGCAGGAGCAGACTATCACCGCTGAAGTCAGCCTGGTCGGCGATTTCGGCAGTTCCGTCGGAATGGACCGGGACACTGCCGTAGTCGGAGCGCCGACCGCTGCAGACCAGACGGGCGCAGTGCAGATTTATGAGAACTTGGAAGGCTCTTGGGTGGCCCAACAGATGCTTGCCGCTTCCGACGGAATCAGCGGCGACCTTTTTGGTTCGGCAATGGACATAAGCGGCGATATCGTAGTGATCGGCGCTCCGAACCGGGAGAATGAAAAAGGCGCGGTCTATACATATCATCGCTCCGGCACGACCTGGTCGAACGAAAAGATGCTCGCGCTTGAATCGGCCGATGATGACGATTTCTTCGGCGTAGCAGTGGCGATTGATGGCACAGAACTGGTTATAGGAGCATACGGTCGCGCCCGCTCATTCGGGGACGATGAAGGTGAAGCCTATGTCTACCGGTTCACGAACGGTGATTGGGAGATGGAAACGCCCATCGAGCCATTGTCCGCATCGGACGGATTTGCCGGCGATAATGTCGGGTTCGCGGTAGCTGTCAGCGGCTCCCATGCCATTATCGGGGCGCCGCAGATCAACGGCCGCTCTGCATATGTGCCGGGCGCAATCGATACCGACGGTTCCGGGTATGCATTCATCCGCAAAATCTCGCGGCCGACGATCGTAACCGTGCCTGAAAATCAGGAAGAGCTTATCGCCCGGGCGAAGGCAAACACGGTCACCGGCTCGATCGGCAGCGTGCAGACGGCGGACCTGATACTCTTCGACATCGCCGATATCACTCTTACAACCGGCGCAGCAGATGATGAGATCACGATCAATGCTGCCGGCGTGACCGCCTTCGGTCTCCGGAACTTCACGGTGAATATGGGGGCAGGAGATGACACGTTGACCATCCTGTCGGACCAGCTCACGCCGCCGGCTGTCGGCGAGTTCATACCCGTCGGCGACATGGGCGACGCCAAGCCGGGGGATCCCCTGCCGCCGGGCTTTACGTATGAAGAGGTCACCGGGGCCTTCACTTACAACGCCGGCGCGGGCGATAATATGCTGCGCGCTCTGGCCGACACCGACTGGACACTCGATCTTGCCTCGCTGACCGCCGGAAACAACGAACATATCCTCTTCTCGAACGTGCAAAATACCGAGATAACGGGCGGCGCCGGTAAGAACAGGATCACGATCATCGAATCGAATGGCAGCGTAACACTGGACGGCGGCGAAAACTCGGACGAGTTCATCATTTACGATGAAAGCCTGGATGGGATCGCAGCGGCGGACACCGGCGTCACGGGACTGGACACGTTGACTGTCCTCGGAACTTCAGACAGCGATTCCTTCCTGGTCAGCCCTAATGCGGTGCGTCTGAAAGACGAGTCACTCGACTACAGCGGCATCGAGGTCCTTCGCCTTGCGGGGGACGACGGTAATGACACGTTCGAGGTCGAGGACAGCAGCGCCGAAATTGTTGAGCTGGATGGAGAGAGGGGCTCGGACATTTACCAGGTCTATCTCGGAACATCAGGCAGCACCGTGTATCTTCATGACACCGGTCCGCTCCCTTCTCCCGGTCAGGATATTGATCGGTTGTATGTGCCCTCGGACAGTATTCCAGCTGATAATCAGTACCTGGTGGGCAGCAAGACCGTAATCTACGATTCGACCATCGAGCTGACCCGGATCACCTCGACAACACCGGTCGTGACCGTATCCGGCAGCACGGGGACCGACACCATAACCCTGAACGGTTCGACGCTCTCTATAAACAGCGCCGAGCTCGACCTTGGCGGCGTGCTGGATCTGACCATCGACGGCCTGGGCGGAAATGACAGCTTCATCCTCCTGGATGTACCGGCATGGCTGGGCTCCTTGAAGATCATCGGCGGGAGTGGAAATGATACCATTTTCGGGACTGGCGACAATATCTGGACGATCACCGGTGTAGGAGAGGGAACTGTCAGCGGAGCCCAGGAGTTCACTTTCTCGGGAATCGAGAACCTGACCGGCGGCTCAGGCGCCGACCGGTTCGTGTTCGCGAACAACAACGCTCAGATCGCGGGCATCCTGAACGGCGACGGTGGCAATGACACGCTCGATTACTCGGGCCGAACGAACGGCGTGACCGTGGATTTGGGCAGCGGCACGGCAACGGCAACCGGAGGAATGAGCGGAATTGACGTGCTTGTAGGCAGCCAAGCTCAGGACACGATTATCGGGCCGGACAGCGGCAACGCGTGGAACATCACCGGCGCCAACGCCGGCGACATCAACGGGATATTCTCTTTCTCAGGCGTCGAGAACCTCACAGGCGGGACCGGATCCGACACCTTCCTGGTCTACAGCAGCGGCGCGGTTTCCGGGCTCATTAACGGCGGGAACGGCAGCAACACACTGGAGCTCAATTCAAGCGATAGCGATGACACGGTGCTGGTGAGTGATTCTGCAGTAACTCGCAACGGCGTGCAGACAACGTATCAGAATATTGAAACGCTCACCGTTAACACTCTCGGCGGTGTGGACACGATCACGGTCAGTCTCACCGCGAGCGGGGCCCCGTCCCGGGTCAATATCAATACCGGAGACGATGATGACGTGATCGCAGTCAATCTGTTTGCCGGTGTCTCGACCGAGATCAGTATCGACGGCGGCGCGCCTTCGGCGAGCGACTATTTGACGGTGTACGGCACGCCTGATGCGGACACGATAAGCATCGACGGGCTGACAATAGCCTTCGGTGCAATGAAAGTCACAATGGCGGGCATCGAGAACCTGACTATGGCTTCTGGTGAAGGGGACGATTCAATCAGCATTACCGGAGACACGACGAACGAAAGTGTTCATCTGCTGGGCGAAGGCGGAGATGACAGCATCAGTGTCATATATGAACTCACGACCGGAAGCCTGGTCGTGGACGGAGGTTCCGGAACCAACAATGCTCTCACTATTGATCTGACCGGTGCGGACGATACAGTGACGCTGGATGCCGACTCTGTCGAGATCGAGGGTGAAGTAGCTGTGCAGTACAGTAATTTTGCAGCAGTTACGCTTGATGCCTCGGATGGCGAAAACAGCGTCACCGTGCTCGACACCCATGCAGGCTCTGCGCAGCTGGATGCCGGTGCAGGAAACGATACCATTACTATCCAGCATACAAGCGGCACGCTGAATGTGAATGCCGGGGCGGGCGATGACATGGTCAATGTTCAGACGATCGGAGCGGCGGCGACCATAGACGGAGAAGACGGCGGAGATACCATCAGTGTGGGGAGTTCTGTTCTCGATATCCCCGGGACCGTGAACGGCATTAATGACTTGCTTGCGGTAAATGGCGGGAGCGGCAATGATGTCCTGAGCGTGGACGACACTGGTGACCCGGATGCGAACAGAGGGACAATTACTGCCACCACGGTCATCGGGCTCGGGATGCAAAACGGCATTTCATATAACACCTTAGAATACCTGTCTATCGGGCTCGGTTCCGGCAGCGATACGATCAATATTCAGTCAACGAGTGCTGTGACCGGTGTCTACACCGGGAGCGGCGACGACGCGGTGAATGTTGGAAGCTCAACCGGTGGCGGGACAGTCAATGGCATCAGCTCATGGCTCCTTGTGACCGGCGAGGAAGGGAACGACAGCCTGAACGTGGATGACGCCGGCGATCCGGATGCGAACAGCGGTACGTTAACTGCCACCGATCTCACCGGGCTTGGCATGCAGGTAGGCATTACGTATGGAGAATTCGAGACTCTGAACATCGGCCTCGGTTCCGGAAACGACGTATTTACGATCGAGAGCACTCATACCGGCACCACGCAGTTGAGCACCAATGCCGGTGACGACACGGTGAACGTACTGACCATAGCCGGAGGAACGACCATAAACACCGGCGATGGCACTGATGCAATCAATGTGCAGTCGATCGGCGCTGAAATGAGCGTTTACACAGGCAGCGGCGATGATAGTGTCAATGTTGGCAGTCTCGCTCCGGCAAACGGCGGGATCGTGAACGGGATCAATGCCCTGCTCACGATCAACGGCGAGGCCGGCATGGATACCCTGAACGTGGACGACACCGGTGATTCCGAAGCGAATACCGGCGCTCTTACTGCCGACACGATCACCGGCCTGGGGATGCAGGACGGTATTACCTATGAAACGTTTGAACACCTGAATATCGGCCTCGGCTCGGGCGGCGATACATTCAATATTCTGGCTGCGAGCGCAGCGACAACCATCAATGCCGGAAGCGGCGACGACACGATCAATGTCGGAAGCCTGGCTCCTGCAACAGGCGGGACCGTCAACGACATCAGTTCATTGCTCATGGTCAATGGCGAGGCCGGCAATGACAGCCTGAACGTCGACGATACCGGGGATACCGAGGCAAACACACTTATCCTGACGGCTGCGGCTATTACCGGACTCGGGATGCAGGATGGTATTACGTATGGAACGCTTGAACACCTGAATATCGGGCTCGGTTCAGGCGGTGATACCATCAACATCCGCTCGACCGGCGCGGCGACCACGGTCAACGCGGGCAGTGGTGATGACACGATCAATGTCGGAAGCCTGGGTCCTGCCACCGGCGGGACGGTAAACGTCATAAACGGTCTGCTCACCATCAACGGCCAGACAGGCGTCGATATCCTTAACGTCGACGATTCCGGAGATCAGGATGCCAACACAGGAACCCTGACTGCAACCTCCATTACCGGCCTCGGCATGGAGGGCGGGATCACGTACGGCACCGTAGAGACACTGGAACTGCTGCTCGGCAGCGGCAGTGATACGATGAACATCCGTTCGACCAGCGCAGCGACAACGATCAACGCCGGCAGCGGCGACGACACGATCAACGTCGGAAGCCTGGCGCCTGCAAGCGGCGGCACAGTCAACGGTATCAGCTCATTGCTCATAGTGAAGGGCGACGCAGGCAACGACAGCCTGAACGTGGATGATTCGGGAGACTTGGCAGCGAATATCGGCACCCTGACAGCCAGCACCATCACCGGCCTCGGCATGCAGACGGGAATTACCTATCAGACGTTCGAATCCCTGAACATCGGCCTTGGCTCGGGCAGCGATATCTTTACGATCGAGAGCACCCATGCAGGGATGACCGTGCTGAGCACCAATGCAGGCGATGATACCGTAAACGTGCTTACCACAGCCGGAGTAATGACGGTCAATACAGGTGATGATGACGATACGATAAACATCCGTTCGATTGACGCTGCCCTCACCGTCAACGCCGGAAGCGGCGATGATACGGTCAATGTCGGAAGCCTCGCACCTGACACCGGCGGTACGGTAAATGCAATCAATGCCCTGCTTACTGTCGACGGTGGAGCCGGCTATGATACCCTCTCTGTCGACGATTCCGGAGATACGGAAGCCAACATACTCTTCCTGACCGACGGCACCATCACCGGCCTGGGCATGAGCGACGGCATCGTGTACCGCAACATCGAGAACATCATCATCAACCTGGGCTCCGGGGACGACACCATCAACGTCCGCTCCACCCATGCAGGGACCTCCGTAACCATCAATGCCGGCGGAGGAAACGACACTGCCAATATCGGCAGCCTTGCCCCTGCCATATACGGCACGGTCAATGCCATAAGCGGCCCGCTCACCATCAACGGCCAGAGCGGTGTTGATACCATGAACATCGACGATGCCGGAGATGCCGATGCCAACACAGGTACGTTAACCGGCACCACCATCACCGGGCTGGGCATGCAGGGAGGGATCACCTACGGCACCATCGACATCCTGGAAATCCTGCTCGGGACCGGCAGTGATGCCTTTACGATCCAGAGCACGTTAACGCCTGATACCGCTGACAAGGGGATCACGGTCGTCCATGGCGGCGGCGGCGACGACCGCATTACGGTCACCGGAGGAGGCGGTTCCGCATCGCCGCTCGTGGTCTACGGCGACACTTCCCAAGACGGAAGCCGCTACAGCTTTATCAATCCGGGCAACGACACGATCGACGCCTCCGGTTCGACAGCAGGCGTGACGATCTACGGCGGCGTGGGCAACGACACCATCCGCGGCAGCCAGGCCGGGGACCACCTTGCCGGCGGCTCGGGCAATGACACGATCTCCGGCGAGAACGGCGATGACCATATCTACGGCGACTCCGGCTTCAACGTCGATCTTACGACCCGAACGCTCACCGTCGTCACAACAGAAACTGCCGGCAACGATGCCATTTCCGGCAACGGGGGCAATGACATTATCTTTGGCGACCACGGCATCATCACCCAGACCGAGGGCACCGTCCGGATCCTCACCACGGGCAATGTCCAGCGGATCGAGACCGCCGACGAATCAAGCGGTGCAGATGATACCGTGTCCGGAGGCGCCGGGAACGACAGTATGCTCGGCGGTCTCGGGGCCGACATTCTTTCCGGCAACGAAGGCAACGACATCGCCCTTGGCGATTTCGGCAATATATCTCTTGTTTCCGGTGTGGCGCAACAGATCACGACGAACCACGACAGCGAAGGCGGCAGCGATACCATCTACGGCGGAGAAAATGACGATATCCTTGTCGGCGGCGCATACGGCGACAACATCGACGGCAATGCCGGAGACGACCTCATCTTCGGCGACAATGTCAAGCTTGACCGCGGTCAGGATGCCACCGATCCGCGGTTCCGTACCCTGTCCGGCAGCGTGATCTATGATGCAAGCGGCATCGTCCAGGTAAGCAGTCAGGCCCAGGCCAACCCGCGTACTCCCGCATGGGCTGACTGGGACATCACACTCCTCGATCACAGTGCAGCCGACGAGGCCGCAGGCCTGAACAACTTCGGCAACGACTGCATCGCCGGAGGCGCAGACGACGATATGATCTTCGGTCAGCTTGGTGACGACACGATCCAGGGCGATGGATCGATCGACATAGCGGTTTCAGCGCAGCGAGATGCGGTAACGGGTCTTCTGATCGTGAACGCGTCACAGGAGAGTCCAACCGACGGCGACGACTACATCGAAGGCAACGGCGGCAACGACGTGATCTTTGGCAACCTGGGCCAGGACGACATCATCGGCGGCAGCTCCAGCCTGTTCAGCCTCGACACGCCTGACAAGCGGCCTGATGCTGAAGACACGATCTTTGGCGGCGCGGGAACGGACATCAACCGTAATAATCTTGGTGATACGGCTGCCAACGGTCATGCGAATGACAGCGACATGATCCTGGGAGACAACGGCAATATCTACCGCCTCGTTGGCACCAATGGAGCTTATCTCTCGTTCAACTATGACACCTACGACACGGAGAAGATCATCCCGCGGGCGGCAGAGCTTCTGGACTACACCCCCGGCGGGCCCGATTACGACGCAGCAAAGGCGGCCAATGACATCGGCGCAGCCGATGAGATTCACGGCGAGTCCGGAGACGACTTCATTTACAGTATGAAAGGCAATGATGTCCTCTTCGGCGAAGGCCAGGACGACGACATCATCGGCGGGTACGGCAATGACTGGATCTCCGGCGGCACGGGTGATGACGGTGTGCTGGGCGATGACGGCCGGATCTCTACCTCCCGCAACGGCACGGCCGAACAGCTGTACGGCATTGCTGCTGTTCCTGCCGGACAGACGCTCGACCAGTACATCTCCACTCCGGGCAAGATGCAGCAGGCCACGATCAATATCACGGGCCGGCTCAAGAAGAGCGTCAACCTCACGCCGTTCAACCTCGATCCGGGCACGGGAGCGCAGGACCCGCTCTTCGATCCGCAGCTTGCCGACGACATCATCTACGGCGGATGGGGCAATGACTTCCTGCACGGCGGGGCCGGTGATGACGCAATATCCGGCGCCGAGGCGCCGGCGGAATTCTACCAGGCCCCCGCGAACAGCGGCAACGCGCTCGGGTACAATGCAAACACCGGAGAATTTGCCGCCTATGACGAGTACAATCCGCTCAAGAAGATCAGCGGATTCCTGCTCAACTTCGACGAGAACGAAGGCGTCCTGCAGACGGGCGCCGGGACGATCGGCTCGCAGACCGGCGTTGCGGTCTACAGCGACGGCGACGACGCCATCTTTGGCGCCCTTGGCAATGACTGGATCGTGGGCGGCACGGGCAAAGACCATCTGTATGGCGGCTGGGGAGACGATCTTCTGAATGCCGACGACAACCTGGGGACCAACAACGGCCTGAACGACGCCCCGGATTCCCATCCGTCCTATGAAGACCTGGCCTACGGCGGGGCCGGCCGCGACGTCCTGATCGCCAACGCCGGCGGCGACCGGCTGATCGACTGGGCAGGAGAGTTCAACAGCTATATCGTTCCGTTCGCCCCCTTTGGCCTGGCCACGGTCAGCCGTACGCTCCAGCCGCAGCTTCCGGAGTTCCTGTACAAGCTGTCCGCAAGCGACGGTGCCGACCCCACTCGCGCGATTGATACGGGCTCCGATCCGCTCAGGAACGGCGAGCCTAACGGCGAGCTGGGCGTTGTGATCCAGAAAGACTTTGCCTGGAAGGACCAGACGGGCGCACCAGCCGACCCGCAGGCGGGCAACATCGCGGGCGGCAAGCGCGACGTGCTCCGGAGCGCCAGCTTCGACAACGGCGCCATGCAGGGCTTCTTCGTGGACAGCGGCGCCTGGACCGTCCAGAACGGCGTCCTCAAGGTCGCCGCGGACAGCCAGACCGGCGACGCCGTGAGCGTCTTCCACGTGGATGAATCGCTTCCGAGCTACTATGAGGTCCTTGCCACGGTGAATGCGGAGAAACCGGTGGGAGGCGCGAAGGCCAACGCCTACCTGATCTTCGACTACTACAGCCCCACGGACTTCAAGTTCGCCGGCATCAACGTAGCCACGAACAAGTTCGAGATGGGCGAGCGGACCGCCTCAGGCTGGTACGTCAACGTCCAGGCGCCGCTCCAGGTCAAGCCCGATGCTTACTACAACCTGCTCCTTGCCGTGAACGGCACAACGGCCACCCTGGTCATGGACGGCAAGAATATCTTCAGCAGCACCTTTGCCCCGCGGGTCGTTGACGGCGCGAGCTACAATCTCAATACCGGCATGATCGGCGTTGGTTCCCGGAGCTCCGTCGGCATCTTCGACAACGTCACGGTCCAACGGGTGGCGCCCGAGACCACCTGCACCAGCACCGAAGACTTCACTGACGACGCGGCCGATCTCTTCACCGGCCTGCAGGCCGGGACCTGGCAGGTCGCGAACGGCCGGTATGACAGCCTGCCCGCGACGGGCAGCGACCGGGCAATAAGCCTGCTCGACCTCAGCGCAGCAGCCGGGCTGGGCGCCGGCCAACTCGTCCTGAGTCAGTCCTCGGTGTTGCAGATCGAGACCACGGTGAGCACCGACAGAACGGCCGGGATCGTGTTCGACTACTACGGGCCTGAGGACTTCAAGTTCGCGGCAGTGAAAGCAGACACCAACCAGGTCGTCATCGGCCACCATACGGCCAGGGGCTGGGTCATCGATGCAACAGCGGACCGGGCCATCGCAGCGGGAGACCACAATCTTGGCCTCTCCCTGTACGGCACGACGGTAAGCGTCACCCTGGACGGCCAGGCAGCGGTGAGCCATGTATATAATGCGGTCACGGCAGACGGGAAGTTCGGCCTGATGAGCAACGCAGCAAGCTCTTTCGACCTGGTCAAGATCACGACCAATGACAATGCCTTCCGGGTCCAGACCAGCCACCTCGAAGCAGTTGCAGCACCCGATGCGTCCGTAGCCGGAGGCGGCAGCGCGATCACGTCGGAGGCCCTCGCCCTTATCGTTCAGGAGGCGATCAGCCGGTGGTCGACCCTGATGCAGCTCGGTGCGGCCCATCTCGCGCTGCTCGGTCAGATCAACTTCCAGGTCGGCGACCTCGAAGGCCTGGCCCTCAGCGAGACGGCAGGGAATACGGTCATCCTCGACAGCGACGCGGCAGGGTACGGCTGGTTTATCGATGCCACGCCGGCCGATGATGCGGAATTCAATCTCACGGACAGCACGGTCCTGACCGCAACGTCTTCGGGCGCGGCCTCGGGGGACATGGACCTCCTGAGCGTTGTGATGCACGAGATGGGGCATGTGCTCGGGTTCGAGCATGACCCGGCGAATGACCAGCTTTCGAATATCATGGCCGTATATCTCGACGCAGGCAGGAGGACGTCAGCAACGCAAGAAACGATTGCGAATCGTCAGCAGACGACCTATTACTTTGACGAGGCGACCGGCGAGTTTGTCAGCCTTGACCGGTACTATACTGCGGATGAGCTCGAAGAGCAGACGCTGGCATTTTACCTCTCCGAAGAAGAAGCAACAGCCGGTTCCGCCAGCAGCGTCAATGACTGGGTCGTTCAGGTATAAGGAAGGGCGCTTCTGACTATGCGCCTGATTTAATACATGATAAAGGAGGAGTATAGTATGCCGTCACAAGAGAACGCAGCACCAACTGCAACAGGCACCACAGTCCCCACAGTGAAGTGGGACGATTCAACGATGAACACCCTGTACGCCAACGTGTGCAACGTCACAGGGACGCGGGAGGAAGTGGCCCTGCTGTTCGGCACGAACCAGACGCTGTACACGGGCCAGAAGGAAGTGAAGGTGAAGCTGAGCAACCGCGTTGTTCTGAGCCCCTATGCGGCGAAGCGGCTGCAGGCGCTTCTCGCGGAGGTCCTTCGCCAGTATGAGCAGCGGTTTGGGAAACTCGATATAGAGGGCCGCGCCTGAGGTCGGACACGTTAATCCGGAAGCTCCCAGGCTGAGATGCGAGACGTATGCGGACAGGACCGGACCGACGAAGCAGAACCTCTGTCGGGCCGGTCCTTTTTTTGTTCCTCGCGTCCCGCTCTGCAGGTAAAAAACGGGAACGTTAAGAGGGTCTTTTTGATGGCAATTGCGCGCAGTTTGTGATATTTTAATTGAACCGGCTTTCAGGCCGGAGTCGCTCGGAACAATAGAATGGCAAAGGAAACAGAATCATATCCGTCAACAGACCCCCGATCCGACGAGGAGGGCGGCGCTTATCTTGACCAGGCCCTGTGGCAGCAGCTGGCCGAGGCCGAGACCGATGAGGCA
>Ga0209641_10000359_pt1 | contig 41526 bp, 54 predicted proteins | sample RifCSP16_1_FD_184022 | JGI IMG/M metagenome (GOLD analysis project Ga0209641, IMG submission 184022) | Soil microbial communities from Rifle, Colorado - Rifle CSP2_sed 16_1 (SPAdes) (version 2) | ecosystem: Environmental > Terrestrial > Deep subsurface > Rock core/Sediment | place: Rifle... | reverse complement strand
TCCACTTTTCACATACGCCGAAGCCACACCCATTGTTTCAATTCTCGTCCAATCAATATCTGTATTGTTTTTCGTAAGAGAGAATATCGAGTAGTAACAAGCTTGGGCTATATTTGTTGTATCAATTACGACATTACGTTCCATGTTCAAAATCCACGCGTCGGTTGAATGAGTATATGTTAATGCCGCCTCCGCCCCGCCTTTCGTTAAAGAAACGATGTAGGAAGTTGGTGAGTTCACTGTAATAACATAACGAATATCGGTTTCTTGGTAATTTGTTGCATTAGCAGAAGCTGGACAAATCCATACTTCGTCACCAACCACCCAATTCACAGCATCAGCTGTAACAAGCGGACTTGCAGCAGTACCAGCTCCACTTACATATTTGGTTTTCCAAAATGCCGTAGATGATTTTGGTGTTCCTTGTAACGTCACCTTTCCGCCGTCTAATTGGGTGACTCCATAATTACCAGATACACCATTTTCATTGAACCGCAACTTTTCAAGACGTGCTGTCCCTACTGGAGACCCCACTGTACCTATTCTGAGTTCACCACCGTTTGCAACTACAACATTTCCAAGAGAGGTAAGTGTAGAATCTACGGTTATATCCCATGATAAAAGTCCATTAAAGAGAACCTGAACAGCCTGACCGATTGAACGACCGAATGTTGTAGATGGATTTCCCGTCTCTGCACCACTACCGATTGTTTGTGTTCCATCCATTGTAAGTGTAATTGCAGCCCCCAGATTTTGTGATGTAATAAAAACATAATCCGTAGCCGCAGGAACTCCTGTGGCATTAGTCGTTGCAAGATATGCTAAGTTTGTCGCACCTGAGTCAGCTGCTCCAGTATGAGTACCCGAGCCAGAGGAGACAACTTTAAAACGATAACGCCCAGCAACCAAAGAAAGGAATGTATATGGAGTAGCAAAACGAAAGTAAACCCAAGAATTTGCTTTAATATCCGTAAAAGAGAGTGTCTGAGTCGCGGTAGTATCGACCGTATTATCTTGTAATGTGACTGTGATGTTATGACCAGCCGTACCAGGAGCAACGATGTAGAGCAAACACCCATTACAAGCGTCGACAAGATTAGGAGCCGTGAATGTGGCGGTAAATAAATTGCTCGTCGAAATAGTGATATTTGTGGATGCATGAATAGTAGGCGTATTAACCACGCTATCCCAAGTGCCAGCAACACTCCAATTTCCTGTTGTAGAAGCTACTTTGTATGCCATAAACTAAATGATTACACCAATCAAATGCTTTAATTCTTCGGCTTTATTTACTGGTTTTGTGTATTTGTCTTTTATATTACGTATATAATTAAGAACCTGCTCTTCAGTTACCTCGTCATTAAATTGCATTTCTTCGTTTTTACCATTAGATATTTCATATTTAACTACGATACTAAAATCGAAATATTGTATATCAACTATTGTGACAGATATTTCTTCTTTTTTTAATATTGGCATATTATACAACTGTCCAACTCGTAATTTGATTATTTATATTACGAGTATATGAATAAGTACGAGTACCGTCAAAGATATGAGATATAAAATTATTTATATCTCTAGTTATTGTAAGTGTTCTTCCACCAGTGAGAGCTACTTGTGAAATATAATCTCCAACCCGTGTTATTGTACCACTTCGAGTGGATACGAAACTCTTTCCAATAAAGTCACCAAGTAAAGTTGCTTGATCTGTTACTTTATCATAAGTAAATCCAACATCACCACCAAATGAACCTCCATCATTAAATTGTACATATGTATCTAGGCTAGCTGGATTTCCCGCTGCGTCCACAGTAATGGTTACTGCTCCGTCTGCTGATGTTGCCACTACGTCTGCACCAACAAAATTCATGCTAGTCACCTTTGCTGTGATTTCAGTCCCTTCATCTAATATAGCAACGTTCCCACCTCCACCATGCCATCTCTGGTCGTTAAAATCTATACCCTGCAGTTTACTGGCTGCGCTTGCCAACTGTTCGCCATTACGGATATTAGAGATGTCAATTCTGTCATTGCCCTTCAGTTTCTTGATTTCCGCTATAACTTCCTTTGGTTCTGGGTTCTTCCCATCCATACCATGTAGTCCAGGTATACCCTGTGGTCCAATCGGCCCCATAAGCCCTTGTAAGCCCATTAGACCGTCTTTACCATCTTTACCTGGCTTCCCATCCTCTCCACGTTCACCAGGGTCTCCTTTATCCCCTTTTTCGCCTTTTATGGGTTCTTCCTTTTTTACCTTAAGACCAGTAACTTGTATCTCTAGTGGTTTTGGTAATTCTTTGTTCAATTCATCATTGAGAGATTGAATCTTTTTTTTTACACCATCAACCTTTTCTTCAATAAATTCACTTATTTCATGAAGTTCGTCAATAACTACCGAAGGATCTTCTTGGTACTGAGCTTTACGGATAAGTTTTTTTACTTCTTTATCCATATTATATTATTCTGTATGTGAAAGAAAAGTACATTGCTTGATTTGTAACATCACCAGCAATATATTGTAGTTGTGCTCTATTATTGACTGCATCACCGAGTATAGCCGCACCTTGTCCAGCAATGCTGGAAGCAAAGGCTGTTCCACAACACTCATTTGCGTTTGCCAAGTTAGATGCTACAGGTAATGAAATACCAAGTTGCGTTGATGCCAACGCAACTGTTGGATCAATATCAACTTGTCCTGAGACAGTAACTGTTGCACCAACTCTCATATATTGACAAGAATAAGCTGTTGAACCGTCAAGGTTAGCTACGTTAGTAAGGGTTGGAATATATGTGCTTGCTACCAAAGTAGAATCAACACTTACCACACCAGAGTCAGCACGAAGAGGACCTGTAAGAGCGGCAGCAAGAGTTGTTGTGCCTGTAACATTTAAAGCCCCAGAAACTGTAAAATCACCACCAGCAAGTGTTAAAAGATTTGCAGAATGGGTCAAAGTAACATCACCACTATTAAAGTTTATAACAGCACCAGAGGCAAGAAATAAATCAGACCACTTCAACGAAGTAGAGCCAAGAACTAAACCATCGTTGGTGAAAGGACCAAGCATTGCACTATCAAGTCTCAACTTATTAGTCAAAACATTTGTATCCATTGTTGCAAAATACAGTCTACCATCGAGATTTGTACCAATATTTACATCCGAAGCTACCCAAGTTATTCTCGCAAATTCAGATTGGTTTCCGCCATCATCTTTTAACTTCAAAGACAAGTATGCCTCATCACTATCTGCATGTGTAGTACGTTTACCTTCAAGAGTTGCGACCTGCACAGAGGCTGCATCAGTATCGTTTCTTACTTGTAAAATTGAAGTCGGTGTTGAAATTCCATTACCTATACCAACCATTCCATCCGTCCCGATTACGATTCTATCAGCAGTTCCCAGCCCAGTCGAAGAACTGATAGCAAAGTGATCTGCAATAGAGTTATCTGCCCCGACAATCCACCTTTGATTTCCAGTTAAAAGAAAGTCTAACTTTGCATCTCCTGTACCATCTTGTTCAATTGTCAGCCCGCCAGTTGAACCTGTACTCGCTGTGTCTTCGTAAACATGCAGTGTAGTGTCGGGTACAGTCACATTTATACCAACTCTGTTATTTGTAGCATTTACAATAAGAGCATTTGTGTCGACTACAAGTACATTCCCAGCGGCTCCTGTAAGTTCTAAAGAAGTACCTGTCGCTTCACCAATATCAGGTGTTATAAGACTTGGAGTATCTGCAAATACCAGAGAACCAGTACCAGTTTCATCTGATATAACACCTCTTAGCTGAGCGGATGTAGTAGAGGAAAAGTCTCCAAGTGTATTATTTACTAAAGTACCAGCTTCCCTATTTACAGTGCTGCGTATTATAGAGTTAGTTGTACTGGTAGAAATTGTAATGGTGCCATTTAATACATTTTTTGTTAAAATTGCATTCTCAATATTTTGCATTTGAATACCACCAATAAGCCCACTATCCACATCGCTGGAAGGTACATAGTGTGCACAAACATTTCCCATTACTACAAAATCATTAACTGTGTTTGCAGCAAAACGCTGATATATAAAATAGGCGGTTCTTCCTGCGTTACCGTCACAATATTCAGCATAGTTATTTGAGACGGTTATTTGTTTTAAACCAATACCACTCAGTGTAACTACACCATGACTGTTATTCCCTTCTTTTAATACACCGCGGAATTGATTATTTATAATGGAGACATTTAATATATCATCGGCATTAAGAGAAACAGCAGATGGGATACCAGCATCAGCGACATCGTCTATCATTTCAAAGTAGTTCCCGTCAATCAAAATATTTCTGTTTCCTTCACCCACATCAACCCCACCATTTTCAACTCCACCTTTAATAAAGTTGCCACTGATTATTACGTCCACACAAAAGTCTCCCAACCCGACATCACTCAAAAGATTTATACCATAACTAGCACGACCACTAGAGTCGTCGCCCTGTGTATTTTTAGAGATAATTACTTTTGAACACTCACTTATTTCAACCATTCGTTTACAGTTGAAAATTGTGTTACCCTCAATAATAACACGTTCTACTGCTGATTGTGTACCCATTACTATAGCCCCATATCCAGTTGCCCCCTCAATTGTGTTGCCGACTAACACGACATCATGGGCAGACTCAAGACGAAATCCTTGTGAAAACCCAGACGCTAAATCGTATGGATAAATATGATTTCCTGTTGCGGTAAAACGTTTAAAAGTTCCAGTAGATCCCAAAATACCATAAGTCATTGCGGCTACAGAACAGTTTGTAATTGAAATGTCTTGTGCTCGTTCTAACTCAACAGAGTAGTCTACACCTTCAATAAAACAATTCTCAGCTAGACCATATTGGATGTAGTGAAACTGAAAACCGAAGTGCCAATTTTGTATTAAAATTCCATTACTTTTTATATGTAAGTTTCTAAGTGTGATATTTTTACACCAGTTAGCCATATCATCTGGATCAACTCCAGAATATGTTGTCAGGATAGCCCCACCATTAACTGCTGCAACTGGATTACCGTAAAGAGTCATGTTTTCTATTGTGACAAAAGATAACTTCGTCAAAAGAAGCATTTTTGTAAAGATACCTTCTGTATAAAGTATTGTTGCATTTTCTCCAACACCAATAAAGTTCAAGTTACTGCAGAGATTTATAGTATCTGAAATCTGATAAGTCCCCTGTTTGATAAGGATAGTTCCACCACCCGCAGCATCTACAAAGTCAACAGCTTGTTGGATCTGAACGTTATCGTCAATACCGTCGACAATATAATCAGCGTCCGAGAACCCAACTGTTATAAATGGACCACCAATACCAGCTGATACAGCAACGGTTACGTTACCACTAGCATCACTTGTGGCCACAACAGAACCACCTGTAAAGTCAAAACTAGAAACTTTTGGTGTTATCTGAACACCGTCATCTTTGACAATTATATCCCCACCACCACCGTGCCAAAGCTGATCGCTCAATTTCATACCACCTATCTTTGCAGCTGCACTGGCTAATATTTCACCATTGCGAATATGAGAAATATCAAGACGATCATTTCCCTTCAACTTTTTAATTTCTTCAATAATCTCTTTTGGTTCTGGGCTTTTGCCATCAATTCCGTCTTTTCCAGCTTTTCCGTCCAAACCGTTTAATCCAACTGATCCACGTTTTCCTTCTGGACCTTTTTCACCTTTTGGACCAATAGGACCAGACTCACCATCAAAATAGTCTTTACCTTTTATTGGTTTAGCCAATTCTGCTGCTTCTCTAATAACATATTCCACTTCTCTCGGGACGAAGTAATCTTTACCTTTTACTGGTGTAACTCCATCTTTCCCGTTTTCTCCCTTTTCTCCACGATCACCAGGTTCACCTTTTGGACCACGTATACCTGAAGCATCTATACCCGAAAGTTCTATATCTAACCCAACAATCTTAATCTTTGGGGATTCTTGTTTTGGTACAATATGGGAAGCATCACTTTCTATACTTTCTAACTTTTCACCCATTCCATCCTTAAAATCACCAAGTTCATCCATGATAACAGAGTCATCTTCTTGATATTTTACTTTTTTTATAAGTTTTTTAGCTTGTGGGTCCATATTGACAAAAGTTATTTATTTATGGTAGTAATTAGATATATGACAGATTTACTTATAGCAATTTTACTGATCGCAATATTAGGTTGGGTAGCAATACCTATACTTGGAGTCATAGTGTTATTGGCCTTAATAGGAAAAGCTCTACCGCCACACTAGCGTATTATTTTGTTAGCTTCTTCTGATATACCTCTTGCTTTTTTTAACGTTCCCTGCTTTGAAGCTTCTCTTAACCCACCAAAAAGCCCAGATTTTTCACCCAAAATATTTAAAGCTTTACCAGCAATACCACTCACACTTGTTGGTATTCCCTCAAGTAAAGCTCTCGCACGTGGGTCATCAAATAACTCCATGGTAAACTTAGCGAGGGTTGCGTCATGTGACAGGTCTATACCTGTTCTTTTTTTAACAAATTCAAATATTTCTTTTGACTTCGAGCCTGCTGGTGAAAAAAATTGTTTAACTAACGAAGCACCACGAACAGGTACCCCATCTACAACCTCACCTAAAGATTTATTTAACGCCTCAAGCATCCTCGAATAGTCCGAGTATTGTTTATTTAAGTCTCTATACGCTTTTGGTAAACTGTTTTTTAACTCACCATTTAGTTTGCCAATAATAGATTTGAGTTTTAAGTCTGTCTTAGAACCAGTCGGAATTGTAAGGTCTCGATTACCTTTATATAGGATGTCCTGTACTTCGTCGATAGCTTTATCGGCATCTAACTTAGTACGTACACTTTTCAATTTATCAAGAACAGTTTTTGAAATGTTATCGCCTAATCTATTTACCTCTAAAATTGCAGTGCGCACAGGTGCTGTAAAATCTTCTAGACCAATCTTTGCCTGATTTATAATTGAAGTCTTAGACTTACCAATTGATGCTCTTTGTTTATTAAGTTGTTCGGCTGCATCACTTAATTTCTCTCCTACCTTTTCAAAACCTGTTTGTGCCCGAGGATCAATAACAGCTTTTTCTGCAATTTTAACATACTCATCTAAATGATCAGGTTTTACCTCTCTTAATATTGTTTTAACTTTTTCATCTGGCTCTAGTGAAATTATATCAATAGCTTTTGCTTTTAAGTTAGCAGGTAAATTTGAAACTCCTACTTTGACTTTTGCGCTTAGTTTACCGACCTCTTCCAACCCTTCCAGACTTTTATTTGCAACTTTTTTTGATACTTTCAAACCAGACCCAAGAACCTTTGAAGCTGGCAATAATCCGAGGATGTTCAAAGCAGCCTCTAAATCCTTAGCTGCGGGTAAGTTAGTTTTACGCAGTTCTTCATATTGTTGTAGTTTTTCTTGAACTTTTCCAACAACCTTCTGACCAGTTTTTGTCTCTAGTGCGATTGAAGCAACGTCTCTGATTGGCTGCTCTACAACATCTGGAAGCGAACGAAATGCACCTGTAGCGCCTTCCATAACCACATCACCAACGGCACCAGCTGCCTGACCGACACCTTGTCCAAAAGCTTCAAAAGCACCTATTTTACCTGACTTATACAGACCTGCTGTTTCTTTTAAACCACCATATCTTTTTAAAGTGTCCTCTTTAAGTCGGCTAAAAATAGAATCTGTTTTAGTTTTTGCAGATTCTTCTTGATTTTTCATCATATAATCACCGACAGTTTTAATACCTGAAGGACTCTTCTGAAAATACTTGTTTGCCTTGTCTAGTTGTTCTTGAGTTAGCATATATTTAGGATAAATTTACTTTTTTGAATCCTGTCATCTTTGAAACAGGTATTTCGTGTGTTCTAATCTCTTCAGGTGCCGAATTCACAAACCAATTTGAGTCTTTAACTGTTGCTACACCGTCCTTGATAGACATTATAAATCCTATGTGTCCATATTTTTTATATGGCATTGTGAAAACCATGCCAGGCTCTGGTTCTTTAATCTTTGGGTCCATTTTAGCCATCTTTGAGGCAAAACTGTCCCCTACCCCAAGACCTGTTAGTTTATTCACAAATCTACCACATTGGCCACCTTTTGTGTCGTCAGGGATTACAGCAAGTTTTTGAACTGTGCCTTTTGAGGAGGTTTGCGACTCCGAACTAAAACCTTTTTTCTCTTTAAAGATGTCAAAATAATCGTTTATATCATCGCTGGGATTTGGATTCATTGATTCGAGAAAACCATTAAACTCATCTTGTTCTTTTATCGTACCAAACTGTTTAAAAGTATCTGCATCTGCATATACTTCTTGTTGTAGTTGATTATAACCGTCAGGTCCAAGAACACGAATAAACTCGTTTTTCAACTCGTTAAGATTTTTCTGGCGTGTCTCTTCTGTTTGCCAAAATTTAGGGAGTAAACCTTTAAAGTGATCCAATTGTTCGTCAGTGTAGGCAGCACCAGTTTTAAGATTAGATATAATTTCGATCAAATCTCCCTCTCTAGCGGCATACTCTGAATCAAAGGCTTTACCAGTACCAAAGCTCTCTTGAGACTTTTTACTCAAAAGATCAACCGCTGAAATACCCGACATCATATTACTTTCGAGCTTTCGTTGTTCTGCCGACTTCTCTTTTAAAATTGCTGGTTTTGTACCTGCATTAACTTGCTGTGCATAAAGTTTTAACTGAGCTTCCGTCACATAACCTTTCTTTAAAGCATCATTTAGTTGATACCCTGAAAGACCAAGACCACCTGCTGCGCTCTTTGCTTCGTCAGACTTTAGTTGATAATTCAAACCAAACTGTCTCTTCTCTTCATCAAACTGTTCTCTTTGGAAGTTAAACTTCTCTTGATCACGTAAGTTTTGTATTTCATCTTGTTTTTGTTGATAAAGGAATCTCTTTTGTTCTGTACCCATTTTTCTAACTTCATCAATACGAGCGTTAACAAGACCTGTTAAAATCTTTGGATCAATACCTGAGTCTTGTGCATAGGACAAAATGTCTTCAGCGGTAGGCGACACAATCTCACCGTTTCCGTCGATATCTACTAATCCAGATGCAATTGCATTACCTATTCTTTCTTCTTGTTTTTGGTTATATGTTTCAACTTCTTGTTCAAATTTAATACCACTTTGTCTATCAACTTCTTTTTGTCTAATCTTCTCAGCTTCTTCGTTGACTTCCTTACGCATATCAGACAAGACTTTTGACTTTTCTGAAAGATAGCCTTGAGCAGCATTATACTTTTGATTTATAATCTTATAGTCTCTATCTTCAAAAGCCTTTCTTAAATCAGATACTGCTTTCGCTGCCAATGCATCAATTTCAGCAATTCTACCAATACCAACATTTACCGCATTTGCAATGTTACCAGTCTCTAGTTCAGGAGCATATCTACTCCGACCACTCACAATACCAAGTTGTTTAATACCAGCTTCATAATTTCTATTTGCAAGCTTTTGTTCTTCTTTGAGTTGGTTAAACTGAGCTTTTACAGCTTCAATTTCAGCCAGATCACTCGCACGAAGTGGAAAAGTACCAGACGACAACTTATCTATATCACTTTGATACTTTGTATATTCGTCATCAAGTCTTTTATTTATATCTTCCATTGGAGATGGAGTAATTTCTTCTTGACCAGTTAATTTTGAAATATCTTTTCCTAACTTTGCTTTAGCATCAGCCTCTTGTTGTCTCAAAGCTAAGTCGTCTTTGCGTTGTTGTTCAGATAAGGCAGTAGCGTCCTTTTTTGCTTTATTCTGTGCGTTTAACTCTTGTTGGCGCTGGATTTCAAGTTCATTTCTAGTAAGAAATTCTTTTTTCTTTCCTAAGTCTGTTATTGCTTTATCAGCAGTAACAATAGGAAGTGTCTTTTCATAAGCCATTTGTGCTCTTTGAAGGTCTTGATTTGGATTAAAAGCAGTCTGGGTTGTACCAGGAGTTAACTTACCTTTAGAATCAGTTTGAGCACCTGCACGAACAGCAGAAAGTGGGACAGACTTTACATTCACTCCAGGTGTTATTGGTTGTTTTAACGTAGTAGCCATATTTTGTTTTTTAAACTTCTTTAAGGAGTAAAATTACTCTACGAAAAAAGTATCCATTCTTAGAAGCATTTGCAGCAGTTGCTAAACCAAAAATAGGTTCAAAATTTGTTCCATCTGCACCAGGAAGATTAGTTGTATGAGTAGCAACCAAAGTACCATTTATATAAAATTTTATATTAGTACCAGAAGTAAAGTCCCAAGAAAAAGTATTAACCGCAGTCAAAGTAATACCTGCACTTACGTCAGTTCTAGTTTGAGTCACTCCATCTGCATTCGAAGCCCATATCGTTGCATCTTCAATAAAAATTCCAATATGTTTAGTAGTAGAGGTTCCATTCGCAGCGGCTATTGTCACTGCGCCACCAATACCTGCAAAAACATCTTGCGCAGTTATCTGACTTAAAACCATGCCGAAATACATTGAATGATTTTTAGTCCAGGCGGTAGCTACAGAATTAGAAGCGAATGTAGTGGTAGCAACGTTCCCACCCTGACCAGTTGTAGCTGGAGTTTCAAAGTAAACTGTTGGAGCATATTCTGCAATAGTGCAAGCTGTAAAAACTGATTCACCAAACCCTGAAGAAGCTGTACGATCACAAAGATCTAAAAGATTTATCATTTGTCTGCCTGTACCTAAGGTTTGAAGAAGTACATTATTTAGACTATGAGTATGTAAAGTATCTGCGCTAGTAGTAGCACCAGTTGTAAGCGTTGTCGCATTTGCCTGAGACATTTTATCTAAACTTTGAATTTGAAACTTAGGGCCAACTGAGTCGTAAACGACTGTAACCGTTTGACCTGCTTTTATATCATTGTCCTCAAGGACAGTTGCTCCGTTTTTTGTTATAGCTATTGCACCAAGTCCATTTACGTTCAAAGTAGCAGCTCCAGTGTTAGTAGTGGCTGCTTTAAAACGAACAGTCATACCAGCAACATAGGCCGTTGGTACAGGAGAAAGTGTTACCACGTAAGTGTCATTAGCTTGAGCGTCCACAGCATAAACCTCAGCAGCAGTTTGTAAACCTGTCTGAGTGACATACAAATTTCCTGCCCCAACAGCAATAGTTGTATTATTTCCAACCAACGCATTGTTTTCTGCTTGCGTAGGTACTCGTCCATCGTTATCCCCAACAAAAATAGGTGTTACGGGATCCACTGGAGCAACAGATACACGTCCGATACCTTTTACGATAGTCGAAGAGTCAGGGGAACCCGCAATTGCAATACCGTCAATATAAGCTTTATTAGCCGCATCAGTAGGATTTAAAGGTGTATCTGTAATTACTGGAGTAGCCCCAGTCGCAAAGGTCCAAATTTGATTTACAGTTTCGTTATCGTTCTTATTTGCAAAGTCATTATAGAAAGCTGAGGTGTTTGATATTACAAAGAATGCTCCGCCTGCATGAGATTTTGCTACATTAGCGACTTCTGTGTAAGGCGCAATAAAACCAACAGTGCTTACACCAGTCAGCGTAGCTGTTCCATTTGCATTTGGTGTAACTCCTGTAAAAGAAATTTGTTCTTCTTTTGTTCCATTACCTGGATCGATGGTTCCATATCCTTTTGTACCAAAATCTGTCATTGCAAGATCTACTCCGTCAATGGTTTGAAATGAAGAAAGAATAACTGATCCTGCTCCAATAGCTACACCCGAACCAGCAAGTGTAAAAGGTTGGCTTTGTACAAATAGTCTGTTATCCATATAGAATTTTTATTAAATAACTTCTCTCTACTCTTTTATCGAATTATTCTGATCACCCGCTAACAGAATCTTTGGCCCAAAGGCTAGTATCTGCCATTGTTGGTCTACTTCGTTACTTGAAAAAGATATTTGCTGTTCATAGAAATATTGTTCTGGGAATGTCCGAATCCATCGAAACTTCGGAGGTAAGGCATTTGGATCAGTAGTAGTACTCGAAGTTCCTAGTCCTTTCTTTCCAAGAGATGTTTTACCAAGAGAGGCATCATTGGATGGTGTACACACAAAAGTACTAGTACCAGCTATATTATAACTTGTTTCCGTTGCGCATCCATCAATTTCATAAGTCACACCAAGGGATAGAAGTGTATTTGAACTAATATAACCTTCAACAAATACTTCATTCACACCCTTCTTCATTGAACGAGTACCAAAGTTATTATAAGAAAATACCGCGCGTGCATCGATAGGTAATCCATTATCGTTATACCCATCAAATAGTTTATATGTTTCTCCAACTTGATAAGAATGTCCATACAGCTCACCATCTATAATAGCAAATCTTGATATTGGCATTATCTGTGGTGACTCCCAAAATTTATTCGTCAAATTAAATATGCGAACAGTATTTTCAGCTGGTACAGCTATATAAATAAAGTCTCTATGATACGCAACAGAACAATCTGTAAAATCGTATGTGTCGAAATCATTTTTTATAGAATTTGAAATATCTTCTGTTTGTTGTGTCAAGACAACATTTTGAACACGACCCAAAGTATTCAATGTTGGTTCATTTGTGATAAAGACAATATCATTCCGTATTTTTGATATAGCGGCTTGACTTTTGGCAGCCTGCAAAGAAGTTGTCTTAAGACGTTCTATTTCAAAAGATTCTTTTGACAGATCAGATGAGAGAGTAAATTTAGTTTCATACCACTGATCCTTCCCTGCTGTCACAGTCATTTTGTTTTCTTGTGGAATAAAGCCGACAGGTGTTCCATCTAATGTAACTAAAGCACCCTCACCAACCACTCGAACAGGTGAAGTAAAAGCAAAAGATTTATAGTTGTTTACTTTAGAGATATACACAGACCTATCAGTTAGAGAACCAATATAAATCTGATTTCGTAAGTTAGAGATAAGAGCATTTGCAAAAGTGGGTGGGAAACTAGCTAAGCCAGCATTGGGCATGGTTTTCACTTTCTGGTGAATTATAGCTCCGACAGCATGCCCCCCTAGAGTAGGATTTGGTGTTACTCCTGTAAGCGTTGTCGTTCCAGCTCCACCGCTATATGAATACGTTATCCCGTCTATAACTACTTGATTTACAAAGTAATTTATAAACCCCGTGCCAATAGTTACGTTATTTTGTGCAACACCACCCGCATTGGAAATTTCAAAGTAATTTGCTCCACTTCCTGTAACTGTAAATACACCGTTATTTGCAGCATTAAAATTCTGAGCAGCAATATAGATTGTCATTCCAATAGGAAGAAGGGCTAAAGTGATAAGAGGATCAGTCCCAGTACCATCATAAGTATATCTGAAAGTTGTACCTGCTGGGTTCGTTATATCAAATTGTGTTGTGTTATCACCCAAAGTAAGGTTTGAGCTATAGAAATTCTCTTCTGCCCAAAATGGTGCTCCTTCTTTCGTTATAGTTGTAGCAGTTGCGGCTGAAAAAGTAGTTATCCCACCACTCCATTCATAAATATTGGTTGATCCGTCAACAAAAAGAAGAAAATCAGCCTTTTCGGTATCAAAATCCCAGAATGTAGTGAAATTAAAAGCCACTGAGGTCAGTGATGTCATTAAATCTCTCCAAGTTACTGTATCATCAGAAGCAACATACCGATATTGTAACTTTCCATCAGCTACACCTGTTTTAAATCCAGCCCGTAGATGACGGGCTTGCCCTATATGTATATCCCAGTCGTATGAGGCTAGAATTGGGGCTATGGCGGTGTTTGCTTGCCCATCAAGTGTGAAGCCCTGTCTTGATGCAACTCGCTCTTCTGTGGTCGTTAAAACGTTCTGCGAACCAACAACAAGAACACCAGGAGGTAAATTAGTCTTATCCTCACGGTGTCTATACCCTAAGTTGTAGTTAGTAACGAGAGAAAAATCATCTCCACCACCAGTTTGTTTCGGCATATTAGAACCATCTATTTATAATATTTCTATACCCTGGACTCGGCTTCGCATAATATAGTTGTTTAGGCTTTTGGATTTCACTTTTATACATTGCTTTATATCTCTGTACTCCTTCGTTATATTTTGTAAGAAAAAACTGTCCATCATATTGTAACGCATTTCTTCCTTGCTGTTGTTGCGAAGCCAGAAATGCTACTTGATAAAACATTATATTAAATGACTCAGTATCAAGATTGACTAAGTTAGAGTCATCAGTGACATTTTCTTGATAAGCTCCAGTAATAGCGTCTCTAAACAAATATTTTGAGTAATATTCAACCTCTAGTATTGTACCCATTCTTGAGGCCCAACTATTCACAAGAACACCTGTTTGAAGTGTTGTGTCGTAAGTGAATGTAATTCTTCCATAATCGATGGCAGAAGCATCAGGAGCACCAACCGTTGCTGCTGTTCTCCAGTCAAAAGCAAGAAGATTCCACCCATCACTAAACGCATTGCTCGCCTGATCTACAGAAACAGATTTCGAATAATAGTCTCCAGCAGTAGATCCCCACCGTAACTCAATAGTCGTAACATCTGCTCCTGTAGGAAGATAAACAAATATAAATTCTGTTCCTTGATTCACCTGATCAGATAAATCTTGTGCCGTCATTGTCGAGTTTTCAATATATCCAGTGGCTTGACCAGCATCTAAATTAAATTGAACTGAACCACCAAAGTTTATGAAGTTTATATTGTTTGTTTCGATACTTGATGCTCCACCACCTACTGAGAAAGTACCGTTATCTGTAACACCTGAAATTTGATTAACCACCGTACCTTGAGGTAACAAAGGAGAGTTAATTCTGATAGTTTTTACAGAAGCATTAAAATTGATTGTGAACTGATTATTAAACGTCCACGATTTGAGCACATCAAACTGTTGATTATAGTCTTGATTATAGACATCCCGTGGATAACGAGTAGTTTGGGGTCGAATGTCGATTATTTTATTACCTTTTACATCTGTTGGCAGTGCGTAGTCATATACTTGATAAAAGATCTGATTTGCGAGTTCAGTTATACGTTTTGTTTCTTGTGGGTCAATATCTAAAAGAAGTTGTCGTGCCGCACGGTTAATAAGACCATCCAAATTAGTAATCTGGTTAGTTGTTGTCCCGTGCAAAACCCCTTCGAGATCACTTTTTAGATTAACTATACTGTATGACATATTTTTCTACCTTTATTTAGATAAGTATCAGTTTTTTTATGACATTCTCTACAAAGAGTCCTACCGTTTGATATATCCCATAACTCTCTGCATTCACGCGCTTGTTCCGTTGTGTTTATATTGTTCTCTTTAACTATGAACATGTATCTTTTAACGTGATCAACTTCCATTTTCTTTCTCTGTTTTTCTTTATTTCTAAAACCACATATTTGACAAGTCCAATTATCTCTATCCAATACAGATTTTCGCCATTCAATGTATTCAGGAAGTTCCATTATCCTGTTTCTGAGAGGTTTAGTTGCTTCTTCACCTTTGAAAACTGGACTTCCAGATCCACGAGTTCCTAACGCCCAGCACGTTCTTGAACAAAATTTTGACTTTTCCGATCTATACTTCTGTACAAGGTAGCTCTTGGAACAAACAATGCAAAATTTATCTACACTATTCCACTTTGGGTGATTTTTACCAGATTTTTCTGGAAATTTCATACCCTTATGTAAACCGTGTCCAATTTTTAACCCTGAAATATTCAACCGTTTTTTCATGACTAAATCATACTGTATGTCCTTGTTCCAAGGTCTCATTGTACCATTTCTAGCTGGATTATTTGTTTGATCTTGTTTTGTAATTCCTGTAACTTTTAAAGAACAAATTTTAGAACAATACTTTTTATTTTCCCAATAACTTTTTGATTCATTTACTTTTTTGTAAAAAACATTATCGCATATCAGACACTTTTTTGATTCCATAGGGGTATAGGTTAAATTACTTATACCCCTACTTTATCATGTTCTAGAACTTATTACAAGCCCATTCTACCTACCAAACCTATACACCAGTGCTACCCACCAGACCCACGTAGTCAGGAACGAAGACTTCTTCACGGAAGTTAGCTTGATACAGATAAGTACGGTTGTTTGAATACATCCAATCACGAAGAGCTGTTTCAACTCCTTGACGAATCAAACGAGAAACAGAATGGTTTTTTGAAAGAAGGAACCATGCAGTGTCTGAACCACCAGCAGTTGCTCCCAAGAAAGGAGAAGTATACACAGTGATACCAAAAGCTGAACGATATACGTTGATGTTGTTGTTTCCTGAATCTGCAATCAATGCTGAGTCAGTAATTTCACGAGCATGTTTGAAGAGAGCTGAAGGAATAAGCAAGATACTTGCTGTGTTTCCCATGATTACACCTGCTTGATTTCTTTGTTCAGCCAATGAGACTAAACCAAGATTCAAAGTTGTTGGAGAAAGTGCTCCAGCAACTAAGTTACTTTGTACTCCACCACCAATAAGTGGGTGAGCTGAGTTAACCAATGAAACTCCGTCAGCAGTCAAAGTTGTAGTGAAAGCATCACGAAAAAGATTCATTGCATTATCGTCTTGTGTAACACGAGCCATCTGAGCAAAGTCAGATACAGCTTTTGACCAAACACCATGCATATTGTCATCAAAGAGATTCTTTGAGATTTCAATACCTTGAGCAAAGTCACCAACTAAAGTTGTTTGTTTGTTAGTAACAGAAGGAGTTGACATTGGAACAGATTGTACTTCTCCAATTTTTGGGAAAAGACCTGATCCTTTGAAAGTTTCTGTGATGTATGCAGCGTGAGTAGTTTCAACTGGACGGAAAAGTTCAGCTGTTCGAGCATCTGCAATACCAGGGAAGGTAGCGTTTGCGTCGAAATTTTGATGGAACACTGCATCAAGTTCCGTTTGCACGATGGCAAAATTTTGAGCTTCTGTGAACATATTGTAGAATTAAATTTTTAAGTAGCATTTTTTCACAAAGCATTTTTATCTTTAACTAGGCGTTATACGCAAGAGCTTGACGAAGTGAGAAAGCAACCATACCTGGATATTTCGCAACATCAAGAGGTTCAACTACAAGTCCGTTTACTGCATTATCAGCAGCGAGAACAGTTTGAACACCAGCCGCTGTAACATCTAAAAGAACACGATCTCCTACAAGAGCATCATATTCGGCTTGAGTGTCCCAAGTAGCCGCAACAAGGGGAGCAGCCATATAGACAACACCTGGCAAAAGACGCATTACATCTACAGTACCAGCAGCAGCAACAGTATCAGTTGAAGTTGACATTGCAATACCTGCAAGAAAATCAGTAGCAACAACAGGCAAAGTATTTGAGTTAGCTGTCCAAACTTTTACTACAGCAGCACCAAGATCTTTGAGAACAAGTTCACCTGCTTTAATTGAAGCGACTGCTCCAGATGCAACAGCAAACTTTTCCACCGATCCACTACCAAATGGACCTTCACGAAGGATTTGTATATCTCCAAGAGCCATAAAATTAAAATTAGATTATTTAACGCTTATTCTTCAACATATTCGCTTTAACTCTTTCTGGGTCAAGATTACGCTTTTTGAAATACTCAAGTTGTTCTTTCGTAAAGAAAGTATCGTTTACTTCTTGAGTTTCATTATGTGTACCTTGACTAGAATTTGTTATTTGTGAACGTGTCTGAAGAGATAGTTTTAGCTCTCTATTTTCTTTAAGAGCTTGTTCGATGATAGCTTCACGAGCTTTAGCATTTCTAGCCTCTTGAGTTTCAAGTAACTTTTCTTGTACCTTACGCTCAATGAGACTTTCCATGTCCTCAGCTTCTTCAAGAGGTTCATCATCAAAGACCTTACCTTTAGCTTTAAGAAGACCCCGTCGGTAGTTTTCTTTTTCAGCTTCAATACGCTTATTCTCCGCAAGGAGAGCCTCGTATTCGGCGGCAAAATCCACCTCTTGACTTTGTTCCTGTGGAGCCTCAGAAACTTGTTCAACTCCAGGAGCAGGTGCTGCCGTCTGCTCGGTTTCAACAGCTTTGATGTCTTCTGACATAATAATTTATTTTAAAACGCTTACGGCTGTGCGTTCCCCGCTAATCTAAGTAATTAGGTGTGAGGTATTGTGAGAAATGCTTTAAGAAAACTCACGCCACGCCCACACCCAAGCACCTATTTCTTGGATTTATATTTATCAAATATATCTGCTATATTCTTCTGAATTGAAAGGTTAAACAACATCATCTTACCGCTCTTCATATCATCAAAGCTCTCACTCTTTTCAAACATTACTTCGTATGCTTTCTTTTTAAGAGTCTCTTGAAATATATTCCAGATCTTTGTATTGAGTAGAAATGCCACCTCTGCCTTTACTGAATTTATTTCCTGTTCTGTCATCAATACACCATTCAAAAGTAGTTGTCCTGCTTTACTTATAGTTAAAACTTCTTTTTCATCAATTGTTGGTAACTTTTCGTTTTTTTGTTTTTTCAGCATTTTTTTTTGCATAATATTATAGAAAGTCTGACTTAAGAGAAGAAAGAGGTCGCTTTGTAATTTCTTCTCTTAGAAACCCATCAATTGCATTCTGCATCCCTTCAATCATATTCAGAGCATTGTGCAACTTTTCTTGAGAAAACATCTCTAGTGCTTTTGTAAACCTTTCAACATTCTCACCGTCTTTATCCAGCATTGAAAACAAATTCATTTCTTCGACAGTTTGTTTGGTCAACTGATTATTGAAAGCCTGTCTTAAACCCACTGATAAAGTCTGGCAAAACACCTTTGCGTCGTCTATACTTTTAGAGTTGTCCAGTAACATTGGATAAAACTCATCTTTTACTCGTTGTCTCATTCTCTTTGTTTCTTCCATTTGGATAGATTCTTTGACTAACTGTTCTTTTGTCTTCTCTTCTCTTTTTGTTTTCATAGCATTTTGTGTTTAGGTTTTCTACCACGTTTCTTTGGAACCTTTGGTTCGTCTTCTTGTTCTTCTTTGTCTAGAGACTCAAGTAATTCTATAAATAATTCTCTGAAGTCTTCGTTTGTACTCATTAAATGTCCTTGAAGACTTTGGATGTTTAGAGCGGATAGGTCTTCGTTTGTATACCCGTCTGTAACCACTACCCCACCAGAAACATGTGTGTACCCCGAACGTTTTATATGGAATAGACTTACCAGTTTTTGTTTGACCTCTGAGGGTAGACAGAGCCAATCAAAAGTATTCATTTGTTTGAACATAAGCATTTTTTTAATTACTACACCGTTGTACTAGACATTGGTGCTTGACTAAGTTGATTCATTGAACTCATTGCTTCGAGCGGACTACCGCCGTTTTGGACTCCTTGAGAAGCCATCTGTAACATATCCATACCACCCTCTTTTTTCATAAACTTATCTGGATCTTTTTTAGTTGTAGGACTTGTTGCAAATAGTAGGTCTCGTGTTATTGTTTCTTGATTTGATAAAGGATTTTGTATCGCTCTGTCATATGTCTCAAGTGCATAAGCTCTCTCAAGATCTTCACTCATCGGATTAAGTACATCAGGAGTTATAGCAAGATAATACTTTAGATTTCTGAATAACTCAGGATTTACTTTGTAAAGTTCTTCTTCCCCATCTTCACCACCTTGTTCTGATAACACTTGATAACTCATTTCCATTTCTTGATCCTCGCTTACTGGCTCTGAAGGTAGACTGTTATCAAACTTCACCCGTCTAATCTTTGACTTACCATGGCTTTTCTTTTCTCCCATAAAGAAAGTCTTATATACGAGTTCTGGATTATCAGTTAGTCTATCCACATCTGCAATTGTAAGGTATTGAAGAATATCTCCCATTCGTAACTTTCCAAACTGTTTAACGTGGTCTGAGATCATCTTTATAAAGAGACCAAGAACTGTAGCAGCATTTTGTTCAAGACGTGAAATCTCATATGCTGTTTGAGACCCTGCATTTGCCTGGCCTGACTGTAACGGATCTTCCGAGCTTGCATTAATACTTTCGTCCACCTTAAACATCGTGTCCATTCCTGCCCTAAGATTCGTAGAAAGATTAATAGCTCTTAGATCAGCGTCCTTATCACTCAAAGTTGTAACAGCTCCTGGAACGATTACATCTGATCCAATAATTTCTCCACCAACATTGATCATCGGAGGCATCAAATTGAGATAAGTACCATCAATGATCATTGGGTAAAGAGTATTGATAATATCAGCATCGGGTCCAAGCTTGAAAGCAAGAGACTTATAATAAAAACACTTATTATTGATGATTTCATACCCAAATTTATCAAATGGATAAAGTTTATCATTACGTGGATTCGGATTATCGTGATCTGTTAGCATCACCCCATTTACAATGATTATCTTCAGGTCAAGTCCTCTATTCCAGTAGATTACTTCTTCACCTTCCTCTTGACGCATGTTTGGATCATAGACTTGGTAGAAAGATTGATTTGCATCGTTATAAATCTGCTGTACACCCGGACGAACATATTTGAAGTTCTCATATTTATGGGCATACTTCGACTCTAAAAGAGAGTAAGACTGTACACGTCTCCAAATGAGCCACCCTTGCTTTTGAAGATCTGCTTCAAAGAAGTTCTCAATATAAAACTCATTCACGGGTACAACAATGTTCTGAAAACCTGAAAGAGTTTCATCTAGTTCAATCTCTTCTTTCCACTTCCCAGTCTCATCCTTATCTCTTTTTACTTTTCTGAATGCTTCAGCGTATTCTGTGTATCCAATAGAAGCTGGAGAAAACAAAGCTGTAATAGTTCGATACAGTGAATGATTTGTATAATTTGATTGATCCGCAGCCCACTCATTCAAATCTTCCATTACCTTAGCCGCATCTGTCTGAACCTGACTTTGATTGTTATATGCAAATACTTTTGGAAAGATGAGACGAGCGGTTGCATGAGCAGCAATTGAAATACATTTATTCCTTACCACAGGACGCATAGCACGACTCTTCCAGCTGTTTATTTCATCAGCCACAGGAGCATCACCATTATTTGGCTGATACGTATTGAAAGCCATTTGATCAATCTGATCTCTTTGAATAACAGACATGTCATTGAATTCAACACGAGGTTTTTGCATTGTCGTATCCCCAAGAGCAAAATGCTTCAAAATCATCTCATATATAGGCTTTACTTCATCTGAAATACTATAATTAGATGTTTCATAAGGAATAGAACCAGACGGTCCTAGCTTTGAAACAGCATTTATAAATTCTTCTCTAGTTTTTAAAATTGACATAACTTATCTTCTTAATCCTGTGGGGTAATATTGTTTAGCTTTTTGATTTTGCGAAGGTTTTAAATCAAACCATACTCTCATCATTAAACTATCAGCTCGATCTGGAGACCTACCAAGAATTTCCTTCATTTCATCTTTTGTGATAATCTTTAATTTTTGTTCTTTATCAGAATCTCTTGTTTTTATCACCTCAAGTTCTTCAATGGTTAAATCTTGCTCAGCAATTGAAATATTCTCTAACCTTATTTTATGATTATTCACCTTTTCAGAAAATATGTAGTAACATTGGGCTTTTAAATGTTGATAATTCTCTGGTTGATGTGTAATTGGATTTTCTAATGGAGTTGAATTATTTACAAAACCTTTTATACCCCTTATACCATCTACTACGCCACCACCAACACCATCTTCATCGACAATAGCATGCGAATATGGTATTTCTTCTTTCTCTAATAACTCTTTTATTTTACTATTCGTGACATCTATTCCTTGCCCTTCATAGATAATTGTTTTATAGCATTTCCATCCCTCCCACAAACGTATTATTGTCTTATCTTGTCCAAATCTAGCAATATCTGCGGTTAAATACTTTTCTTTACTTTCCTCTACTGTGTTAGTAAATATATCTGTTAAAGCATCATAATTCATCAAGCAGGTTGGATCGTCGTCGTATTCCCAATTCCCCAACATCAACCGCTCTTTCATTTGTTTGTCTTTAATTTGTTGTAGTTGTTTACCGTAATCTTCTGCTGTAAACGGATTATCTGAATAGAGTGATTGTATAAAAGCAATGTTCTCTGATAACTGTCCAGCTCTGAAAGGTTTATAGAATGTGTTATACGTCCAGTTTTTCTTTGGATTGCCAGTAATTGCAAGTGTTGGTCTGATCCCTAACTCTTTGTTTAAGTGTCTTCCTATACGAGACTTTAAAACCTCAAAGGCTAGACTATGTATTTCTCCTGCCTCTTCCAACGCACCATCCGTATATTCAGTTGATCCGAAACGTTCGTACAATGGATCAGATGGAAGAAACTTTAAATCTAATAAATCAATTCTACTTCCATTTTTAAACTCTATATAATTATACTGTCCGTTTAACTTCCAATCGTCAAAAGGAATATTATGAAATTTACAAACTTTATTCCAAGTTATAAATGTTGATTGCATTAAACGTTTCAACTCTTCACGCCCTATGAATGATCTATAACCTGGGTAAAAATATGAATTTACTAACCGTGTCTCACATAACCACCAACTCTTTCCTCCACCAGCTCCACCACCTAAAAATATTATATCTTTAGTCTTCAGAGCTTCCCATGCCTCATGTTGTTTTTTTGTCGGTTGAATCGTTGGGGTTAACATAGTTGAAACCTATAATCCTCTCTCCTTGACTCGTATGGTCAATTTCTTGTTTTCTTGAATAGTTTGTTTTATCCAGTGTTTCTTTTACAAACTTACTCATGTCAGCAACTGTTCTGACAAAGTCCTTATCACTAACTGGTAGTTGTAAAATGTCATCTATATTCTTATCAGCAAGCATTAGTTTTCTATCTCTTTTCCATCCTTCGACAAGGTCAGCAAGATTCAAATAATTATCTGAATGCCAAACATAAAGTGTACCCTCATTTATTTCGCTATGCTTAGCAATATCTTTCAGAGTTCTACCTTCAAGAATACCCTGCTTTATTTGTTTAAGGACTTCACCTGTAAGTTCTGTTGGTCGTCCTGCTTCTCCCATAAAAAATTCTTATCGTTATGCCCCATCTAAGGCACAACGGAATAATTCTTTACGCTGGTTGTTCTTCGATAATAGGTTCAACCAATACTTCTTCTACCTTTGGTTCTTCAATAGATTCTACTGGAGCGTCAACGATCGCTTCAATTACTTTTTCTTCTTCCATAGGTTTGATAACTTTAACTTCAGATACATCTGAAAGTGATTGAATTTTAACTGTATTTTCTTTTTCTCCGAATACTGTAACAACAAGATAGTTACCAGATAGTTGAACACCATTTTGATCTAAAACACTATTCATTTTTGTTTCTTTACCTTGGATGTCTTTAATAACTATATTCATAGATTATTTTCTTTTTTGACTATTAAGTGATTCTGAAAGTTCAGAAGCAAGTTTTTTACCTTTACTCTTTTCTTGAGTAATTTTACCAACCTTTATACGTTTTTCTCCCGACATATTATTTCTTTTTAAATGAGTTAGCCTTCATTAAAAGATCACCTGGCATAACTGAACCTTTAATATGCAGTTTATCTTTTAATTGAGAAACCTTTTTCTCCATAGTTTTTACCATTGGAGATTTAATTACTTTTTGTACTACTGGTTTTATAGCACTTTGAATTACTTTCTTCATATATTTTACAAAACAGTTACTCCATCCCATGGGAATACAACGCCGCCAGAAGTGCCACCACTCTTGATATATCCATATGCCTTAGTATTGATTGTCTGAGTACCAACTCCAAATAAAGTTTCATCACCCATGAAAATACTTGGCAGCGTACCTTGCAACCCAATATGACCAGCTGTTGATGAACTTAGCCATAATTCAAGTGTCCTATAAGAACCTGAACCAGTTGCGTCGTTCGAATATCCAATCGCAGAATCAATAATCATACCAACTGATGGACTGTATAAATAACAACCCCCGAGGGACAAAGCGGTCGTCCCATCAACGGCTGACAATCTTTTCCATGATGTAGTAGTAAGACCTGCAGCCGCCGCCATATAAACGGTAGTATTGCCACCAGCATTATTAAAAGTAACAACTGGGTTCGCATCAGCAGCGATTGTATTAACTAATTTGCCTGAAAACCCAATCATATAAGTAACAGCGTTTTCCGACCAGAAGAGGACATCATCACCTTCATCACTTGCAATTATTGAGTAGTTCGCAACCCCACCAACGAAACCGACAGCATCTGTATAATGAAGTGCTATAGCGAGCTTAGGGTTAAGCCAGTTTGCTGCATTCTCTGGATCTGCTTGATTTGCAGTAGTATCAAAGCCGCCGGTGGGAGCTGTAATAGTCTTAATATTATATGCAGCATCATATTCAAAAAGAACCTGAAAAGGATTTAGAGCACTACCAGATTGCAATACAATGTAATCACCAACAACGAGTGCACCAGTACGCCATGAATTATCGGCTGCTAATGTGCTAACGGCATAAGGATCAGCGGGTACCTCAAAAGGAGAAGCTGCTGCACTTGAGTAAGTCTGAATAATAGACCATGGTGCTGTAGGTCCCAGATATACAGACGTGGGGTCATTGATCAGATATTTGACCATGTCTTGCATAAAATCCAGCAAGGTAGCTTTGTTTACGTTTGGATAGAAATTTGTATATGTTGCCATATAGAAAAAAATTATATAAAAGTTTAAATAAATACCCTAAGGATCTATAACTGCTTGAATAACTACCTCTGGTATAATTGGTCCAAACAATGCGTCTGCATCGATAACTTGCTCCAAAGTACCCAGTTCAAATAAGGGTCCAAATAGTTGTCCAAGGTCAACGCTACCAGAACTAATATTAGGAACAAAAGCCATAAAATAATGAATTAACCTTTATTCGAAAAAGGAAGACAAACCACATTTATATTACCAGCAACATAAGTGGTAACTCGAAAGTTTAGCCATTTAAGGCCAGAAACGTTGACCATTAAATTCTTTGTGTCGTCAGCACCAGCGAATGCTAAACCAGTATTACCAACAACGATTGTTCCTGGTTCTAAGTCCCACATAGATAAGTAATCCCACTGATTTGTCGCAGATTGTGCTGCTGTAAAATCTGGGACGGCATCACTATCTACACTCTTACCCATAGACCCAACACACTTTACAGTCAAATTCGCATTTGTAGCACTAGAGATACAAACACAAATATCTTGATAATCTGTAACATCAATACTTGTTCCAATACCTGTTGATGCTTTAGCATTTAAAATAACACGTCTTTGGACTAATCTATCTGAAGTAGACATATACAATTTTTTATTCGAGTTAATTCCTGTTGACGGGCCGTAATGTCTCAGCGCCTGGTCCCGTCCCGACAACACAGAGGTTAGTCGTATTGCGACGCATCAACTGAAATTAACATTTTTTACCTTTTTTCTTTTTCATAGATTATATACTTTCACCTCGACCTTTCGAAGAACCAAGAGGTATTGAGGTTTTTTGTTTAATGAACGTCCAATCAATAGATTGAAGTGAAAATATATATTAACCTGAATACGAGATTCAGATGTTATTCAAAAAGAAAACTAATTCTTTTTATTCCATCCAAGAAGATAATATGTTAGGGCCGAGGCCACCTATTACCTCCATGCTTGTCGTGGACAGATGGATATATACTTATTTTTCCAATTCACAAGATAACAAGTTGTGCCACTCTTCCATTATTTCTTTTCTACTAGCAAACTTCCTCACGACAAGACCTTCAAGAGCCTGAAACAAGACGTCACAATGTGGAGCAGATTTATCAAAAATAATATTAACAACTTCTAAGCCGTCAAAACAATTTGAAGAGGATGGGTTTATAACTTTATTCTTTTTAAATTTCATATAAAAAAATAGGCCAAAAAAGAGCCTATCGAATAGTATTATATTGTGGATTGCTTGACATAACGAATCCATTTTATACTTATGTTTACAGTATACGCTATATAATTCTATGTGTTAATAGGCTAGGGTGTGCATAAACTGTTGACACAATGTAATTATACATAACAAGTTATACACAGATTGACTTGATTGAATTTAAAAAGTATGATATAGTTCTTGTACCGATGAATATGAAAATATTCTGAAGGTGAGCGCATATAACCAAACCACACGTCTATTAAAACACCGTTTAGAGTGTGTACCTACAGAAACCGAAAGGTCTATGTAGGTGTGCCGCTCCAAGCGGTTTTTTTGTTTTTAAAAGGTCGAATATGTTAATACCAGGAGGCTGCACTTTGTGGGCTAGACAAACCCTAGATAGTGATATATTTAAAAATAAACCAGATAAGTGGTTTAAAATATGGTTTTATATTGTAAATAAAGCAAACCATAGAGATAACAAAGAGTTTAAACGTGGGGAAGCATTTCTAAAATACGAGTGGATTGTAGAGGCGACAGGGGCAACAAAAAGCCAAATTGACCATTTCATCCGTTGGTCGAAGGTTGGGAGAATGTTGGCGACACGAAAAGCGACACGCGGACTGTTCATTTCTGTGCTAAAATATGAGCAATTCCAGAATATTGAAAACTACAAAAGCGACAGCAAAAGCGATTTAAAAGCGAAACAGAAGCGAAACAGAAGCGACACTATAAACAAGAATGATAATAATGATAAGAATATAGTCGATTCGCCTAACGGCTCACCGACAGTAACAAATAATTTTATGTATGAAGAATTGAACGACGGAGAAGTGACCTATGATTCAGAGGACAATCCAAAGAAGAAAGATACGTTTGGTGAGTATCCAGCTCGAGTGTCGGTTGAATATTGTAAGCTAACGGGGAATAATCGAGCCTCTGCCCAACTCAAGGCCGCAAAGGAATTGATGAAACTCGCTCTCAAGAATTATCCAAAAGATACGAGGGAACAACATTTTGAGGAAATAGTCTCTCGGATGAAGATCGCTAAAATCCATTACGAGAACCTTCCAAATCCTATTACGGAGTGGTCACTCGGAAAAATTGTTGAGAAGTGGGATAAAATACTTTCAGAATGGTATCAAGAAAATTTAAAACTTAAAAAATAATTGTATGAGTGAATATCTTGAAAAATCTCTCAAAGAGGGTGTTACACTAGACCGCGTTGTACCTATCAGCACAAAGTCTTATCAGGAACTTGCAATTGAAATGCTAAGAACTGAAAAATCTCCTGCTATAAAAACAGGCTTTGCAGAACTTGATGACTTATTTGGTGGATTTGAGAATGGACGCTTGTACGTACTCTCAGCTCCAACAAAATCTGGGAAGACCACCTTTGCCCAAACGATCATGTACCGAATGGCAAAGAATAAACAACCATCACTTTTCTTTTCATACGAGATGGGAAACAACGAGGTAGTTGAGAAGTTTTACGATATGGATCGTTCCGAGTGCCCTATCGCGCCAACAGATCTACCGCTTTTCATGCCCATTGATCTTCATAGGCAAGGCGGAGAATTACAATATTTGTGGATGTTTGAGGCTATAGCCAAAGCTAAGAGAGAACGTGGTATCAAACTAGTGGTTATTGATCATCTCCACTTCTTGCTTCCACTTCGAGACTTCAAAAATACGTCGTTCATTATCGGCGGGATCGTTCGTGAGATCAAACGCATGGCTGTACTTCTCGAAATACCGATAATCCTTATCTGCCATATTGCAAAAATCAAAGACAACAAAGTACCTGACTGGACTGATATTCGCGACTCCTCGTTTATCACACAAGAGGCGGATGTTGTATTTATGCTTTATCGTTGTACAAACGCAGAAGCACCCAAGAAAACCAGTGAGTCGTCCACAGTCGCAACATTCACAAACGAAGCTATATTTTCAGTCGAGCTAGATCGAGTTCGAGGAAAATCTGGAAAGTTGAAACTCTTCCACAACGGAGTTATGTTTGAAAAAAGCTATATATAATATGCACGACATCCTTGACCTTACACCAGAACAAGAAGCGGCACGAAGAATGCTGTTTACAGAAGTTTTAGAGGACGACATACGAGACTCAAGAAAACTAGAGTTTGATTTATCGAAAGCACAAGTTGAACACGGAATGTACTTTGGAGAAACAATGTTAGAGACGGCTAAACATAAATTATTCAAACAAGACCTTACTGTAAAAGAACTTGAAACATACAACAAAGTTGTAAAAATGTACGATAACGCATTAGAATTTGGAAGGAGGTTTACTAGCGAAGATTATAAAAAGTTTTTATGATTCACTTTCACTCAAAACCTAACTTTCCATACAAGATAGTTTTGAAAGGGCGAGACGGAAAGAAATTTACTTATTACTCATACGACACCGAGTATTTATCATATGACGATACAAATCTCGAAGTCGAAATAACACAAAACAAATATGACCTGCCAACACTGCCAAAGCAATCAAGCCTTTTTAGATGACGAAGATGGCTCTATGCTCGTTCGATGCCCTGTTTGTCTATCAAAAGATGTCTATATGCGTCCGTAGATAACTTATCAACACCGTAGCGTACGCAGGCTATTGACAAGTGGATAAATATGTGGTATAGTATGTATGTAAGGTTGAAGAGAGAGGTTAGCTGATTAGCACTTTCTCATCGCTGGAAAAGGAAGAGGTGGTGTCACTGACAAGCTGATAACTACCTCTCCCCTTAGAAAGCACACAGCCTTTTAAATCGTTCACCTTGTGTGAAAATAGTTCATTTACAAAAGTTGACTCGACATAGATACATAGTGTATAATAGCTAGGTTATCTACACTATGTTAATCTAAACGATATATGTCAAAATTGGAATGCGTGTATTGCGGGAGTTTCGGGGATACTATGGATCTTTTTGTACCATGGACTTACATGCATCCTGGAAGACGAAAAAGATCGTTGAGACAAACACCAAGAAAAAATTTAGTCCCCGCTTGCCGAGAATGCAACAACATTGCAGGCAATAAAGTTTTTGAAAGACTAGAAGACAAGCGGGAATATATACAGGGTAGACTTAGTATAAAATACAAAAGAATTATCGATTTACCGCATTGGTCTGAAAAAGAGTTAAACGGGTTAGGGTATGGAATACGAGCTGGTTTAAAAATTAAGTTATTAGCTCGTAAATGGGTGATGAACAGAATAAATTATCCATATATCACATTCGATATAACGACTACAGAAGAAAGTTTACAAGAAATAATGTTAATACTTACGAAATGATATGACAGAAGAAAAATGGATAAGTGTTTACCAATATTCTAAAAAATACGGTAAAACAAAACAACAACTATATCTCGACATGAGAACAGGCAAACTTCCAAAAGAAAAATGGCGTAAAGCGACAATCGAAGTATCAAGGCTTCAAATCCTAGATGAAGATTAAAAACTAATATAAATACAAATATGAAAAATCGCACAAAAAGAGTTTACATAACTAAGGCAATCAAAAAACAATATTTATACTGGAAAATCTTAATTGTGGTATTCGTAGTAGCAGTATGTGCCTTTGGAGCCATAGACCAATATACACAACGATATATTGCAAGTCTCACTCCACGAACAATATTCTCACATCAATTCATACAAAAAGCTCAAGCAAAAGAAATATCAAAAGTAGAAAATATACTGGGAATCCCGACTATACAAACAAAGAGTGCAAATGCTGGTGAAAGTGTTGAACGGGCAATCCGAAGAATTGCAAAAGAAGAAAACTTCAAATGGCCAGATTGGTTGGTAAAAATTGCAAAATGTGAAAGTTCTCTTAATCCGAAACTTACAAATACAAAAGGAAATAATCCGAAGACAAGTACAGACCGAGGTTTATTTATGATTAGTGACTACTGGCATAAAGAAGTATCAAATGAGTGTGCATTCTCAGTAGAGTGCAGTACAAAATTTGCAATAAAACTTACTATGCAAGGTAGACAACACGAATTTGTGTGTAACCAAGTTATTAAAAAATAATTCTATGGAAACTTTTTCAAGTGTTGAAGCTTTACAAGAACAAATAATCAGAGTTCTCGAAGAGAAATGTGAAGTCCAAAGACAACTCATCATAATGTTAGAAAATAAGTTAAAAAATAAATAATCTCTAATGATATGTCAGAAGAACAAATGAATCTTTGGGTAGCAGTACAAACAAACGTAACACAAGCATATAGTCAAGGAGGTATTTCACTTTCAGAAGTAGCCAATGCAATCGCTGATAACTTAGACACTGCAGAAATACAAAGACTTATGTTTTTTCTTCAAGAAGAATTTGACAAAAAGTTAAAAGAAAATAGTATAACTTTGTAAATATGAATCAAGAATTACAAGACGAAATTCAATCCGACAATACAAGTATGGAGGAAAAATTTGAAGCACTAGAGCTTTCAGAATGTTGTGGTGCGTGGAAAACAGATTATGGATTCTGTTCCGCCTGTCACGAACATATTTAACTCAATAATCATAATTATATGGGGAATGCAATGAGACTTTTAGAAAGTACAATATGGGGTGGTTGGAAAAACGTTCCACCAATTACAAAAAGAAAAATAGAACGTGCAGAATATGAAAAAGCAAAAGCGATTGTGAGTGAATACGAATGTACGGAATTATCAAAGAATGTACATAGTGGTCATTTCAAGTGTACAGAGGTAGATTGTATTTTATAATAATTATATGAAAGCATTATACGCAAAACTGCTGAAAATTCAACAAGAAATAAAAGCAATTAAGAAAGACGAAACAAACCCATTTTTCAAAAATAAATACTTTGATATCAATGGATTGCTTGAAGAGTTGAAACCAGTATTGAATGCAAATGGCGTTGTTGTAATGCAACCTATTGCAACAGTTGAAGGAAAGTCAGTTTTAGAAACATTGATTATTGATATTGAAAGTGGAGACCAAATTAAAAGTTTTGTACAGTTACCAGAAAACATAGACCCACAAAAAATGGGGAGTGCTATAACATACTTTCGCAGATATTCACTACAATCATTTTTCCTACTTCAAGCTGAGGACGATGACGGAAATAAAGCAAGCGAGAAAAAAGAAAATCCAGATAAAAGCCACGCTCCACGACCAATCACACAACCTATTACTCAAAATAAATTCTAAAATATGCAAGTTACACTCAAAGGAATCGTAAACGAAAACAAAGTTGGAAAAAATACAGGAAAATCTTTTATTTCATGCCGCTTGCAAGTCTTCTCAAATAATCTACAAAAAGATGTATGGCTCTCTGGTTTTGGAGATGCTATGACAAAAACATGGAGTGCTGGAGATGTTATAGATATTGATATTATTCCTAATGGAGAATATTTCAACTGGGCTGTTAATGAAAATACTCAATCAAGTCCAGATAAAAAACTTTTATTGCTTCAAAGAATTGAAACAAAACTTGATATTATTATTGGAAAATTGAATGCAAGACCACAAGAAAATGCTGAAATTGTAAAAGAAATAGCAAAGGAGTTTAATGGAGAAGTATCAGATTTTGGGAATCCAGTTGGAGAGATAAAAGTTGAGGATATACCATTTTAAATATGAATCAGCACTACTTGCGCATAACAGACAAATGTTCAATTCCAGAATCACTTGAAATAGACAACGAATACACTTTTGCTGGTATAATAACTATAGAGAAAATTGAAAAGGCAAGTAATGGAGAGGGGTTCGACTTTACCCACAAGGCAAAGTTTACAAGTCATTTAGAGCTTCAAAAAGGTGATAAAGTATTCAAAGGTACAAAGAAGTCATCTATCTCACAAAAGATGCGTAACAGGGCGTATATAGCCTCTAACGAACAAGGAATAGACCACGATACATATTATGAACAAATGGGAAATAAGATTATAAGATATTGGGATTTAGTTGATACATTTTTGAAAGATAAAAGTTAATATGAAAGATTATGAAAGCAAATAAACACGCACAGATAATGGCCAAAGTAAAATGGAAGAAAAATCCAAAGACAAAAGAGGAAATGTCGGCAATGGGTAAGTTAGGTTGGACCGAAGAAAGACGACAAAAACAAAGAGAAGCGATGAGAAAAGTTAATCAATTGAAATATGGAAAAGATAAAGAAGAAAACAAAGTTTAAGCGTTGTCCAGTTTGTAAAACAGAAACAATAGCAATGATTTGTTGTAAAAAGTTACTCAAAGAATCCTATGCAGAGAATAAGCCAAAAAGTAAAAGAGGAGAATCAGAAGAATAAGTTTTTCGATAAGTGTTGCGTACCAAATTGCCCTGAAACAGATATTACATGGCAACACAGTTTACAGTATCGGGGTCGCCAAATTGCAGACATAGTCGTCCCGCTTTGTAGAAAACATCACCTTGGTAATGGGCTCGGTTCTATCACACGAATAGGGAGTTTATGGAGTGAGTTGTGGAGTATCACATTGCACCGAGAGTGGCTTTTAAAAAACTGTCCAAAGTTTGACTGGATACAAAGAAAAAAATACTTAGAAAATATTTTAAAAACCTGGGTATGAAAAAGATTAAACTTACACAAAATAAATATACACTCGTTGATAACGAAGATTTTGAAGTGTTCAATAAATATACGTGGTGCGCAGTAAAAGACGGAAATACGTTTTATGCGCAAAAGACTACCAGTAAAAAAGATGGGTCTACAACAACTGTTCGACTACATAGAGAAATTATGAAACCACCAAAAGAACTTATGATAGACCATATTGATAGAGATGGTTTAAATAATCGAAGAAGTAATCTTAGATTTTGTACAAATACTCAAAACCAAATGAATAGTTGTAAAAATAAAAACAATACTAGCGGATTCAAAGGCGTTTATATAGATAAAGGAAAGTTTAGATCAAGAATTTCCTTTAACGGTAGACGGATTCATCTAGGATTTTTCGATACCAGAGAAAAGGCTGGAGAAGCATATCAGGATGCTTGTGTAGAATTTTACGGTAAATTTGCTAATTTAAAATAAATAAGTGTGAAGATAAAGAATCACCTATAGAATTTAAATACTATGTCTCTTGTACAGAAGAAAAAGCGTGTCCGTTTCACTTGTCCACTGGAGGATCAAGAACAAATAGCAGTAGTACAATACCTAGAGTTAAAAAATCTAAAGTTCACAGCGATTCCAAACTCAACATACACAACAAGTTGGAATCAAAAAAGAAAAAATAAAGATACTGGGTTGCGAGCAGGACTACCAGATTTACTGATTATCATAAAAGAAAAACTTGTATTTATAGAAATGAAACGTATTAAAGGAAGCAGTACTCCTCAAGAACAAATAGACTGGATTACAGCTCTAAATATGGTTCCAAATGTTTCTGCACGAATATGTAAAGGCTCTGACGAGGCGATAGAGTTTATAAATAATTTTTAAAATAACTAACACATAACAATATGTCCGACTCAAACAAAAATTGTGCTGTTTGCAATGCCTGCTATGCCTGCGATTCCTGCAATGCCTGCCGTGCCTGCTATGCCTGCGATTCCTGCAATGCCTGCGATTCCTGCAATGCCTGCCGTGCCTGCAATGCCTGCTATGCCTGCGATTCCTGCAATGCCTGCCGTGCCTGCTATGCCTGCTATGCCTGCGATTCCTGCCGTGCCTGCGATTCCTGCGAAAGTGTAAAAAACGGTATATTCTGTTTTCACCTTGAAGGAGCTAAAAACGTAATATTCAACAAACAAGTAACAGGAAAAAGATTTTATGAAGTACGAAATGAGTATCAAAAAAAATTAGGAGATTGGTTACCTCACCAAACAAATGGGTATAAACTTTATAAAGAAGCTGGTTGTAAATGGGATAAAATAGATGTTTCAAAGTTAGAGTCAGTAGACTGGTTTGAATCTTGGAAAGATATGCCACAAGAAGTAATCGATTTTATCAAAAGTATTCCAGAATTTGACGCAGATATTTTCAAAAGTATTACTGGATTAGATGCTTCTATTTCAAAGCGCTCAGTTGAAGATGTACTTGCTGGATTATCTGAAGAAGATAAGAAGTCGTTGAAATAATCTACTACACCACATAATATATTTGTGTGGTGACTGGAGATTGTTTATTCCTTTGGGGTGTAGCTTAGTTGGTAGAGCAATGGCGTACAATCCATAGTCGCAGGTTCAAGTCCTGCCACCCCATAGGAGTCTATAACAACGGAGGTGTCCAATGAAGTACACCAAGTGTCACTGTGACTGTTCCTACATCGTCCAGGAGGTCAACGGAGCGTGCTTGAAGATCCTCTTCAAATGCTCCTGTGGGCATTCTTGGATCCAGGTTTATTTTACACTTCTCACCTGATGGAGGTTCTATGAAGCAGATGTTCGTCTACTGTTGCAAGTATACCTGTCTCACCGTCCTCTGGACGATGGAGTGGGATACGGACAACTCGGAATATACGAAGTACGAGACGGTCAGCGATACTTGCCACAAGTGCAAGGAAGAAGACAAGGGTCGTCCGAAGTTCACTCCGATCCGCGCGGGGACGGTCAATGTCACCAGCCCGAATGACTTCGATGATCTTATGCAGAAACGCAAGCTCGAAGCTCGTAAGACGAGTGGAAAGGGACCGAACCGTGGGAACCGATGAAGAGCGTCTCTGTGAGGAATGCTGTGGTGTGATGGTCTATTACAAGACCATCGGCAACTACGACATGTTCCAGTGCTTGTCTTGCAAACACATCGAACACGAGGAGAAGAAGCGCCCCGTTCGTAATACGGAACCGAGCTTCCTCGACGAGTGGAACAAGTCGGAGGAGTGAAGTGCGCTGTCCAAATATCAACTGTCGGGCTAAAGGCCTAACACCCGTCCGAAATGGCCACGAACTTCACCCTGATGAGACGATGACGGTTGAACAGGAATATCACTGTGGCCGTTGCAATATCCGCTTCATCGTCCGCTGGCGCCAAAAGCAAGAGCCACAAAGGGGTAAACCTTGAACCAGCACTGTCCAAAATGCTGTAGCCCCCATGTTCGCATCATTGGACTTCACTTTGATGGCAAAGGCAAATGCCTTGTCATAAAGAAGTGCGACTCGTGTTTCCACAAGTTCTCCTTCGTGGAAAAGAGTCAAAAGGTTTCGCCCTGACAAGGCGAATGGTGGTATAGCGAACAGGGGCGCCACTAAAAACAAAGCCCCAGTTCACCAATAACATTTTTTTATATGAAACAAATACCACTCACGCAAAGTAAGTTTGCTTTAGTAGATGACGAAGATTTTGAAGAATTAAACAAGTATAAGTGGAACGCACAGAATAGTTATGTCGGCGGGCTGCCCCTGGGGGTGGTGACACTTGGTAACTCAAGCACTTCGTCAGTCTCTGAACTCAATCACTCTGATACTTTGACACTCGGAAACTTTGAACACAATCGGTTTTGCCCATGTTGCGGAAGAAGTCTTAAATAACTCCATTTCTAAGAGGATAAGAATATATTATGACAAATTTTGATAATTTATGGGATAAGTTTTGTGAGGTTTACCCACCTATGGATTGGAAAGGACATAAAAACGAGTATTTTAAGGAAGAGTTCAAAGAAATACTTTTTGATATTATGGATGGTATGAAGTTATCTTGGAAGGCTTATGGATTGGGAATGCTTGAAGACCCAAAAGGAAGAAACCCGCTTGATATGATTGACGGTTATAATCTTGCGGTCAAAGAAGTTGGTGATAAGATTGATCAGTTCTTTGAAAACCACGAATGTAATATGGTCGAATAACCCAAATAAGATAGTTTGTTCAATCCTATTCCAAAGTAAATCAACCAAAAATATGTCTGAAGAAAATGCAACAAAAGTAAATCCATTTGGATATTTCAAACCAGCAGAAGCAATGCTTCCTCTCATTCAAGAAGTACGAGACGGATATTCAGGACTTCACAAATTCCTCATGACCCTGCCTCCAAGCCGAGAAAGAAGTGTGGCTATTACAGAACTCGAAACATCGGCTATGTGGGCAATCAAAGGGCTTGTACTTAATGATAGTGGTTCAACACAACCAAACGAATCAGGCGTAACAGGCGCATAAATTCAAATTACTAAATTTGGAATGGGACTGAACAAATTATCAATACTAAATTTTAATAATAGGGATATGAAATACCCAATTTGTCCAGAGTGTGGAGAAAATACAATAGTTTTATTTGCGCCACCAAAAGAAGGTAAGTCTTGTTCTGCTGATGACGTTGAATGGAAGAACGTGGATATCCAAAGAACACATTTGTATTGTTGTAATGGTTCCTCTACCTGTAAATTCAACACAAAAATTCAAGAGCTTACTACGCCGTTAACTGAAGCAAGATACAAAAAGTTTTAATTCAATTAAAATAAACATATGAAGAAAGAAAAACAGTCGAAGAAAAAATAATAGAAATATTAGGCTTGGAAGGCTATGACGGTGACGATAATCGCTTCCTACTTCGCACCGAAGACGGCTTTGTTACAGAATCTATTGATTTTTCTGAAGAGGTCAAAGAATTAGAAGAATTTGTACATTCTATTCTATTCGCCTCAATAGAAACTAGTGGAGAAACTTTAAAAGAAATTCTAGATATTGCCGAAGGAAAACAATACGTATTTCAAAACGAAAAAGAACGCCTGGACATAATTAAAGAAAAGCTGAGAGATTTATTGAACTCCTCGTCCCCTGAGACGATAGCAAAGTAATTATATGATAAGAGAATTAAGGTTAGTTCTAGTAACAGTCTTTGTGGGTTTAGCAGTAAAAGTATGCCCGAAAGATGCAACAAATACTTTGATTTGGTTTACACAAATTCCACTAGAAAAGTAATTATATGTTCAAAGACTCAAGCGACGGTACTACTCATGCAGTTTGTAATCAGAAACTCAGTGATTATGGTTCAAATGCAAAATGTTGTGGTTGTTTTCCACATGAAGATTGTGAACTTAAAGAAAAAAGTATTTAAAACCTTACTAGATTGGAAACCTTTTGAATAATATGAAAAAACTTCAACTCACAAAACCCTGTCACAATTGTGAACGCTACGGAAGAAATAGAGTTATATGCCAGTGGTGTAGTGCTGATATAATTCAACCAAATATTATTGTCTGGGCTATATTCTTTTGTATATTTATTTTAGGTTTTATTCTTGGTGTTGGATTAAGATAATATGAAAACATTTCTCATTCTACTCAATCTCACTTTTGCAATTCTCAACTACTATTATTTTTTTAAAATTAGAGATATTAGATCTTTATGGATTGGCACCTTAAACTTTTTAATGATATTTTATGTCTTATATAGATAACGAAAGAGATGTCGGTATAACACTTTTTATAATGGGAGGGTTTATTTTAACAATTATTATTTTATCTTGTTTCTTAATTTAATTTCTCATAAAAGCCTATCTTATGGAAAACGAACGACTCTATCAGTTTACTTTAGACCAGTCATCTGGTAATGGATATTTACATTGTGCTGCACAGGCCGTGCTAGACGCAACAAAAATATTAACTGTCTACTCAGGAAGTAAAGAGATACAATATAGAAATAAATTGATTTTTTTGACAGAAGGTAGAATTGTTGAAATGGTAGCAAGTTGTATGGGATATGATATAGCCAAATTTAGAAAAGCGTGTGTTGCTACTTTAGAAAAAAGTTATCTTATAGAGAGATGTAAATATAAAAGATACTGGTAAAAACAAAAACGTCCCGATAAAGGAATGTTTGAGCTAAGCCGTTACAAACGTGACACATACTTGGTTCGCTCTTATGAAAGAGACATCCTAATATTCCACGGTAAACAATAGCTTATTTCTGAGAGTTGATATAGTCTTTTAAAGGTATACCTGGGTGTACACGCAAGGTTTGCATTACAGCCTTTAAAACAGCCAAAATAGCTACGTTTACACTCCAAGACTGTGTTCCGTCCAAAACGTTGCCAAAGTACACTAGGAAGGCAAGAATAGAGGTCTCTAGTGAAGCCATAAAGACTTTACGAAACCAAACGGGGAGTTTTTGCCAGTATGTCATACTTATGCGTTAAAATTTAAATTATTTACTTCTTCTTTTGAAATGCTTTTCCCTTGATATATATATTGATTTTTTGACATGAATACTTTTGTGTATACAACGTTATCTTGAAAGAAAGGCATAGGGTCAATGGCAACTTTATTTTTGTAGAGTCCAAAGTGTAAATGCGCTCCAGTGGTGTATTTCCCAGTATTTCCACCCCACCCAATAACTGTACCAGCTTTTATAAAATCGCCACCTTTTAAATCTGACCAACCACCTCCATATTTATCATCTCTATAAACACGGATTTTATCTAGATGAAAGTAAAGCGTTTCGTAAGTCGGTTCACTTGCGTCTGTAATACGAACATATATACCTCTATCTTTATCCGCATTCTCTGGTGAAGTTACATATCCGTCGTGCGCTGCAACAATCGGTATAAGTCCTTTTTGTTCGTTTGAGTCCTTATCTGAACGTAAAAATCCTGTAAGTTTATTGAATAAGTATTTGAACGGCCCTTGAGTTTTAAAATCTACTCCATTATGTCCTAAAGGGCCGTAGAATAGTGCGTTCTTATTTTCGCCAAACCACTGATTTACTAAACAATATTTTCTATTATTGAAGTAATTACGTTGTATTGGTGAGCGTAGTTGCATATAATTATATCTTACCACTTACCCATTTTAAAAGTAACTGGGATATTACAGTCCCGAGAAATAGTGCTACACTAGAGTATACTGCAAACTTTGCAACAAACTGTACTTTCCATAATTCTAAACCCGTAATACGATTTTGTGCTTTTTCTACTTCTTTGCCAATATTTGAAATTGAATTTTCGATTCTAACTAAAGACTCTTTGATATATTCAATGTCCTTCTCGCTTTTAGCAGAATGCACATCTTGCTTTGAAAGATGGTCTTTTATTTCATTTATTTCTTTATCCATATTAAGTACTAATAATAAGTGCTTGATTATCGTCTACTTTAATTCCAGTGTCTATGAGTAGTTTACTCGTTGATCCAGCTATAACGTGACCTGCTGCTGCTTCGTCCCAGACTTGATCTGCAAAATGATATTTCTCAGCACGAGCATCGTCATAGATAGTAACAAGTCCTGATTCGTCCGCGAGTTCAAATGCTCCACGAATTGCTACTACTCCACCCGTACAAGTTGCGTCCAAAATTACAATTCCTGTTCCAGCTATTGTGCAACGATCCAGAGCAGTCATGTTTTTAATTTTGACACTTCCAGCGTAATGTCTTAATGCAACATCACAAGCTCCGACAACGGCAAAATCAATTATTGGACTATTTGTAATAATATCTCCAGCTACTTCAGAAAAACATTGATCGAAGAAATAATTTCCAACTGCACCCAAAGTAATTGTTGAGTCAAAACCACTACCATGAACACAACAAGGTGGAAGTGTTGCTCCATCTATATCACAATCTCTAATTCGAACCTCTGTCGAACCCACACCGCTTGTAGCCGTACCAGAAATATAAGCTCCTTGGATAAAAGAGTTATTTATTTCTTGACCCCCAAGATCAAGAATCCATTGAGAACCTAAAAATGTCTTTTTTTCGATTGTAGAAGCAAAAGTAAGTGTTGAACCATTAGCAATTTGGAAGATGTTTAATTTTAATGAAGCAGAAAGTGTTAATGCATCAGCTAGAGTAAGACAAGGATTATCTGCTGTTCCGTTAATAAATCCAGTTGTTCCAGCTATTCCATTTATAGTATCAATCCAAATTGCGCCGTTTGAATATCCAATCGAACGACGCACGACGGCATAACTCATATAAATCTGATCCACATAATAATCAGCCGCTGTAAGACCCGTACCTTCGAGACGAATGAATGCTTTGCCTGCTGTCGTTGCTCCTGCTGGACCGACTAAGAAACCTGTATACGAAACCATTGAAGTGAACATAGCGAAAGTTGTTGCTGAATCTGCTACTCCACCAATTCCTCCGACAGTTCCAACTTGTACCCATGCTGTGGTTGTAAAATTCCAACCGTAAACTCGCATAAGATCATTCGCACCATTCACACGTCCATAAAATGTCGTTCCTGTTGGCACTCCATCCTCTCCAATATCAAATTGATAGTAACAATCAATTGTTCCATTAGAACCATCACCATCTGTAATCTGATGATACACAGAATTACGAGCAAAAGTGCTTGCAAAAGTACCCGACGTGACGGCTCCGTCCGTAAGTGTAAATGCCTCTGCAATCTGGTTGATTGCTGCTCCCGTTGCAACAATGTTGTCCAGCTGATCTTGTCTTGATGGATAAGTATCACCCGATAAACCCGTACCGTCGAATTGAGACTCAAGTGTGTCAGCAGCTGTTGTATCGCCTGAAATCTTTATAGCGTCAGCATTTACGTATTCACCGAATGAACCTGCTGTAACTGAGGTCGTCCGTTGAACTGCCCAGACAGCGGCTGCATCTCCAAGTTGTTCAAACATGATCGGCGATGGTTGTCCTTTGTACCAAGTATTGAGATTTGTAATTTCATTCGTTCCATTGAATATGTCTGCTAGATAGGCATATGCCGAGGCGGTTGCTGTTCTAACGATAATTTTAACAGTCGCATAGGCTGGTTCAGTTGCTGAGTAATACCCAGTCAGTGCGTAAACCGCATTGTTTGAGTTTGCGTCAGTTGTAAGAGTCATTAGTTGCGAAGAGTCTGGATATGTTGATCCTGGTAAGTAAAATTCAACAGTTACTGATGCCGCTGGATCAGCGACAAAATCAGCGTTCTCATAAATAAAACCTGAAGCCTGAACATAGCTTTGCGCTTTTGCTAGTACAAGATATGAAAAAGAGGTACCAATATCTAAACTCTCTGATGCAAACCTTGCATTCAATGTACCAGCAGATCTAACTGTTGTGTCGGAAAGTCCAGCACCTGTTGAGCGCACAATTCCGTTTGGTGTATACCAAAGATGGTTATTGGCCGTGTCTTGCCATTGGTGAAATTTTAATGTTGAGCCTTGTAGCATCGTTGAATAACCAGCAACGAATGTAGCCGAGTTGAAGTTGGAAGATACGAACGTTGATTCTATATAAGATGCGGAGGAAAGAGTAATGTCGATTGCGTTTGTGCCTTTCGTACCGCACAGAAAGTTATTGAATGTTATATCCGATTGATTGCCCAGTATAAAAGCCTGAATACGATTACAGTGTGCCTCACAGTCATTGAATCGACTCGCGTAAGCACTAACAATAATCCAACCCGCCAAGTTAGATAATCCAACAGTATTACATCCTATCGCATAACATTGTAGGAAAAGATTGTTTGCTCCTGTAACACTCCATCCACTACGATTATGGTTCACAGCAAAGCAATCAATAAATGTTTTATTGTTTACTGAGTTTTGAAGATCGAAAGTAGCAGAGAATGAAGCTGTGTTTTGACCGCCAGTAATAATCCCAGTAAACGTTTGAACAACATCATTACCATTTGAAGCAAAGGCTCGGAAAAGAGGTCTATACAAAACCGTGTAATCTATATTAGCCGCGGCAGTCGCACCGTTAAAAACCACTCCACTTTTCACATACGCCGAAGCCACACCCATTGTTTCAATTCTCGTCCAATCAATATCTGTATTGTTTTTCGTAAGAGAGAATATCGAGTAGTAACAAGCTTGGGCTATATTTGTTGTATCAATATTCTCTCT
>Ga0209641_10000354_pt1 | contig 41658 bp, 38 predicted proteins | sample RifCSP16_1_FD_184022 | JGI IMG/M metagenome (GOLD analysis project Ga0209641, IMG submission 184022) | Soil microbial communities from Rifle, Colorado - Rifle CSP2_sed 16_1 (SPAdes) (version 2) | ecosystem: Environmental > Terrestrial > Deep subsurface > Rock core/Sediment | place: Rifle... | reverse complement strand
ATAATTAATAAAAGTTGAAATATCCAATTGAAGGGTTGTCTAATTCTCCAATCAACATTGCTCTGTCAAGCAGCATATTTGATTCTTCGCAACAAGTTTTTTTATTTTATTGCCGCCGTTTCGCCTAACTTGTTCCCATGCGTGCGGGAAGGCCTGGAGGGCGTCGTTGCGCCCTCCAAGCTACGACCCAAAGAAATCATCCGGTCTCATACTATCTGGAGAAATATATCTTCCAGGTAGTATCATCAGCATCCTGGCCTTGCCAGATGGTGAATATCTTTCCGCCGCCAATGGCTACTGCAGGCCGTCTATATCCGTAATTGGCTCTGCCGGCATCAGAATTTACTTTGATATTGGGTGAAATGGTTATCTGCGTATTGTTAGTTGATGCATAGGCATAATATATATCCGGCGTAGCATTAGCGCTGTTTCTCCCATCCCGCCAGATAAAATATGTTGTTCCTTTGGCATCGTTCTTGATATCAGCAAAATCCTGGTCGGTGTCCGTAGCAACATCATTCACCTTGATGCTGGGTGTGGGAAATATTGCTCCGCCATCGGTAGATACACGAAGCCTGATATCAGGATAGACATTGCTGTAATCTTCCCAAACTACATATACATTTACATTGGTCCCGCTGACACTTATGCGGGGACGGATAGTACCAGAGTTGCTTGTGTCGTCATCCACCCTGATGCTGGTTGAAAATGTTGCGGCATTGTCAGTGGACCTGGCAAGATGTATCTGGTTTACAGTGCCTGAATATCTGCCATGCCATACGACATAAACGGTGTTGTTACTGTCCGTGGCAATTGACGGTCCATAATGGCTTCCGGTGGCTGGGTCGTTGACCATCTTGTCTGTTCCAAAGGAAACTGAGGTGAGAGGTGATTTATCTATGTATATACGGGCATCATCACCGCCCCATACGACATAGACATTAGAGGAACTAACGGCTATCTTCGGCCACCTGATGCTATCCGTTACGGCATCGCTGATTTTGATCGGCGCACTGAAGCTCACCCCGTCATTTGTTGATACACTATAATAAACATGATAGTCAGAGGTGCGTAAATAAGCCACGTGAATATTCCCGGTTGAATCCAGCGCAATTGAAGGAAAGGTTCCAGCATCGCCGTTAGCGCCCGGGCTGATATTTACTCTGGCGCCGAATGACGTTCCGCTATCAGTAGATTTCCGGAAAACGACTCCTGTTGCACCGCTTGTTCCGATACCACCTTCATAAACCGCATAGACCTTCGTGCCATCGGCATTTGCCGCAACATCAGGAGTGTATCCTTCCTCTATCAATAATTGAGCGGTAGATGGCGGCGCAACCGGTGTATTGAATATCTGATTTACACCGTTTGATGTGCCGGCGCTACTGGTTGCTGAAATAGCATAATTATAGGTGGTGAACGGGGTTAGAGATGCCAGGTTGGCTGTAACCGGAACAACATTTGTGCCGCTGCCTAAGGACTGAACAGTGGTATTAGAACCGTAGGCGGTTGTTGCGCCATATTGAAATTCAGCAGTAGTTGCCGAACCATTAGGATTTACCGTTCCGTTTAAGGTAGCGGAGTTATGGGTTATGTTGATAGCCGCGCCGGTAGAAACTGTCGGCGCGTTGGGCGCCGTAACGGTCAGCGTAGTGTTTCCGGAGATACTTCCTGATGTTGCTGTAATGGTGCTTGAACCTGCTGCAACAGCCGTTGCCAGTCCGGAGGCATTAATCGTTGCCTTTGCTGCATCCGAGGAGCTCCATGTTGCCGATGCCGTTATGTCCTGCGTGCTGCCGTCCGAGTAGGTTCCGGTTGCTGTAAACTGCTGTGTTGTGCCAACTGCAATACTCGGATTTGCAGGCGTTACAGCGATGGATGCGAGAGTTGCCGATGTTACCGTTAACGCAGTGTTTCCGGAGATACTTCCTGATGTTGCTGTGATGGTGCTTGAACCTGCTGCAACAGCCGTTGCCAGTCCGGAGGCATTAATCGTTGCCTTTGTTTCATCCGATGAGCTCCATGTTGCCGATGCCGTTATGTCCTGCGTGCTGCCGTCCGAGTAGGTTCCGGTTGCTGTAAACTGCTGTGTTGCGCCAACTTTAATACTCGGATTTGCAGGCGTTACAGCAATAGAGGATAGTGTGGCGCCGCCTCCTCCATCTCCTCCATTACCTCCGCATCCGGCAATAACGAACATCAGTAGTGCCGCAGCTATCAGACTTCTTATTTTTCCATTCATTTGAACCTCCTCCTTTTTTGAATTTTTGAGTTAACCATTCTTTAGAACCCGTCCCCGATATCTAAGGTCCGCGACAGGCCATTTATCACCGTTTCTATAAAGGCGACCAAATTCAACAGCATCTTCCTTTTTAAAATTTTCTTTCAAATCATATCTTGCAAGTTCAGCGTTTGTTTGTGAGTTATAGATTCTAATGAAACAATTATTTACTTGAGCAAAATTCAGAGGCAATGTTCTTTTATCCTTATTTGCATCATTGGGATATTTACAAATCGTTACAGTGAAAATGATTTGTTCTACAGATTGATTTACTTTGTTTAATTCAACAAAAAGCGTTTCAGCATCACCTCCTTCACCTCCCTCGCCTGTTTGGTCATCACCGGAAGAACGCACCGACTTGTCAGGCGATTCCGGATTTCCATAAAAAACAAAATATTCATCTGCGATTATCTTAAAATCGCTTCCAATCATAAAGGCACTTGCGTCTAAATCAAATGCAGGTCCTCCGGGTTGTTCATTGGGGTCCCATCCCAAACCAACACCAACCTGTGTTAGTCCCGGGCTTTCTTTGTGAAGGTTAAATCTTTCTCCTTTTTGTAATTTAATTGCCATGCTTTACCTCCTTTATTTTCAGAGAAAGTCCCCCAACATATGCTGGGGGGCATATTAGCCTGACTAATGCTTGACGTGGCTGCTACTTTATACATTCGGCGATTAGAGCATCAAATTCAGGAGCAACTTTTTTTGCTTCTTTCTTAAGCTCCTGCAAGAATTTTTTCTCCAATGCGTCTACAGTTCCATCTGCAAATATTATTTCCCGCAGCCTCTTTACTTCTTCTGCATCAACCACACCGTCTGCTAATATATTTTTCTTGAGAGCAAGAAAAAAGAACTCCTCAAAAGCCGCACTCACAGATTTCGCTTCTTTTCGAAGCTGAACTAAAAATTCAATTTCTTCACCATCAATAGTTGCATCCGCTAAAAGTTCCTTTTTTAGAAGCTCCGTTTCCGCAGCATCAATAGTTCCATCCGCAAGCAACACATCCTTCAACAACTTTTTCCAGTCAGCCATATTAATCTCCTTCTTTGCAAGTTACATTATTTTTAAAAATATTCTAATCTCTGAAAACATTGCCAATTGCATTGGTAACATTTCATGCCCATTAGTGCATTTTACCTTTATTTTTGCCATCCTATTTCACCCCCCCTTTCTTATATACAGGTATTACCTGTCCATGTCAAAAAAAAATGCAGGTAATTCCTGTTTTGATAATTCACTAACATTTATATACCATAACAGAGGATAGAGGGGGCAGAGGCTCGTAATGGAAACTCTCGGTAAAAAGATACGGGAAAGCAGAAATGGAAAAGGGTTGTCACAGAAGAAACTTGCAGAGCTTTTGGGAATTCAATATCAGTCTGTTCAGGATTGGGAGAGAGATAAAACAAAACCTTCGACCGGAAAAATACCTAAACTTTGTGAAATACTTGATGTGTCATCTACATGGCTACTTTCGACTAAAGGAGCTAAATATCCTGAAGAGAAGCAAATATCAATTCTGAAGTCTTCTGTCCAATATGGTCTGCAACAGGAAAGTAGAAGGTGCCTGAAACTATTTGAAAAACTCCGGCCTGAACCACAAAAGATAGTAATTAAATTGATGGAGGCACTCATAAAGGGAAACAGATAATTCTGACATTTTCATATTGCTGTCCACCCGAATTGGACCCCCAAATCCCGACATAGCGAATTAGAAATATCCTTCTTTTGCCAAAATAGAATGCTCTGCCCACTTATTAACGAGAAAATTTGTATGGGAATCTTGCGGCTGGCTGTAAAAATCCTGCCTGCCTGTGCGTAGCACGCAGATAGGCGGGCTGTGGCGAGGTGAGGTTATTCGGTTAAATCTATATTGGAACAGTCAATTTGCCAATAGCCAGGATTAATATTTGATTTGTTTGTTAGTATTGTATTTTACTATCAAAATTCACCTTTTACTGTTTCACTACTAAGGGGAGTATATAAACATCATATTTATCTTCAATCTTTATACATTCTTTATGACAGCCATCTTCGACTTCTTCAGGTGAGAAGCGGGATGGAACAGCAACTTCAATTGCCAAATCTTCATCCTCTATTACAGGAATTGTTTTTATCTTTATCCCGGGATAATTCTTGTGAATATTCTCTGTAAACTCGGCAATTGCATCGCCAAGTAAAACCTTATCCTTCAGTAGAGCTTTCATTATATATCCCTCCTTTCGATAAGACCGTCTTTATAAGATTACCGACCATATCCAGCATATTCTTTACAACATTTTCATTAATCTCAGTGAGTTCATAATCTGCCTTTATCCTGTATGTATAAAGCTGTCTTAATTGTAAACGGAACTGTTCTAATAATCCTTGCGATTTTTCTGGATGCGTCGGTTTGAACCAATAACCGTGAATAAACGGCTTGATTATAGCAAGATGTTTCCATGTGCGACCTTCTTCGGGCTCTCCAAGAGCAGCCCACATTGTCTGATACGACGCATAGTATAATCGTGATATTGCACTGTTATATCTTTTATGGCTAAAAAGGAATTTTGCATCATCAAGATAGTTCAAGGCATATTTGATTCTAAATTCTATCATACATAATAAGAGTCTAAAAGCTAAAGTGTCACTAAAGTGTCAAAAACTCTTAGACTTTACTTCAATATTGTTTCTTTCGGAACCACAACTATTCCGGATTCTGTAACACAAAATCTCTTTTTATCTTCCTTAAGATTATATCCTATTTCTGTTCCTTGTGGTATATCCACATACTTATCAATAATAGCCCTTCTTATCTTTGCATGCCTACCTACATTCACACCCTCCATAAGGATAGACTCTGTAACGTAGCTGTAGCTGTTTATCCTTACCTGCGGTGACAGTATAGAGCGGTTTATCTGGCCTCCGCTTATTATACACCCTTCAGATACCATTGAGTCTGTAGCCGCACCCACTCTCTCTTTCTCTCTGTCTGCAAAGACAAATTTTGCAGGCGGACATGTGGGATAATATGTTCTTATGGGCCATTCTCTATTATATAAATTAAATATTGGCGAGACTGTAACCAAATCCATACTTGCTTGCCAGTAGGCATCTATACTCCCCACATCCATCCAATAACCCTTTTCAGCATGTGTCATTCCAGGAATTTTATTTTTTGCAAAATCGTATACAAATAATCTGCTCTTTTTCCGAATGCTTGGAATTATATCCCTTCCAAAATCATGTGTGGAATCTTTTAGCTTTGAATCTCTCGTGACCTCCTTTATTAAGGTGTCAGTGTTGAATATATAATTTCCCATTGATACTAGTGCCATCTTAGGTCTTCCAGGCATAGGCTTAGGATTTTTTGGTTTCTCTTCAAATCCCTTAATCCTCCATTCCCTATCAACCTCAATTACTCCAAATGTGCTTGCCTCTTCTATTGGTTTTGGTATGACAGAAACAGTAAGCTCTGCTTTATTTCTTATATGGTAGTTCAGCATCTGGCGGATATCCATTTTATAGATATGGTCACCGCCGAATACACAGACATACTGTGGATTTACATCCCTGATCAGATTGAGGTTTTGATAGATAGCATCAGCCGTTCCTTTATACCAATCCCTGCCTGTCCTCATCTGGGCAGGGACAGGGTCTATATACTGGTCAAGTTTTGGAGACAGCCTCCACGCAAGTGAAAGATGACGGTTTAAGGACTCTGATTTAAACTGGGTGAGTATTTTAATCTGAAAAAAACCCGAGTTTATAAAATTGCTCAGGACAAAATCTATAATCCTGTAGCGGCCGCCAAAAGGGACTGCCGGCTTTGCCCTTTCTTTTGTCAGGGGATACAGCCTTGTCCCCTCCCCACCTGCCAATATCATTACTAAAACCGTTTGCATAATTATAAATTCTACCTCCTCAATACATACACTGTTGTTGCCTCTGTCCAATCAGTCGGCTCAAGTTGACTATTTGAGACAAGGGTATGAGATTTTATAAAAACACCAACTCCTTCTTCAACCGCCTTATTCTGTGCATCTCTCTTTGCCCTTTCCTTTACCTCTTTAAGGGTATCGTTCTCGCTCATATACGTCTCGCCTGTTGCATCAATCCAGATGGGCTTTTCAGCGGCATAGGATTCAATAGGGGTTAAAAGCAAAATTATTATGAAAAGTATTTTCATTTCACTCCTTCAAAAATATCCTCTGTTTTTCTACCGGTGCAATCAGTTGAGGTAACTGTTCGTTATTATATACCTTTCTCGCTATCCTCTCCACCTGCGGCTTTATATATTCAAATAATTCTCCGATTTCTACTTTTCCATCTCCATTTGTATCACCCTCGCTTTTTATTCCTTTTAGCATAAAGTATGTAAACAGCCCATGCCCCTTTTCTTCATAGGTAGAGCTTATCTGCTCTCCTGATGCTGCAGAAAGGACTGCAACATTTGACGGAACTACAGATTTTTCCATTGTCATAACCAATGGTCTCGCCCCTTTTGCAAGAACACTCCTTCCGCCTGCACCTGAAAAACATGAATCAAGTGCTACGATAATCTCTTTTGCCTGAAGTTTTCCTAAAGATTCATAGAGCCTTTTCAGTGAATATCCTGTCTCATCAATGAATGAAGGGTCTCCGTCATAGGGAACAAGATAGGCGTCTCCTGTCTTTGTATTCGGCGCGCCGTGGCCTGAATAGTAGATAAAGACAGAACTATCTTTTTCAACGTTGTTAGGCAGCCACTTTTCAAAGTATTTTATAAAATCCGTCAAGGACGCGCGGTCATTCATGAGCGTTACAACATTTTCTTCCGGGTAACCCATGACCTTTGTGAGATATTCTGTCATTGTCTTTGCATCCTGCGTTGCAAAATCAGCCTTTGGAAGTTTCTGGCGGTATTGTTCAATGCCGATAACAATGGCATAGGAGTTCTTGTTTGGCTTTGCTTTTATTGAAGGGAGTTCATCAACATCGGACTTTGAAAAAGAAGTTGGTATAATTTCGGCGGACTGTTTTTTCTCTACTTTTAAGGAAATCTCATTTTGTTTTTTTCCTGCTTCTCTTATCATTTTTGTAATTATTGTTTTATTGAATTTTTCTGCTATTTCCAGTGGAGTCTTCTTACCTAAAGAAGGAAGTGTTGCTGTTATGGTTGTATCAGCTCCTTTTTCTAAAAGTAAGCTCACAACACTTGCGCGACCAAAAATTACAGCAGAAGTCAAGGGGGTTGTGCCATCAGAAAGTGTTGCATTTATATCAGCCCCTTTTTCTATAAGTAAACGTACTATTTCAACATGCTCATTATATGTTGCATTATGTAAAGGTGTTGCACCAGTAAACAGTGTTGCATTTATATCAGCCCCTTTTTCTACAAGTAAACGTACTGATTCTAAACTGCCAGCAAATGCGGCAAGATGTAAAGGAGAGTGACCAACTTTACTTTTAGCGTTTACATCAGCCCCCTTTTCTATAAGTAAACGCACTATATTTGCATGGCCTTTAGACGCTGCTTCATGTAAAGGTGTGCTGCTATTTTTATCTCTTTTATTTACATCAGCTCTCTGCTCAAGCAAGGCTTTAACGGCATTAATGTCACCTCTTGCTGCAGCAATATGTAATGGTGTTGCACACCCTGTCATCGCCATGCTCACAAGCAGTATAAAGATTATACTGATTGAAGAAATCAAATTACCCTTCATTTTCATAACCCCACCCCCCATAAATCAGTTATTACAAAGCAACTGCCAAACCCTCTGTTACTACTTCATCCAAAAAACTCCCATCTTCTTTTGCAATAATCTCATCCTCTGTATATCCTATTGCCTCTATAGGTTCAAATACCCTTCCTGCAGCTAGACCAAGTATTTCAAGCCTCTCTCTCAAGTTCTTACCCCTGAAGTCCTTAGAAATGACAATAATATCAATATCACTCCCTTCCCTTGGATGCCCTTTGGCGTAAGAACCGTAAATCATTATCTTCTCAGGGGTAATTCCTAAATTTTTTAGCTCCTCAACATATCTCTTTATTATCCTTTTAATCTCTTGTCTTCTCTTAACCATTTTATAACCTCCCTTGTCTTTTTAAGATAGCTCTTTGCAATAGTCTTTGAGTAAACTTCTACGAGCTTTTTAAAATCCTGCGGGTATCGGGTAGGGATACTGGCATTACTGATTATGGAGATAAAATCATGCAGAGGCTGGGGTGGATTAACTTCACTGAGTTTCAAGAGGTAAATTAAATTGTGTGTCATGGGCGGTGTTTTTCCTGCAGCCTCTGAAACTATAGCCTTCAGCATCTTTTCTATAGCAAGATGGCACATAAAAACAACATATACATATCGTCCTGTCTTAAACATACATCCGGCTGTTTTAAGGTCGTATTTTACCATTTGAAGCCAGTTTTTAGTTTCTTTTCTCATAAAATAGTCTTTCCTTTATTCTCTATCAAAAACATATATTATTTCTCTCCACTTTCGGCATGGATAGAACATACAATAGCAAAAACTAATACGCTTTATTCGGCACTCATAATCCAACTTTCTCATCTTGTTTTATCTGCGTCCATCTGTGGTTGCTTATAATATGGAATTACTCTTTCCTCTTTTTATGGTTCTACTGTAACATAGTAGCCATATTCCCCCCTCTGGATGAGCAACAAGACGCTGCTCCCCTTTTTCGCCGATATGACTGCCTTTTTGAAATCCTTTATAGTCTCAACCTTTGCCTGATTTATCTGCCTCAGCACATCCCCAGCCTCTATACCTATCCTCCCGGCAGGACCCCCTTTTTCCACCTTTGATATTAATACACCTGAATCAGTAAAGAGTTGATATTTTTTAACTGCCTTGCTCGTTATCTCATCCACAGCTATGCCGAGCCACTCAAGTGCAATTTCATCTGACAGTTCTTCAGGGATTGCCTGTGCTGTTACATTAACTGCAATCTTTTCACCATCCCTGAAAACAGTAATGCCTATTTTATCATTATGACCATAGCCATAAATCAGGTCATAGTAATCATCTATTGCCCTTATCGGTTTATTTCCGATGGAGATTATTATATCCCCTCTTTTTAATCCTGCCCTCTCCGATGGACCGCCTTTAAATGCCTGTGATATTATAACCCCTTTTGTATTTGAATAACCGAAAGACTTTGCTATCTGAGGAGTAAGCTCCTGGACAAATATACCTATCCACGCCTCATGGACTTCACCGTATTTGATTAAGTCATTGACTATCCTCTTTGCCCTGTCTATGGGCATTGCAAAGCCGATCCCCTCAGCCTTTTGATATATGGCGGTATTTATGCCAATAACCTCGCCATTAATATTTAAAAGAGGACCCCCGCTGTTACCCGGATTTATGGATGCATCAATCTGAATAAAATCGGAGTATATCCTGCCATCCTCACCCTTTATGCTCCTGTTTACAGCACTCACTATCCCTGTAGTAACAGTGTGTGAAAGTCCAAATGGATTACCAATGGCAATTACACTCTCCCCTATCATGATATCGGCAGATGCTCCCATTTGGGCAAATGGCAGAGGTTTATCAGAATCTATTTTTATAATTGCAAGGTCAGAACGGGAGTCAGCCCCGACAAGATGTGCATCAAACTCCCTGTTGTCGCTTAAGGTAACCTTTATTGTTGATGCCCTTGATATGACATGCTCGTTTGTAAGTATATAGCCTTTTTGATTTATTATGACCCCTGAACCGAGGCTCTGTCTTTTATAGTCTTGCGGGGGGGAAAAGTCCTGAAAAAACTGGTCAAAAAACTCATCTCCTAAACCTGTGAACGGATTAGCCCTCTGGCGAATAACCTCTTCAGTATTTATGTTGACAACAGCAGGGCTTACCTTTTCAACTGCAATTACAACAGGAGTTCTTCTTTCCTGTGCATGGACTGAGGGGAGAAGATAGAAGCAAGAAACAAGAAGCAAGAGACAAGAAAAAAACTTCCGTCTTCCAACTTCTTGCTTCTCACTTCTTGCTTCTGTTTTTTTACTCCTTCGGTAGTGTGAACCCGATGTATCTTGTGCTTTTGCCATCTCTTATTAAAAGAGTTACCACATCGCCACCCTTTATATTTTTCACTACCTTTTTGTAATCGTCAAGATTCTTTATCTCTTTCCTATTCACTTCAATTATAATCTGCCCCCTTCTTGCACCTGATGTAAAAGCAGGGCTGCCGGGATTTACATCTACAATGATGACACCTTCTGTAGAATCTAAATTAAATTGCTGGCCAATCTCAGGGGTGATATTCTGGACAAACAGCCCCATCTCCTCTTCCGGTTTTGCCTCGGCCACTTCTTTCTCCTCTTTCAGTGTCCCGACAGTTACATTAAATTTCTTCCTTGTCCCGTCTCTTATGATAACCATTTCTGCCTTTGATTCAGGCTTTACAAGGGCAACCAGTTTTGGAAGGTCTTCAACATTCTTTATCTTTTTACCATCAAACTCAACAATCACATCGCCCCTCTTTATTCCCACTTTATCTGCCGGGCTGCCTTTAACCACATCCCCGACAAGGGCACCCTCACTCTCGGCAAGATTAAATGACTTTGCTATTTCAGGGGTAACCTTCTGAATCATTACCCCAAGCCATCCTCTGGTAACGACACCCTTTTCCTTTAATTCCTTTAAAACAGGCTTTACTACATTAATCGGTATGGCAAACCCAATTCCTATATTTCCCGCCGTACCTCCTGCAGTAAATATTGCCGTATTTATACCGATTACCTCACCCTTTGTGTTTATAAGAGGACCACCGCTGTTTCCCGGATTAATAGATGCATCAGTCTGGATGAAATCATCATAGGGCCCTGCCCCGATAACCCTCCCCTTTGCACTCACTATACCTGCAGTTACACTCTGTCCGACGCCGAAGGGATTCCCGATGGCAACTACCCACTCTCCCACTTCAAGCATATCGGAGTCTCCTATCCTGACTATCGGAAGCTCCTCTTTTGACTCTATCTTGATAAGTGCAATATCGGTCTTCTGGTCTATACCTATAACCTTTGCGTCATACTCCTTGCCGTTTCCAAGAGTAACCTTTATCTTATCCGCCCTCTCAATCACATGATTATTTGTAAGGATATAACCGTCCTTATCTATGATGAACCCTGAACCGAGGCTCTGTCTCGGAATCTCCTGAGGCGGGGTCTCTCCGAAGAACCTGTCAAAGAAATCCTTAAATTGGTCCTCCTCACCGAAAGGAAAAGGTGTAGGACCCCTGAATCCCTTTTTCTGCTGATGCTTTATCATCTGAGTTGTATTAATATTCACGACTGCAGGTTTTTCTTCTTTAACGATGTCTGCAAATGAACCACCTGCAGGTATTGCTGAAACACTCCCCGCAACAGCCTTTGAAGGCTCTACCGACCATTCATTCGGCTGGTAACCTGCCTTTTTGTCAATATAGCTGGAGATGTATCTTGCAAGGACTATGCTTGTTGTTAAAACAACTATAGCCAGTGTTACCCTTGATAAAGATTTTAAAAATGTGTTTTTCATTCTCTTCCTCCATAAAAAAACTTAATTTAAAAATAGTATATCATACGGCATTTTGAGATTGCAAAAATATTTTTAAATTTTGACAGGAACTGATGAATGGCCCCCTGGCAGGGCTGCAGGGAATCGTCAGGTTAAATCTTCCTTTTTTGGATATTACCCTTGGAAATTAAAGCTGCTAAACATGAGGGGTGCAGTTCAAAAATCTCATAATGGTTTTACCTCTTCGCAAAAACTATAGTATTTTTCAGGGTTCAAAAGCATTACCTGTGTGTATAGTTGATACATATCTACTAAAGAATTTTAAATTGACAAAAATTAGTGGATTTGATAGCTTAAAATGTTAGTTTTTTTTATGGGCCGCTAGCTCATTTGGTAGAGCACCGCCCTTTTAAGGCGGGTGTGCTGGGTTCGAATCCCAGGCGGCTCACCACTAACTACAGTTATTGGTGAGTAGTGATTAGTGGTTAGTAAAAACAATTAAAAATAAAAGGTTATTAGTTATTGGTCTTTTGCCAACAACTAATGACTAATCACTGTTTTTGTGTCCCCATCGTCTAGCCCGGCCAAGGACATCGCCCTTTCACGGCGGTAACGGGGGTTCAAATCCCCCTGGGGACGCCAATAAATCCCCCCTGAAGTATCCTAAATATTAGAAAATAATAGAAAAATTTTTAGTATATGAGGGAAGAAACAAGACATTCTATATGGAGTGAAAATATAGGGATATTCTCTATACAACACATATACAAGGCATCTTGAAATCAGATAATGTTTTGCGAAGCTACTGATGTGGTCAGGAGGATAAAAATAATAATAGCTATTCCTGTTATAATTGCTATTATCAAGATATTACCCAGAAATTCAAGAGTGCTGTAATCAAAATGATAGAAATCTATTCTCTTTATCATGATTTGCACCTCCCTTAAAGTTAAACAGGGATATTTATTTTATTTGCTTTCACCTATAATATAGGTTAAATGGTTAAAATTGTCAATAGGTTATAAAATTGGTTAAAAAATTGGAGTTTCCTGACTTTTTAATCGAAGTCAAAGCGAAGCTTAGTATTTTTGAATATGTTGAGGTATTCTATAATCGTGTTAGAAAGAATTCTGCATTGGGCTATAAAAGTCCTGCAGAATATGAGAGGCTGCAGAATGCAGCTTAAACTTAACAGAGTGTCCAGTTTTTCGGGGAAAGATCAATAGCTGACGCAATAACTGGATATTATCTGACACCTTATTTTTGCCCTACATATGAACTATGAACTATTAATCATAACCGGTGAAGATTCGGGAGACCTCTATGGAGGGAATCTGGCGAGGGAGATAAAGAAACTCTCACCTGATATTAAAATCTCAGGTGTTGGCGGCAAATACATGAGGTCTGCCGGTGTTGATATGTTTTGTGATGTATTTGATATTTCAGTCGTAGGTTTCTGGGAGGTTATAGAAAAATTAGGCTTAATCAGAAGGCTTTATAAACAGGTAGTAGAAAGATTAGATAGTGGAAATGTTAAAGGTGTTGTTCTGATAGATTATCCTGGTTTTAATCTCAAGATAGCAGAGGCTGCAAAAGAGAGGGGCATACCTGTATTCTATTATATAAGCCCACAGGTATGGGCATGGAGAAAGGGGAGGGTAAAGACCATAAAAAGATATGTTGATAAGATGATGGTAATTCTCCCATTTGAGAAAGAGTTTTATCAAAAGGAGGGAGTTGAAGTAGAATTTGTGGGACACCCATTGTTTGAGGTAATAAATCCTGCTTTAAATAAGGAGGGGATTTGCAAAGAATTAGGAATTGACAGCAAGCAGTTAATTTTAGGAATATTACCGGGGAGCAGAAAAAAAGAGATTGCCTATATACTTCCTGAAATTTTAAAAGCGTCAAGCCTTATAAAAGAGAAATATCCATCAGTTCAGTTCTTACTTCCCCTCTCTCAATCAATTGAAGAAGATTATTTGAAAAATTTTATTACCTCCGAGTATTCTCATATTAATGTTGTTAAAGGGAAAAACTATGATGTGATGAAGGTGTCAGACCTCCTTATTACAAAATCCGGAACTTCTACACTTGAGGCAGCAATCATTGGTACTCCTATGATAATTGTTTATAAATCATCTTTTTTCTCTTATTATCTGGCAAAGGCACTTGTAAATGTTACCTATGCAGGACTTCCTAATCTTCTTGCAGGAAAGGAAGTAGTACCAGAACTTTTGCAATACAATATGAATGCAAAAAATATTGCTGAAAAGGCAATATATTTTTTAGAAAAAAAAGACAGGCTTAAGCAGATGAAAGAGGAATTGAAAAATATCAGATATTCACTTGGTGAACAAGGTGCATCAAAGAGGACAGCAGAGATAATAGTTAATTTTATAAAGACAGGTCAAAAACTTAATTAGCTTCAAGTCTATCCGAATCCCCCCCTTTTTTTATACGAAAATGCAAATTTCAAATCTTAAATAATACTTTCGGAAATTGGAATTGGAAATTATTTGATTATTGATGCTTGGTTATTGGAATTTTCCCCTCTTTTGTGAGCCAAAGGTTTATGAGTGTTTCATCCCTAATCTAAGATTTTAAATCATACCAAAAAACTTTTCATTTTTTTATCTTTTTTTCTTGACATTATCTGTCATGGTGGTATATTTACACCAAGTTGTGGGATAAAGTGGGATAAAATAGGAGAAAGGGTATGTTTATTGGACAATCTCTCCAATCTATTGATTCAAAAGGAAGACTGAGCATCCCCTCAAAGTTTAGGGAGATACTTAACAGTAAATACGGTGGGAAATTGATTCTTACCTATCTTGAACCATACATTGTTGCCTATCCTACAGAGGAATGGATGGGGATAGAGGAAAGAATCGGGCATTTATCAACAATGCAAAAAGAGGTAGTGGATATAGTTCGTATAATATATTCTAATGCCTCCGAGTGTTCACTGGACAATCAGGGGAGGATACTTATACCGCCAACATTGAGAGAGTTTGCAAGACTTCAGAAAGATGTAGCAGTACTTGGTATAAGGAATAAAATTGAAATCTGGAGCAAAGACAAGTGGGATGAATTTAGAGAAGGGGTTAAGGAAAAAGTCAAGGCACTGCCCGATAAACTTATGGAAATTGGTTTTCTGTAGTTTATAAAGTTCATAAAGTTTAATTTTTTCAACTTTATAACCTTATGAACTTTTAACTTATGATGGTTCATATCCCTGTATTGTTAAATGAGGTGATTAATTTTCTTCGATGTGAACCAGATAATATATATGTTGATGCTAATCTTGGAGACGGGGGGCATGCAGAGCATATACTAAAAAAAAGCTTACCCACAGGTATTCTTATAGGTATAGACAGGGATGAAGATTCAATAAAGTTCGCTTCAGACAGATTGTCTTCATACAGGGAAAGGGTTCATATTTTCCATGATAATTTTAAAAATATTAAAGATGTTGTCAGTGGTAGGGCAGGGTTTTCAAAGGTTGACGGGATTCTCTTTGACCTTGGGGTTTCAACACGGCAGCTTATGACTGCTGAAAGAGGGTTTAGTTTTTCTCAGGATGCCCCACTTGATATGAGAATGGACAGGAGTAGAGGTGTTACTGCAAAGGAGATTGTAAACAATTTTGATGAAGAGAAACTAAGGGGCATAATCCATAAATATGGTGAGGAAAAATGGGCGAAGAAAATAGCCCGTGCAATAGTCAGGGAGAGGGGGAAGATGCCAGTTGATACTACATCTCGACTGTCTGACATAGTGGTCTCTGCTATACCACCTGCTCACAGGTCTCAAAGGATACATCCTGCTACAAAGACTTTTCAGGCTATAAGAATTGCTGTGAATGGTGAAATAGAAATACTGGAAGATGCAATAAGAGATGCGATTGATGTTCTGAATATAGAGGGAAGAATTTGTATTATATCCTATCATTCTCTTGAGGATAGGATTGTCAAGAATCTGTTTAGAGAAATAGAGCATGGGTGTATCTGTCCGCATGATATACCAAAATGTATATGCGGAAGGAAAGGTGTCATAAAGATATTGACAAAAAAACCTGTGACCCCTTCTGAAGAAGAAGTGAGGAGAAATCCGAGGGCAAGGAGTGCAAAGCTTAGGGCAGCAGAAAAGATAGCGAATTGAAAAACTTGTAACTTTGATTTATGTATACATTCAATAGAGAGAGAAGGAATATTAACCCCGGAGAATTTCTGACTTACTCTGTATGTATATTCCTTTTCATTACAGGTGTTTTATTTTATATATGGCCATATATTAACATTTTAAATATTAACTATAAATTCGAGAAACTGCTTAAAGAAAGGGCAAAATTAGTTCAGAGTAATAAACTCTTGAAGATTGAAATGGCAAGCCTGAAATCATTGGACAGGGTAGAGAATATAGCAACTACCCAATTAGGGTTGTCATTTCCACAGGATGGGCAGATAGTTATTATTAAAAGTGAATAACAAAATCAAAAATTAAAATGCAAACATCAAAATTAAGGAATTAAATATTTCATCAATTTTGATATTTTATTTTTAATTTTTCTTTATAATTTATGTATTCAGGAAATATTGAAAAAAAGACTAAGATTAAAATTTACCTTGTTTTGCTCTTTTTTGTTATCTGTTTTGGTGTTGTATGGGAAAGGATTTATAACATACAGATTCTTCAGTATGGAAAATTTTTGAATCTTGCAAATAAGCAGTATTACAGGACATTATCTCCAATGTCTGAAAGGGGAGCAATATACGATAGAAAAGGGAGGGAGCTTGCAGTGAGTGTAGAAGCAGATTCAATCTATGCCAACCCCTTTGAGATAGAAGACCCTTATAAAGCGGCAAACATTATTTCTCAAATGCTCAAAGTGGACAGTTCAAGATTAATCAAGGAGTTTAATAAAGAGAAGGGTTTTATATGGATTAAGAGAAAGGTAATGCCTGATGAGGCTGATGCAGTGGAGTCTCTTAGCCTTAAAGGTATAGGATTTCTAAAAGAGGGGAAGAGATTTTATCCAAAGAAGGATATAGCGGGAAGGATGATTGGTTTTGTAGGTATAGATAATCATGGGTTATCAGGCGTAGAATATTCTTATGATGAGCAGTTAATGAGTAGTCCTGACCGTATTGTTATTGAAAAGGATGCCTTTGGAAGGAGTATAAATTTTGCCGATGACTATGAAAAATCCACGGAAAGAGGTTATGACCTGAGGCTGGCAATTGATGAGGTCATACAATATATAGCAGAAAAGGAGCTTGCTGCACAGGTATCAAGATACAAGGCAAAAGGGGGGACGGCGATAGTGATGAATCCTTATACAGGGGAGCTGCTGGCAATGGCTGATCAGCCCCAGTTTAACCCAAACAGCTTCAGCCAATATAAGGAAAGGGACTGGAGAAACAGAGGTATAACTGATAGCTTTGAGCCAGGTTCTACATTTAAGCTGATATTAACGGCGGCTGCCATTGAAGAGAAGATTGCAAATCAGAATGATATCTTTTTCTGTGAGAATGGCGAATACGAAATTGCAGGAAAAATAATACATGAAGCTAAAAATCACAAGTATAAATGGCTTACCTTAAAGGAAATTATTGGTAAGTCATCCAATATAGGTGCAATAAAGGTTGCCCAGAGACTTGGTGCAAAAAATTTTTATGACTATATATTGAAATTTGGCATCGGTTCAAAGACAAATATCAATCTGCCTGGCGAGTCGGCTGGAAAGGTAAGGGATATTAAAGAGTGGTCGGGTATATCCTTGGCATCCATATCCTTTGGACAGGAGGTTTCTGTTACCCCGATTCAATTGGTATCTGCAATATCTGCAATTGCCAATGGCGGAATATTGATGAAGCCATATGCAATAAAGGCAGTTGAGAAGGATGGAATGATTGTAGATGAATTTAAGCCTGAGGTGGTCAGGAGGATAATATCAGAAAAGACCAGCAGAGAACTGACAGAGATTTTGGAATATGCTGTTAGATATGGAACAGGGCAGAAGGCGATACTGGAAGGGTATGATGTTGCGGGCAAGACCGGGACAGCACAGAAGGCCTCTCAAGATAAAAAGGGGTATTCAAATGATAAATTTATATCATCATTTATAGGATATGTGCCTTCAAAAAATCCGAGGATAGTTATACTGGTTATTATAGATGAACCTGAGGATATTGCATGGGGAGGAGAAGTTGCAGCCCCTGTATTCAGGGAGATAGCAAGACAGTCACTTTTATATTTGAAAGTTCCATCGGACAAAGACATTGTGGATAGGTTAAAAGCTAGAGAAAAACAGATTAAGGGTGAGAATAAGGTTAAAGAAAGACTCTCTTAACCTAAACCTTAACCTCATCCTATTTTTATATGAAGATTCAGGAAATTTTCAAGGAGGTAAACCTGATAAATGTAAATGGGAGTATGGATATAGAGATTTCATCTATATATTATGATTCAAAAAAGATAGATGAAGGCTCTCTATTTGTAGCAATAAAAGGGCTTAAATCTGATGGGCATAATTTTTTAAATGAAGCGGTAGAGAGCGGAGCGAGGGCAGTGGTTGTAGAGAATGGCTTATGGGATGGAGATTTTAAATCCGTAATACGAAATCCTAAATCCGAAGTTACTTATATAACTGTCCCTGATTCAAGGAAGGCACTTGCTGTTATATCTGCTGAGTTTTATGGGCATCCATCGAGGGAGATATCAATAATAGGTATTACAGGGACGAATGGCAAAACGACTACATCCTATCTGATAAATTCTATTCTAAGGGCGAATAATTTTAAGAGCGGATTAATAGGGACTATTGATTATAGATTTGATAGAGAGATTATCTCCTCATTACATACAACCCCTGAATCCCTTGATCTTCAAAGATTTTTTAAGAAAGTCGTTGATGGCGGTGGAAAGTATTGTGTCATGGAGGTATCGTCTCATTCTCTGGAATTGGACAGGGTTTATGGAACAAGGTTTGAGATGGGTGTCTTTACAAACCTGACACATGACCATCTTGATTTTCATGGCAACTTAGAGAAATATTTTTTTGCAAAGGCAAGACTTTTTAAAGAATACGAATTGAAAAAGGCTGTCATAAATATAGATGACCCTTATGGAAAGAGATTAATAAAAGACTCAAGGATGGATAAGATTTTGACTTATGGCATTGCGGAAGATGCAGATGTAAAGGCAGATGATATAGATGTGTCAGTAAAAGGTCTTAAATTTGTTGCCACTACTCCAATTGGCAAGTTGAATATAGAATCAAAACTCTTAGGGATGCATAATATGTATAATATCCTTGCATCTGTATCTACAGCCATACTTGAGGGATTTTCAAAGGAGAGTATTATAAAAGGTATATTATTGCTTGATACGGTCCCGGGGAGATTGGAAGGGATAAATGAAGGACAGGACTTTACAGTATTGGTTGATTATGCCCATACCGACGATGCATTGAAGAATGTCCTTAATGCTGCAAAGGAGCTCCCGCATAAGAGACTTATTGTTGTATTTGGATGCGGAGGTGACAGAGACAGAGGTAAGCGTCCATTGATGGGAAAGGCAGCAGTAGAGTATAGTGATTTTGCAATTATAACATCCGATAATCCGAGGAGTGAGGACCCGTTAAAAATAATTGAGGAAATTGAAGCAGGAGTCAGTAGTCAGGAATCAATAGTCAGGAGTCAAAGGCATATCAAGATTTCTGACAGGAGAGAGGCAATCGAGTTTGCGATAAATAACGCCTCGAAGGGTGATATTGTGATTATTGCAGGGAAAGGGCATGAGGACTATCAGATATTCAGGGATAAAAAAATACACTTTGATGACAGGGAGGTTGCAAGAGAAGCAATAAAGAAACGAGTTCAAGGGTTCAAAGGTTCAAGGACTCAAGGGGTTGTTTCTACTTGACCCCTTGACCCCATTATTTTATATGACTCAATTTACATTAGAAGAAATATTGAAGGTAACAAAGGGAACACTGTTAATGGGTTCCGGTTCTGGGGTTTATCCATCTGTATCAATAGATTCAAGGACTATTGGCAAAGATGAACTCTTTATAGCTATTAAGGGAAAAAATTTTGATGGGCATGAATTTGTAGTCCAGGCTCTGATGAAGGGTGCAGGGGGTGCAGTCATTTCAGATAGAGGCCTGATAAAAAGAAAATTCTTTCATGGCGGTGAGAGCAATCTCCACACAATAATAGAGGTAAAAGATACACTCAAGGCACTGCATGAAATAGCCAATTATCACAGGAGGAGATTAAAAATACCGGTTGTAGCAATAACAGGAAGTAATGGAAAGAGCACAACAAAGGAGATGTCGGCATCTGTGGCGGGTGTCAGGTTTAATGTTTTAAAAAATGAGGGAAATCTTAATAATCAGTTTGGCCTGCCTCTAACACTTTTAAAAATGAATGATAGTCATCAGGTGGCAATACTTGAGATGGGCATGAACGAGAAGGGTGAGATTGAAAAATTAAGCCAGATTGCTGAGCCTGACATAGGAATAATCACAAATATAGGCATGGCGCATCTGGAGAAGCTGGGTTCAATAGAAAATATAAGGGATGCAAAGGGAGAATTGATAAGTAGAATAGGGGAGAACGGGACAGCAATCTTAAACTCTGATGACACGCTTGTTATGGAACTAAAAAAGTGGTTTAAGGGAAAAGTGATTACATTTGGTATAAATTCTCCTTCGGATATTACTGCTGTAGATATAAAGAAGAATAAGGATATAGGATATCAATTTATCCTCAAGATGGATGGAAAAGATACTGTGATTAATCTCTCCTGCCTTGGTTATCACAATATTTATAATGCTCTTTCGGCTGCCGCCGTCGGGAAAAGCCTTGGCATAGATATTAATGATATAAAAAAGGGGATTGAGTCTTTTAAGCCACTTCCGATGAGGATGGAGCAGTTTATGATTGACAGAGATATTACATTTATAAATGATGCATATAATGCAAATCCATCTTCAATGGAGGCTGCAATAAAAGAATTCTCTATTGCAGATTTCCCAGGAGAGAAATTTCTTGTAGTGGGAGATATGCTGGAATTGGGTGAGGCATCAGAAGAGGGACACAGACATATAGGGAGACTGGTTGCATCGGAGTCAATTGATTGTCTTATAACTGTTGGCACTGAGTCTAAGTTTATTTTTTATGAAGCTGTCTTGAGTGGTATGCCAAGGGGGAGGGTTTATCATTGCGAGAATTTTGATGAGGTAGCATTTATTCTTGATGATGAGCTGAAATCTGGCGATTGTGTAATGATAAAGGGGTCAAGGGGGATGAAGATGGAGAATGTGGTGGAGAGGATTATTAAACTGAGAAAGGTATCATAATGATATATCATCTTTTATTTCCTCTTCATGAGGCATATTCATTTTTTAATGTATTCAGATATATAACATTCAGGACTGCCTATGCGATCCTGACTGCACTGATAATCAGTTTTATATTTGGACCATGGATTATAAGGAAACTCAGAGAGAAACAGATTGGTGAGCGGATAAGGGAGGATGTCCCTCGTTCTCATCAGTCAAAGGCAGGGACACCTACGATGGGAGGGATAATGATACTCTTTGCCCTTTTTGTCCCAACGCTCTTGTGGGCAGACCTTACAAATAAATATATATGGCTTGTAATATTTTCAACTGTCTCATTTGGCATGATAGGTTTCATAGATGATTATTTAAAATTAAAGGGGAGAAAAAATGGCTTAAAGGGGAAGGAAAAATTTGCAATACAGTCACTGGTGGCACTGATACTTGTCCTTATATTATATTTTGACAAGGATTTTTCGCTGATTATGACAAAACTTGGCATCCCGTTTTTAAAAACTATAAAGCCTGAAATGGGGATTATGTATATAGTGTTTGCAGTGCTTGTGATAGTCGGGACATCCAATGCCGTAAATCTAACTGATGGATTGGACGGGCTGGCGATAGGGCCAATAATAATATCAACTGCAGCCTATATGGTAATTGCCTATGTAACAGGGCATTTCAATTTTGCAAATTATCTCAATATAGAGCATATAAGGGGTGCAGGTGAGTTGACTATATTATGCGGGGCTGCGGTTGGTGCGAGTCTCGGATTCTTGTGGTTTAATTCATATCCTGCTGAGGTGTTTATGGGAAATGTCGGGTCAACCGCGCTTGGCGGGATGCTCGGGACTCTGGCAGTTATAACAAAACATGAACTTATACTGCTTGTGATAGGCGGGATATTTGTTGCAGAGGCAGTTTCTGTTATCCTTCAGGTTGCCTCATTTAAACTCAGAGGGAAAAGGATATTTAAAATGGCTCCGCTCCATCATCATTTTGAGGAGTCGGGGTGGGAGGAGCCAAAGGTAATTGTAAGATTCTGGATTGTAGCTATTATACTGGCGTTACTTTCATTGAGCACATTGAAATTAAGATGATAAAATCTAAAATCCGAAATCCGAAATCCGAAATCCGAAATGCCTTAGTGGTTGGGCTTGCGAAGTCGGGTGTATCTGCCGCCAATCTTCTTCACAAATTAGGTGCAAATGTAACAGTTACAGATGAAAAAGGGGAAGAGACATTATCAGATAATGTAAAGAAACTTGAAAAAGGCATCTCACTCAAACTTAACGGCCATGACAGTGTGAATATAAATGGAATTGACCTAACTATTATAAGTCCGGGTGTGCCGTGGGATTCCCCATTTTTAAACAAAATTAGAGAGAAGGGGATAAGAATAATGAGTGAGGTGGAGTTTGCATTTCAGCAACTTCAAGCTCCTTTTATTGCAATAACAGGGACAAATGGAAAGACAACTACAACGACTCTGACAGGCGAGATACTTAAGAGGGGCGGCAAAAAGGTATTTGTGGGGGGCAATATTGGCAATCCATTATGTGAGGAGGTTTTGAATGGAGGAAAGAGCGAATTAGTTTTATCGGAGATAAGCACATTTCAGATGGAAGGGAGTGAGACCTTTAAACCTTATATAAGTGCAATATTGAATATTACGCCCGATCATCTTGATAGGCATGAGAGTATGGATGAATACATAGAATTGAAAAAGAGGGTATTTATAAATCAGGATGAAAATGATTATATGATTTTAAATTTAGATGATGAGATTACTGCAGGATTCTCAACAGAAGTGAGAGGGAAAAAGGTATTTTTCAGCAGGTTAAAAGAGGTGGAAAATGGGGCATTTGTAAGAGAGGATAAGATAATTTTCAAGAATGACGGTAGAGAAGAGACAGTTTGCTCTCTAAAGGACTTAAAACTGATAGGTGTGCATAATATAGAAAACACACTTGCATCTGTGGCAATAAGCGGGATATGCGGTATAAGCGGTAAAATAATGAGAGATGTGATATCGGAATTTAAAGGGATAAAACACAGGATGGAACTGGTAAGGGAAATAAGAGGGATCAGGTTTATAAACGATTCCAAAGGGACAAATGTAGGCGCCACAGTTAAATCACTCCAGAGTTTCAATGAGCCAATAATACTTATAGCAGGCGGTAAGGACAAGGGAAGCGATTATCTGCCTTTAAAGGGACTTATAGAGGAGAGGGTAAAATTTCTTATATTGATTGGAGATGCAAAAAAGAAGATAGCAAAGAATCTGAATGGTTTTAAAAATAGGATCGAGGCAGACACTCTTGAAAATGCTGTAAAAGAAGGATACAAAAGGGCTAAAAGTGGGGATATAGTCCTCCTCTCTCCTGCATGTGCCAGTTTTGATATGTTCAGGGACTATGAGGACAGAGGGGAGCAGTTTGAGGAGATAGTAAACAGATTATAAAACCTTTAGAACACGAATTGCACGAATATACGAATGGCACGAATAAAATTATCTATTAGTAATAATTCGTATGATTCGTCCATTCGTGTCATTCGTGGTTAAGTTTTGATTTTATGCCAAAACAGAGAACATTTGACCCAATAATTTTAGTAAGTACTATTGCCTTAATAGTAATAGGCATCGTTATGGTTTACAGCTCCAGCGCAGTGATAGCAATGCAGAGGTATCATGATCCGCAGTTTTTTCTGAAGCGTCATTTAATGTGGCTGATACTTGGTTTAATTTCTATGGTGGCAGTGGCGAGGATAGATTATAGAAAAATTATTAAACTAACTTATCCATTACTTGTCTTTTCCATTGTTTTGCTGATTTTGGTTTTTATGCCATATTTCAGTAAAGAAGTTGGGGGTGCAAGGAGATGGCTCAGTTTCTGGGCTTTTTCGTTTCAGCCTGCAGAACTGGTAAAATTCTCAATGATATTATTTTTAACCTATTCTTTGGTTAAGAGAAAGGATTATCTGCAGGACTTTACATACGGCTATCTTCCGAATTTAGTAGTAATAGGCGTATTTTTTATATTGATTATTGTCCAGCCTGACCTCGGTAGTGTTGTGGTTATGTCAATTGTGGCATTTATACTCATGGCTGCTGCAGGTGTAAGGTTCTCATTTTTATTTTCTACGGTTTTGATGATGATTCCATTTCTATACATGGCGATATTCAGAGTTGGATATAGAAAGAAGAGGATTATGGCTTTCCTTGACCCATGGAACGACCCTCTGGGTACAGGCTTTCAGACAATTCAGTCTCTTTTGGCATTCGGGAGGGGAGGGGTTCTTGGTCTTGGGCTTGGTGAAGGGAAACAGAAGCTATTTTATCTCCCAGAGCCTCATACAGATTTTGTTTTTTCAGTGATTGGTGAAGAGCTTGGTTTTATAGGCATTTCAGCAGTGCTCTCTCTCTTTCTTATATTGATATGGAGAGGTATCAGGGTATCTCTTAGGTCCCCTGACCTTTATGGGACATATCTATCACTTGGGATTACACTTACAATAGGGATTCAGGCGGTTATAAATATGGGGATGGCGGCAGGACTTTTGCCAACAAAGGGATTGCCTCTGCCGTTTATCAGTGTAGGAGGATCATCACTCCTTATTTCTATGGTAAGCATTGGTGTATTGTTAAATATATCGGAGCATTCAGCATGAAAGTTTTAATTGCAGGCGGAGGAACTGGAGGGCATCTATTTCCTGGCATAGCAATAGCAGAGGAATTCAAAAGGAGAGAAGATACATCCCAAATGCTATTTGTGGGGACTAAGAAGGGAATTGAAAGCAGTGTCATCCCAAATGAAGGATATGAAGTTAAATATATCTCATCAGAGGGTTTAAAGGGGAAAGGGATTTTTAAAAAAATGAAATCCTTTTGTAAGATACCCATTGGAATTATACAGTCTATTAAAATATTGAATAGCTTTAGACCTGATATTGTTATTGGAGTCGGGGGTTATGCCTCTGGACCTGTTGGTGCTGCATCACTCCTTCTTGGTTATCCCCTTGTCATACAGGAGCAGAATCTTTTTCCTGGATTTACAAACAGGATGCTTGGGAGATTTGCAAATTTGATATTTATATCCTTTGATGAAACAAGAAAGTTTTTTAGCGGGAGAAGGGTATGTTTGACAGGAAACCCAATAAGGAGGGGGATTGTTGAATGCGGAATGCGGAATGCGGAATTTAAATTACAATTCAGCACTCCGAATTCCTCAATCTTCACGGATAAGTTTACTATATTAACTTTTGGTGGGAGTCAGGGGGCACATAGTATAAATAAGGCTATGGTTGATGGATTGAAATATCTTACTAAATTTAAGGACTTAATTTTTATTATACATCAGACAGGGAAAACAGATTTTGAGTTTGTAAAGAAGGCTTATGACAAGATGGGTTTTGAATCTGAGGTAGTTCCCTTTATTAATAATATGGCTGATTCATACAGGAAGGCAGACCTCGTTATATGCCGTGCCGGGGCAACTACTATATCAGAGATTACAGCATGCGGTAAGGCAGCTATATTAATTCCATTTCCATTTGCTATTAACAGTCATCAGGATATGAACGCCGCTGTCTTAAAAGACCATGAAGCAGCAGAAATGATTATAGAAAGGGATTTGAGTGGCGAAGTGCTGGCAAATAAGATTTTATTTCTCATGCAGAACAGGGCAAACCTTTTTAAAATGGAATACGAAAGCAGAAAGATGGGCAAACCAAATGCAGCAAAGGAGATAGTGGAATACTGCTATAAGTTAATAAAAAAAGGGGTTAAGGGGTCAAGTGATTTCACTCGAACCCACGAATCCTCGAACCCTCTAATCCTGTTTTTATTATGTTCAGAAAAACAAGACACATACATTTTGTCGGCATAGGCGGGTCAGGGATGAGCGGTATAGCCGAGGTGCTTTTAAATCTTGGCTATAAAGTCAGCGGCTCAGACCTCTCACAATCTGAGGCTGTCAAACGCCTTACAGGTATTGGTGCAGCTGTATTCATGGGGCATAAGGCTTCCAATGTAAATGGTGCTGAAGTGGTTGTTGTTTCATCTGCAGTATCTCCTGACAATGAGGAGGTAGTGGTTGCAAAGAAAAAACTTATACCTGTAATACCAAGGGCAGAGATGCTGGCAGAGTTGATGAGGCTGAAATATAGTATTGCAGTGGCAGGTGCACACGGCAAGACTACTACTACATCTATGGTCTCATCAGTCCTCTATGCAGGAGGACTTGATCCAACAGTGGTTATAGGCGGAAGGGTGAATAGTATAGGCAGTGGTGCAAAACTTGGACAGGGTGATTTTCTTGTAGCAGAGGCGGATGAGAGTGACGGCTCCTTTTTAAAACTTACACCGACAATTGCAGTAGTTACAACAATAGATGCAGAGCACCTTGATCATTATGGCGATATGGAAGAAATCAAAAAGGCATTCTTAAAATTTATAAATAAGGTTCCATTTTATGGCTCGTCAGTCCTCTGCCTTGACCAGGAGCATATTCAGTCAATTATTCCACATGTAGAGAAGCGATTCATTACTTATGGATTCAGTAGTCAGGCTGAATATAATGCAGGGAATATAAAATTTTCAGGCAGGACAACCATGTTTACCGCACTGAGAAGGCAGAAGATATTAGGTGAGATAAAACTTAATATTCCCGGGATGCATAATATATATAATTCTATGGCAGCCATTGCAGTCGGTCTTGAGCTGGACATGGATTTTGGTTCTATAAAAAGAGGACTGGAGGAGTTCAGTGGTGTCCAGAGGAGATTTCAGGTAAAAGGGGAGGCAGATGGTGTAATGGTAGTTGATGATTATGGCCATCATCCTGCTGAGATTAAGGCAACACTCAAGGCAGCAAGGGACGGGTGGAAAGATAAAAGACTGATAACTGTATTTCAGCCTCACCGTTATACAAGGACGAGAGACCTTCTTAAAGATTTTTATACTGCCTTTTATGACTCGGATTCATTGATTATAACTGATATATATCCTGCCGGTGAGAAGCCTATTGATGGGATAAATGCAAAGTTGATTTACGAAGGAGTGAGGGGGCATGGGCATAGGGATGTGGTTTTCATAGGAGATAAAGAGGAGATAGCTCCATATCTGTCAAAAAAGGTAAAAGAGGGGGATATAGTGATTACACTCGGTGCAGGAGATGTGTGGAAGATAGGAGAAGAGTTTCTTCATGGAAAATTATAAAAATTTCAGAACACGAATTGCATGAATGGACGAATGGAACGAATGAAAAATAAAATAAAAATTAAACGTGTTCAGGTTTTTGTTCATTGAAAACTGAAAGATTAAAAATTATTTTTAAGGATGTGAGAGGTGAGAAGAAGTTTAATGAGCTAATGCGAAATTACACCTCGTTTCGTATCGGCGGAGATGCTGATTTATTAATTTTTCCTGAGAATATAGATGATTTAAAAAATGTTCTTTGTATATGCCATGATAAAAAAATACCATTATTTATCCTTGGTTTTGGAACAAATCTTCTGATAAAGGACGGCGGTATAAGAGGGGTGGTTGTAAGTTTGAATGAAGGTTTCAATTATATTTCTGATTTAGGATTTCTGATTTCGGATTTTAAATTCCAAATCCAAAATCCTAAATTCAAAATTATTAGGGCAGGTGCTGGCGCAGGTTTGCAGGTATTAGTCAACTTCGCCCTTAAGAATGAGTTAGCAGGAATGGAATTTGCGGTTGGAATACCGGGTTCTGTAGGTGGGGCTGTGATAATGAATGCCGGGATAAGGGATGGCGAGATGAAGGATATAGTTAAATCAGTAAAGATTATGACAGATGATGGAGAGACAAAAGTTTTAAAGAATGAGGATATCGGCTTTTCATACAGGAATTCAGATTTTCCAGAAGGCTCGGTGGTATTGGAGACAGATATTGTTTTAAAAAATGGAAATAGTAGAGATATAAAAAAAATGATGAAATTATTAATAGCTGATAGAAAATCAAAACAGCCCCTATCTTCATACTGTGCTGGTTCTGTATTTAAAAATCCTCCAAATGACTTTGCAGGGAGGCTCATAGAATTGGCAGGTCTTAAGGCTTTTAGCATTGGAGATGCGGCAGTATCAGAGGTTCATTCAAATTTTATAGTGAACAGAGGGAAGGCTGCTGCGAGCGATGTTTTAAGACTAATTGAGATTATAAAAGAGAGGGTTTTTACAAAGACAGGCATCTCATTAGAGGAAGAGATTAAGATTGTGGGAGAAGATTAGATGGATTTAAAAGATAAGAAGATTGGTGTCCTCATGGGTGGCATGTCTTCTGAGAGGGAAATATCACTTAAGACCGGCACGGCTATTTGTAATGCTTTGAAAGAGACTGGATACAATGTTGTGTCCATTGATGTGGGAAAGGATATTGCCAAAAAGATAGCTGATGAAAAGATAGATGTTGCATTTATTGCCCTTCATGGCAAATATGGTGAAGATGGAACTGTGCAGGGCATACTGGAAATAATGGGAATCCCCTATACAGGTTCAGGTGTTCTTGGAAGTGCTGTCTCAATGAATAAGGTTATATCAAAAGAGCTCTTTGAAAGGCATGGGATTCCAACACCAACCTATGAAGTTATATATAAGAAGGATTACAGAAAAGGGCATAAATTTATGACAGGCTTTCCTCTTATAGTTAAGCCTGCCAATGGAGGGTCCACAATAGGAGTTAATGTCGTAGATAACATCGGCATCCTTGATTCGGCAATATATGATGCCTTTAAGTTTGATGATTATATTCTGATTGAGAAATTTATAGATGGAATAGTTCTTACTGCCGGGGTATTGGAGGATATGGCATTGCCTGTAATTGAGGTCTGTCCCAAAAAAGGTTTTTATGATTATGAGTCAAAATATACACCAGGCATGACAGAGTATTTTATTCCAGCGAGGATTGATAAAAAAAAAACAGAAGAGTGCCAGAAACTTGCACTCAAGTGTCATAAAGTTCTGAGATGTAGGGGAATTACGAGAACAGACATGATTATGGATAAGGGACAGAATATTTTTGTATTGGAAATAAATACGATACCAGGGATGACAGCTACTTCTCTCATTCCAATGGCGGCAAGGGCAGCAGGGATAGAATTTAAAGCTCTTTTAATTAAGGCACTGGAGATGGCAGTAAGGGTATGAGAACTTCAACATTTGTAAAAATTAAATCATACAGGGGGACATATACGGGTGCAGGTGCTGTTATCGCGAGAAGGAAAAAGATACAGCGTATAAAATCTGCAGCATTATCACTGTTCAGATGGGCAACTTTTTTATCGTTTGGTTGTTTTATTGTAGTGGGAGGGTATAGGGGTTACAGATATGTAATGGCGTCACCTTATTTTGATATTTCGGATATAACAATTGATGGGAATATAAATTTTAAGAGAGATGATATACTCTCAGTAGCCGATATAGAGATTGGTCAAAATATATTTTCAGTTAATATAGGGGAGGTTTATAAAAGGATTAAAGGTAATCCGTGGATAAAGGATGTATCAGTAAAAAAGGAGATGCCTGATAGGTTAAAAATAAAGATAAATGAGAGAGAACCTGTGGCAGTTTTAAAATCAAATGAGCTCTATCTGATAGACGATGAGGGTGTGGTGTTGGCAAAACCGAATGGAGAGTCAGACATGAGTTTTCCGGTAATTGTTAAGCTAATGGATTTAAAATATGAGATAGGTGATAGGGTAAATTCTGAAGATGTCTTCAATGGCATAAATATATGGGAGAGGCTGAAAGGGGTTAAATTAAATATTGGAGAATCACCTTTGGAAGACAACATAACCACAATTGAACCCCTTGGTTATGATAAAGCTAAAATAAATTTAAGAAATACAAACAGCTATATTGTTATCAATGGTGAAGATACTAATAAAAAATTTCAGCATCTTCAGGTGGTGATGAATTTACTAAATGAAAATACCCCCTTATTAAAAGGGAAGAAGACAGGGGAGATGATGGAATTAGACTATATAGATTTATCATTTAGGGATAAAGTAATTGTTAAATACAGAGATTGAAGATTGACTATTGAAGATTGAGAAATCTTTATTAATATTCAATTTTAAATATTCAATATTCAATTAGAAAGGAGGTGAGAAATTGCCAAAAGATGAAAATATAATTGCAGGACTTGATATCGGAACAACAAAGATATGCTGCATTATTGGTGAGGCGAGGGATGAAAAGGAAGTGGATATAATAGGGATAGGGACCCATCCATCAAGGGGTTTGAGAAAAGGAGTTGTTGTCAATATAGAGAGCACTGTAGAATCAATAAAGGGGGCAGTGGAAGAGGCGGAATTGATGGCAGGCTGTGAGATTGACTCTGTATATGTTGGTATAGCAGGTGGGCATATTAAGGGATTTAACAGTCATGGCGTAATAGCGGTGAAGAATAAAGAGGTTAGCCAGTTTGATATTGACAGGGTTCTTGAGGCCGCCCAGGCTGTGGCAATACCGCCAGACAGAGAGGTAATTCATATAATTCCGCAGGAATACATACTTGATGAACAGGAGGGCATTAGAGAGCCTCTCGGTATGTCAGGGGTAAGGCTTGAGGCAAAGGTGCATATCGTTACAGGTGCGGTAACATCTGCCCAGAATATAGTAAGGAGTGTCAATAAGGCAGGGCTTGAGGTGAAGGATATAGTTCTTGAACCTCTTGCATCAAGCGATGCAGTGCTTGACAGGGATGAAAAAGAGCTTGGTGTGGCAATGGTAGATATAGGCGGAGGGACATCTGACCTGGCAATATTTTTTGAGGAGAGCATAAAACATACATCGGTTCTTGCCATAGGCGGAAATCATATTACAAATGACATTGCCATAGGGCTTCGCACTCCGCAGGCAGAAGCAGAAAAAATAAAAAAGACTTACGGCTGTGCAATGACTGCCCTTGTAAGAAAAGATGATACTATTGAGGTTCCGAGCACAGGTGGAAGAGAATCAAGAATCCTCTCCCGCCAGATTTTGAGTGAGATAATCGAACCGAGGGTAGAGGAGATGTTTCATCTTATAAAAAGGGAGGTAGAAATAAGCGGTTTCTCTGAGTTGATTGCATCAGGGGTAGTTCTTACAGGCGGGGCTGCGAGTATGGAAGGAATAACAGATTTGGCAGAGAAAATATTTAAACTGCCTGTAAGGAGAGGATTCCCTAAAGGAATTGGCGGATTAGTGGATGTGGTAAGCAGTCCGATGTATGCAACAAGTGTAGGACTGATTCTCTTTGGTTTGAAGAACCATCAGCATGGAAAGAAACCAAAGCTCATTGATAGAAATCTCTTTGATAAGATATTTGACCGAATGAAGGGATGGGTGGAGGATTTTTTTTAGAGATTTACGAATTATAATTTAAAATTTATGTTTTTAAAACCTAAAATCCTTTTTGGGAGGGCAATAGAATGACTTTTGTATTATCTGATGAATTTGATTATTCGGCAAAGCTTAAAGTAATCGGAATTGGTGGTGGAGGTGGTAATGCAGTCAGCACAATGATGTCTTCAAAGATAGAGGGGGTGGAGTTTATAGTTATAAATACAGATGCCCAGGTATTGAAGGTATCTCCTGTGTCGTCAAAAATCCAGATAGGCTCAGAGTTGACAAGGGGGCTTGGTGCAGGGGGCAATCCTGAGATAGGAAAAAAGGCGGCATTAGAAAGTGCCGACCAGATTGCAGATTTTCTACAGGATGCAGATATGGTCTTTATAACTGCAGGCATGGGCGGTGGAACAGGGACAGGTGCAGCCTCAGTGGTGGCGAAAATTGCAAAGGATAAAGGTGCATTGACTGTAGGTGTGGTTACAAAACCGTTCAGCTTTGAGGGGAAGAGGAGGCTGTCACAGGCGGAGGCAGGATTAAAAGTACTGAGAGAGAATGTAGATACACTTATTACAATACCGAATGACAGACTGCTTAATGTTGTTTCAAAGCAGATGTCCTTGAGGGATGCGTTTAGGGTGGCGGATGATGTCCTGAGACAATCTGTTAAAGGCATCTCAGAGTTGATTACAATGCCTTGCCTTGTCAATCTTGATTTTGCCGATGTGAAGGCGATTATGACAGGGATGGGACAGGCACTTATGGGAACTGGCATTGGCAAGGGTGAGAATAAGGCAGTTGAATCTGCCCAGAATGCAGTTTCAAGCCCACTCCTTGAGGAATCTTCAATAGATGGTGCAAGGGGTGTATTGATAAATATTATAGGAGGTCCTGGCCTTACAATTCATGATGCCACAGAGGCGTCTTCTATTATCCAGAAGATGGTTCATGAGGATGCAAATATTATCTGGGGTGCTGGCATTGATGAAGGTATGGAAGATGAAATGAGGGTTACAGTAATTGCAACAGGCTTTGGTCAGGAGCATCGTCGCGAAATAGAAAGAGAAGAGAAGGTTCAGAAGTTAAAGGTGGCGGCAGGTGGCGGCAAGGTTATTGATATGCCCGTCCATACAAGTGTCAGACATAAAAAATCAAATGGAGCCGAACCTGCTACTGATAGGATGGGGCCGCTATTCTCAGGCGAGATGGACTTTGATATTCCTACATTTTTAAGAAGGCAGGCTGATTGAGGGGAGGGGTAAGTTAGGAAGTCCTAATCTCGTTTTTATCTTTCCTGTGATGGTAAAGTGCATCTATAGTTGATTTAACGGCGAGCTTAGCCTTCTGATTTATCCCTCTGAATATAGAAAGGAGTTTTTCAATATATTCTTGTTCTAAATCCGCAATTATACCTTTACCATCCTTGTATTTTGAAGGAAATTCAGCAATTTTTGTTGGCTGCATCTTTTTGACCCCTGAGATCTCGTTAATCTTAAGGAGCAATTCATCTTTGAACAATTCTCCTAACTTATCCTCAAGGAACGCCTGCCGATTTTTCCCTATCCCTTTTCTTCCTTTTAAGGTGTCATTTAGGTCAGAGGGTGCCCAGCCCAGTATCTGTGCCAGCTCATTCTGGTTGATACCTTTCTTTTCCATATAAGTAAGAAGGGCTTCAACAATTGCTCTTTCCATCAGGGTCTTCATCGCCTTTGAGATTACCCTTTATCAGATGCCAATTCAATTCTCAAATAAAGTGAATATCGTTTGACATATTCACCATATTAGTGTATTTATATCGAAACCTATTTATACGGAAGTGATTATTATGAAGGCAAATAAAATACCCTCCATCTTATTCTTCTTTTTCCTCATCACTCATCACTCATTGCTTTTTTCAATGGCTGAAACGATATTTATTACAGGGTTATGCGATTAATCAAAAACGATTATTTGAGGCAAAAGAAAAATTCAACGAACTGCAAGAAACTATCTCATTTCTACAAGAAAAATCTAAACATGAGTTACTTTCAGGGCAGGAACAGGAAATTTTAAACCTTCTTGCCAATTATTCCAAAACCCTTACCTTACTTGAACAGTATGATTTGGTTCCTTCTTGTTTATTTATTTTCTTGATAAAAATAATTACCTATACAAGGATAGCGGAGAAAAGAAAATCAATGACAATGCTTTAACCGCCTTAGCTCTCTTGATAGCAGTAAGCGACCCAAGAGAAAAGGATAAATTGGTTAAAATCATTACTAACTTGTTAGCCTTGTGAAATCATCCGCGGTTAATCTTTTTTGTTCTTATGAATCAAAATCTGGATATTCTGATAACTGAAGAGAGTATAAGGAAGAGAGTCAAGGAGTTGGGGGAAAAAATATCTTCTGACTATGCAGGAAGGGAAATCATTGCCATAGGAATATTAAAGGGGGCGTGGGTATTTATGTCTGACCTTGTGAGAGAGATTGAAATACCTGTAATATGTGATTTTATTGGTGTGTCAAGTTATGGAGACGCAGCAGTAAGTAGTGAGAGGGTTAAGTTAATCAGTGATATAAGGATACCTATTAATGGAAAAGAGATATTGTTGATTGATGATATAATTGATACCGGTTTCAGCATAAATTTTGTGAAGGGATACATAAAATCAATGAATCCAGCAGGTATAAAAGTGTGTGTTCTTCTTGACAAGCCGAGCCGCAGAAAATTAGATATACATGTTGATTATACAGGTTTTACAATACCTGATAGATTCGTAGTAGGATACGGTCTTGACTATGCAGAAAAATACAGAAACCTTCCATATATAGCCGCAATCAAATAGTATTTTTATTGCAACAAAATCTCCTTATATGTTATTCTTTAAATAGAAAAATATGATGTGTTAGTTTTTAGTGTCAGTGTCAGTTAAGGAAGTTATTACTAACACTGTTATTTATTTATGTAACTCTTTGGTTATATATTATATGGAGGTATGGAATTGAATCAATTTTACAAAAATCTCGCATTGTGGCTTGTAATAGGGCTGATAATGATAGCCTTATTTAACATCTTTAATAAACCTCATACTCCTTACAAAGATATAATTTACAGCGACTTTGTTAATGCAGTAGAAAAGGGAGAGGTGACAGAGGTTTCTATACAGGAGGATGCTATTACAGGCAAACTTAATAATGATGACAGAATCTTCAGGACACTGACCCCGAAGGATGCCGACCTCATAAAGATACTCAGGGAAAAGGGAGTAAAGATTAGTGTGGCCCCCCCCGCGCAGGATTCATGGCTCACAAATCTTCTTGTCTCATGGTTCCCCATGATACTCCTCCTCGGTATATGGCTCTTCTTCATGAGGCAGATGCAAATGGGCGGCGGGAAGGCACTCTCATTCGGCAAGGCAAAGGTGAGACTCCAATCCGACAAAAAAAATATCGCTACATTTAAAAATGTTGCAGGTATTGATGAGGCAAAGGAGGAATTAAAGGAGATAATTGATTTCCTCAAAGACCCGCAGAAGTTTCAGAAGCTCGGCGGAAGAATACCCAAAGGCGTATTGCTGATGGGTCCCCCGGGGACAGGGAAGACCCTCCTTGCAAGGGCAATAGCAGGAGAGGCAGAAGTTCCATTCTTCAGCATGAGCGGCTCTGACTTTGTAGAGATGTTTGTCGGTGTCGGTGCCTCTCGTGTAAGGGATTTGTTTGAGCAGGGGAAGAAAAATGCCCCATGTATAATATTTATTGACGAGATAGATGCAGTTGGAAGGCACAGGGGGGCTGGACTCGGCGGTGGGCATGATGAAAGGGAGCAAACGCTTAACCAGCTATTGGTTGAAATGGATGGATTTGAATCAAATGAGGGTGTTATACTCATTGCGGCAACAAACAGACCCGATGTCCTTGACCCTGCCCTAATGAGACCCGGCAGGTTTGACAGACAGGTGGTGGTACCAAGACCTGATATAAGGGGCAGAGATGGGATATTGAAGGTTCATACTGCTAATATTCCTCTATCAGATGATGTTAGGATAGAAGTGCTGGCAAGAGGGACACCGGGATTTTCAGGTGCAGATTTATCAAATCTTGTGAACGAGGCTGCACTCCTCGCAGCCCGTAAGGGAAAAGATAAGGTGGATATGAAGGATTTTGAATATGCCAAGGATAAGGTTATGATGGGTGTAGAAAGGCGGAGCATGATAATAAGTGAGACGGAAAAGAAGAATACTGCATTCCATGAGGCAGGACATGCCACTGTGGCAAAACTGCTCCCCGGAACCGACCCGATTCACAAGGTTACAATAATACCAAGGGGCAGGGCTCTCGGATTAACCCAGCAGCTTCCAATTGATGAGAAGCACACATATCCAAAGGAGTATCTCCTGAATAATCTAACTATCCTGATGGGTGGTAGGGCTGCAGAGGAGATTGCCCTCAATCATCAAACTACAGGTGCTGGAAATGACATTGAGAGGGTGACAGAACTCGCGAGAAAGATGGTATGTGAGTGGGGGATGAGTGAGAAGATGGGACCTCTTGCATATGGGCAGAAGGAGGAACAGATATTCCTCGGCAGAGAGATAACACAGCATAAAGACTACAGCGAGCATACAGCGATAGAGATTGATATAGAAGTAAAAAGACTGGTAATCGAAAGTTATGAAAAGGCAAAAAGGCTTCTCTTGGAACATTTTGATATCCTCACAAACATGGCAAATACACTCCTTGAAAAGGAAGTTTTAGAAGGGCACGAGATAGATGTAATTGTTGATGAAGGGCTTGCTAAAAAGGCTGGAGGTGTAACAGCTAATAAGACAGAGAATGCAGTAGCTTGATTCTAACTCACCAGTTGCATTTCTTTTCATACAAATCCTAAAATGCCATCAGAGAGTAATTTCTCCATAGAGTGCGGGAGATTCAGATTAGAACTGGATAAAAGAACCCACATCATGGGAATCCTCAATTTGACCCCAAATTCATTTTATGACGGCGGCAAATTTACTAATCCTTCCGATGCAATCAAATATGCTGAAAGGATGGTTGAAGATGGGGCTGACATCATAGATGTTGGGGCTGAGTCTTCAAGACCAGGCTCTGACCCAATTTCATTTGATGAAGAGATTGAAAGGCTAAAGCCTGTCCTTCCTGAATTATCCGGATTAAATGTTCCAATATCTGTAGATACCTATAAATCATCTGTAGCCAGGTGGGCACTGGATGCAGGTGCATCAATTATAAATGATATAAGCGGTTTCAGATTTGACCCTGACTTGGCAAAAGTAGTCTCTGAATATAAAGTGCCTGTAGTTATAATGCATACTTATGGCAAACCAAAGACAATGCAAGATAATCCGCAGTATAAATCACTCTTAAACGAAATTATCTGGTATCTGAAAGATAGTATTAAAATTGGAATGGATGCAGGTATCAACCATGATAGATTTATTGTAGACCCGGGGATAGGATTTGGAAAGACAGTCTCACATAACTTAGAAATATTAAAAGGGTTTTCAAAACTTAAAGAGTTAGGAAGACCCATCTTGATAGGGCCTTCAAGAAAGTCATTTATAGGCAATATCCTTAATCTGCCGCCTGAGGAGAGGCTGGAAGGGACTGCTGCGGCTATTGCAATTGGTATAATGAATGGTGCCAATATAATTCGGGTTCATGATGTAAAAGAGATGGTGAGGGTGGCGAAAATATCAGATGCCATCAGGTCTTCAAAAAGGCTAATAGATTAACACTGCCCCTGGATGTGTATAAGGCAGCTATTCAAACTGATTTCCCTGTTAGCTCAGATTAACCGTATAGACATGAACCGCCTCTGTAATACCTTTAAAAGATATATCCTTCAAAAATGCTGATGAAATTGCACCGTTCATTTTGCTTATGGTTTTATCTGTAGTAAGTATCTGGTCTGGAGCCGCATAAGAGCATAGTCTGTGGGCGAGGTTAACCGCATCTCCAATGACAGTATATTCATAACGTTTTTCTGAACCAACAGTACCAATAAACACTTCACCTGTATTAATACCAATGCCAATCCCTATTTTCTCAAAAGAAGAAGAATTTTTTCCAATTTTTTCCTTTAGCTCATGGAATAATACGAGCATCTCCTTCGCTGTCTTAAACGCATTATCAGCGGGATTTTCCAAGGACAGAGGGGCACCGAAAAATGCCATTACCTCATCACCTATAAATTTGTCAAGGGTGCCATCATTATCAAAAACCGCTTTTGTCATTGCACTATAAAATAAATCCAGGAAATCCACCAGATCTTCCACATTAATGGTGCTGAGGAGGCTTGTAAATTCTCGTATATCCGCAAACAAAACAGTTAACTCCATTTTTTCTCTGATTTTGGGACGCGGGTCCAGGCTACCTGTTTGTTTTATCAGTTTCTGGACCACCTGAGGTGAATGGTACTGTTCAAAAAGCGACTGCAATTGGATGCGTCGGGTTCTTTCTCCCAAAAGCATGGCGTTATGTATGGCTACGGAAGCGCTGTTGCCAAAGATAGTAAGTAATTTAAGATCAGTTTCAGAGAACCTGCTGTCCCTCCCTACCACATTTACATTAAGTACGCCAATACCTTTTTTGCCTATTTTCAGGGGTATGCAGAGAGCTGAATTAATTACTCTGCCTTTTATGGGTGTTCCCGGAAAATCTGACGGATTCACTTGCCCATTAAGCAACAGGGCTTTATCATTTTTCAGCACCCATCCGGCTACAGATTCCCCCATCGGAACCATAGCATCGGTCGCATATTCAGCTCCCTTGCCTGAGGCAGCCTGTGTTTTAAGTAATCCTGATGCCTGGTCAATAAGCATAACGGATGATTGATCTGCATCAAAGCAGGTCAAAATCTCCCTGCTGATAGTGGTCAGAATGTCCGACAGTTTCTGCTTGGAATTTATACTGGAACTGACTTCCAGAAGAGAGCTCAATGTCTTCACATTACGGCTTAATATGTCAGCAGCTTCCTTTTCTTTGAAAAATGCCTTGGAAATCTGTAAAAACTTTCGCTGATTGATGATCATATATGCACAAAAAAGGAGAACAAGGATGAAAAGAAAAATAGAATATTTATAAGGGCCTTCAAAAGACAGGATTTTCTTTGATTCTCCTATAAAACCTACGAACTGGATGGCCAACAGGGTGAGGGTCAATAAAAGAATGACAATTATAGCCATCAACATCAATTGCCATATTCTTCTTTCAATCTTTTCAATACTCTGCTTCATGCCCCCTCCCTTTTTGATTTTTTGGTGATTAAATTTGTGTAATTTCCCCTTACCTCAAGACTGCTCCTAATTTATCTCTCAAATTGGCAATAACCTTTTCGTGGATAGGATTTATATCTTCTTCAGTGAGGGTTCTTTCGTCTGTTCTGTAAACAAGAGAATATGCGAGGCTCTTTTTGCCGTCAGGTATCTGTTTTCCTTCATAATAGTTAAATAAAATTATCTCCTTCAGGATTGAATTATCTGTATCCCTTATAATCCTGTATACATCATCTGATTTTATATTATTATCCAGCACAATTGCTATATCCCTGTATATGGAAGGATATTTTGGAAGGTGTGTATATTTTTTTTCTGTAACAGCCTTAGTAATTATTTTATCGAAGCTCAGTTCAAATACATACAGCTTCTCTTTCAGGTCAAAACCTTCGGCAGCAGCAGGACTAAGCTCACCGAGATAGCCAATATCTTCTTTGTTAATTTTTACGCACGCCCCTTTTTGAGGATGGATATAAGAAAGATTTACAGGAAAAAATTCCATATCATGAATATTTAATCTGCCTAAAAGGGACTCCACTAATCCTTTTAAATAATAAAAATCCCTCTCCCCCTTACTCCAGATTTTCTTTTCTACCTTTTCTGTAACAGCACATCCTATCATCATTTTTTCAACAGGGAGTCTTTCATTTGGAATAAATATCTTTCCGACTTCAAATATCCCTACATCATATATTCCCCTGTTAATATTAAAAACTGCTGTATTTATAATACCAGGCAGAAGGGTTGTCCTCATAACACTCCAGTTCTGGCTCAGTGGATTTCTCAACTTTATTGTCTTTCTGAGAGGGTCATCCTGAGGGATATTCATTAAGTTAAAATATTTCTCATCTATAAAACTATAGTTTATAACCTCTGTAAGCCCTAAAGATATCAGGATATTTCTTATCTCTTTTTCAAAAACCTGATTCCTTGTTGATGCTGATACTGAAACTTTTGAGGAAGGGATGGTCTTTAATATTTTTTCATATCCATGGAGCCTTGCCACTTCTTCTATGAGGTCTATCTCCCTCTCTATATCTTTTCTGAAAGATGGAACATTAACTTTTATCTTGTCATCATCTATAACTTTCGTGGTGAACATCAGCCGATTGAGGATATTTAAAATCTGCTCCATGCTCAGAGATATGCCAAGAATTCTATTTGTGCGGCTTATCCTCAAATCTATCTGAGGATATGAAATCTTTTTAGGATAACAATCAATTCTACCCTTGGCCACCTTTCCTTCCGATAAATCTGCTATGAGATTAGCCGCCCTGTCCAGTGCTGCAACCACCCCCTCATTATCTACACCCCTTTCAAATCTATAGGATGAGTCTGTAAATATTCCATGCCTCCTTGAAGTCCTCCTTATACTGATTGGATTAAAATATGCACTCTCAAGGAGAATATCTCTTGTTGCTTGTGTTACACCAGAATCTCCTCCCCCCATAACTCCTGCAAGTGCAACTGCCCTTTCTGAATCTGCAATCACGAGGGAGTCTTCAGACAAATTATGTTTCTTTTCATCAAGGGTAGTCAGTGATTCTTTTTTATAAGCATTCCTTACAATAATCTTCTTTCCCTTTATATGCTCATAATCAAAGGCGTGAAGGGGCTGTCCCATTTCATAGAGTACATAGTTCGTTACATCCACAATATTATTTATAGGCCTTAAGCCTACTGCAATAATCTTTTTTTCAAGCCATGATGGAGATGGCTTAACTTTTACACCTCTTATAATTCTTGCTGTATATCTCGGACAGATTTGAGGGTCTTCAACCGCAACAGATATAAGGCTATTTATATCCCCCTCAGATTCTTTTACTGATATATCTGGATATTTAAACCTCCCGCCTGTCAAGGCTGATACTTCTCTTGCTATCCCTATTACACTGTGGCAGTCAGAGCGGTTGGGCGTAAGGTCTATCTCAATGACATGGTCGTCATCTATTGATTCAATAACATTTGTCTCAAGTCCTGCCATTGTCAGGACTTTACATAATTCTGAAGGCGAGAGGTCAAACTCAACAAATTCCTTTAGCCACTTGTATGTAATTTTCATATAAAAACAGATTTTTGCCACAGAGACGCAGAGGCACAGAAAAAAAATAAATTACTTTTTATAAGGAAGTCATGAAACCACGAAATAATATTCCTGTATTCCTGCTTTCCTAATAATTAATTTTGTCTTTCTCTGTGCCCTCTGTGGTTAGAATTTTTATTTCAAAATTGTCTTAAAAATCTCAGGTCGTTTTCATAGAACAGCCTTATATCATCGACACCATACTTCAGCATGGCTATCCTCTCTATGCCCATCCCGAATGCAAAACCTGTCCACTCTTCGGGATTATATTTTACATACGAGAATACTGCAGGGTCTATCATCCCTGAGCCAAGAATCTCAAGCCAGCCTGTGCCTTTACATACCCTACATCCAGAACCTTTACATATAACACATCTGATGTCCACCTCGGCACTCGGCTCTGTAAATGGGAAAAAACTCGGTCTGAATCTTAAATCTACATCCTTACCAAAAAACCGATGGACAAACAATTCCAGCATCCCTTTGAGGTCGCCAAATGTAATATCCCTGTCAACCATGAATCCTTCTATCTGATGAAACATCGGGGAGTGGGTTATATCGGCGTCACAGCGATAAACTTTCCCTGGTGCAATTATCTTTAACGGGGGTGTGCATTTTTCCATAGTGCGGATTTGAACAGGCGAGGTGTGCGTCCGCAATATAACATCATCAGTGATATAAAATGTATCCTGCATATCCCTTGCAGGATGGTCTTTTGGAATATTGAGTGCCTCAAAGTTATAGTAATCAAGTTCAATCTCTGGCCCCTCTGCAACAGTAAAACCCATTACCATAAAAATCTCTGTAACCTCATTTAATACTTT
>Ga0209641_10000352_pt1 | contig 41667 bp, 40 predicted proteins | sample RifCSP16_1_FD_184022 | JGI IMG/M metagenome (GOLD analysis project Ga0209641, IMG submission 184022) | Soil microbial communities from Rifle, Colorado - Rifle CSP2_sed 16_1 (SPAdes) (version 2) | ecosystem: Environmental > Terrestrial > Deep subsurface > Rock core/Sediment | place: Rifle... | reverse complement strand
GGTAACTTTACAAAAAATGCGATTCTTTATCCTTTGGCACTGGGCGCAGTTGCTATCTTTGCAACTTTAATTGCCGCATTTTTTGTAAAGTTACCCAAGAATAAAAACATAATGGGCGCCCTGTACATGGGGCTTTTGGTAGCTGCTGCTTTATCCATTCTGGGGTTTTATCCGGTTACCTCTTTTATGATGAATGCAAACGGACTTTATGATCCTGTAAGAATTTATTTAGCTTCGGTAGTAGGGATAATCGTGACTATTTTTATGGTTTTGATTACCGAATATTACACATCCACGAAATATAAACCGGTTCAGGCAATCGCCGAGGCATCGACAACGGGCCATGCGACAAACATTATTGCCGGACTGGTTGTTTCTACACGATCAACTTTTTGGCCGGTTATCGTCATTTGCCTTGCGATTTTGGCATCATTTGCGCTTGCCGATCTTTACGGTGTGGCAATTGCCGCAGTTTCGATGCTTTCTTTAACCGGAATAATCGTGGCAATTGATGCTTACGGTCCAATCACCGACAACGCAGGCGGCATTGCCGAAATGGCCAATCTTCCGCAGGAGGTCAGGAATGTTACAGACCCTTTGGATGCGGTAGGCAACACAACAAAGGCGGTGACCAAAGGTTATGCAATTGCGTCCGCGGCTTTAGCGTCTTTGGTTCTTTTTGCAGCCTTTTCTGAAGAAATTGCAGCCCGCGGTAAAACTATTGAGTTTTCGATTGCCGACCCCGTGGTTTTGGTAGGCTTGATAATTGGTGCCTCCCTGCCGTTTATTTTTTCATCTTTTGCTCTTGAGGCCGTAGGCAAAGCGGGGAGTGAAGTCGTATTGGAGGTCAGAAGGCAGTTTAAAGAAAGGCCGGGAATTTTGACCGGCAAAAGCAAGCCTCAATATGACCGCGCAGTCGATATTGTCACCAAAAAGGCACTGAAGCTGATGATTGTGCCGGCCCTGATTCCGGTTGCGGCGCCAATTGCTGCCGGTTTTTTGCTTGGGCCAAAAGGCTTGGGCGGGCTTTTAATTGGTGCAATAGTTTCTGGTGTTTTTGTAGCAATTTCAATGACAACAGGCGGTGCGGCATGGGACAATGCCAAAAAATACATAGAGGCCGGGAATTTCGGCGGCAAAAAATCGGAAGCTCATAAGGCAGCAGTAACCGGAGACACGGTTGGGGATCCGTATAAGGATACTGCAGGGCCTGCAATAAACCCGATGATCAAAGTAATCAACATTGTTGCGTTGCTATTAATTCCTTTCTTAATCTAGCTGCAATATCCTTGCGACAATTTCACCGCTACAATAATCGTTGTTTTGTAGCGTTCCATTATCTAGAAGACACGGCCGGTCCGGCTATCAACCCCATGATTAAAGTCATCAACATAGTGGCACTGCTTTTAATACCGTTTCTTATTTAATTAACAGATATTAATCCCAGAGGTAGGGGAATCGATCTTTAAGACCAGGTTTTACATTGTCAATTGCCAAAACCGTTTCCATAAATTCATTTTCCGCTTTTTGGAAATTGCCTGCGAAATTGTAGCTGTTTTGATAACTTTCCGATTTTTGGGAAATTACATATAGGAATCTTTCATGCATTGCCATGTCGTCTGCGATTTTTTCGGAAAGCTCGACAACGACCTGATTCTGGATCTTAGCTTTTTCCATTTGCTCTCTTAGTTTTTCAAGACGTCTGCTGTACTTAAAAAGCGCTTTACTTGCATTTTTAACGTCGTTTTTTTCGGTCAATAAATATGCTTCTTTTAACCTCTTGCCGGAAAGCGTGAGGTCAAACTCTGCTCTTTTGGCTGCGGAAGCATTGAAAAATCGCGTGATATTTTCCTTAACGCTTATAAAAAAATTGAGAGGGTTGGGGGGCAAAATCCGCACATGGGATAGCTTTTCCACTGCCTCGTTTATCTGGCCTGCTGTTGCCTTTGGGAACTGATAGTCGTCTGTCCCGAAGACAGAGCTTATGCTGGTTGAAGCGAAAACCAATAGGAGTACAGCAAAGCAGACTGAAATTAATTTCATAATTTTCGACGCTAGTGGCGCTACGGGGATTTGAACCCCGGTTACGCGGATGAGAACCGCGCGTCCTAGGCCTCTAGACGATAGCGCCGAGTCAAACTCGGCAACAATCACGTTTGACGTGATAGCGCCAAAGCGACCTTAATTATACCCAAAGCCGGATGCCCGATCAATCATATCTGCTTATCTAGAGCATCTTGATTATTTCAGGTTTCAGCATTATAATGAGGCTCCTATTTTTAAGGAAAAACTCTAATGGCGTTCTCAAGCAAAAAAATTATTTTAACAAAAGAAGGATTTGCCAATCTCCAGAGAGAATATCAGGAGTTGATAAACCAAAAAAGACCTGCAGTAATCAACAGGATTAGCAGAGCTCGGGAATTCGGGGATCTTTCTGAAAATTCCGAGTATGACGCGGCCAAGGAAGAACAAACATTGCTAGAAGTAAGGATAACTCAACTTGAGCAGGTTCTTAAAAATTTCCAAATAGTTCAAGATGTTCAAAAGACCGACATTGTTGTTATTGGCTCGACCGTTGTAGTTGAAATTAACGACGAGATTCATGAGTTTTCTTTAGTCGGCTCAATGGAAGCGAATCCTGCCGCAAAAAAAATATCTAATGAATCTCCGGTCGGCAAAGCCCTTTTAGGTTTGAAAGCCGGCGAGTCAGTCGAGGTTGCAATAAGTCCTGTCAAAAGCAGAATTAAAGTTCTGGAAATAAAATGACCAGACCCGCAGTGGTCCATTTCCCCCTAAAGAAGGGGACCCCTTTGGCCGCTTCAGAAAAAAAAGTCACTGAGAAATTAACAAAGGCAGCTGAAGCCATAGCTCCCATCTACGAAAAACAAGTCAACGCATTAGACTCTCAAGCAAATTTTTATCCTGCGGATGCAACCAAAGATGAAATCCAGCAGGCTGCCAAAAGTAATTCTAAGATTCTGTCGCCATACACGATGGTTGAAAGAGACCTTAAAGGAAGATTAACAGCAATACCCTATCACATTAAATTCAGGGATGAGTTATTAAAAGTCGCAAGCCTTATTGAAGATGCCGCAAAGATTAGTGACAATTTTGAGTTTTCAAAAAGACTGAAAGTTCAAGCAAATGCGCTTATGGAAGGAAAGTACGAGACTAGCGACATTTATTGGTTGTCTATGAAACCGTACAAGATTAATTTCGTCATCGGACCAATCGAACGGTACGAAGATCGTCTTTTCTTCACCAAGTGCGCTTATCAGTCGTGGCTTGGAGTAATGGACAAAAAACAAACCGAAGATGCAATTCTTTTTAGGGATTTTATTGTAAGTTCCCGAAGAAAAGTTTTGGTTCCTTCGGAGAAAGTTGAATTCATGGACAAGATACAGATCAGAGTCGATGACATGCTCGTTTTTTCAGGCTTAATCGCCCGTTTTATGTTTACAAGTTCGAATCTTCCAAACGATGTCAATCTAATGGAAAAGTACGGCTCCGAAGCGACTATTTTTAACCAGTCTTTTAATAATAAATTTAACAAACGCAGATATCCTATTTTCTTAGCCGTTTTCGAGGAGAATTTTAAAAACTCTTACCCTAGGAGTTTATTGAGACAGGGGTCTTTAAGAAATTCGTATTTACACGAAATTTCCCATCCGCTTTTAAGATATAAGGATGCAGAAAAGAGACTTCAGGAGTACTTTCCGATTTTTGATGAAATCTCAGCTTCTGTTTTAGGAGTTAAAGCCTGCGGTTCTTTACTATTAAAAGACATTATTTCCCAAAAAGAACTTGAGGCCATCATGGTTATGTTTATCGCGCTGGCATTTTGCTGGTGGATGCAATATCTTGATGAATCGGGAGTAATCCACTATGCGCAGGGTTTTGCGATGGCCCTTAATTTCTTTTTGGAAAGCGGTGCAATCCGCGAGTCGAAAGGTTTTTCCTGGCCCAACTTTGCCAAGCTTTTTGTGTCCATCGATCAGCTTGACAGTTCGCTTGAAAGAATTCTGTCTGTCGGTACTTACGAAGATGCTAAAAAGTTCACAGAACAATACGGCTCACTCGAAATTTTCGAGCGCTTCCGTCCGATTTTGAAGAATTTAATTTAAACGTATATAATTTCACTCTTAATCTTAATATATGCAACCAGATAGAGAACGTCGTTTTCTAAATCCAGAAAGAGTCTTGAGCGAGCGAGAAATTTGTAACGAGGCTCTTGAAGTATATCGCCATTGGCATGCGGTCTTGGGTGAACATCGCGACATTATCGATTTTGATCTCAGAGAAAAACCTGAACGCGGTGAACAGATACTCGCAGAGATGTTCCAACGCGCCCCTACTCGGATACAACTTTCATCTCACGTAGAAATTGTTGGAAGACTTTTGGAGCAGGTCAAAAAGAGCAAACCGGTTAGTAGTGAGAACAGTCACATCTGGGATTTTCTTGAAGCGCAAGTAGAAGCTTCTTATTGGTATGCCAAAAAAAAGGCTGGATACAAAATTGACACTTTTGAATATATTGAAATGACCCAAACTTTCGAGCCAGAATTTATACCCGAAAGTCTATTACAAGCGCTAAGCCAAAGACTCGTAACGCAAGCAGAAGAAATAACCGGAAGTTCTGATCCCGCTGTAATGGAGAAATGGCGCAAGGCAAATTGTCTAAGTAGTGATGGTGCAAAAGAACTTTTTGGAGAAAAAGCTTTACAAGCGGCAAAAAGAATTAGACATTTTACTGGTTTATATTTCGACCATGATTTTGATGTGGAAGCCGTAGATGTCAATGAATACTGGTGGGTTTGGGCTAATACCGATCCAGATACAGGACGTTTTCTATTTCGCCAAAACTTTTCCGAAGAGCGGGATAAAATCTGGACTCCCGGGAAAGCCGAGGAGCTTGGATGGCATGAGGGTTTCCATGGGGCAAGGATGGCCAGAAGAAAGGAGCTTATTAGACGGGGAAAGCTACATCCATTTTTCGGCCTCACCACAGTTCACGGACCGGAAGCGGCTGTTGATGAAGGGCTTGGGCAGACTTTAGTCTATTTTGTTCCGGGAATCTATCAGTCTTTATCACCTGAGGGCAAGCTTAGAGTAGATGAATCTGTTTTAAGAAGTATGGTTTATGGCAACATTCACTTGAGAATCAATGATCCTCGTGAAAGTTTATCTCCTGGACAAATAACAAGATACATAAGAACACACATCCCATGGGAGCCTAGAAAAATAATTGACAGGGAGAGCAAAGACAGAACATCTGACCCTCTATTGCAAACGTACCGCTATGCTTACGCATTAGGAGTAAGAATGATGTTAACCTATGCGGAGAATTTGAATGATCGCGGTAAACAGGAATTTTTACGTAATATTTTTGAACGGCCTTACACTTTACCTCAAGTAAATAATTTATTTAATAGATTAATAACAAAAAAGAGAAATATCGCTTCTAACATCCCGAAAGGGCAAATTCCAGATGCGGATGGTGAAAATGTTCAGGAGAATTCCTTTCTCACCCAGAACATAGCTTAGCTTGTATAGTCTACTTCCATTTCGTTAGACCAGCAGCTCTTGCGAGGACCGCAAGCTTCGCTTATACTCTTAGGCAATGGAGCCGTTGGAGAACTTGAGAAAAATCAGGCTTGATAAGCTTGAAAAAATTAGAAAATTAAAGGTAGATCCGTATCCTGCAAAAAGCGAAAAAAAACACACTGTTGCCGAATGTCTTAAAGCTCAAGGCAAAAACGTCCAAACAGCCGGCAGAATCATCGGTTTTCGGGCCCACGGCGGTTCTGCGTTTGCCGATATTTTTGACGAAACAGGCAAAATCCAGCTCTTCTTTTCAAAAAGTCAATTGTCAATTGTCAATTGTCAATTGTTAGACTTTCTGGACATCGGCGATTTTATAGAAGTTGCGGGGAAAGTTGACAAGACAAAGGCTGGCGAAACTACGGTTTTTGTTGGGGATTTTGCGCTTCTTGCAAAATCAGTCCGGCCGCTTCCATCAACATGGTATGGGTTAAAAGACGTTGAGGAAAGATACCGCAAAAGGTATCTGGATCTTTTATTAAACCCGCAAATCAAAAAAACTTTCGAAATACGGTCAAAAATTATCCAGGCCCACCGCGAATTTCTGCTAAACCGCGGCTACATTGAGGTGGAAACTCCTACTTTGCAAAATCTCTACGGCGGGGGACTGGCGAGGCCTTTCAAAACCTACCACAATGCTTTGGGAATTCCGCTTTACATGAGAATTTCCACAGAGCTTTATTTGAAAAGACTGATAGTTGCCGGTTTTGAAAAAGTTTTTGAAATCGCCAGGATTTTTAGAAACGAAGGCATTGACAGAAATCATAATCCGGAGTTTACGATGCTGGAGACAATGACCGCTTATGCCGACTACCGAGACAGCATGGAATTGGTTGAGACAATGACCGAATATGCAGTCAAAAAGGTTATCGGATCTAAAAAAGTAAACTATGACAAACACAAAATTGATTTTTCCGTTCCTTGGAAAAAGATGACAATGACGGAGGCGGTTTTTGAGGCAATAGGCATTGATTTTGGGAAAATTAAGTCGGACACGGAAGCCAAAAAACAGGCTTCGAAACTTAAGGTTGACCTAAAGCCTTTTCAAAACACCTGGGGTTTGATTCTGGCTGCAATTTTTGAAGAAAAAGTAGAACAGCAATTGACTCAGCCGACCATAATTTACAATTTTCCGACAGAAACTTCACCGTTGGCAAAACGCGCCAAAGACCCGCGGTTCGTGGAACGCTTCGAGCATTTCATAGGCGGCATGGAGGCGTCCAACAATTACAGCGAGCTTAATGACCCCGCCGATCTTGTTGAACGTTTTAAGGATGAGAGAAAGAAGGAAAGACTCGGTGAGGAAGAAGCCCACCAAACAGATACTGATTTTATCGAAGCCTTGGAATACGGCATGCCGCCGACTTCCGGTATTGGGCCTTCGATGGACAGGTTAGTTATGGTTTTAACCGATTCCGCGTCAATCAAAGATGTCATTCTTTTTCCGACCTTGCGCCCGGCAAAACCGAAAGACAAAAAGTGACAAGAGACGAAGCTTTTAAAATTCTTGAAGAGTTGAAAAATTCCGAGAATATGAAAAAACATGGTCTTGCAGTCGGTTTTGCGATGGCCGCGCTTTATGATTATTTCCAAAAAAATAATCCGCCAGCTGACGGACCCGAAATGAAAAAAGGCGATTGGGAGATTGCAGGCATACTACACGATGCAGATTATGAGATTACAAACAAATCTTTGGATAGGCATACAGAAGAAACAACTAAAAAATTAAAAGAAATTAAAGCAGATCAGCTAATTATCAATGCAATCCGCTGCCATTGCGACAAAGCAGAAAGAAAAACATTGATGGACAAATCAATTTACGCCTGCGATGAACTGACGGGACTAATTGTTGCGGCGGCCCTAGTCCAGCCGGATAAAAAACTTAAGTCGGTAAGTGCCGAATCGGTGATGCGTAAATTTAAAGACAAGTCTTTTGCCGCAGGCGCAAACCGTGATCAGATTAATACGTGCGAAACAGGTCTTAAGATCAACCTTGAGAAATTCGTAGGAATAGTACTTACGGCAATGCAAAAAAATTCAGAAGACTTAGGTCTTTAGTATGATGATACGAATCATCATAGTGAATTTAGTAATATGAAAAGAGAAACTTTGAGAAAAATTTTAAAAGTTTTTTTGACATTGCAGTGGGCTAAAGAGTTACCCCGTCAGGGATTCATTGCCCTTGGATTTAAAAGAAATGAAGCGGATTCTGTGGCGGCTCACTCATGGACGACGGCAATGCTTGCCTATTTTCTGGCAAGTGAGATGAAAAAAGGAGGAAGCAAAATCAACGTCGATAAAGCTGTAAAAATGGCGCTTTTCCATGATATGGCAGAAACAATAGTCGGTGATGTCGGAACTTTTGTAAAAGGCATGGCCAAGGGCGCATTTGCTCCGATTGAAGAAGAAGGTCTCAGGTGGCTTGTTTCCGACTTGCCGTCCAAAAAAGAAATTATCACGCTGGTTTCCGAATATATGGACAGAAAAACACCGGAGGCCAGACTGGTGAAAGTCGCCGATAATTTGGATGCGCTTGCGCAGGCAAAAGGTGTGCCGGCAGCACAAACTGCTCTAAAATATTTTAAAGAGGTTTACCACATTACCAAAATCCCGTTTCATAAAATTGCTGTCGAGATGATTTTAAAAGACGAAGTTGAACCTGAAAGGAGCTGGCAAAAAAAGTGAAACTTATTTTTTTATTGATTTTAGTCATCATTGTTTCAATCTTAGCTCTAAACTTCGCATTGGGATTTTTAAACATGGGACTGCGATAAAATCATATTTGAATTATGTTAGATATAAAATTTATTCGCGAAAATCCAAAAGTAGTTTCCGACAAAGCCAGACAAAAGGGCTACCCTGTCGATATCCAAAAGCTTCTCAAGGTTGATGAGGAAAGAAGAAAGCTGATCGACGAAGTTGATCAGCTCAGGTCACATAGGAAGCTGGCGGCAGATGCGCGTGACGAAAAAAAAGGTAACGAGATAAAATCAGCATTAAAGTCAAAAGAAAACAAACTCGAAAAACTCCAGGAGGATTTTTACAAATTAATAAGAAACGTTCCGAATATCCCAAAAGATGACGTACCTTTCGGCAAAGACGAATCGCAAAATGAAATTGTCAAAACCTGGGGTAAAAAACCGGATTTTGGCTTCAAACCAAAAGACCATATGGAATTGGGATTTGCCGAAGATCTGATTGACGTCGAACGGGCGGTAAAAGTATCCGGCTCGCGGTTTTCCTATTTGAAAAACGAGGCAGTACTTCTGGAATTTGCACTTGTAAAATACGCCTTGGACACACTCTCTGCGGAAAGTTTTATACCAATAATTCCGCCGGTTATTGTCAACAGAAACGTCATTGAAGGGTTGGGTTATCCGGAATATTTATCCGGTGAAGGCTATAAACTGGGTGATCAGTATCTGGTTGGTACTGCCGAGCATTCGATTGTTGCCATGCATATGGATGAGACATTCAAAGATTCGGATCTGCCAAAAAGATATGTTGGTTTTTCAACATCTTTTCGTAGAGAAGCAGGTTCTTACGGCAAAGACACGCGGGGAATTTTTAGGGTTCATCAGTTCGACAAATTGGAAATGGTCTCATCTGTTAAAGAAGAAGATGATGACAGGGAAAATGAATTCCTGCTTTCTTTGCAGGAAAAACTTTTTCAATCTTTAGAAATCCCCTACCAGGTTGTCAAAATGTGTACAGGAGAATTAGGTTTCCCGACTGCCAGAAAATATGATATTGAGGCATGGATCCCGTCTCAGGGAAAATACCGTGAAGTTACGTCCGTTTCAACAACCAGCGATTTCCAGTCAAGAAGGCTAAACATTAAATATCAGGCGGGACAAAACAAAAAATTCGTACATATACTAAACGGTACGGCATTTGCAATCGGCAGGACGATAATTGCCATTTTGGAAAATTACCAGGCCAAAGACGGGTCGATTGCAGTTCCAAAAGTTCTTCAAAAATACACTGGTTTTGCCAAAATTCCCTCAGAAAAAATCGGTTGATTTTGGGGTTGACAACCCTTTTTCCACGCAATAATCTTAGACAAAAGCCTCCAGACTGCTTGTGGAGGCTTTTTCTTGTGTGTTAGCTTTGATTTAAGCCTCGAATTATTGCTATACTTGGCTGTCATGAAAGCTGTCCTGAAAGATGATGGAGAATCAGAAATTACCAGAAAACCAAATAGACAAAAAAGATTATCTCCAAAGATTCACAAAATAGTCCACGAATCAGGAAGATCCACAAAAAGTCTATGGGCAAAGATTATAGAAAGGGCCAAAAAGTAAAAATATGCTAGGAATATTCAGCCGCCTTTTGGATTCAAACGAAAAGCAGATTAAAAAAATTGATCCGCAAATTGCGGTTATAAACAATCTTGAGAAAAGTGTTGAAAAGCTGACAGACGCAGGCCTTAAGGCAAAAACCCAAGAATTCAGAAAAAGATTAGAAAAAGGGGAAACCTTAGACGAACTTTTGCCTGAAGCTTTTGCAACAGTCAGAGAAGCTGCCAAAAGAACCCTTGGACAAAGGCATTTTGATGTTCAGCTTTTAGCGGGCATTGTTCTCCATCAGGGCAAAATTGCCGAGCAGAAAACCGGCGAGGGTAAGACCTTAACGGCATCACTCCCTTTGTATTTAAATTCCCTGGAAGGCAAAGGCGTCCATCTGGCAACGGTCAACGATTATCTGGCACGTGTCGGTTTGGGCTGGATGGGGCCGATTTATGAGGCTTTGGGAATTAAAGCCGGCTGTATTATCCAGCAGGCCTCCTTTGTCTACGATTCCAAATTTGAAGATAAAACACAGACAGACTGGAGACTTCGGCACTTAAAGCCGGTAGAAAAGAAAGATGCCTACTTGGCAGATGTCACTTACGGCACAAATAACGAGTTTGGATTTGATTATTTGCGCGACAACATGGTTTGGGAAATTGACGATGTTAACCAAAAAGAGCACTTTTTTGCAATCGTCGACGAAGCAGATTCAATTCTTATTGATGAGGCGCGAACTCCGCTTATTATCTCTTCGCCAGCGGCCCAGGCAACGGATAAATATTTCCAGTTTGCCAAGCTTGTTAATGAGCTATCTTCAGATACCGATTATGTTATTGACGAAAAGCTAAAAACGGCAAACCTTACGGAACACGGGATTGCCAAGGTCGAAAAACGCTTAGGTGTTGCCAATTTATACGAAAAGGATTTTGGAACGATCCACCATATTCAGCAGTCGCTTCGCGCAAGGACATTATTTTCAAAAGACCGCGATTACGTTGTCAAAGATGGTGAGATTATCATTGTTGACGAATTTACGGGAAGGTTAATGCCGGGCAGGCGTTGGTCGGAAGGTCTACATCAGGCAATCGAGGCCAAAGAAGGGGTAAAAGTCCAGCAGGAATCACAGACTCTGGCGACAATTTCTTTCCAGAATTATTTCAGGCTTTATGAAAAACTTGCCGGAATGACGGGGACCGCAGCAACCGAAGCCGAAGAGTTTCATAAGATCTATAAACTCGAAGTTTTAGTCATCCCCACTAATAAACCGATGATCAGAAAAAATCTTTCGGACATCGTTTACAAAACACAAAAGGCAAAGTTTACAGCGGTTGCCAATGATGTTTCCGAAAGGCACAACAAGGGGCAGCCGGTTTTAATCGGGACAACATCGATTGAGAAAAACGAATTTTTAGCCGGCCTTTTGAAAAGAAAAGGTATTCCTCACCAAATCTTAAATGCCAAGAATCACCAAAAGGAAGCAGAAACTATCGCCGCGGCAGGCATTAAGAGTAATGTTACTTTGGCAACCAACATTGCAGGGAGAGGTGTTGACATAATTTTAGGCGGTAACCCTCCAACAGATAAGTTGGGTAGGCCAAAAACAACCGGCCCGGAATTTAAAAAATGGCAGAAAGATCATGAAGAAGTAATTAAACTAGGCGGCCTTCACGTTATCGGTACTGAGCGTCATGAAGCCAGGCGTATCGATAACCAGTTGCGCGGCCGGTCCGGCCGGCAGGGCGATCCCGGCTCCAGTCGTTTTTTTGTTTCTCTGGAGGATGATATTATGAGGCTTTTTGGCGGGGAGCAGATTGCCAAAATTATGACCGCTTTCAAACTTCCGGAAGATACCCCGATTGAACACGGCATGGTCTCGAAGGCTATCGAAAATGCGCAGGTTAAAGTCGAAACCCACAATTTTGACATCAGAAAGCACCTAGTCGAGTATGACGACGTTGCCAATAAACAACGGGAAATAATTTACGGGGCAAGGCGGGAAATTTTAAAAAGTATTAGCGATGAGGGGAAAGCCAAAGAGCTGAAGGAAGATTTGCTTTCAAAGATTAAAAAGGAGGTAGAAAATTTAATCCTAATAAACTTTCCGGAAGAGGGACAAAAGGCAGATTACGAGAAAATTATCAAAGAATTCGCAACGATTGTCCCATTTGACGAAGTTTCCCAAAAGAAACTCCTTGAAGATTCCTCAAAAATTAAGGATCCTCAAAAACTTGTTGAATTTTTAGATAATTTGGCAGTCAAGGTTTATGAAGACCGGGAAAAATCGCTAAGTGAAAAGGTGGCCCGCGACATTGAGAAGTTTGTCAGTTTATCTGTTGTGGATACACTTTGGATTGAGCATCTGGATACTCTCGAGGATTTGCGTGAAGGAATCGGACTTAGAGCAGCAGGCCAGAGAGATCCCTTGGTTGAGTATAAGCAGGAGGCCTTTTCCCTCTTTGAAAAGCTGATGGTCTCTATTGACTACGAAATTGTCCACAGGATTTACAAGGTTCAGGTGCGGCAGGAACCAAAAATCGAGGAAATTGAGGAAAAAGGCGTTGAAGTCCATCCCGAGGCAAAACTTGAATCCGGTAATTCTCCACAACCAACACTCGACGCGTCCCAAGAGCCTGATGGACCCCGCCCGCCAGCGACTGATGCCGCAGGCTATGTCGGACAGGCAACAGCTCAGTCTCCTGTTGAAAAAGATCCGACGGAAATGTCCGATGAAGAGCTGGAGGCGGAAATTCAAAAACTTGAAGCTCTCGAGAGAAGTTCACAGTCAACAGTTGAAAGTCAACAGTCAGGCGTAGTTAATCCTTTTGAATCCCTAAACCGGAAGCCTTTAACTGTCAACAAAATCGGCAGAAACGACCCATGCCCCTGCGGAGCAATAGACCCAAATACGAAAAATCCCTATAAATGGAAAAAGTGCGGTCTCGTAGGCGCCCCGTATCACAAAGGTTAAAAAATCCGCTTCGCATAAATATTGACACCCAGCATTCAAATTGAAGATACTTGCAACATCATATGCCGCGCAGAACATATGCAATTGCCGCTAAATGGCTTCCTTTGGTTTTAATCATAGGTATCGCATTATTTTTCAGGCTTTATAAACTTCGGGAATTTTACATCTTTGAGCATGATCAGGATCTTTACTCCTTCATAGTCAGAGACATTTTATCGGGGCATTTTAGGCTTATCGGGCAGTTGACCAGTATCGAGGGTGTTTTTATCGGCCCCCTTTATTATTATCTGCTGGCGCCGTTTTATGTCTTGTTTGGCTACCATCCGCTTTCTGCCTATTTTGTTGCAACTCCAGTCGCAGTCGCTGTCCTTCTTAGCATCTATTATGTTTTTTATAAACTTTTTAGTTCGAAAGCTGCCTTAATCGGTGTATTTTTATATGCAAGTTCTTTGCCTCTTGCCTTTTTTGACCGATGGATTGTACCTACTCAGCCGACCATTCTTTGGTCGGTTTGGTATCTATATGCACTATTTATAACTTTAAAGGGTGACAGAAAAGGTCTTGTAATGTTTGGGATTCTGGCAGGGTTAATATGGCATATTCATGTAGCTTTGCTTCCCCTGTTGCTTTTGGTTCCTGTCTCAATATTTTTTGCAAAGATAAAATATGAAAGAAAATATATTTTTTGGGCGGTTGGTTTTTTTGTTTTTCTGACTTTGCCCTTTTGGTTATTTGAAATAAGGTATGGATTCCAGCAGATAGCCGGACTTGTCGCATCAATCGGCCAGGATAGAAACGGTATAAAAGGTGTCGAGAGATTTTTCTTAGCCGTCGACGGGGCTTCAATTGGCTTTGCAAAATTTATTACCTACAAATGGAAGGCACCGTATTTTGTTGTTTATTTTTTTCTGTCTTTGCCTTTAATTTTTTTGGTAAAGAAGCAACTTTTGTCAAAAAACCAGATTAAAATACTTGCGCTTTGGATGATTTTGATTATCGCAACGCAATTTGCCTCAAAAAGGGCAATTTCCGATTACTACTTTAATAATTTGGTAGTGGTATCACTGGCGGTAACATCTCTGTTTCTTTCAGAAGTCTCCAAAGTGAAAAGATCCGGAATTTTAATCGGTCTAACTTTAATAATTTTCGGTTTTTACAATCTTTATCTTCTGTTTTCAGAAAATTCAAATGACGGTTATTTTTACAAGGAAAGACTGGTTCAAAATATTAAAGAGGACGCAACCAAAAGAAATTTTGCGTGTATAGGCGTAAATTACATTGCCGGCTTTGGATCAGGGGTTGGGTTTAGGTATCTTTTGTGGTATTTTAACCTCAAGACCGTTAAGCCCAGTCTCGAAATTCCGGTTTATAATATTTACATTCCTTTTTATAATTATTTTCCGCAGCCGCAAATAAATTACGGACTGTTTGGGCTCAAACATCCTGAAGAACGCAACTATAATTTCACAAAATGCGCTGACCCCTCTTATCAAGAACAGCCATTATTGGGTTTTGTCGACTGAGACTTATTCTTACCTTAAGGGGTACAGCAAGACAAAATTAATTTGACATTCGTCCTTTTCTTTTAAATACTAAAGTTATGAGGCTTTTATTAAAAAGAGGAACCATTCATATTGTTGTCTTAGGGGTTTTTGTATTACTTTTTATCCTTTTGGCAGTTTCCGTAAGACGTTATGTTTATCTTACGTATCAAAATTTCGGGTCGAAAGTCGGGCTCAACGTAAATAATATCGCCTCGGATGATTATGTCGAGGATATAAATGCCCAAAGCGGGGAATATGAAAACGAAAAAAGAGCGGTATTTTTAAACAGAAATGTCGATTTTTATGATACTGTAGCATCCAGCGTTTTAGGTCAGACAACCTCAGGTGCAGAAAAATGGATAGAGGTGGATTTGTCAGAGCAGAGATTATATATGAGAGAGGGGACAAAGCAGGTTGGTACTTTTCTGGTTTCAACCGGTAAATGGTCGCCGACGCCGGTGGGTGAGTGGCGAATCTGGACAAAACTTCGATACACCAGAATGAAAGGCGGTTCAAAAGCACTGGGAACTTTTTATGATCTGCCCAACGTTCCCTACACGATGTATTACTATAAAGGTTACGGCATTCATGGGGCCTACTGGCACAATAACTTCGGCCAGCCAATGAGCCACGGCTGTGTTAACATGAGGCCCGAAGAAGCCGGTGTTGTTTTCAACTGGGCTTCTGTTGGCACCCGCGTCCAAGTCCACCAATAGTTTCCAAAATCTAAAAATAAACGATAAACTATAGTTGATGAATTATTTACTGGCGATTTTGGCAGGAGCCGTGCAGGGCCTAACCGAATTTCTTCCCATTTCGTCAACTGGCCACTTAATAATTTTTGAAAAAATCTTTGGAATTTCGCAAACCGAATTCGGCCTTGCTTTTGATGCTTCACTGCATCTGGGGACTCTTTTGGCTATCGCCGTATTTTTCTACAAAGATTATCTTAAAGTCTTTAAGGTAAAGAATGGACTTATCGCAAAACTGGCTGTCGGTACTCTCCCCGCCGTTATTTTTGGCCTTCTTCTTGAAACCCAAATTGAAACGACTTTTCGGCAAACCTGGATAGTCGGTTTATCCCTTATACTTTTTAGTTTCGTATTTATTCTGGCAGAAAAATTAGGAAGGCAAATAAAAACTAAAGAAAAAACAACAATAGTTGACTCACTTGCAGTTGGGCTGTTTCAATCGCTTGCATTAATCCCCGGCATCTCAAGATCCGGTTCAACCATTTCTGCCGGTTTGTTCTTGGGCCTAAAAAGAGAAGAGGCGGCAAAGTTCGCCTTTATGTTGGCAGGGCCGGTGATAGCCGGCGCCGGTCTTAAAAAATTTTTCGAGGTGATCACTACACAAACGCTTGGGTCTTCGGATCTTAACTTTTTCCTCGTTGGAATGATCTCGTCGGCCATTTTTGGTTATTTAACAATCAAGTATTTCCTCAAATATCTTTCTACAAAAACCCTTTACCCTTTTGTAATATACAGAGTGGTGTTGGGTGTTATTCTCCTTATTGCGGCATTCATGTGATATATCAGCAGTTCGCCCTTCGATAAGCTCAGGACGCTCATCTGAGATATAATTACTTGTCATGGATTATCAAAAGCAAATAGCTGAACTAAAAGACCGGTTCCAGACTGTCAAAAAAGGTTTTGACCGCGATAAAAAGCAAAAAGAGCTAAGAGAACTTGAGGCTAAAAGCGCAAAACCCGATTTTTGGCATGATTCACAAAACGCGCAAAAAATCATGAAAAAGATTGACCAGCTCAGGGGCGAGATTGAAGATTTTGACTATCTTGAAAAAAACCTGACAGGTCTCGGGGTGCTAATCGGCCAGGCGCAGGAAGAAGATAAACTGGCAAAAGAGTTAGAAAAAGAAGTAAAGACTATCAAGGAAAAAATTGATGGGCTTGAGTCCCGGCTATTTTTATCAGGCCCATACGATGAAAACTGGGCCATTTTATCAATCCATGCCGGTCAAGGTGGAGTCGAGGCCATGGATTGGGTTGAGATGCTGTCCAGAATGTACCAGAAGTATTTTGCCTCGAAGGCTTGGGAATATGACGTGATCAACGAAATTCCCGGCGAAGAGGCTGGTTTTAAGACAGTGGCAATTTCGGCAAACGAAAATTACGCGTACGGGTTTTTGAAACACGAAGCAGGCGTGCACAGACTGGTTCGCCAGTCCCCTTTTAACGCAGCCAATTTAAGACAAACATCTTTTGCGCTGGTTGAAGTTGTTCCCCAGGTCGAAGAATCCGCCGAAATTGAGATAAGACCGAAAGATATTGAATTCGAAGCATTCCGCTCCGGTGGCCACGGCGGCCAAAATGTTAATAAGGTTTCCACAGCAGTTAGGATCAAGCACAAACCAACCGGCATCACTGTGGTTTGCCAAACTCAAAGATATCAGGCGCAAAATAGGGAAAATGCCATGAAGCTTTTGGCGGCCAAGCTTTTTGCAATCAAAATGCGGGAAGAAAAGGAGCAAAAAGAGAAACTAAAAGGGGGTCATGTGACGCCCGGATGGGGCAACCAAATCCGTTCATACGTCCTTCATCCGTACAAAATGGTCAAGGATTTGAGGACTAACTTTGAATCTTCTGATGCTGCGGGTGTTTTAGACGGCAATTTGGATGAATTTGTTAAACAAGAACTCTCTTTGTCCCAAGAGATTGACTTCTAATGTTGCTGGGCAAAAACCCATCTTGCTATAATAAGCGGAGCGAAATTACATCAAGCGTTCAGCTTGCTATAATTAGCTCTGCTAATTACGTCAGACGAGTAAAGCAAATGCTGACTTAATGAGCGAAGTAAAAATCATGGAAGAAATAAATCTTAACTCCAGCCAGCCTCAGCCTAAAACAAGTGAGCAATTGCGTGCTGTTCCCGACAAAACAAAATTTGCTAAAATCCTACCCTATTTTATAGTACTTGTAATTGTTGGTCTTGGCATTTTTACGGGATTAGTTTTAACCTCAGTTCAAAAGGCAAAAGCCCAGAATCAGCAGGCTAAGTCGATTGAAGAGGAAGAGCTTAGTCCCCAGCAGCAGGAGTCTTTTGCCCAGACATTCCGGGATGAGGCAGAAGGGACTGTTGAGAAGAATGATGATCTTGATAAATACGCCCAGGGGACACACAAGTTATTGCGGCCCGGCGGAGAATCCCAGACTGCTTATCTGACATCCTCTGTTCTGGATTTAGATGAATACGTCGGCAAAAAGGTTAAAGTATTTGGAGAGACTTTTGGCTCTTCCCAAGTTGGATGGCTCATGGATGTTGGAAAAGTAGAGGTTCAATAATAATTGAAACATCTGCCTGATGCTGGAATTTATTGCGGTTTCTAAACAGTTCCCCGACGGCCAAGTCGCCCTTGATGATATTAACTTAAAAATCGAGGGTTCTGACTTTGTCTTTATCACAGGCCCTTCCGGTGCCGGCAAATCGACACTCCTTAGGCTAATTACCAAAGAACTTGTTTCAACATCAGGCCAGGTTTTGTTCAATGAAGACGATATTGCCAAGATTCCCGAAAACAAACTGCATATTTTAAGAAGGCGGATCGGAACGGTTTTTCAGGATTTTAAACTTCTTCTTTCAAGGACTGTTTTTGAAAATGTGGCGCTTTCTTTGGAGGTTTTGAAGAAATCGGACTCAGAAATTGAAAAAGAAGTTTCGGAAGCTCTTGAAAAGGTCGGAATTTTAGAAAAGGCGGATTATTTTCCTGCCCAGCTTTCCGGCGGAGAAGTGCAAAGAACAGCAATTGCCCGGGCTATAGTCTCAAAACCGGAAGTTTTGTTGGCCGATGAGCCCACAGGTGATTTGGACCCGAAAACGGCAGAGCAAGTTGTGGAACTTCTGGAAAAAATAAACAAAGAAGGCACCACAATCCTTATGGCCACTCATAATGCCGCAATTGTCAATAAATTTAAAAAAAGAGTTGTTCATCTCAAAAAGGGTAAAATAGAAAAAGACCAAAAAGAGGGCAAATATGAACCAGATTAAAAAAACGGTCAAACTTTTGCGAAGAAGTCCTTACCAGGCACTGGCGGCGGCTTTGGCAATGTCTCTTACCTTTTTCGTTTCTTCGATTTTTATAATCTTAATAATCGGAGGACAGATAGTTTTGAATTATATCGAGCAGAGACCCGAAGTGATTGTTTTTTTTAACGATGAGGCGAATCAAACCGAAATTGACGATTTGACAGCCAACGTAAGATCAACGGGATTAACCAAAGAGATCAAGTTTGTTTCAAAGGAAGAAGCCCTGGCAATTTACAGGGAGCGCAATAAAGACGACCCGCTTTTGCTGGAATCCGTAACTGCCGATTTTTTGCCAAGATCGATTGATATTTCCGTTAACCGCGCCGCAGACATTAAGCAAATTACCGACCTTACCCAGGCAAGCGAACACGTGGATAAAGTAATTACGCCGGAAAATTTAGTCGAACAGCTTGTCAAGTGGACCAAGACCATTCGCCTCGGCGGTCTTGTTTTTGTTTCAACTCTACTTTCTGTCTCCTTCCTTATTATAATTATGGTCATCGGCATGAGGATTGCCATAAGGAGAGAAGAGGTTTCCATCATGAGTCTGGTTGGTGCAACCAAGTGGTATATAGCAAGGCCGTTTTTTATAGAAGGGGCGCTTTACGGGATTTTGGGTGCTTCAATTTCCGTCCTTTTAATCTACGTGCTTTTGCTTTTCTATTCGCCGCAGATCCAAAATTTCTTAGGCGACATCCGTGTTTTTCCGATTAACCCTTTGTTTTTCCTCTACCTTTGGGCGGCAGAAGCGCTGGCTGCAGCGCTTGTTGGAATTATCGGTGCCGCCATCGCTTTGTACAGGTACCTTAAGATTAGGTAAGATATTAATATGCAAAAAAAGCTCTTTTTGCCTGTACTTTTTTTCCTGTCCCTCTTTTTTGCTCTTTTTCTATTTTCAAACCAGAAGATTTTTGCCCAATCGGATGTTAGTAAATACCAGGACATTCAGAAAAAAATTGCCGAAACCGAAGCAAAAATCTCAGGTCTTAAAGCACAGGAAAGAGATTTAAACGGCCAAATTTCCCTGATAAACAGCCAGATAAATTTAACCGAATTAAAAATAGAAGAAGCTGAGGCTACCTTAAATCAGTTAGAAAAAGAAATCGGCGTATTAGGTTTTCGTATAGATTACATCACGGAATCGGTCGATACTCTTGAGCGGCTTTTAAGAGAGCGCATTGTTGCCACTTACGAACAAAGTTTTGTTTCCAATTTAGAGCTTTTAATTGCCTCGCGCGACTTTTCCGACTTGGTTCTTAGGATTCAATACATCAAGCACATTCAGGAAAACGACAAAAAAGTTTTAGCAAGTCTGCAGGAAACAAAATCGAATTATTCAAACCAAAAGGATGAAAGGGAAATTAAGCAAGCCCAGATTGAAGAGGTCAAGAAAAAGCTGGATGCAAACGTTGCCCTTTTGGCTGTCCAAAAAAAGGAAAAAGACGGATTTTTGGCGGTTGTCAAAAATGACGAACAGCGGTACCAAAATGAGCTGATGCGTCTTCAGGCGGACGCGGCTTCGATTTCGCAGGCCTTGGGTAACATTGGTGCTAAGCTTGGTTCTGTTTCAAAAGGTGAGGTGATTGCCTCGGTTGGTTCAAGCGGCTGTTCTACCGGTCCCCATTTGCATCTTGAGGTTTATACCGATGCAAAAGTCGAAGGCGGCAGAATCATCGGCAACAGGGTAGACCCGAAACCCTATCTTGAGAACGGACAGTACGAAAGGCCGGTACCGGGCTATTCTCAAAATGTCACAACCTGGTACGGAGAGGTTTACTTTTTGGGGACGCACACGGGAATCGATATTGCCAACCCGTTTGGCACGCCGATTAAAGCAATGGAAAAAGGCGAGGCTTATTTTACTTCTGCACCCTGCCGTTCCAATATTCCGGGCGGCACGCCGATTGGTAAAGGCATTGTTGTTGATCACGAAAACGGTTTGGTTACGCTCTACTGGCATATTCCCTAATTGACAATTTATAAAAAAGAAACTATTTTTTGGGCTAATGCCCAAAAAAGTTGTCTATTCGGTTGTTCTTGTATCCTTTTTACTTTTTCACCCACCGGTTTTCGCCGATACAATAATAGTCATAAATGAACTTCTTCCAATGCCAAGTTCTGGTAATGATTGGGTAGAGCTCTACAATCCTTCCCAAAATGATATTGATGTCTCAGGCTGGATTTTGGATGACGAAGGAACTTCTAGCGATATGCTTAAAATCCCAGATAACACTATAATTGCCAAACAATCTTTTAAATTATTTCATGTAAGTAACCGACTTAATAAAAATGGAGACACAATCTATCTAAAGAATGGAGCTAGCGAAATTGATAAGTATCAATACACCACTAGTGACACCGATGTTACTTTTGGACGCTATCCCGACGGAAGCGATAATTGGAACACTTGCTCCCCAACACCCGAATCAACTAATTCTAACTGTGAAGTTATTGTAGATCCAAATCCAACCCCAACGCCTCAAAGCACAACTTCCCAAACAACTTCCTCAACATCCGGCAAATCAAAGTCGCCAAGTCCTTCAACCAAGGTCTCTCCCTCTCCGACCTCCAAAACCCAAAATTCTAAAACCGCCTCTGTTTTAGGTTCGAGTCGTACTCAGGAAAGCACAAAATCACCCGTCACCGAGATTAACTCAAGCGCTTCTCCTACACCGTCTGCTGAGTCAAAGGCAGAGGAATCTTCAAACAGAATAAAAATCGCTGGAGCAGTTGCCGGATCCGGTGCGATAATAATGGGGTTGTCAGCGGGGCTGTATTTCTGGTTTAGGCGAAAATCTGTAAGCGAAAAAGAGGAAAGTGGGAACAATTGAAGCGTAATTCACAAAATTCAATTTTAGGCAGGTGGCTGCCTGTTTTTTTATGGGCGGCTGTCATTTTTGCCTTATCCTCAATTCAGCAAATAACGGTTGCCGAGTTCTTTATATGGGATTTTGCGGCAAAAAAGGTTGCGCACTTGACAGAATATGCGGTACTTTATGCATTGTTCCTGCGGGCAACAGAAAAAAACTGGGTTTTTTCATTTGTCCTGACAATGATTTACGCAGCAACTGATGAAATTCATCAGAGCTTTGTTCCCGGCAGGAATGCCGCAGTCTATGACTTGGCTTTTGACTTTTCAGGTGCGGCAATTTCTGCATATGTAATATGGAAGCTAGAACAAATTCACCCAAAGAAACAAAAAAAGTAGCCCAGCAGTTAGCCAAGACTCTTGATGCGGGGTCCGTGGTTGCGTTATTTGGAGATTTAGGTGCAGGGAAAACGGTTTTTGTCCAGGGTCTAGCAAAGGGGTTGGGTATTAAAAGAAGAGTTCTCTCCCCGACATTTGTTTTCATGCGTTCCTATCCGTTTTTGCATCATAAAAAACCTTTGACTTTTTATCACATCGATTTATACAGGGGACAGGATTCAGGCGACTTTAGAAATCTGGGGCTTGAGGAGATATTTTCAGAAGAAGGGATAGTTGTTTTGGAATGGGCGGAAAAAATTAGAGATGTTTTACCGAAAAAGAGAATTGATGTGATTATCAATGTGACGGGAGAAAAAAGTCGGAAAATTTCCATCAAAAATCGCAAATGACATGAAGGATCAATCACTAGAAGATCAGATTAAAGAAGCGGTAAGGATTCTGAAAAAAGGCGGCGTTGTTATTTTCCCGACCGATACGGTTTATGGAATCGGCTGCCGCTTTGATGATAAAGATGCAGTACCCCGCCTTTATAAAATTAAAAAAACCCCATCCGGCCAGCCGTTCCCAATTTTAGTTTCTAGTCTTAGCCAGATTGAAGATCTTGCCATTATCTATAAAACAGCAGAGGAGCTTATCAAAAAATTTTGGCCGGGGGCATTAACTATAGTCCTTAAGTCAAAAAATGGCAGAGAGAAAATAGGATTCCGCATGCCGGATTCTCAACTCGTCAAATCACTGATTGATGGAGTAGGTGTTCCGATTATCGGCACATCTGCCAATTTCCACGGGCATCCGACGCCGAAGTCATACAAAGAACTTAACCCCGATTTGATTAAGCTAGTTGATTTTGTTATGGAAGGAGAATGTGAAGGAGGAGTAGAATCAACGGTTGTCGATGCAACCTTCGACCCGCCAAAAGTCTTGCGACGGGGGGCAATTACACTATGATGATACGAATCATCGTAGTGAAAGTGTATGAAATTAAAAATTGATACAACTAAAAGAGAGGAAGTAAAAGTGGAGCTGGAAGATCCGAGAAATGGGAAAACTCAAAGGCTAATCCAAAAGCAAAAACTCGGGTCACAGGTACTTTTGCCGATGATTGTCAAAATTCTCAAAAAGAATGAGTTAAACCTCAAGGACTTAACTGCGGTTGAGGTAAATTGCGGCCCCGGTTCATTTACCGGAACACGAGTCGGAGTTTCTGTTGCCAATGCTTTGGGATTTGCCCTTGATATCCCGGTAAACGGCAAAAAGGGTAAAATAGTTGTGCCCGTATATGAAAAATCAAAATTTGATTAATTTATATCAGCAGGTCGCCTTGGCACACTTCGTCGAGTCAGGCTCGATTGCGTTCATGCCAATGGCGCTCCTCTGATATAATTTTTCGCAATTGCTCAAAATTATGAGAATACTAGTTACAGGGGGCGCCGGATTTATCGGTTTACACGTTGTAAAAATTCTTTTGGATCAGGGACATAAAGTTGTAGTCCTTGATAACCTCTCGTCGTCAAAAAAAGAAACCGTTGACAAGCGTGCAGAGCTTATCGTTGGCGACATTAAAGATACAGTCCAATCGAGAAAAGCCCTAAAAGGTGCAGATGCCGTTATCCACATGGCAGGTCTAATCATTGTTCCCGAGTCGGTCAGAGACCCCATAAAATACTGCGAAAACAATGTTATCGGCACTGTTTCTTTTTTGGAAAGCATGAGAGCCGAGAATGTCAAAAAAATAATTTTTTCATCTAGTGCCTGCGTCTACGGAGATCCGCAAAAGCTACCGATAAAAGAAGACGCGCCGGTTAACCCTGACAATCCCTACGGCGCAAGCAAAGCCTCGATTGAAGCCTTTTTACAGTCGTATCATGCGGTTTTTGGATTCGATGTTATAATCCTGCGCTATTTCAATCCTTACGGTCCGGGCGAACTGCACGATCCGGAAACCCACGCCATCCCCAATTTTATAAAAGCAACTTTGGCCAAAAAACCCATCCCTCTTTACTGGAAAGGTGAGCAGATTCGCGATTTTATCTATATCGAGGATTTGGCGAGGGCGCATGCTGACGTTCTTTCGCTTTCCGGGTTTGAAATTTATAATATCGGAACCGAAAAAGGTGTCAAAGTAAAAGATGTCATTGATGAGATATTTAAGATTGCAGGCTATAAAGTTGCGATTGATGATTTAGGTGAGCGGGCAGGGGATGTTCCGGCAAACTTTGCCTCAAGCGAAAAATTGAAAAAAGCAGTCGGCTGGGGGGCAAAAGTTGGCTTGAGAGAAGGCTTAAAGCGCACAATAGATTATTACAAGAATATCAGAATTTGACATAGCCCCCCTAAAGTTATATAAAGTAGTCTCTACCTGCCCGATCTGAATATGAGTCAGACGGACAACGACTTTTCCACACAGAAAATTACGCCAACCTTAATCAGCCAGGTTGTTGATGCTTTAAGAAATAAAGCATATGGCAGCGTCGAGATATATATCGAAAACCACAGGGTTGTGCAGATTACCGAAAGAACAATTACCAAAGTTAATCCAATTTATAGGAAGGTTAAAATTATCAGAAATAACGGCAACAAAAAGTACTTTTCGCAAGGCTCGAAGGTCGACTATACTAAGCAATAAGGTTCACAATGAAATATTTAACTGCCGCAGCGCTATTTTTAACAAGCGTTTTCGTTTTTGGTCTATCTGCAAGCATCCACGCAGGCGACAATGGGCTTGAGGTAGCCTCCGATTCTTCTTTTTCTTCGCAAACTACCAATTTTTCCGCAGGACAAACGATTTACGTGCGCACAACCGCTAACAATGAAGGCACGGACAAACGCCAGCTCAATTTAAGGGATAACCAGTACAGTTTGATCAAAAGCTATAACTTAAATAAGGAAGGCTCCAAATTTTCTGCGAGCCTGCCTGCGCCGTCTTCCGAGGGCTACTATTCACTTGAGGCCAGGATTGAGTCTGCAGGCTCGGTAAGTACCAGTGTCAAGACAATCAAAGTGGGTAGTCCGCAAAATGCCAAGGTTAAAGTCTCGGTAAATGAAAGCTCAAGCGGAGTTTCCAAAAGTACCGAAGAAGAAGTATTGGGAACGGATGACGAGGATCAGGATCAAAGCCCCGCGCTGAGCCCTTCACCCGAATCTTCTCCTGCCGTTGAAGTTTTTGAAGAGGAGCCGAAAGAATCACGTTTCTGGACTCCGGTATTTAATGTAGCCTTAACAATCGCGGATTTTCTGTGGCCGTTTTGAAGGTAGAAGTAGCTTCTAGTTTTTGTCTATTGACAAATATCCTGATTCGATTATAATGATCCGCGCATAGCTTATTCTGTGCACTGCCCGGCCTATAAACTGTCAAGTTTACATGAGCGTGCAGAAATTTCTGCAAGCGAATATATGGCTGGGTTTTTTAATCAACATGTCTGTTAAAACAACAACTCTTAATTTGCCCGAGTATTTATTTGCTCAAATTGCCGATTTTAGCGCCAAAAGTTCGCGCATAATTGAAAATAAGATAAAAAACCCTCTGAAGGGCCTAAAATTACCAAAATTTTCCTCGGCTAATGCCAAGTACATCATCTTAGGGGCGATTGCACTGATAATCATTGGAGGAGCAGGATTTTATTTTTTCAAATCAGGCGCATCTTCCGATAGCGCTGCACAAATCAAAACAGAAGGCGGGGTTTCGGCTCCCTTAAATAAAAAACTCGAATTCAATATCAAGAGTACATCCGGGGAAGATACAGGCAATAAATTAGTAGTAAACTTCAATTCGGTTGAGAGGACTGAAAAAATTCTATATAAAGGCCGTCCGCTGCTGCCCAGAGATGGTAAGGACTTTTTAGTAATAAATATTGAAATCGAGAACTCAACGAGAGATCGCCTGAATGTGCGGCCTGCTGACTTTTTAAGGTTAATTGATGCAACAGGGCGCCAATTTGCTCCGGATATCCAGACAGACGTGATTAAAGTTGAACCTTTGTCCATTAAAAGAACAAGAACCGTTTATATAGTTCCCGACGGAACTGCCAATATCAAGTTTCTGCTTGGGGAAATTAAAGGAGACAGGGAAACAGTTGAGGTAAAGATTTAGTAAGATAAATAGTTGACAAAGCAGATTTAGCTTTGTTAAGCTTTAACAAACCTAAAGAAGCCTGCTCTTCTTAAGTTTTCTGCCCACCATTAATGCTAAAGGCTGAAAGCTAAACGCTTAAAGCTTTAAATAAACCGACCGCAAACGGAGGTTTGTTTCTTAGACAAATATGTCTAAGGGATGAACCTCCGTTTTTTTCGGTTTTGAAAAACCTTAAAAGAACGGAAATCTTTCGATAAGGAAAGGGGGTGAAAAATTAATGGACAAATATCTTCTTAAATTAGGAACAGCCGTATCCTCAGCTGCTATAGTGGCGGCGTCTTTCTTGGCGCCTGCTATGGCGGTTACGATTGAGGTTTCTGGTAACGGTTCAGACAGCGACAATACCGTCAACTATACCCAGGAAAATGAAGTCGAAATCGAACAAGAAAACGAGGCCGACATCACAAACAATATCGAAGTTGACGCCAACAGCGGCAACAACGAAGCTGAAGACAACACTGGTGGCGATGTCACAATCAAAACCGGTAAAGCAGAGGCTAATGTTACAGTCAACAATTCTGCTAACTTAAATCAGGCAGAAGTTAACGCTTGTTGCCCCGGAGATGTTGAAGTTACTATTTCCGGTAACGGTAGCAAGTCTGACAACGACGTAACAGTCGATATTGAAAATGAAGTCGAAATCGAACAAGAAAACGAGGCCGACTTCGATAATGATGTTGACGTCTGGGTTAACAGCGGCGGCAACGAAGCCGAAGACAATACTGGTGGCGATGTCACAATTGAAACCGGTGATGCCGAAGGTACCGTTACCGTTAGCAACAATGCTAACGCAAACGTTGCAGTTGTTGGAGGAGACAACAGCGGCGGTTCGTTCTCAGTATGGGTAACCGGAAACGGAGCAGACAGCGATAACACTGTCAATCTTGATCTCGAAAATGAAGTCGAAATCGAACAAGAAAACGAGGCCGACATCGAAAATGACATCGAGGTTGATGCTGAAAGCGGCGACAACGAGGCAGAAGACAACACTGGTGGCGATGTTTCAATCGAAACCGGTGATGCCGATGCTACAGTTGATGTCACCAACACTGCCAATTTGAATTGGGCAGATGTTGATTCCTGCGGTTGTATCGTCGATGGATCCGTCAAGGTCAGTGGCAATGGTGCTGATTCAAACAACGATGTCATCTTAGATCTTGAAAGCGAGCTTGAAGTCGATCAAGATAACGAGTTCGAATGCGGTGGCGGACATGGATACCGTGGTCGCGATGGCAAAGATGGCAAAGATAATGCCTGTAACGACATCGAAGCCGAATCCAACACCGGCGACAACGAAGCTGAGGACAATACTCACTTTGATGGAGACCCGTCAATCCAGACAGGGGATGCTTCAAGTGACGTAGACGTCAATAATGAAGCCAACGTTAATAAAGTCGGAGATGTTGATCTCGATGGAGAAAATATCGATATTGATATCAACCTCGAAGGTCTGTTGGCTTTGCTTTTAGGTCTTTTAGACTAAAAGGCGAATAAACCTTTTAATTCTTGGGGGCTTTACCCGAAGGGTTGGAGTCTCAATACAAGAACTCTGAGGGTAACCCTCAAGAATGAAAGGAAAGACTAATGCAGCATGTAGCTGCCCCAATAGTTAACTGCCGGATAAAGTTTCAGAATGAAAAAGATAAAAAAAATTATTGCAGTAATATATTTAGCGCTGGCGCTTGCGTTTTCGTCACCACTGGCAGCAGTCGCCCAAGAAGCAGCGCCTGCCCAAGAAGCAGCGCCTGCCCAAGAAGCAGCGCCTGCCCAAGAAGCAGATACCAGTGTTGCATCTCCATCGCCCTCCCCTGTTACTACAAATGCAAGCGAAGCTTCACCCGCTACAGAGGCAGAGCCAGCCCATGAAGCAGATGCTGGAGACGACATTGAAACTTACGGCGATTCAGATAACCAGGACGAGGAAGAAGAGCTTACTCGCGAGGAGCGAATTGATAAGTATTATCAGTACTTGGCCGATAAAGAAGAGTGGGAGAGGAATAATTCTGGTAATGTCGGGAACACATCTATTGAGACGGGAGATGCATCAGCAGGTGGAGTAGTAGTTAATAATGCCAATTCGGCAACAACTACCGTAACTCCAACGTGCTCTGTTTGTACGGACAATGTTTCTGTTACAAATAGCGCAAATGGATCAGGAAGTGATAATTCGGCACAAGTCACGTCCAATAACAATTCATCAGTAGAAATTGATAATACAGCAAATGTCACAAATAATCTTGATTTCACTGCCGTATCGGGCGTCAATACTTCCTCATACAATGTCGGAGAGACAGAAATTATAACCGGGGATTCCAATGTTTCAGGAATTTTAATTAATGCGGCAAATGAAACGGGAATGGGAGTAGTCCAATACGACATTATCGATGACCAGGTCGGAGATGTAATTCTTTTGGTTCCTGACGGACTTTTCGGGTGCGGGGTCTGCGGCGGATTCGGTGATTTGTCTGCTGAAAACACAGGCAACGGCGCTGATTCGACAAACGATGCCACAATTGATTCGGCCAACAATACCAATGTCGACATCACAAACGACGCGGATATTGCCAATTCCATGGATCTTATTGCCGATTCCGGCCACAACGACACTTCCTATAATACCGGCGGGGATTCGTCGATAACCACCGGGGATGCCAATGTTGCGGCTAATCTTTTGAATTTTGTCAATTCAAATGTTATCGGAGGGGTGGCTTTTGTTGTTAACATTTTCGGCGATTTGGTAGGCGACATTATTTTCCCGGACAATTTACCGGGGATCGGCGGCAGCAGCCTGTCGGCTTCCAATACCGGCAACGGCTCAGGAAGCGACAATGACGCTACAATCGATCTTACAAACCAGAACAATGTTGATCTTGCCAACTATGCCTATATCGACAACTACCTTACTATTGACGGCAATACCGGCGGCAATCAGTCCAATTACAACACCGGCGGGGAAAGTTCAATTGAAACAGGGGATGTTACAGTTAATGCGGAAATTTTAAATCTGGCTAATATTAACTTACTTAGCGCTTCGGATGAGCCGCTTTGGGTGATTTTGGTTAACAACATGGGAACATGGACAGGCAAGATCGTCGGTGCTCTAACGGGTACAAACTACTCCGGTTCCGACGGCTTGGTATTTACTGTGGACGAAAATGGCCAGATTATCGCGACAAATTCCGGAAATGGCGCTGATTCGACAAACAATGCGGCAATAACTGCCGATTCAACCAATAATTTGGTAATTAACAACAATGCCAACATTACCAACAATGTGAATTTGACCGCCAACACAGGCGGAAATAGAGCAAGCTACAATACCGGCGGAGATTCCTCGATTAAAACTGGAGATGCTAATATCGCTGCTTCGATTGTAAACTTCATCAATTCCAATATCATAGGCAGAACAGTTATGGTGGGGATCGTAAACGTATTTGGAAGCTGGCTGGGAGATGCTGTCCCGCCGGGCGAGGATCCGGACGTCAATAATAACTCGGCAGGAGCCGGAGGAGCATCAAGCTCAAACTCTGCAAGCTCATCTTCGGGAACTTCAGGGTCCGGTGGGAACGGCGGATCGTACTTAATTACCGGCAACAGCCAGGTGGCGATTGCCCAAAGCAATAGTGCAAATGGTAATTTCTTTGGAAGTGGCGGAGGATCTGGCCCGTTCTTTTTCGGCGGAGGTACTGATGATGAAGATCAGGGATCAGGCGGTGGCGGAAGTTCTGACGGAGCACAGGTTCTTGGCGCAAAAACCCCCAATATAATTTCCTTAAGCTTTAATTGGAAATTGCTGCTTATTTCGCTTATTCCATTAACATTATTCGGGATTTTCAGATATAGGAAGCTTGCAGGGCAAAGGGAAAGAAAATTTGCTTCCATATCTCACCGCATCAGAAAGTAATTTAGTTTCTGACAAACACCCCGGCGAGTTTATCCTCATAAACTAGATTCCATTTACCGGCTGCGGTCAGTTCCTTAAGTCTTCGCCAAGGAAGAAAGTTTGCTTCTTAGCGTTTAAAATTCCGCTTTTTCACTTCTTGACTTGCGGAAAATTTCCTGCCTACAATGTTTAGGTAATCTTTCTGCCCTCCAAAATTCTGCCCAATTTGCTCTCTAGTTGACTATAGGGCAATTTTATATTACAATTTTATTTCGAAATAACTGCCCAAATGATAAAAATAATCAATGCAGCAGAAAACTACAAGTCGCCTGTCAAAACTTATAAAGAGCAAAAAAGCCAAAGTTGGTATTGTCGGCATGGGTTATGTCGGATCGGCATTGGCTGAGGCAGTAAAAAGTGGCGGATTTTCGATTTTAGGATTTGATATAGATTCTGAAAAAGTCGCCAAAATAAACTCCCTGGGCAAAAAGAATTTTCAGGCAACAGAAAATATTAAAAGACTTGAGGAATGCGATGTTATCGCAATTTGCGTTCCGACACCGGTAGACGAATATAACAGGCCGAATTTTTCGATTTTAACCAAAGCTGCCTCCGGAATTGCAGCTAATTTAAAAAAAGGACAGCTGGTCATTCTGGAAAGCTCAGTCGCACCCCAAACAACCAGGAATTTGCTTTACCCGATACTTGCTTCCGGTTCTCAGCTTAAAGGAAGCGATTTCTTCCTGGCTTTTTCTCCGGAAAGGGTTGATCCCGGCAATGGAAAGTTTAACGTCACAAATACTCCTAAGGTTGTTTCCGGAATTGATGAGGCGTCCTTGAAGCTTGCGACACTATTTTACTCAAGCTTTGTCGAAAAAGTTTATCCGGTTTCTTCTCTGGAGGCTGCCGAAATGACAAAGGTTTTGGAAAACGTGTTCAGGCTTGTTAATATCAGCCTGATTAATGAAATTAATCAGTTCACCAAAAGTATTGGAATTGATATCTGGGAAGTAATCGGTGCCGCTTCCACAAAACCGTTTGGTTTCTTGGCTCATTACCCGGGGCCGGGAGCTGGCGGGGATTGTATTCCGGTTTTGCCATACCATCTTTTGGATGCAGCTGCAAAAACCAAAGTTAATCTTAAGGTCGTAGAAGCCGCTGCAGCCGTTAATGAGGCTCAGCCCCAAAAAGTGGCCCAAAAGGCAGTTGAGGTTATAAACGGCAAATTTGTAAAAAACGGGCACAATCCGAATGTACTTTTGGTTGGCGTTTCCTACAAAGAGGAAACTGCGGATATCCGCCAGTCGCCGGCTTTAAAAATTTGGAAAGAATTGGAAAAATCAGGCATGAATGTTTCTTATCATGACCCATATGTTCAAAATATAAACGGTTATACTTCCAAAAAGCTCACCTCAAAGACAGTCCGTGAGCACGATCTTATTATAATCACCACAGCTCACAAGAAGATTCCCTACAGAACCCTTGTCCGTTCCAAAAAACCCTTGATAGACACTAAAAATACCCTCTCCAAGTATAGACAACCCCATATCATTAGACTCTAGTCTTAAATCAGAGAAAATTTATGCTTGAAACACGAGGGCACTCCTGATATAATTCATATCCTATAATTCGAATAGAAATTATGAAAATTCTGATTACAGGCGGGGCAGGTTTCGTCGGCGCGAACCTATGCAAAAGACTTCTTGGAGATGGTCATGAAGTTGCGGCCGTCGATAACTTTATTACCGGAAGCTCCAAAAATATCCGTGATCTTAAAAAATATCCAAAATTCACTTTTATCAAACACGATATTACAAAACCTTGGCCGAAAAACTTCGAACTTCTAACTTCGAACTTCGAACTTATTTTCCATCTTGCCTGTCCGACTGGAGTCAATAATTTGGTTCCTTTGGCCGAGGAGATGCTTCTAACATGCTCTATTGGCACCAGAAACATACTGGAGCTTGCCAAAAAAACTGGGGCAACCGTCCTTTTTACCTCATCTTCAGAGGTTTACGGCGACCCCAAAGTTTCTCCGCAAAAAGAAGATTACACCGGCAATGTCGACCCCGTTGGAATCCGTAGTCCTTACGAGGAAGGCAAAAGGTTTTCAGAAAGTTTAACGTTAATGTACGCGCGAAAATACAGGCTCGATGCCAAAATCGTGCGTGTTTTTAATACATACGGTCCTAAAATGTCCGAAAAAGACACTCGGGTCATCCCGCAATTTTTGCGCCAGGCTCTTTCTGATCAGCCTTTAACAATCCACGGCAAGGGTTTGCAAACCCGTACCCATTGTTATGTTGACGATCTTGTTAACGGTTTAATTTTGGTTATTCTAAAAGGTCAAAAGGGTCAAGTCTATAATGTTGGCGGAGAAGCGCAGATTTCAGTTGTTGATCTGGCCAAGATGATAGTTGTTTATACCCACTCCAAAAGTCCTTTAAGATTTGTAGAGCGTCCGCTGCACGATCACCAATCACGCCAGCCGGATCTTGCCAAAATCAAAAAACTTGGCTGGAAGCAAAAAATAAACCTTGAAGAAGGTATCAGAAAAACAATAGAGGCAAAAAACAAATGAAAGCATTCGGCAGTTTTTTTGGTCCAAGTTTCCTTTTCTGGTTTTTGATGGGGATAATCCGCATAATTTCTGAGAAATTGGCAAAAAGCAAAAAGAAGCGCACCCAAAACATCTATAAACATTCCGACATTGCGGCTATAGTTCCTGCGCACAATGAAGAGCTGGTCATCAAGTCCTGCATCGATTTTTTAAAAAAATCGCTTGATCCTTCCCAAATTTATGTGACTTCCGACGGTTCACAGGATAAAACTTACGAAATCGCCAAGGCGCAGGGGGTCATTGCTACCGAGCTTGACCCCGGCCGGGGTAAGGCCAAGGCCATTGTGCACTCATTAGAAACACATCAGTTATTCGAAAGATACAAATTAATTTTTATCGTCGATGCCGATACCAAAATAGACAAATCGTTTTTGGAAAAAGCCCTGCCTGTTCTAAACGACCGCAGGATGGCGGTTGTTTTTGGCAAAGCCGCCATCTACTGGCCACAGCATATAATACCCAACCTCAAATATTATTACATTGCCTACAGGGAACGGTTGAACCGGATCCTGCAGTATTTTTTAATCTACGGCATGACTTGGCGCTTTACAAATGTCAACTTTGTCGTCCCCGGTTTCTGCGCACTTTACAGATCGGATATTTTAAAAAAACTGGAAATCGATTCCCCCGGACTTTTAATCGAGGACTTCAACTTGGCATTCCAGCTTCACAAAAAGAAACTGGGGACAATCGGCTATAGCCCTTCAAGCATCGGTTGGGATCAGCACCCTGATAATTTAAAAGACTACTGGAATCAGGTCCGGCGCTGGAATATCGGCTTTTTTCAAACGGTTAAAATGAATGGATTCTGGTTTTCCTTTTTTTATATCGCCCTTTTAGTTTTCAGTGTCGAAGTTTTTTTAAGCGCCATCTATGTGCTTTTGCTGCCGCTTTTGGTCGGTTATTTAGTTTTGACAAACATTGCAGTGGGATCAACAAACACTCTAATACAAGGATATATTGGTTTTTATCAGTCTTTCGGTCCATACAAACATGTGAGTCTCTCGGACATTTTTATGTGGCTGTTTATGTTTGATTACGGAACTTCTGTGGTTATCGGCCTAACTCACAAGAAGCCCCAGTTTATATTTTACGGACTGTTTTTCTTTGTAATGCACTATGTTACCTCACTAATTTTAATTTCGTCTTTAATCCCCGGATTTTTCGGTAAGTCCTTGGGTCGATGGAGTTCGCCTGCACGCCGCGACGAAAGCGTAAGGATTTAGAAGTTTCCAACTGTTAAAGTTATTTCTCTTTAAAAATTTAGGTGGCAAAAGGTGAAGGCTCGGTTGCTAAGTGACCCCACTTTGCATAAGTTACGAGTCTGGGAAATTCGGAATTCAGGTGTGCTTTCCCGGTTCCTTTTCGACTTTTTAGTCCGTAAACCCAAAAATTCAAACTTAGGTTTCCACTTTCAAGCAATTCGTCGTTATATTTTCTTGTGTAAAAGACGTTTCTTGCAAAATCGGGTATGTGGGCCACGAGTGCGACATTACGGACCCCGTAAAGTGGATTTTCGGGATCGGATATAGCATGGTAAAAACTCTTCATTTGATCCGCCGTATGGCGATGGGGATGAATTGTGCCGTCTTCTTCTCTGACATCATCGATGATGATTACTTTTTCCTTGGGTAGTTTACAAAACGGCGAATTGAGCGCTTTTCTGAAAATTTCATTCTCCAATGGAGTTCCATTGTAGACAAAATATGGTCCATGGTTGAGGATACTTTCTTTGGATACATGATGCCCTTTAACCTTATTATCCAAAATAACGGATAGGCGAGCGGCTGTTATTTCAGAAACCACAGCAACACCAGCTCTAATTCTGTCTCTGTCCATCCAGCGCCATATCTCTTCCTGCTCCGGTTTAAGTCTATCGTAATAAGTTCCCGGTCCGCTGAAAACCAAAACAGCCTCAATTTCTGATGAGTAAGTTCGTTCGCGGTTTTTCGCAACTTCTTTTAATCTATCAACTACTGCTTGAGCTCTTTGCGTAAGTTCCTGTGCATCAACTTGTCTTTCAGTCATGATGGCGAATATTAACAAGAAAATATTAGATTTGTCAACTATGGGTTAGTTTTTAGCTTTAATTTCTTGTACTTTTACCCATATTTCGGGGTCTTCGTCGCCAAGCCGCCAGAAATTGACGCCTCCAAGGCCTTTTTTGTCGGCCAGGGACATTTTTTCAAAAACACTTTGGCTATTTTCAAACCAAACAACATAGGTATTGCCACCTTTGTCATACTCAAAATAAGGAGATTTTGCGGATTCGTCCCATTGAACTTCAATTTGATTGGCAGCAATTATTTTTTGAATCTGGGTAAAAGTTAAACCTTCTGTGTTCTCATCCGAGCCGATCTGCCACCGATACCCGTAAAGCGGAATGCCCAAGAATAATTTTTCGGGCGGAATATCAAGACTCAGTGCGTAATTTATAATCGACTCCACCCAACCTACAGATGCAATAGGCCCCGCCTCGTCCTCATCCCCATGCTCGGAATATCCCATAATAGAAAGCTGGTCCGCGTACTTTGAAATCTCTTTCCAATCCTGAAACTGTCCGATTGCCTCCCCCTTTTTGTTCTGGCCGGTTTTGGGGTGCAGTGCCATTGTTACGAATTTGTTCTCCTGATGCATTTGTAAAGATAACTCTTTTACAAATTTTGAAAAGTTGTCTTTTTGGCTTTTATCAACCAGCTCATAATCCAGAATTACTCCGTCAAAGCCGGTGCTTTTTATTTTCTCAACGATTGCCTCAGCATGGGCTTCAATTACTTCGTCATTTTTAATCCATGTCTCAACCCGCGCCGAATTCCAACCAAGGTCTTCATCGTCCAGTAAATTGGTGACAATTGCTCCGGCCTTTACGTTGTTGTCGTGAGCCAGTTTCATAATGTTCAGGTCCTCTTTTGCCCCGCGGTATTTTTTAACTTGGCCGTCTTTCTCAAGGTAATACCAATAAAGACTGATGTAATCAAACCTTGCGGCATTTTGGGAAAATGAAAGATAGGCTTTTTCCTGCTCCCAGTAGGGGATAGATCCGCGAATCATAAGGGGTTTAGTTCTCTTATATTCTTCTTTTGGCACTAAAGTATCGGGAATGTTGTTTTCGGTAAAAAAAATTGCCGATGCCAAAATTGCGGCAGCTGCCAAAAAAATCCATAGGAATATTCGCTTAACCATTGATTATTTTAACCGCTACTTCGTGCGGTACATTCATCAAAAGGTCGATAATTGCAAGATTGGGGATAAATCCGACCTTTTTGTCAAACTGCTGAGGGTATTTTTGACACTTCCAATCCTGAACCGTGATTTTTATGTTGTTTCTATCAAAAAGTGCTTTATCAACATACGCAGTCATAGCCGTTCCACCGCAGTAATCCTCAGTGGCACCAAGTTCTTTAAAGATCGCAATTATCTTTTCATTGGCAGTCATGTTCTTGAATTTTTTGGTTACTTTAAGCTTAATTGCCAGCTTTATTTCTTTTAGACGAAACCCGTGAGGTCGACTAAGCTTGTCATTCACGTAATCTAGGGTTAGTTTGTCATCGGTTACATTACTTTCCCCAAGTAGCCGCAATACTCCCCACAAAATTGTTTTTAAATTAAGCTGCGCCAAAGTCTCATATTTTTTCTCGAGAACTGATTTTACCTCTGGGAAAATCACAGCAAAGTTTGGTGCCCTGCCGTAAGCTGTTTTCAACGTATAAATGTGAGAGTTTGTCCAGTTTTCTTTGTAATTTATGTTAGTTTCGTCAATACTGGTTAAACTTCCGTGAGAGATTGGAACCGCTTGGAAGTAAATTCCACTTGAGAGCTTGATAGGAGAGTGGGCTTGATACGACGGGCCGTTTTTACCATCTGGGTATTTATGACGTCTGACAAATTGGACATCATCGCGCACGCAAAATAGATCTGCTGCCAAAATTCTGGCAAAATAATGAAGTCTTGGGAAATATTGGGGCTGAATTCCGGTGTATCTCATATTACAATTTCCTCTGCCATATTTTGATTGAGCCGTCATCAAAGACAAGGGTGTACTTTTTCCCCACAGCTTCTTCAATCAAGGCATATACATCTTTTTCAAAATAAATACGGTCCAACTCGATGAAATTAAAATAACCGTCCCTTGTTGCCAAGGCATAGGCCAGTCCACCTTCATAATTTTGGTAGGCAAAATCAAACGGTCCTTCGATATTGTCGGCCGCAAGTTTTCCCGAAAGGGCAAGTGTGATCGGGTCTTCGGATTCTGCCAGAATTTTATCACCCGGCCCGGCATTTGACTTTAAAAAGATACCGGCCTTTTCGGTGTTTGGCCAGAATGTTGAAAGGGCATTAACCTGGCCAATTGAAATTACAAAATTGACAATTATTATAAACACAGCCAGAGCTATTCCCGCTGTCTTATATTTATCAATAACGATTGCCGAAGCAGCACCGATTATGGGAAGCAGAAAAATCAGTGCAAAAACACTGTGCTGGTGGACAGACTGGCTTTCACCTGTAATAAGATGGACCAAAAGCGGCAGGATTGCTCCAAATGCCAGAATAGTCACAAGTATGCCCACCCTTTTGGTAATCATTGAGAAAAATGAGGGAATTGCGGCTAAAAAAACAATGGGGGAGTATTTTAAAAATGACCAAATAATAGTTAAAGCGCTTTCATGCTCCTCCGAAGTTTTTGTCGCCAGAAATTGACGCAGTTCAGAAAATGTAGTTGCAATATAGACAATTGCCAAAAGAACCAATGGGACCCAGAATGATTTTAGAATTCCCCCAATTGCCTCACGGCTGGCAGTTTTTATGGCCAGATATAATGTTATTAGCAAAAGAAGCGGAATATAGATTAAGGCAATGTATTTAGCCAAAAATGCCAGGAAAAGGAATACGGCACCAGCCATATAGGCATTTCTTTCACCTTCGAAAACCGCCCGGGCCAGCGCCACAACCCCCGTCAAAAAAAGAACGACCAAAAGGGCATCATATGTGGCCATTCTGGAAAACACGATAGGAATTGTTGATGTAGCGAAAAGCGCCGATGCGACAAGTCCCGCGTGCCTGCTTTCCTTTTGGGAATCAATGGGAAAAATTTCTCTGGTGAAGCGATAGATCAAAAAGACAGACCCAACCCCCAAAAGTACATTGAAAAATCTGGTTGCGATGATACCGCCTAGCGCGTGAAACATCGCAGACAAAGGCGGATAAAAAAACGGGAAGCCTCCGACCCACGAGATATCGTGGAAAAGCTCGCCCCATCGCCCCTTCCAAAAAGTTTTGCCAAGATTTATATAGACGGCTTCATCTAAAAACGGCGAATTGTAATTGAGGTTTACTGTGCGAATCAAAAAAGCCGCCAAAAGAATAAAACCCAGAAGCCAGTAACTTTTCAGCCCGTATTTAATTCTGAATAACATAATTTAATTGCCGCCTATTCTGTATGCCACGAAACCTTCGGCCAGATTGACTCCGCTCTGCGACCCACGTAGTTTGGCCAATGCATCGATAGTTTCTTTTGAGCGCATGTTAGGAAAGGGCCTGTCCTGCGATTTATATAAGGCGATAGCCTCTGCTTTTTTCGCAAGGTTTTCTTCGGAAAGCTTGACAAAAAAATTCGGATGCGGATTTTTCGCAGTTGTCCATCCGTCTGCGGGTTCTTCATAAGAAATCACAGTTTCTACAAAGTGTTTGGCCCCTTTGGGTTGCGGCCGGGCAGAAGCATGTGCGGCGTATGCTGCAATTCTGTGGTCCTGATTATACGACTCGGGGGAAGTGAAGGCAATTATTGTCGGCTTTACCTTTTCGATTGCCACCTTGCTTTCCCTTTCAATTACATCCATTAGTGCCTTTTGACCCAAAGTATCAAGCCGTAGGTGATAATCATTGCCTTTAAACGCCAGGTCCCAGTCGTCGTACTTTAGGAATTTGGCAACGGCTTCTATTTCTGCGATTCTTTCTTTGGCAGTCGAAAGGCCCTCTTTTGTGAAATCACGGGTGTCGCCGACTGTTAAAAAAAGAACAAAAACACTGCCGCCGGCCTCTTTGATTTTGGCAATCAAGCCTCCGCAGCCGATGACATCATCGTCCGGATGCGGGGCAATTACTAGAAGCCTTTGTTTTTTAAAATCCATAATCGTGCGTTAAGCGCAAATCATACTATTTTATAGGTTATTTTTCAAGTGTTAAATGTTCTTGCGATGATCATACTTTGATCTATTTTTGGACTACTTTGTCACAATTGACATTAATATGTGATTGAAAGTACATTTAAGTTCCGATATTCCCCGGAACGAGACTCCTTCGGGTATTTTCAACAGTCTGCAAATTTTGACTTCAGCCTAAGCTATAAAATGAATCCTGCCCAGGTTAGAGTTAACATCTCGTTTTTTGGTGAATATAAATCTCCCGCATTTTGTGCGGGTTTTTTGATGGGAAAAAATGATTAATTCAAAAATTTTATTAAGTATTGCCGCAATAACTGCCGCCGTTGTTATGGCCGCTGCGGCGACTTTTGCATTTTTTTCCGACACCGAAACATCAACGGATAACACATTTGTTGCGGGTGTTCTTGATCTTAAAATTGACAATGAAAGCTTTTACAACGGTCAGGTATATGCCGGTACCACATGGGCGCTTGATGATTTAAATGGTCATCTTTTTTTTGATTTTCGGGATGTTAAACCCGGCGATTGGGGAGAAGACACAATCAGTTTGCATGTAAACGACAACGATGCCTGGGCATGTTTAGATATTGATTTGACCTCAGAGGATGACAATCAAACCAATAATTTGGAATTGGCAGATCAAGACACCCCGGATACCCCCAATTTGTTCGATGGCGAGCTTGGCAATAACCTCAATATGATTTTCTGGGCCGACGATGGCGACAACGTACTGGAAGATGACGAGCAGCAGGGAATTTTTCTTCAAGGTACAGCAACGCAAGTTCTTAGTTCTGCTACAACCCTAGCTGACTCCGTTTTGAGTAACATTGGAGGTGTTGCCGACGGCGACCCGCTTCCTGGCAATGAAACACGTTACATAGCAAAAGCTTGGTGTTTTGGCACAATGACCCTGACGCCCCTTGCCCAAGGTCCAAACTCACCAACCACTGACCCAGGATTTGACTGCGATGGATCAGGCCTCAACAATATTACTCAAACAGACATAGTAACCGCTGACCTCAGTTTTTCAGCAATCCAGCATAGAAATAATGAGAACTTCACCTGCGACGGTGTCGGTGGTGGACCTTCCTCAACGCCAACACCAACACCATCACCTAGCCCGACACCGCCACTAATTGCCTGTAATGAAAACGCCATAATCTATGCAAGTTCATTTAGTGATAACGATCAGGGACTCAGAAAAGACAATTCTGCGGTTTTGGCAAACAGAAGTATTCCGAGTGCGGCTTTTGGTGCACCTCAAACTTCCGGAGCAGACTCCGATGTCGGATTTCCTGCAGGATCGTTTTTTAGTTTAGGGTTTCCATTAAGCGGGAATACGGCAAGTATTGTGTTTGGGTTCTCCGAGTCATTCTACCCAAATCCAAGCGGTCCTGATCTGCAAGTTTTCGAAGTCACTGGTGGAATTTATCCGGATGAGAAAGTCAAAATTGAAGCTAGCAAAGACGGTACAACTTGGACATTGCTTGCGGCTGCCGCAATCCGTGACGAAGCAGTCGAATTGGGACCTCTGGATTTTGCCAATTTCGTACGGCTGACGGATGTCAGCACTATTGCCGATTTTCCAAACGATGCAGACGGATACGACGTCGATGCTCTAAAAGCTTTTTGTACAGAAGCGGAATAAAGATTAAGGATGAAGGATTAAGGATGAAGGATGAGACTAAACCACAGGATATCAGAGAGAGAACATTTAATTTTGCGGTAGAAATAATTAAGTTTTGCGGGGAGTTGCCGAAAAATGATGTTAATAGAATTCTGATTAGGCAAGTTATAAGGTCAGGAACATCAATCGGAGCAAATCTTGAGGAAGCACAAGGAGCCAATACCAGACCGGAATTTACTAACTGCACTAATATAGCAAAAAAAGAAGCAAGGGAAACAAATTATTGGCTAAGACTTATTGCCGAAAGTAATAACCAACTGGCCAAGCAAAAGATAGAACGTCTAATTAAAGAATCCGAAGAGATATCAAAAATTCTGACAACAATTGTCAAGAAACTAAAAAATCGAAATGACCTTAAACTTAATCCTTGATCATTATAAATTAATCATTAAACGGAGGGGGGTGAAATAATAAATGGGAATAAATATAAGCGGAGCTTTTCTACGAATAAATTCGAAAATACTTTTGTCCGTGGCCTCAATCGCTGTTGCCGCGGCTTTAATTGTCGGTGCAACTATTGCTTTTTTTAGCGACACAGAAACATCGACAGGTAATACTTTTGTAGCTGGTGAATTAGACCTTAGAATCGATAACAATTGTAGCTACAACGGAAACCCGTGTCCTGCGATTGCAGACGATCCAAGCACACCAGATGTCAATGAGTCAGATTTTGTAACGACTTGGTCACTAACTGATTTAGGTACTATACACAAATTCTTTTACTTAACTGATGTCAAACCCGGCGATTTCGGAGAAGATACAATTAGTTTACATGTTTTTGACAACGATGCATGGGGATGGTTTGGTGTAGATGAGGTATCTGACCTAGATGTGGATTGCACAGAACCAGAAACGGAAAGCTCGGATCCAGAATGTAGTATCGCAAACCCGGGTGATCCTGGCGGAGATGGAGAACTCCAGGAGGCATTGAATTTCAGCGTATGGCTGGATTACGGTAATATTCCAGGGTTCCAATGTCCAGACGATGCAGCGCCTTGTGGTGCTGATCTAGACGAGGGCGACAATGAATTGGATGAGGGAGAACCGCCGCTTGCTACACCCGGACCGATCGATCAGGGAGGAGAAAGCTATGAACTTGCACCAATACTCCAAACTGTGAGAGCTAGTGCAGATTGTGGCACTGACGATCCTGATGGTGATGGTGTAACCGCTGGAGACGTTGGTGCCTGTCAGGGCTTACCAATTGACGGCCATCTTGTCGGAAGCACGACTTACTACTTTGGTGTAGGTTGGGAACTTCCAATAGATACAGGTAACGAAGTACAGTCGGATAGTTTTGTTGCGGACATGGAATTCCAGGTTGAACAATACAGAAACAACCCAAGTCCAGGTCCATTTCCGTTATAACCAAAATGGTTAATTAGTAGGGCGGGGGTTCTGCCCCAAGCTTGGCTCCCGCCCTTTAGGCTGAGGTGCCGAAATCTTTGAGGCTGGTATGTAACGTGTCATTCTCGACTTGATCGAGAATCAGACATCGGCTCGAGGACTCAGTCCCGAGGGATCCTC